>Ga0126312_10003208_pt1 | contig 11020 bp, 11 predicted proteins | sample Plot104A_FD_92537 | JGI IMG/M metagenome (GOLD analysis project Ga0126312, IMG submission 92537) | Serpentine soil microbial communities from UC McLaughlin Reserve, CA, USA - Plot104A | ecosystem: Environmental > Terrestrial > Soil > Grasslands | place: USA: UC McLaughlin Reserve, Lake County... | reverse complement strand
TCGTCCGCGACGACGCCGTCGAGGCGGTCCGCGCCATGAAGGAGAACGGCTCGGGGCTCCTCAGCACGATCGGCAGCCTCAGCCTGTGCCGGTCACTGCTGCGGGCCGGACTCGTCGACCGATTCCGGGTCGGGATGTTCCCGGTGATCACCGGGGCTACGGGCGCAGAACGCATCTACGACGGCTACCCGGACGTCGCCCTCGAGATGATCGACCACCGGACCTTCGACGGCCGCATCCAGATGGTCGAGTACAAGCCCCGCGTGCTCGAGCACCCGCCGCTCGGCGCCCCTGCGTGACGTCACCCCGTCCACCCGGCCTCCACCCGGCCGATTGGACGCTTCGGTTAGTCCGTCAAGCTGGCGAGCGGGTACGGCGTCCGCGGCTCAGCGCGACCGAGACTGACCGCCTGATTGAGCTATATGGGGCCGGGATGACTCAGAAGGGCATGGCCGAGCTGCTCGGCAGAAGCCCCAGCGCTGTGTGGCACTGCCTGAGGCGGGCCGGATTGGTGTGAGCCCTCCGACGCCATGTTTATCACCGCGAGCGGCTTGCCACGATCCACACCGCAAAACTGAGGTTCGGCCGCCACCGTGATGGCGCGTGCAGGTGGGAGCCAGCACCACGGCCCGCTACCGTGTGTGGACAAGATGTCCCGGCAGCCTTTGCGCGTCCTGATCTCGGGCGCGAGCGTGGCGGGCCCGACCGCGGCGTACTGGCTCTGCCGGCGCGGGTTCGCGGTGACGGTGGTCGAGCGGATGCCGCTGGCTCGGGTGCGGACCAGCGGGCATGCCGTGGACCTGTTCGGGCCGGCGATGGATGTGGCGGATTGGATCGGCGTGCTTCCTGCGGTGATGGATGCCCGCACCCGGACCGAGATTGTCTCGTTCCAACGCCAGGACGGTCGAGGCATCGAGGTCGAAATGCGCCGTCTGGTCGCGGGCATCTCGGGCCGGCACGTCGAAGTCATGCGCGGCGAGCTGGCCGCCATTCTCTATGAGGCGACGCGAAGCGACGCGCAGTACTTGTTCGAGGACTCGATCCAGACAATCGTCGAGGAACCCGAGGGCATCGCCGTGACGTTCGAGCATGCCCCCGCCGACCGGTTCGACCTGGTCATCGGAGCTGACGGCCTCCACTCGATCGTCCGCCGCTTGGTCTTCGGGCCCGAGGATCAGTTCCGCCGGTTCCTCGGCGGCTATCTGGCGGGGGCCGCCCTGCCCAATTACCTCGGCCTAGAAGGCCGGATGGTGGTCTGGAACGCCCCCGGCCGGCTCGCGGCGATCTACCCCGTCCACCAAACCACCATGGCCAGGGGAGGTTTCCTGTTTCGCCGCAGCGAGGAGTTGGCGCTCGATCACCGCGACGTCGAGGGACAAAAGCAGGCGCTGCACCGCATCTATGGAGAGGATGGGTGGCAAGTTCCCCGGCTGCTGGCCGAGATGGACGCCGCCGACGACTTCTACTTCGACTCGATCAGCCAGATCGTGATGGATAGCTGGGTCAAGGGTCGGGTCACCCTGGTCGGTGACGCCGGCTACTCGCCAGGCCCGGCTGTTGGCGGCGGCACCAGCGTCGCCATGGTCGGCGCCTATGTCCTGGCGCAAGAACTGGCCGAGGCCGGCAGCGACTACCAGGCAGGGTTGCGCGCCTATGAGGACCGCATGCGCGAGCTCGCCGCCAAGGCCCGCAGCATCGGACCCACCACCATGTCCACGCTGATCCCGCGGACCGGTATCCAAATCCGGCTGATCCCGGAAGTGCTCCGCCTCGTCAGGCGGTTGCCGCCGAACTTGCAACAGCGCCTGTTCCAGTTGCAGGCAACACCCGCCCGGGCCCTCGGCTCCATCCACCTCACCGCCCCCGCCGAAAAGTAGCGCAGTCAGCGTAGTTGCCGGAGCCTGGCGGTGCCGACGTTCATCCGTCAACTTGGCGAGCCGCCGGATCAGCCGGCGCAGGCCCAGGCCGGCGCCGCCTCAGGTGAGGAGCATGCGGTCGATAAGGGCGTCAAGGGTGACGGCGCCGACCATTTGCTTGCCTGCGCGTACCACCACTAGTGGGGTTCGGGTGCGGGCCATCAGGGCGGCGATCTCCAGCACCGTGCCTTCGGGGCCGATGAAGGCCAGTTCGTTGGGTTGCTGGGGCAGGCACTGCGCAACGGTGCGGCCGTCGAGCTGCTGGAGGAAGTCGTCGGCGTGCTGTTCATCGACCACGCGGGCCAGCGTCGGGTCGTTCATGCAGTAGCTGGGAAGCGCCATCCGCAGTACTTGGGTGCCGGGAAGGATCGTCATCGGCTAGCCGTGCTGATCCACCACGACCAGGCCCGGCAGGTCGCTGCCCGCGAGGAGCTTTAGAGCTTCCAGCGCCGAGGTGTCCAACCCGACAGTCGGGAACGGCGCAGCCAGGTCACGAGCGCGCAGGATGTCCTCCGAAGCAACCGAATTTCGCGGGGACAGTTTCTGCCTACGTACCTCGATTATGCGCCCTCCGGTCAGGCGATGACGAAGTAGCGCAGCCACAGATACAGCGTCGACATCGCCACGCTCACTGCCGCGACCACGAGGCCATATTTGGTGAAGGTCCAGAAACTGATCGGCTTGCCGGCACTCGCGGCCAGGCCGAGCACGACCACGTTGGCCGACGCGCCCACGGCCGTGGCGTTGCCGCCCAAATCGGCCCCGAGCGCCAAGGACCACCACAACACCTGAGACTGGCCGGTCCCATCGGCAGCCACCAGGTCCCCCACGATGGGGCTCATGGTGGCGACATAGGGAATGTTGTCGACGATCGCCGACAGCAAGGCCGAGCCCCACAAGAAGCCGATCGAGGCCAGCAACAAGTTCCCGTCGACGGCCTCCGTGGCAGCTTGGAAATCATCTCGATGACGCCGGTGTTCACCAAGGCGCCGACCATGACAAACAATCCGGCGAAGAAGATCAGCGTTGGCCACTCCACGTCCTTGGCGACGGCCGCGGCATCCAGACGAGACAGGACGAGCAGAAGCAGCCCGCCAAGCAGGGCAACCACGGCGGGCTCCAAGTGCAGCACCGTGTGCAGCACGAACGCGGCAGTCACGACGACCAGCACCACCACACTGATCACCAGCAAACGCGGATCGCGAATGGTGTCACGTTCCCGAAGGGTGGCAATCGTGGCGGCCCGGTCGGGGTCGTAGCGAAACGCCGACCGGAACAGCAACCGGCACAGCCCAACGAAGACGATCATCACCAGCACGACCAGCGGCGCCAAGTGGATCAGGAAGTCGTTGTAGGTCAGTCCCGCTCGGGACGCGATGATGATATTTGGCGGGTCACCGACCAGGGTCGCAGTGCCGCCGATGTTTGAGGCCAACGCCTCGGCGATCAGAAAGGGTGCCGCCAGCACACCGAGCCGGTCACAGACCAAGAACGTGACGGGTGCGATCAGCAGGACCGTGGTGACGTTATCCAGCGCCGCCGAAGCCACCGCGGTGACCACAACCAAGATCACCATCACCCGAAAAGGCCGACCCTGCACCCGTTTCGACGCCCAGATCGCCAGATACTGAAACGCCCCGGTGCGCTTCATCACCGACACGATCAGCATCATCCCGAGCAGCAGGAAGATGACCCGCCAGTCAATACCTGATTCTTCGGAGAAGAAGGCATGCTCAGCGTCGGTGGCACCGATCATCAGCATCAGGGAGGCGCCGCCCACAGCCGCCACCACCCGGTGAAGTTTCTCAGTGGCAATGAAGACATAGGTGACAACGAACACAAGAACAGCCAGCCAGGCGGTAACGCTCACCGCGGCGACCGCCCACACAATAGGCGCCGCAGGGACGGGTCGGCGCAGTCAGCGAACAACACGAAGCCTCCGAGGGGTCGACGTCGCACAACGCCGACCTGGCTTCCCGGCACACCTGTTGCCATCGTAGATGTTCTGCCGATTGCTGCTGAACATACGGCCGGAAACCCCCGATCCGGCTGCGGACTGGGCCCTTCACCCGGTGAAGCGGGCGAGCCGCCATGGCCCGGCCCGTGCGTGGCGCGCCCACCCGTGCACCGGACAAGCCATAACAGGGCGATAGTCGGCATGAAGGATGACGTACGTGACAACGTCCGTGGGGGCGCTGAAGTCGTAGACGCGACCGTCCGGTACCACCCTGGAGCGGTTCGGCAGAGCTGCGGCCCGCATATGGAGGCCGCTCTCGCCCCTGCCGATGGGCCGTCGGTGTTCACCGATTGCCATTTGCATCTTATGTGGGTTGGCCTCACTCAGAGGTGAAGGCCGTCATCACCTAACTGAGTCTTTGGCACTGTTAGGCTCAAACTTTGACGATCTGGTGGGTCGAAAAATAGGCGTGGTCGGGGTGACATCACATGGTCGGGGTGACAGGATTTGAACCTGCGACCTCTTCGTCCTGAACTCGGCGCAGTAGCCGTTCGTAGCCTTGTTTACGCTGGCCGGGACCCGTCTGGATGAAGCCGAACGCGTCAGATGGTGCGGTCGTTGCTGTACTTTGCTGCTGTACTGACCGTCTGGTTCGTAGGCCTGGGTGGAGCGTCCGGGGTCCACGAGCGCGGATGTGGCGCCCACGGTTCTGGTGATCGAGCCGTGGCGTCTCGGACAGTCGCCACCTGAGCAATTGAGCGCGCCCTCAACACTGGTCCTTCTGGCATGCCGTGCCACGATTCCAGCGTGAGAGCTGACAGGAGTGGCAGGCTCCGACGAGCTGCGGTGTGGTTCCCTGTCGCCATCGCTATTGGGGTGCTTGTCGTTCTCGCAGCACGTGCTGATGTCGCCGCGCTACATGCGAGCCCGTGGCTGATCACGTTGGATATGGCAACTGGGCTGGCCTTCGTTGTTGCAGCCGTCGTCGCGCGTGGATCATCGGCCGAACGCGTGCTGATGGCGGTAGTCGGTGTTGCCTGGCTGATGGCCTCATTCCTGCCCGCGACCCGGTCCCTGCACCAGACAGTGCTGGTTGTGTCGTTGGTTGCGTTCGCCACCGGGCGGGTACGTGGGCTGAGTCGCTGGCTGTTGGCAGGTCTGGCCGTGCCGGTCGGGTTCGGCGTACTGCCGCAGATCGGTGTGGCAGCCGTGTTCGCTCTGGTCGCTTTGCTTGTTCTGATCGAGGGCCGACGCGATGCCGCCACTGCATACCCGACGGTCTCGGCCATCGCCGTCGCGGCCGTACTCGGCGCCTCGTGGTCGATCTCGCGGCTGCGAGCGGAAGCCTTCGATCCGACTGTGGCATTGGTGGGCTATGAATTGGTGCTCATAGCAGTCGCGGTGTCCTTCCCGCTCGCAGCTACGGTGGTCATCCGGAGCCGAGCAAGGCTCGCCGACAGGTTGCTGGCCGACGAGCGGCTCGTTGGTCTCGAGGGGTTTGCAGTCGTGTTGCGACGTGCGCTCAGCGACCCCAGCATTCAGGTCTTTCGTTGGCACGACGCTAATGCGAGGTACGTCGACGATCGGGGTCGCTCTGTGACCACAGGAGGCGGCGAGCGGCGATGGCTCACGGTCGCCGATGCCGAGGCGCCGGTTGCGGTCGTAGCCTATAGATCATCCGCTCTGGACGATCCGGGGACAGCCGAAGCGGTCACGGCTGCCGTCCGGCTGGCGGTAAGACACGAGCGTCTGCAACACGAGCAGCAGCAGCAGCTCGTCGAACTTGAGGCGTCCCGAGCGAGGATCGTCGCTGCCGCGGACCGAGAGCGGGAGCGAGCCGCGACACAGCTCCGAGGGGACGTCGGAGTGTCCCTGCGCCTCGCCCAGTCGGAGTTGAGCGCTGTACGGACAGCAGAGCAGGACCCCGCAGTGGTTGAGTCACTCGACATCGTTGTCGGCGAACTGGCCACAGCCCGGACAGAGATCGTCGAACTCGTTGCAGGAGTGCCTCCGGCGCGCCTCGGGAGCGGGCGGCTTCAGGAGGCCCTGCAGGCATTGGTCCAGTACAGCCCGATTCCGGTGTCAGTGACCGTCGCCGCAGACGCGGCCTGCGACCAGGACACAGAGACCGCGCTCTTCTACGTCTGCTCGGAAGCGCTCGCCAACGCAGTCAAACACGCGGACGCGAAGCGGATCGGCATCACGGTGCAACGGGTCAATGGCGCTATCGAGGCTGTCATATCCGACGACGGGCGAGGCGGCGCGGACCCGACCGGCTCAGGTCTGCAGGGGCTCGCCGACCGGCTGGCAACACTGAACGGCCGGCTTCAGATGGATAGCCGACCCGGAGCCGGCACGACGGTGACAGCTGTGGTTCCGAGCTAGCCTATCTTCGTCCAGGGTTCGACTATCTTCTCGAATGCGACTCCATTGACGTCGCCGCTGAACTTGAGGCTGTCGTCATCAATCGTCCAGGTGAGTGTCTCGCCACCGCCCGGCCCGCAATAGCCCGGCCTTGTTTCCGACACGGGCAGCTTGCAGCCGGTGAGTTTGGCCATCCGTTCGGGTTCGTGAACGAAGGACACGTTATGACCAGATCCCCGCAGATCGCCGACGTCAACTGGATAATCCTGGACCGAGCCTCCGCAGTCAGTGCCTGGATCATCGATGGGACGGCAAGCTATCTCGTATGTCCCCCCCTTGACGATGAGCGTCCAGGTACCTGAATTCCCGTTGGCATTTGTGTACCCGGCAACAGCCAGGTCCGCAACCGTGACCTCAGTGCGATAGATGCCGTCTGGCAGATCGGATACCTGGTCTGGAGCGCCGCCAGCCGGTCGGTCGTCCGCCGTGCCTATCTGGCAGTCCTGGGCCACGCCGGGAACGTCAGGCTCTGGGTGGTTGGCCGCAACCGCCTGGATCTCTGTGAGCAGAGCCCTGTTGGTCGGGTCCGCGGCGAGTCCATCCAGAACCGGCTGCAGGTTGGTGCGCAGCAAGGCGATCTGGTCCGGGCTTGCGGCGATGAAGCGCGTGCCTTTCCCGCACAGATCTTGTGCAATGGTGGATTCGTCGTAGGTCGCATCGACCGAGACCTGCATCGCTTTATCAGCGGCCTCGCGTATCCAGCCCCGCTGCTCGTCAGTGAGCGCGCCGAAGCGTTCTTGGCTGACGGCCAAGACGAAAACCTTCGGCCACAGCACGACGTTGGCGGTGACATAGCCGGCCTCAGTGGTATTGCCCATCTGCGCGTACTGCGCAATGTCGAATTCCACGCCGCGCAGGCGCCCAGCCCGTACCTCATCGATCCATCCGAAGCCCAGATTCACCGCCGTCGCGCCGAGGAGGCGTACAGCGTCCGTTTGGACTGGTGAGTTGTAGACCCGGAATGTGGCACCGGCCCAGTCCTCTGGCCCGAGCAGGGGGGCCTTCGCAGCGAACGGCCGGCGCAGCGGACCAACCGCGAGGTTGAGACCGACAACACCTGTCCCGTCGAGTTTCGCCAACAGCTTGTCTGCAACGGGGCCTGATACCAGAGTTTTCTCGGCCGCGTAGCTCGTCAGCGTCATGGGAGCCTCGACCGCCTCCAGGCCATTTATGCCGGCGTTGGCGAAGGCGCGGGTCGAGGGCCAGCCGCCATCCACCTCACCGGAGGCGATCGCGTTCACCAGATTGGATTCCGCGTCGCCGGCGCCGCCATCGTATTCCGTCGTCATCTCGACCTTGAGCCGGCCGCCGGACACCTTCGCCAGGTTCTCGACGAAAGCCTCCGGTCCGTACGACTGGCCGTTGTTGTTGACACGATCGATGGTTGCCAACCGCAGCACAACCGTGTCGCTCCCAGACTTGTCAGTACCGGGTGCGGCCGAGCAGGCCGCTACTACAGCGATGGTTGCCGCAACCGCGGCCCATCGGCCAATTGATCTTGTGTTAATGGGGCCCTTCTCATCGACACCTGTTTGGCGCCGCGTTGCGTCAAGTGTCGCACCGGTCGTGGGTGAGATCATGACAACTCAAACAAGGCAGCGACCGCAGGCCATGCGATCTCGGCGGCCTCGGTGTTTCCGCGGACGTTCAGGTGGTTCCAATCGCTGGAGAAGTTCTCGAGGCGGTCTATGTATGCGGCGCGAGCTCCGTCGTCGGTGCGGCAGTTTGGCACCGTGGCGCACACCCGGGCCTGCTCGGTCTCGTAGTCCTCGATGATGGAGGTCCCCGTGTCGAAGGCCTTTTTGTTCAGCACCCCATCGGGCTCGTAGAAGTCACACATGCCGGTTCCTGTGAGTTCCGCCTTCACGGTCGGGTCCTCGGCGACCAGCTTCTTGACAAACGATGGACTGGGTCGTCCGAGCTGTCCGACCATCAGGATCCGTGAGTCGGGCGAGGCCGTGGTCACGAGCTCCAAGGCAGCTGCGAGCGCGACCCCGACCTCGGGCACATGCGCGTCGTCTGTCCCGTCGCATCGGATGTCTCCGTCGAGCGTCTGGACCACGACGAGTGCCGGAGTCGGAACGGTTTCAAGGGCGCGCTGCGCCTGCGCAAACAGCGTGGAGGCAGGCGCACCACCTTCGGCGGTATTGGCAACATGGCCGTCGGTTTCCGGACGGACGGCAACGAGTCGCCGGTAGAGGCTGTTGACCTGAGGTGACGTGCCTGTCGCCCACGAGTTCTCGAGGGCGACCTGACCAGGACGGCTCGGATCGGAGTTCTCACCGGTCAGGCCGGAGTGCCCGATCGCAATGACACCGACTGGGTTTGCGGAGTTGGCCGCAGTCGCGGTCGACGAGGTGGCCGGGCCGGCCGCGCCATGGTCTGCGATGTCCGCACTGCCGCACCCACTGACCGCCAACGCCAAGGCGATGATGGCGGTCAGAGTGGCAGCTGATCTTCTGTTCATGATGTGCTCCTGGGTAGTCCGATGCTTTTGACACTAGGGGCCGGGGTTGGCGTGGCCTACCGGGTTTCCTCGGTATTCGGATGTGGATAACACTGAGCTGAATAACCTCACAGCCCACGCCCGCAGGATGGCGATAGATGGCCCGATCCGGCTCGATGCAACGCGTGCTTCGGGTGCGCGCACCCGCGGCCAGCATGGTGATCACATCGATCGCCACGGGGGTGGCGGTGCTGACGGTGCTGGTGTCAGTTTTGGCCGTTCGCGCCGGGGACGATCCTTTCACCTATGCCGGCAGGCGTTTTCCAGCCTGGCTGACAGTGGCCGGCCTGATTGTTTTCGGGTTCATCGTCGCCGGCTTGTGGGCGCCCCGGACCCGCCCGGGAGCATCCGGTGGCTTGGCAGCGGCGACGATTGGATCGCTCCTTCCGTTGTGGGCCACGTGGTCGTGGCTTCCTGACCGGGTTCAGGCTGGCGTGCTCGCTGCAACACCGTTCGCCGTGATGGTCGCGCTCGTAGCGCTGAGCTGGTCGGCATCGGGTTCAAGCAATCCGTCCTCGGCAATGCGAATCGTGTTCATACTCGTCGTCGGCAGCGGAGTCGTTCACCTCCTCGGCTACAACCCGTTTGCTGACTCCGGATGCACGCTCACCTGCGCAGATGTCACGCCGGTTCTCGGCGGATTGATGTCCACCCGGTCCGCAGTGGGCGTGTCGTGCTCGCTGACCGTCGTCGGGGCGGTCCTCGCCGCCGTCATCGTGCTGAAAGACAGCGATCGGCACACCCCACGCCTGGTCATTGGCGCCGTATTTGTGGCGCTGTGCTTGCAGGCGGTGGCAGCAGCCGTACGGTTGGGCAAGTGGGGGGACAGCACAACCGCGGGCCTGCGGCTCATCCTCCCAGCCGTATCCGTGGCAATCGTCGGCATCGCTGCGAGCATTGTTGTGACTCGTACGCTGCGCGTGCGCAACGCTGTCGACCGGTTGGCCGCCCGGTTGTCCGGACCGGTGGCAGCACTCACCGGCGTCCAAGGAGTGCACTTCGCTGTCCCAGGCGAGGCGCGGTGGGTCGACGTAGTCGGGCGGGACGCCACCGACCTGCCCGGCCAAGATGAGAACGTCGTTCTGTCGGACGAGTCCGGCCCAGTGTTTCGTCTCCTCGTGGCACGGGGTACCGACCAGGGCGACCTGCTCGCTGCGCTCACACCCGCCACCCGGCTAGCACTGCAGAATGCTCAGCTCTCGGCGGTAGCGAAGGCGCGGCTAGCCGACCTTCAGTCCTCTCAGCGACGCGTGGTCGCCGCGTCGGACAGTGAGCGACGGCGCATCGAGCGCGACCTGCACGACGGTGCACAGCAGCGCTTGGTCAGCGCCGCGTTCCATCTGAAAGTCGCGCTCGCTGGCGCGGATCCATCAGGTTCTCTACGCCTGGCGGCAGCAGAAAGTCGGATTCGGGAAGCGCTCGGGCAACTGCGCCGCCTCGCGCATGGCATCTTTCCCAGCGTGCTCGTCGACGAGGGACTGGCCTCGGCCCTGGACGAACTGATCGCGGCATCCGATGTTCCAACCACGCTGGATGTCCGTATGCGCGACGATGTCGGCATGGAGACGGCAATGGCCGTGTACGCAACGGTCGCCGCCGTCCTCAACTCGATTGAACACCCTTTGCCTAACACGCTCGCCGTGATCTTGGTCGACCGGAACGGTGACACACTGACCGTCAGTGTGGAGGTCGAATGCGCTGTCGGAACGGTCGTGGCAGCAGACTTCGTTGATGTTGCCGACCGCGTCGGTGCGCTCGGCGGACGGTTCACCACGGCGGAAACAGCAACGGGCGCGGCAGTGGTGACGGCGGTGATCCCATGCGGGTCGTAGTCGCCGACGACATGATGCTGGTCCGGTCGGGTCTCGTCCGACTGCTCACCGACGCGGGCGTCGAGGTCGTCGGGGAGGCAGCCGATTCCGATGCACTCATGCGGTTGGTCGCACTGGAACGGCCGGATGCGGCGACCGTAGACATCCGGATGCCGCCGACCCACAAAGACGAAGGTCTAATAGCGGCTCGCCGCATCCGGGAGCGCTACCCGACGACTGCAGTCGTTGTGCTCAGCCAATATCTCGAGGCGCGCTACGCCCTGCGGCTGCTTGCCGATCAACCCAGCGTGCTCGGCTACTTGCTCAAGGAACGTGTCTCAGACATCGCGATCCTGGTCGACGCCATGCGGCGGGTGACCGAGGGTGAGTGCGTTGTCGACCCCAC
>Ga0126312_10003207_pt1 | contig 11022 bp, 5 predicted proteins | sample Plot104A_FD_92537 | JGI IMG/M metagenome (GOLD analysis project Ga0126312, IMG submission 92537) | Serpentine soil microbial communities from UC McLaughlin Reserve, CA, USA - Plot104A | ecosystem: Environmental > Terrestrial > Soil > Grasslands | place: USA: UC McLaughlin Reserve, Lake County... | reverse complement strand
TCGCCGACCGCGTGATGCGCTTCGTGCAGGAGGACGCGAAGACGGGGGAGGCGATCGTCACCGGCGCGAGCTTCGGGGCCTACCACGCGGCGAACTTCTGCCTTAAGCGCGCAGACCTCTTCCCGCTCGCGATCTGCATGAGCGGGGTCTACGACGTGTCGACAACCGGCGGCGGCGAGCGCGGAGATGCGTTGTACTTCGCGAACCCGATGGACTACGTGGCGAACCTCCACGGCGACCACCTCGACTGGCTTCGCTCGCGCGCGAACCTCGTGCTCGTGTGCGGGCAGGGGCAGTGGGAGGACACGACGGGCGCGCTCGACTCGACGCGGCGCTTCTCGTCGCTGCTCGGCGAGAAGGGAATCCGCCACGAGCTCGACCTGTGGGGGCACGACGTGCCGCACGACTGGCCGTCCTGGCGAAACCAGATCGGCCACCACCTGGCGAGGTTCGTCTGATGGCGTGTCCGGCCGTTGCTTGTGACACTGTGTCACAAGCACCGCGCGCCCTTGGGAGGCGCGTCGTGTGAGGGAGCGTGGCCTGATCGGGCTGCTGCTCGGCACCGAGGAGGACTGGCCGACCGCGTTCGAGGCGCTCGTGTCGCGGCTCGGGCCCGTCGACGGCCGCGAGTTGCGCACCGACCGGATCGTCAACGAACCGTTCGACCTGCGCTACCGGCCGCGCTACGCGCTCGTCATCGACCGCCTCGCGTGGTGGTACGACCTCCCGCGCGCGTGGCTGAAGAAGGTCTCGCTGATGGACGATGTCTACCTCCTGAACAACCCGTTCACGTTCCAGGCGATGGAGAAGCACTCCGCCTACTGCGCGATGATGCGCTGCGGGATCCGCGTGCCGGACACGTGGCTGATCCCGCACAAGGAGCCGACGCCGTTCGCGCCGTTCGAGTACATGGCGGAGAAGTTCCCCGCCGTCGCGTCGCGGTACAACGCGCCGTTCGACCTGAACCAGATCGGCGAGTTCGTCGGCTATCCGCACTACATGAAGCCGTTCGACGGCGGGCAGTGGGTCGGCGTCTCGCGCATCGGGTCGCCGGAGGAGTTGCAGGCCGCGTACGACGCGTCGGGCGAGCGGATGATGCACCTCCAGGCCGCGCTCGAGGACTTCGACGTCTTCGTCCGCTCGCTCTCGATCGGCGCGGAGACGATGTCGATGTGGTTCGACCCGTCGAAGCCGATGCACGACCGCTACCACGTGCGGCACGACTTCCTCACGCCGGAGCTCGGGAACGAGATCGTGACGATCTCGCGGCTCGTGAATGCGTTCTTCCGCTGGGAGTTCAACTCGTGCGAGACGATCGTGAAGGACGGTGTCGCGTACCCGATCGACTACGCGAACGCGTCGCCCGACGTCGCGCTGACGTCGCTGCACTACTACTTCCCGTGGGCGATGAAGGCGCTCGTGCGGTGGTCGGCGTTCTGCATCGCGACGGAACGGCCGATGTCGATCAACCAGACGACACGCGACTACTTCGAGATCGGCGACGACGAGTCGCTCTCGTACGAGGAGAAGCTCGAGCGCTACCGCCGTCTCGCCGACGACTATTTCCAGGTCGAGCGCTACGAGGAGTTTTGCGGGCGGCACCTCGCGCACCTCGACGAGCTCGCGCACGAGTGGTTCACGTCGGGCGAGTTCGACGACCTGCTCGTGCGCGTCGTCCAGTCGACGTTCCCGGCCCACGAGCAAGAGCATTTCGTCGCGCACTACCGCGGGCTCCTCGCTGCGTGGGCCTCGGATGCGACGACCGTCTGAGCGTCTCATCGCGCCGCGGCTGCGGCGGCGGTAGCGTCCCGCCCGGATGTCCCTCGCGCTCGCTCTCGCGCTCGCGCTGCCGCTCGCGGGGAAAACGGTCGCGATCGATCCCGGCCACAACGGCGGCAACGCGGCGCACGTCGCGCAGATCGCGCGGCTCGTCGACGCGGGGACGGTGCAGAAGGCGTGCGACACCGTCGGCGCGTCGACGAACGACGGCTACGCCGAGCATGCGCACAACTTCGACGTCGCGCTCCGGCTCGCGCGCGCGCTCCGCGCGCGCGGAGCGCGCGTCGTGCTCACTCGGACGACCGACACCGGCTGGGGCCCGTGCATCACGCGCCGCGCGGCGATCGCGAACGCGGCCCACGCGGACGCTGCGATCTCGATCCACGCCGACGGCGGCCCGCCCGGCGGCCGCGGCTTCCACGTCATCTACCCACGGTCGATCGCCGGCCTCACCGACGACATCACCGCGCGGTCGCGCCGGCTCGCGCTCGACGTGCGCGGCGCGTTCGCGACCGGCACGGGCGAGCCGTACTCGACCTACGCCGGCACGCGCGGCCTCGACGTCCGCTCAGACCTCGGCGGTCTCAACCGCAGCGACGTGCCGAAGGTCTTCGTCGAGACCGCGAACATGCGCAATGCGTGGGATGCGCGCCGTCTGCGGAGCGCGCGCCACCGCCAGCGCGAGGCAAACGCGCTCGCGCGCGGCCTCGCCGCGTTCCTCGCCCGCGCGTGATACGAACCCCGGGATGACGCTGCCGATCGACCGGCCCGGGAAGATCGTCGCCGTCGGCCTGAACTACCGCGACCACGCAGAGGAGCAGGCGCGCGAGACGCCACCCGCGCCGATGCTGTTCGCGAAGTGGGCGACGGCTCTCATCGGGCCGGACGAGCCGATCGTGCTCCCGTCGATCACGTCGAGGGTCGACTTCGAGGGCGAGCTCGGCGTCGTGATCGGCGAGCGCGTCAAGCGTGTGTCGAAGGAGAACGCGCTCGAGGCCGTGCGCGGGTACATCTGCGTCAACGACGTGTCGGCGCGCGACCTCCAGCGCGCCGACAAGCAGTACACGCGCGCGAAGTCGCTCGATACCTTCTGTCCCGTCGGGCCGCGCGTCGTCCCACGCGAGGAGGTAGGCGATCCAGGCAAGCTTGCGATCCGCACGATCGTCAACGGCGAGACGATGCAGGACGCCTCGACGTCGCAATTGATCTTCGACGTGCCGACGCTGATCGAGTTCGTCTCGCAGGCGATCACGCTCGAGCCCGGCGACCTGATCTGCACCGGCACGCCCTCCGGCGTCGGCGAGTTCCGCGACCCGCCGCGCTACCTCGCCGACGGTGACGAGGTCGTCGTCGAGATCGAGCGCGTCGGCGCCCTGCGAAACCCAGTGCGCGCGGCGCCGCCCAGCGCGGGCTAGCGGTTCTTGCGGAACCCGCGCTACCCTGGCCCGCGATGCGTCGGGGGTCGATCATTCTCACGCTGCTCTGCGCGGCACTCGTACTCGCGGCCCCGGCCGGCGCGAGCGACTGGTGGCCGCATCCCGCGAATGCGACGTGGCTCTACGAATGGACCGACAGCGCGTACAACGGCACGCCGACCGCCGAGAAGGTGACGGTCAAGGAGCAGAAGGGCGCGTCGTTCACGCTCGCGTGGACGACGGAGGACCAGGGCAACGCCGAGGACGCCGTCCAGACGGCGGGCCAGATGGTGTTCCAGGAGACGGCCTCGGGCCTGCTCGTCGCCGACTGGTCGAGCACGCTTCCGCCCGCCTCCTTCCCGATCCTGTGCGCGAGGCAGAGCCCGTGCGGCAACAGCCTCGCGAGCTCGCTCTACAACCTCGCCTGGGGATCGCGCACGCCGCTCCTCACGGAGCCGCTCCTTCGCGGCACCGCGTGGACGGCGACCGGCGGCGCGAGCAACGACGTCACGAGCTCGTCGACGTATCTCGGCACCGAGAACGTGACCGTGCCGGCGTTCCCGATGCCGGTGCTGGCGGCGAAGATCCGGTCGGAGATCTCGCAGGCGGGCGCGCTCGGCGATCCCTACGGAAGCGGCATCAGGACCGTTTGGTGGGTCTACGGCGTCGGGGCCGTGAAGACCGTGTTCGAGCACAGCGGCGGCACCGCCGCGCCGGTCACCACCGTCGCGCTGAAGGCGACGAGCCTGACGGCGAAGGCGCCGCCGCCGAACGTGAACTGGTTCCCGCTCCGCAAGGGTCTGAAGGGCACGCTGCGGTGGACGAACAAGCGCCACTTCGACAAGCCCGCCGTGCAGAAGTTCGAGGTCGAGGAGGTCGTGAACGGATCGGCGCGGGTCGGTGTCGAGAGCGTCTCGGGCCCCATCAAGGCCGCAGCCGCATACGGGTTCACGCTCCGCGCCGACGGTCTCACGAACATCTGGGGCACGTCGCGCGCGGCCTCGCTCGCGAAGCTTCCGCCGCTCGGGCCGGCGGCACTTCCGGCAGCGAAGCGCCGCCACTTCCACACTCCGTTCGACCTGATGACGTTCGGGTTCAATCCGCTCCTGCCGGCCTATCCGGGGGCGGGGAACGCATGGGCCGCGGCGACCAGCGGACGCGACTGGTCGGTCTACGGCGTCACCGGCAAGACGACGGTGCTCGGCGTCCGGAAGGTCGTCGTTCCCGCCGGGAAGTTCAACGCGCTCGCGCTGCGGTCGACGCTCCGCCAGCCCGGCTTTTCGTTCGGGAGCGGCACGCGGACGATGTGGTTCGCGGCCGAACGCGGTCTCGTCAAGCTCGAGTTTCGCCACGGCGACGGCAGCGTCTCGCTCGTCGAGCTCGTGAAGAAGTAGCCTTCGCCGCGTTGGCGGAAACGGGAACGCAGCCGACCGCCGCGCGCGACGCTTCCGCGGGCTACGAGGTGCTGTCCGGCCGCGTTCCGCAGGAGGCCGTCGACACCGCGCTGCGGCACATCCACCTCGACATCGCGCGGCGCGGGCTTCCGCCGGAGGAGCTCGCCGCGTGGCTCTGGAACGCGCACTGGTTCCCGCACCTGAAATGGGATGCGGAGATCGTCGCGCTGCTCGACCACCTTCCGGAAGAGCTCCGCGAGGGCGAGGCGTGCGACCCGCAGATCGTCCTCCAACTCCCCGACGAGAACGCTGAGACTGCGCTCGAGCCGCACGTCGACCAGGAGCCCGACTGGGCCGCGGGGAGGAGGTACCGCCGCATCATCGGTGTGGCTCTCACGGTCGGCCGCGAGAGCAACGGCGGGCTCTTCGTGTGGCCGCTCGACGGCGGCGTTCCGGTGGCCGTCGCGCTCGAGCCCGGCGACGTCGTGGTGATGGACCCGCGCCTCCCGCACACGAGTGGGTACAACCGCGAGGGCGGCATCCGCTACGCGGCGTATTTCCGCTTTCTCCAGCCGCGTTAGTCGTCGCGGCCCCTGTCGGGGCCACGTTTCGCGATTCGCAACGGTGGGTTGCGATGGTCGCAAATGTGGGCCGAACGGCCCATTGAAGTAAGACGCGTCGCCTGACAGGGTGGCCACTCGGGGCAGTTGGACAGAGGGGAGCAGTACGTCGGAGTACGCCGCAGCAGGAGGCGCTGAGCCAATCAGCCTAAGGGGTTTGCGCCACGGACGCTTCGCGCGCTGGTTCGTCGCTGCGGGCTTGCTGAGCCTCGTCGCGCTCTATGTCGATCCCTTCGTCGTCGCGGCGATCTCGGCCGGCCCCCCGCCGGCGCCGATCGCGCGACTGCAGGTTCCAGCGGTCACGTTCCCGCCCCTCGCCGTCCCGAAGTTGCACAAGCCGCCGGTGCTCGCGCCGGCCTCCGTGCGCACGTCAGCCCCGGCGCGCACGGCAGCCCCGGCGCGCACGGCGACGCCGGCCGTAACGGCTGCTGCGCCCGGCCGCGCTCGGGTGCAGCGGAAGCTCGTCACGCGGACCGAGCCGACGAAGGCCGGCCGTCAGCCGCGCACGACGACGACGCGGACGCTCCCTGTCGTGACCGACACGGTCGCGCCCGTCGCGGTGCCGAAGTCCGCGCCGGCCTCTGCAGCGGCGGCGGCCGCTGCTGATCCCTTCGCGACGGTGCCGGTGGTCGAGGACTCCGTCGGCGGCGACCCGCCGCCGATGCCCGAGGCGGCGCCGGCACCTGCCGCGTCTGCCGAGGCGACGACGCCCGCCGTCGCCGAGGGCCAGGCTTCCGCGGCTGTTGTCGATCCTGCGGACAGCGACGGGCCCGAGGCGCGGCGCCGCGCAACCGATCCCGCTCCGGCGCCGGTCGCCGACACAGCGGTACGCGAGCTCTCAGACGCCGGCGTGACGCCCCCGCCGACGACGACGGAGCCGGCCGCCGCGGAGACCGAGACGGCGCCGGTCGAGACCGCCGCGATTCCGCCGCCGCCGTCGCCGATCACGACAACGACAGAAGCGCCCGCAGCGTCCACGAGTCCGACGACCTCCGCGACCGCCGATCAGACGGTCGCGTCGTCTCCGGCGACAGCGACCCCGACGACGCCCGCCGCGCCAACGGCTGCGCCGAGCACGTCCGCTCCCGCCCCGACCGCGACCACAGCGACGACGACCGCAGCCGCCGCGTCGACCGCGGCCACGGCGCCGGCCGCACCCGCAGCGGCGCCGGCACCCTCGGCCTGGCTCGTCGCGCCGGGCGACGCGGCGGCCCACGCCATCTCGGTCGCGGCGAGCGGCGCCGACCTCGTCGTCACCGTCGACGGCGTCTCCTCGTCGCGCGCGGCGTCGGCGGTCACGAGCATCGCCGTGACCGGCGGCGCCGCGGACGACTCCTTCTCGATCGATCTCTCCGGCGGCGCCATCGCCGTCCCCGTCTCCTTCGACGGCGGCGCGGGCACCGACACGCTCCACGGGCCCGCCGCCGACAGCACCTGGACGATGACGGGCGCGGGCGTCGGCAGCGTCGGCGGAGTCTCATTCGCGGGCCTCGAGAATCTGGCCGGCGCGGCCGGCAACAGAGACACGTTCGTCTTCGAGGCGGCAGGGTCGCTGAGCGGCACCGTCGACGGCGGCGACGGCGGCTTCGACACGCTCGTCCTCGCGGACGGGTCGTTCGCGTCGATCGCGTCGACGATCACGGGGCCGCAGTCCGGGACGATTGCCCGGGACGGCGACCTGATCACCTACGCGGGCCTCGAGCCGATCGACATCTCCGCGGGGACGACGAGCTTCACGATCACGATGACCTCCGGCGCGGACACGATCGCCGTCCTCGATCATCCGGACGCCAACAAGTTCCAGGTCACGTGCTCGTGCGGCGAGAGCCACATCTTCTTCGACGCCGCGGCGCTCCTGAACCTCACGATCAACGCGGGCGACGGGAACGACACGATCACCGTCAGTGCCCTGGACGCGGCCTTCAACGCTGCGCTGACGATCAACGGCGGCGCCGGGGACGACACGCTCATCGTCCAGGGCGTCACCGGCGGCGGCGTCTGGAAGTTCGACGGCGGCGACGGCAACGACAGGGTGATCGGCCCCAACGCCGCCACCAAGTGGAGCCTGACGGGCCTGGACGCCGGCAACTTCGCGAGCGGAGCGGTCGTTCCGGCGACGGTCAACTTCGACGCGACCGAGAACATCACGGGCGGCACCGCGGACGACGTCTTCACGGCGAAGGTGGTCGAAACGATCAGCGGCGAGATCAACGGCGGCACCGGAACGGACACCCTGATCGGACCCGACGCCGACAGCACCTGGACGCTGACGAACGCCGACGCCGGGACGCTGAACAACAGCGGCTTCCTGGCGATCGAGAACGTGACCGGCGGCAAGGCGAAGGACACGTTCGGCGTCGGCCCCACGGGCGCGCTGACGGGACTGCTCGACGGCGGCGAAATCGACGACGCCGCGCTCGCGACCACCTCCAACACCCTCGACTACTCGACGCGCGGGTCGGCCGTGAGCGTCGACCTCGAGCTACTCAGCGGGCCGGGCGTGCCTACGTTCGACCGCATCAACAGCGTCGTCGGTAGCACCGCTGCAGCCCCGGACACGCTGATCGGCCCCAAGGCGATCTTCAGCCAGACCACGTGGACGATCACCGGCGCCAACAAGGGCGCCGTCGACGGAACGGCGTTCGACAAGTTCGAGAACCTCTCCGGCCAGAACCCGACGAACGACGCCTTCATCGTGGAGGCCGCCGGCAGCGTGACGGGAACGATCAGCGGCGGCACCGGCGCGCTCGACGGCTTCGCCGTCTGGAGCGGCGCGACGCTGACGGCGTTCCAGCCTCTGGCGGCAGATGCGACCAACACGACTACGGGCGCCACCGTCGGCGGTAAGACCATCAAGTACGCCGGCATGGATCCGTACAGCCCGCTGAGCGGCGACGACACGACCCGCGCCGTCACCGGCACGATCTTCGATCGGAACCTCGTGCTCGAGGATGCGGATCCCTCGAGCCTCGGGCAGATGAAGGTCAGCTTCGCGAACCTCGTGTTCACCGTCGGCGGCCCCGCCTTCACGTTCAACAACCCGTCCGCGTTGCTGATCCTCGACGCCGGGACGGGCGCCGACACGATCGTCGTGTCGTCCCTCGACCCGGGCTTCTCGGGCGCACTCGTGCAGTACGACGACGGCGCGCTGACGGGGGACTTGACGGCGAACGACGACACGGTCGTCGTCGCGCTGAGCGAGCCGTCGTACGACGACGGCGTCGTCCTCGACGTGACCGTGGCGGGCTTCCTCTACACGTTCGGCTCGGTCGGGGAAGGGGTGAAGGTCGTCGTGCTCGACGGGCTTGCCGGTGCGGACACGTTCACGATCGACGAGGTGCTGCCGATCGACATCACGTTCACCGGCGGCGACGGCAGCGACACGCTGGTCGGCCCCGAGCTCGGAGCGCAGTGGGAGATCACCGGCGCCAACAGCGGCGTGATCGCCGACGTCACGAGCTTCGGCGAGATCGAGAACCTGCTCGGCCGGGACGCCGCAGACCGGTTCAACGTGCGGGCCGGCGGGTCGATCAGCGGCCAGATCGACGGCGGCGCCGGCTCCCCCGACACGGTCATTGGGCCGGACGCGGACAACAGCTGGAGCCTGACGGGCGCGGATGCGGGCACGTTGAACCTCACCACCGCGTTCGTCGGGGTCGAGAACCTGATCGGCGGCAACGCGGCCGATCTCTTCCAGGTGCAGGCGACGGGATCGCTCAGCGGGTTGCTCGACGGCGGGCTCCCGAAGGCGGTCTCGCCGGGCGGCGCGGCGGCCGACGACACTCTCGACTTCTCGCTGTACGGGTCACCGGTCAGCGTCGACCTCGCGCTCGCGACCGCCACGGCGATCGGCGAGCTCTCGCGCATCAACGTCGTCGTCGGGAGCGGCGTCGGCGGCGACACGCTGATCGGCCCCGGCGAGTCCGAAGACCACGTCAACTGGACGTTGACCGGCGACGACGAGGGCGAGGTCGAAGGCACCTCGTTCAGCGACTTCGAGAATTTGACCGGCCGCGGCGCGGCGAGCGACTACTTCTTCTTCGACGAGTCGGGCACCCTCAGTGGCCTGCTCAGCGGCGGCACCGGCGTCGGCGCGACCGATCAGTTCGCGGTGACGGACGGAACCCTGACGATCGTGTTCGCGGCAGGCGGGGCCGGCAACTTCGAAGTCCTGCTCGCCGACCAGCCCACGTGGACCCGCGCGGGTTGGAACGTGGACTACACCGGCATGGAGAGCTCGACGCCGCTCCAGGGCGACGACGTCGACCGCAAGATCAGCGGCTCGGTCTTCAACGACGACATCGAGCTCGCGGCGGCCGCGCCCGGCCATCTGAAGGTGACGTTCAACGGTCTGAGCTTCTTCAACGGCCTCGGGTACGACCACAGTCTCACGTTCGTCAACCCGTCCTCCTCGCTGACGATCGAGGCCGGCAGCGGCGGCGACACGATCACCGTCACATCGCTCGATTCCCTGTTCGCCGCCGACCTGTTGCTGTACGGGAACAAGGCCGGCGCACCGACGATCGAGCCCGACGCGAAGCACGACGAGGTCCATTTCGACGGAGACGTCTACACCCACGGCGGCTATCTCGAGGTGTTCGCGGACAGGATCGTCCTCGCCTCCGGCGTGACGGTGTCGACCGAGACGGACCCGCCCGATCTGTCCACCGGTCACGAGGGCGATCTCGCGTCCGGTAACGACATCGTTTTCCGGGCGCGCCGCATCGGCACGACGGAGCTCGAGAACCTGCTGCCGTCCGGTTATCTCACGAAGACGGTCGAGATCGAGATCGGCGCCGGGGCGGTCATGCGCGGCAGCAGCATCTACCTGATCGCGCAGGCCGAAGACCGCGCCATCGCCGACCGCCTCGGCCTGACGACGCTCGAGTCGCAGTTCTTCGTCGACGACGCGGTCAGTTTCCTGAACGACCTGGTCGCGCTGCCGGTGAAGGTGCTGATCAAGGCGTCGGAGGCGAAGGTCACGATCGGCGAAGGCGCGCAGTTGCTGGCCGACGACGTCGTCGGCGTCTACGCGACCGCCGCCGCGGACGCGAGCGCCCAGGCCAAGAGCCAGCTCTTCAGCATCGGCTACTCGCAGGCCGATGCGACGGCGACGATCGAGGTCAAGGCGAACGCGAAGATCGAGGGCGGCGGCGCGGTCAACCTCAGCTCCGACGCGAGCGCGACGGCGAGCATGTCGACCGAGACCGCGCGCGAGGAACAGGGCAGCGTGCCCGGCAAGAAGTCGAGCGCGTTCGCCGCCTCGGTGGCGGTTTCGTGGGCGCGCCTCACGTCGACGACGACGGTCGCCTCGACGGCCTTCGTCCACGGCGGGCGCACCGTCAACATCCGTGCGCTCGGGGAGACGGAGTCCGAGGCCGAGGCCGGGTCGAGCCTGTTCGCCGACGGCACGGCGGCGCTCGCGATCGCGCTGCAGTTCTCGACCGCGTACATCCTGGCCAAGGTCGAGGGCACGGTCACCGCCGACATGAACACTCCCGGCGGGGAGGTCGTGAAGTTCGAGTTCGACCCGACGGTCAAGGCCGCCGGCTCGACCAGCGCTCAGACGCGGAACCGGCTCGTCGGCGCGGACGACGACTTCGAGAAGCCCGGCGATACGGTTCAGGTGCTCGTGGAGGTTCCTGTCTCGGCGAGCGACGACCCGGACTGGTCGGACCTCGCGATGCCGGCGGGCACGATCTTCGAGTACATCGGCCCGGACGTGACCGGGAGCTTCAACCTCAGCGTGGCCGTCCAGCAGTACCGCAACCCGGACCTGTGGCGGGTGACCTCGGAGCCGTGGGGCTACGTCGA
>Ga0126312_10003205_pt1 | contig 11023 bp, 10 predicted proteins | sample Plot104A_FD_92537 | JGI IMG/M metagenome (GOLD analysis project Ga0126312, IMG submission 92537) | Serpentine soil microbial communities from UC McLaughlin Reserve, CA, USA - Plot104A | ecosystem: Environmental > Terrestrial > Soil > Grasslands | place: USA: UC McLaughlin Reserve, Lake County... | reverse complement strand
GTCTTTGATATTCAAAAGTGGTTTGCCTTTTTTCCCAACTTTTCCAATAACTTCTGGTTCAAGATGTATTTTTTTCAAGTCTTGGATTATAGAATCAGTACATTCTCTTGCTGCTATTATCAAGTGACAACCATTAAATGAAGAAGTAGAATGTTGTACTAAATATTCTTTAACAGCATATGATGACAGTTCCTTATTCTTAATTGGAATTTTATCTATTATTATTTCATGATCTATATCGTCAACTAACTTTTTTATAGCGAGAATTCCTTGGGTTAAAATTGGAAATACTGCAGTTATATGTGAAGCTTTATCAAATTTTCCCTCAAAAGTAGGACAATATTTATTTATTAGCTTGCCAAGTTCAAACCTTGGATGGCTCAAATTATTAATAATGTTATCTTTTTCATTTTCAAGTTTAGTAATAACTATACCATGGTTTTCAAAAACGGAGATATTTTCCTCATTAATTTTTGTTAACAGAAATAAACTTAAGGGAATTATAGAACCAAATTTGTCAGTAATTATAACATTCATTTCTTCTTCTATCTCTGTATATCTTGTAGGAATTTCTTTGTACGTTGTAGCAGTAGCACTAGCTCCAAAAAACAGGTTACCAATTTTTAGAGAACTATAATCTTCCATATAGATATTATTGGATAGAGTAATTGAATCTAAATTCTGTCGAGTAACATCAAGCATTTCTTCTTTGGGTGCATCATAGATAGGAAAAATCTTAAATTCGTCTATGCATCCCAGTAAATTCAGATTTTCTATCACCCCAGCCACTGTTATTTTACAATGAATGTCAGATTCAGGAGAACATAAAACGTCAGTTACCTGGGTAATATAATTATTAGCAATGATGTATCCAACTTTATTTCCTCTTCTTGTTTCAATAAAGTCCAACAATGCAAATTGCTTTTTTGAAGATGTATTTATTACACTAATTTTTTTGGTTATACATTTTGATTTAATACTATTAATTAAATTTGACAAGAGATCGAGACGCTTTTCTTGATTGTCTAGGATTTCCTTATTCATTTGGATAATTGCTAGTGCTTTTTTGATACCTGTCTCACTTTGTTGAACGTACGAGTCGGATAGATTATAAATTCTTCTAGTAACTTCAGGATTCTTTCTTTCACTTTTGTAAAACCAATCAAACCATTCTGGTATAATTTTCCAATTCGTTCCTTTAATTTTATTTAGAGAAAATTCTAATAAGTCTGGATCAATTTCATTAGAAAAAGTAGAAATCCAATTTAGTGGCTCAAACCCATATTCTTTATACTTGTAAATATTGTCCCAAAAATCTGTATTCAATATAATCTATGTAATGAATTATAGTAATGATATTAAAATATAGATATTTTTTATCAATTTATTCCATTATTAACTCTCTTTTTATCTAATAGATAGTCAATAATTTTATCACAGTAAAATAAATTTTAGAACAAGATATTATAAATTTCCAAAAATTTAAAGTCGTTGTTGTTATTACAAATCTTTTCTTTCATTTCTCTATTGTAAAGACTTTTCCATCTAATTTATTTAAGAGGTAGTCATTTAGATGAGACTTATCCTGTTTGCAAAAATTAGTGATAATTTATCATCCATTTATTATTCCCAAAGATAAGAATGTTATAATTTGATATCTTAACTTTAACAACTCAAAATAAATATATACAAATTTTAAATAAATTATATTATTGTGATAGAATCTAATTGTGAAAATAGAATAGAGGATGATAATTTTACATTTTTAAGCAATACAAATCAAAGATCTAAACATAATTTTATTATAGATGAGTTGGCCAACAGATTTGAAAAATTATCTGCAACAGATATTCTTAAATGGTCAATTGAAAAGTTTGGAACTAAAATTGCATTAGCATCAAGTTTTGGTGCAGAAGATGTTGTAATTATTGATATGATGGTCAAAATAGATAAAAATAAAACAAAAATCTTGACATTAGATACAGGTAGATTAAACCAAGAAACCTATAATGTTATGGATGAAATACGTAAAAATTATGGTATTTCTATAGAATCATATTTCCCAAATTCACAACAAGTTGAAGAGATGGTACTTAAAAAGGGGTTTAACCTCATGTATGAAAGTATAGAAAATAGAAAATTATGCTGTGAAATAAGAAAGGTAAATCCACTTAATCGAGCCCTTGCATGTCTTGATGGATGGATAACAGGTCTAAGAAGAGAACAGGCAGTTACCCGTTTAAATATTAAAAAAATTGAGATTGATCCAACTCATAATAATATTCTAAAGATTAATCCCATTGCTGATTGGAATGAAAATATGGTTTGGGAATACATAAAAGAAAATCATGTTCCGTATAATAAATTACATGACATGGGATTCCCAAGTATTGGATGTGAACCATGTACCCGTTCTATTACCAAAGGAGAAAATCGTAGATCTGGCAGATGGTGGTGGGAAGAGTCATCTCAAAAGGAATGTGGACTTCACATTGACCCTAGTAAAAAAAATCTCTGAACTTTTATAAAGATAACAATACTCTTTGTTCTTGCAAGAGACAAAAGGAATACTTGAACATCACTTTTGATTATATAGCAATATATAATCAGTCTCAAGTATGACCCATTGCATTTTATCTTCAATTAGATGTTATTCTATACAATTCTTGATTATCATACTAGATAATTGCAAAATTATTATGGGTATTTGAAAAGAGTTAATAATACAATTAATGGTCTAAAAGTTAAAAAATTGGAGAATATTCCTATTAAAAATAATATCCTAACAAAAATTCCTCAACCACACGGCGGTCGACTTGTAAATAGGATTTTTGAATCAAAAAATAACAATACTAAGGATATGTTTTCCATAGAAATTGATGATAGTCTAAGAAATGATGTCGAAAATATCGGAGATGGTATTTTTAGTCCGTTAGAGGGTTTTATTGGAAAAGATGATTTTGAAAGTGTTTTAAAATCTGGAAGATTAAAAAATGGATTGCCATGGACAATTCCAATCATATTAGATGTGGAAGAACCCACTGCAAAAAAAATAAAAGATTATGGGGAAATATCACTCAAAAATAAAGGTGAGCATTTTGCAACGTTCAACTTTGATGAGTTTTATTCATATAATAAATTAGATATGGTGAAGGCATTATACCAATCTGATAATGAAAAACACCCTGGAGTAAATAAGACCTTTAAAATGAAAGAATATTTAGTTTCTGGAAGAATTGATGTTTATAAAAAGATAAATGATTTCAAATTACGAAATTATAGAATAGAACCAATAAAGACTAGAGAAGAGATTAAAAGAAGAGGATGGAAAACTATAGTTGGTTTTCAGACCAGAAATATTCCCCATATAGCACATGAAATGCTTCAAAAAGCAGCTTTAAATATCTATGATGGATTATTTCTTAACCCTTTGATTGGAAAAAAGAAAATCGGTGATTTTAAAGACGAATTAATACTCAAATCATACGTAAAGTTAATAAAAAATTATTATCCACCGGAAAGAGTAATGTTTGTTACTCTTCATACAGAAATGAGATATGCAGGACCAAAAGAAGCAATTCATCATGCCATTATGAGAAAAAACTTTGGCTGTTCTCATTTTATTGTAGGAAGAGATCATGCTGGTGTAGGTGATTATTATCATCCCTTTGCAGCTCAGGAAATCTTCAAAGAATATCCTGATATTGGAATTGAACCAATATTTTTCCCATCATTTTATTACTGTAAAAAATGCTTAGGATATGCTAACGAGAGAAATTGTCCTCATAGTTTCGAATATAAAGAAGAATTATCTGGGACAAGAATGAGAAAGATGGTCACTTCTGGAGAAATGCCAGGAAAACATTTAATGAGGCCAGAAATTGCAGATATAATTATAAAATTTCGAGATCCCTTTATTTCTTGATAATTTGGCATGATACAAAAACTGTTTTCTTTTTATGAATTTAAATGATTTGACAAAGATTGATTTCATTCTCTAACTTTATTGTTTCCCTGTTGTCCAATCTTGGATTTACGTTCATATTACTCTAAATAATTTTATATAAAATGCAATCAATGCCTGGAAATTCTTTATTATATTTTTTGAAATTTTCTTTCTTTATTGGGACTTTCATATATATGATATTTTTTTTAAATAATTTTATATATGCTCAAAATGAATTGGATTCTATCGAAGAGAACCTTAATGTAACAAAATCAAAAAGTCATGAAAGATTCGTTCTCCCCTTTAGTGCATCGAATACAGACCGTAAAAATCCAGTGATCCATACTTATGAAATTCCTAAAGATGTTAGTTGGATTCTTAGTATTGAAAATAATATGACCTATAATAATTCTTCTGAAGCAAAAACAATTATTAAATTGATGGAAAATAAGCCTAGCGAAAAATTCATTGAATTAGCCATGTTTGAACAAAATGAAAAGTTCTGGGTTGCTGTTAATACAAATGAATCTGGTTACATAAGAGTCCATGAACAAGATACAGATGGATGGTCTCGTGATGAACCCATTATGGTGGCACACGCTAATAATCAAGGTTTAACAATTACTAATGGGAAAAGAATCGTAATTGATAGGTTATCGTTAGATGGTTTTAGCTTAGGTTCTATTGCTATATATGGAAAAGATGATACCGATTCTCCGATAAATACTTTGGAAGGCTATCTTTCCTTTGATCTTTTATATGGTAATCCAAGAGATTCTCCATTATATTTTTTACCTATAGTTATGTTAGTTTTAGTGGGAGGGATAGTATTTTACCTTCTCAAAATTAAGAAAAGAGATTCTGATAATGAATAAATTTCATTAATTTTTTTTTTGATTTGTGTAAAAGTTGCATATATCTTTTAAATTACACATTTGGCATTTAGGTCTGATAGGAAGACAAATATTTTGTCCATACATTACAAATATATTATTTAAAACTAACCAATATTTTTCGTCTACTATTTTTATTAATTCTTCCTCTGTTCTTTTTACATTCTTTGTTTTAACAATACCAATTCTGTTAGAAATTCTGTGAACATGAATATCAACTGGTATAGCTGGTTTATTAAAAGCATATACCAAAACGCAGTTGGCAGTTTTTCTTCCTACACCAGGTAGTCCTAAAAGATCTTCAATTTTATTTGGGACAATTCCATGAAATTTTTCAACAATGATCTTAGATACTTGTTTAATCCTTTCTGATTTAGTATTGTAGAAACCTATGCTATGTATAATTGATTTTATATCATTTACATCTGCATTGGCTAATTCTATAACATTCTTATATTTCTGAAAAAGTTTACGCACAATCTTTGAGGTATTCTCATCTCTTGAGCGAGCAGATAAAATAGTTCCAATTAATATTTTGAATGGATCATTATCTTCTTCCATTTGAAGTTCTTTTAGAGCTGTAAGCCGTGAGAGATTTTCAGAATAATGCAATGTCGTCTTCATTTTATTAAGAATATCTTCTATTTTTATCAATTCTGGAGGGTTATTATTATTCTGAAGTTTTATCTTGGATTTTTTCTTCAATATTTATTTATTTTGTAGTAGGCTATATATATAAAAAAATTTATGTAGACGGGTAGATTTGTACACAATTTATGAATTGCAAATTATCTGTTATTTTGATATATTATTACTCATCTAGGTCCAATATTTCTGAATGTAAACTGGTGCATCTTATAAAGATGGTTAATATTATCTCTTTTATTTATTATTTTTGGGATTTTATTAATGGCTTCATTTTTATGAACATATTCTTTAGCCTTTTGTTTATATCAGAAATTAAATTATACTTTATCATAGAATAGTTAGGATGTAATTCCATGACTTTATCATAGCATTCTATTTCCTTGCTAATTTTTAACATTAATACAGTTTCACCATACTTTCAGATCAGGTTTTTATAAGGTTTGATCAAAAGAAATTAATTCCATTATATCGCCATTTGAATATTAAAGTTTAAGATATCGTTATTTAATAATTTTAGATCCTACAAGTTTTAAAAACTATAATTATCAAAATAAAAGATTATTTTCTTGAATAAAAAAGAATGTTGGATAAATATTATTTAGTTTATACTGATGTCAGTGAGAGTGTTCTCTTACTGAACGTGATTTCCGTAAATTTACTCCTTCTTCATCTGGTACATCTGGTATATCCATGCCTGTTCTTTGTTCAGCCATAAAGCTAGCCTCATCTAAAATTCTACCAACGTCTTCTCCATAATTATTAAAATCAAACGAATTATTTCCAATTCCACTGGCATTAGTTAAAATATCGTTAAATGTTGAGTTTATTTCGTTTATCTCTCCATCAGCTTCCGGCAAAACATCATTTATTTTTCCTTTGATATGTGAGAGAGCACCCATTGCTGGGCCTAAAGCTGCCATTGAATCACCTATGTCTATTGTCGATTCCAATCTCATGTGGACTTGTTCTAGAGCTAATTTTATTTGTGACATTGTTCTAGCAGTTTTTCTAACTTGAGCAAGTTCAGCAGAAATCATTTTTCCCTGTTGTGAATCATGCTTTTGTAAAGATGAAACTACCTGTTCAAAATACATTTTTTCACGTGTTTTTAGTTTTTCCAACATTGAATCAAGTTTTTTATTTTGTGTTTGTATTTTATTTTTAGCTAATTCCATTTTAGGTTTTAGAGGTTGTTGAGATCGTAAACTGTCTCTTAATATATCAGTAGAATTCCGTTTTTTTTCTTTAATCCAATTATTGCTAAAATGGTTATCCATGAATACTAATACTATTCTTGTTCAGACCTTAAACTACAATGTCATCTTTGAATAACTAACTAGTAATTTTTTATAAACATCACCTAGCTAGAAGTTGACTTAATAAAATGTAGCTCAATTGCTCAACTGTAATTATTAATTGATGTCATATTACTTAAATAGTTAAAACTTAGGAAGTGTATAAATAAAACACCGAAAATACTACTTTTTATAAGTTAAAATAGTTAAATAATTTTTTATTATAGAGTATACAAGTAATATATACTCTAATTGTTTGAAAATTTCAATCTTACTCCATAAATTACCTATAAAATGAGAGTATTTTACTGTTAATAATATATAATAAAACCACTATGTTTTAAGAATAGTAAGTGAATTACAATGAATGAATATATATACAAATTAATTTTATTATTCATTTTAGTTTCTAAATGAATATTTTACAATGGTGTAATATTGATGAATGTCTTTTAATTGCAGAAACTGATGAGGTCTATAAAAAATACGCAGGGTTAAAACATTCAAATGAATCAATACTTTCTCTTGCAAAATTAAGATTGTTAAACTCGGATTTATTTTTAAAAAACTATGTAGAACCACTAGATCTTTTTCTTTCAGTAGTAGAAAATTTTGCAGATTCTTCAACTAAAGATTTAGAACTGAAGTTACATGACATTAGAACTAAAAAGGTTATTTCAAAGTATAAATTCAATAATAAGAATATAAATTGGAATACCTGGAGGCAATTTAACAATAATGAAAAGAATTCTCAGAAAAGGAAGGAAGTTTTTGATGATTTTATAGAAAAAACAAAATATATTTCTCCTATCATCTATAATCGCTTTGAAAAGATACGGTCACTTTATTCAACTATTCAAAGTACCTGCAGTAATACTTCAATTGGATCTAATCAGCTAAATCCACTATCAGGTTATTTAATGAATTAAAAAATAACATATACAAAATTTATAAATTTTGTCAAATATATGGGTAATAATTCAAGCAAAATTTTCAAACAATCTCTTCAAAATATATCTGCGGAAATTTTAAAAAGAAATGCGGAATATTATGATGATTTTTATTTCTTTCGAAATATGGCCTATAAAGATTTTGACAAGACTTTTCAAAAAATTAATGCGGTAAAAGAAGTTAAAAAAATTCTAAAAATTTTAAATTTTGATCTAAATAGAATAAATTTTGATATTGAAAATAGACAAAATAAATATCCTTCACCAATATGTTTCTTTGTTAGAATACCTTATGATATCCGCATTTTATATAAATCTGAAAGCCCTTATTTTGATCTTCAATGGTGTTTTCATGAATCAGGACACGCGATGCATGCAAGCTCTATAAATCCAGAAAAAGAATATTGGAAAAGGTATTATATTTCTATGGGAGTAGCTGAAATCTTTTCTATATTGCTAGAACGTTTAACAAAAAAAAAGACTTTTCTTAAATCGTCTATTGGAATAACGGATGATAAGTTATTGGATAAATTGGAGTCGAGAAATAACTTTATGGAATTATTTTTTGTCACATTTTATTCTGCTAATGCACTTATGAAATCCAGTTTTTGGAAAAATCATCTAAGTATTGAAGCTTCTAATTTGTTGTATTCAAAATTAGTCAAGATTTTACAGGAATTGAAATTCCTGGAGCCTATTGGATGCTACATCATATACTTCCTGAAGCTATAATGTATGTTCCAAGTTATCTATTTGCAGCAGTTAGGGCTAAAGAGTTGGATGTTCATTTACAAAATATTTTCGGTGAAACATGGTGGAAACATAAAGAATCAGGAAAATATTTACAGCAAATAATGTCTCCGGGTGCAGAAATTGATCTTTCCATATTTTCAAAGCTTGATAGTGATATTTTTTTAAAAGAAATCAGATCAATAAAATAGTTAAGAAATATTTCCAACTTGTTAAATGATCATAAAAGTACTTTAACTAAAGAAATTTTATTGTATAAAAAAAAAGTAAATCTATTTATCGTATGAACGATATTTGTATTCTCCGAAGGTAGAACTGATTTTACTTTTGTCTGATATCATATTATTTGTCTTTCTTAATAAGATTATTTTTCAATAACTATTTATAGTAGGATTATTTTGTTCATGTGATGGAATGAAATTAAAACGCTATAGGTAGAATAAAGGTTCTGATATTTTCTTTTTTAAGAGCAAAAATATTACACATCATAAAAATATCGAAATTATAGTTAATATTATTGGATGAAAGTCTCACACGTACTATTTTTATATGGTTACTATTATTCTATAAATTAGGGTATATCAAACTACAATACTTCTAATACAATAGGTTGCAAGACTACTTTTGTTATGATTACAAGGTAAATTCTATGGATCTAGTAATTGTAGAAATGGTTGTGATCACTTCTAATTCGAACTTAATATAGATTATTAAAATATCCAAAATTATAAATTGAAATAACTATCATTTTACTTTAGAATGAAAAGAGAATTTATTGCCTCTAGAATTGAGGCAACACAAGACGGTAGTCCTTATGTTTATGTAACGTTCTCAGATCCTCACGACTACAAACCAGGAAGCGATAAAAGAATGAATCCTTTTGGTCCTAATGTTATGGCATTTACTTCTCCGGAAGATTTAATGAAAAATCTACCAAAGGCAATGGGCGATATCTCTAAAATGATTTCTGGAGGTATGGGTGGAGGAGCAGGTATGACAGGCGATAATCCCACATTTAAAATAACCATGAAAGATTATGAGGATATGAATATAAAAGTCGGAGATAAAGTTATTATAGAGATAAAGAAATCTGATTCAGGAAGTATCTATACATAAGCAGCCATCTAATAATTTTTTATCTTTCGTATTTATTAGCCCTTGTAAATAATAGTGTAAATATGTACTAACAAATAGATTATAATAGCGATAAGAATAAACCCCACAAATTTTCTAAAAAGGTAAATTTTTTTTTCATAAACTTGATAAATGACACGTTGTTTTTAAGAATATATTGGTTAATATAGATACTACAACATCACTTGAAAGTTTTAGAAAGTTTATAATTGTGAGTACATGTAAATCGTTTATTCCTGAAAGTTATTTTCGTGATTTTGAAGTCTTTCCGGAACGGGAAGATGGGCCAGGGGCCATTTATATAGAGGCTGTTGATAAGGTAACTTTAAAACGAATTAGAGAAATGACTTTTGTAAATGCAAAAGATATTTTAGGAATAATATATTCTTCTAAGAGTGGCAATACTCAATTAAAATGGAGACAAATTAGGAAAAAGTCAGGCAAAGTTAATGGAATAGCATCACCTAATGCATTAGTTAACCTTGTTGAATCAGGCGTATTAACGCAAGAATGGGTAGATGACTATCTTGCATCGGCACAAAATTTAAATAAATCAACTAAGCAGTCGAATGAAACCTCTGAATCCAATCCAAGTCCCGCTGTTTGATTTGAAAATTAATATATCCACTAAATAGTTACTATGAAAAGTAAAGAGGTATCAAGTTCTTCTGGTAAGGCTATGTTTATTATTCCAGAAGATTCTGATGATCTTTTTACATTAAGAAGGATCATCAAGACAGATAATATAGTAGTGTCTGATACCTCTAGAGTTATAAAATTTGAAAAGGAATATTCTAGACCTGATAGAGAAAGAGTAAAAATCCGTGTATCAGTTAAAGTAGAAAAAATAAGTTTAGATGAATCTATAGATAGAGTGAGAATAGCTGGAACAATAATTGAATCAAATAATAGTCTTGTACCAAAAGGAACGTATCATTCAATTATAGTTCAAATTGGAAATAATATTGTTGTTGATAAAGGTAAAAAATGGGATGAGCTAGATTTAAAACTTTTGAAACCTGAATTCACAGGAACTTTTATTATTGTAGCCATTGATACAAAGGAATCTGGAATTGCGAAAATAGCGGGAACTCATTTAGAAATTATTCCAAATATTTATTCAGGACAAAGTGGAAAATATTTTACTCAGGGAGCCAAGAATAATCCAAATATTGAAGTCTTCTTTGAAGAAATATATCTTGCATTACATAATATAGTAAATGAAGATGGAAACTATAAAATAATAATATTTGGCCCAGGGGAAACAAAAAGGAGGTTTTACAATTTTATTATAGGTAAAAAATCTACTTATAAAGATATATCAACTGTTATTGATGGGATTGATGTAGCAGGAGAAGATGGAGTAATGGTATTTCTCAGATCTCCATCACTCAAAGAAGTTATGAG
>Ga0126312_10003204_pt1 | contig 11024 bp, 10 predicted proteins | sample Plot104A_FD_92537 | JGI IMG/M metagenome (GOLD analysis project Ga0126312, IMG submission 92537) | Serpentine soil microbial communities from UC McLaughlin Reserve, CA, USA - Plot104A | ecosystem: Environmental > Terrestrial > Soil > Grasslands | place: USA: UC McLaughlin Reserve, Lake County... | reverse complement strand
GATCGCAAGGCGCTCGACATCCGCGTGATCGATCTGCGCGGGGTCGTGACCTACACGGACTTCTTCGTGATCTGCAGCGGCAACACCGAGCGCCAGGCGAAGGCGATCCACGACGCCATCCACAGGGAACTGAAGCACTCCGACGAGCGCCTGCTCCCGCGCCGCACCGAAGGGGAGCGCGAGGCCCGCTGGATCCTCTTGGACTACCTGGACTGCGTCGTCCACATCTTCACCCCCGAGGCGCGCGAGTACTACCGCCTCGACCAGCTCTGGGGGGAAGCGCCCGCCCGCTCGGTGGGCTGACTTCCGTCCGTGCCCGGTGCGAACATGTGTTCGTGCTATCGAGGAACCAGAAGGGGGCGATTGCCGAGGCCGAGATCGCTGCTGCCGCGACCCGGCTGGGCATTCCGGTGCTCCGGCCGGTGCAGGAACACGGGCGTTACGACCTCGCCTTCGAGGTCGGGCCTCGCCTTCTCCGGGTGCAATGCAAGTGGGGCGCGCTCGACAGCGACGCCGCCGTGATCAAGGTTCGCCTCCAGAGTTCGTGGTGCACCCCGAACGGGTACGTTTACAGCCCCTACGCTGAGAGCGAGATCGATTTGCTCGCGGCCTATTGCGGGGATCTCGACCGCTGTTACCTCCTGCCTCGAGACCTGGTCGTACGGCGGAAGGAGATCTGGTTGCGTGTGATTCCTCCTCGGAACGCTCAGCGAGCGTGCATTAACCTTGCCGCTGACTTCGAGTTTCCTGGGGCTATAGCTCAGTTGGGAGAGCGTTCGGCTGGCAGCCGAAAGGTCGGGGGTTCGAGTCCCCCTAGCTCCACTCCTCTCGAGCCCAGGGTCGTCGAGGTCGGCGCTCACCAGTTCCGCAACCGCTTCGGCTACTACATGGAGCGCGCCGCGGCCGGTAGTGAGATACAGGTGGCTCGGCACGGCAGGCCATTCGTGCGATTGCTGCCAGCCGCCTAGCGCGCGGCGCGCACGCGCGCCCGCGCCTCCCTGAAGCGGATCGCCTCGTAGGCGATCAGGCCGCTCGTCACGGCCGCGGCCAGCGACAGGGCTATCACGGGATCGATCTCGGTGGCCAGCGGGATCAGCGCCAGGCAGACGGCCGCCGCCACCAGGCGCTGCTTGTTGAGCGTGCGCACGTTGCGCAGGCGGAAGCCGATGTGCGCGGCGTAGTAGAGGGACACGCCGCCGAAGAGTGCGGCGGCGGGCACCGGCTCGAGCTGCTTGTCGACGCTACCCATTGTCTTCTTCACGCCGAGGGCCACGAGCACGATGCCCGCCACCATCGGCAGGTGCAGGTAGCTGTAGGAATCGCGCGCGATGCGCACCCTGGCGTGGCCGCGCGCCTCGCGGAAGTGACGCTCGGACACGATCGCGACCACGTCGAAGTACGCCCACCACAACGCCGCGGCCACCACCAGCCCGAGCACCGCCGCCAGCAGCAGCTTCGGCTCGAGCTCGAGGCCCGCCAGCCCGGCGCCGACGGCCACGATCGACTCCCCGAGCGCGATGATCACGATCAGGCTGAAGCGCTCGGCGAAGTGGGCCGCCGAGACGCGGAAGCCGCGCACCCCGAACACGAATGGCCCGGCGAAGTCGATCGCCAGCGCGACCACCCAGAGCACGCCCTGAGCGGTGCCGTCGAGAAAGCCGGCCAGGAGCACCAGCGCGGGAGCAGGAATGGCCGTGCGCGCAAGGCGGCGGATCGCCTGCAGCGCGTCCACGTCGTCGCTGGCCTCGGCGAAGATGAAGATGTGGAGCCAGCGGACGGTCCCGTAGGCGATGCCGAACAGGACGCCGTCGTCGTTGAACGCGTGCGGCACGGCGAGCGCGGCCAGCAGCATCGCGCCCATTGAGCAGAACATCAGGATCCGCTCCTTGCCCTCGTCGGTGGCGATGTAGTTCGTGAGCCAGGCATAGGCGCCCCAGGCCCACCACAGCGCCGACAGCACGAGCATGCCCCGCGCCAGGCCCCCCCAGGTGGGATCGTTGGACATCATCGCGGTGACCTGGGTGAGCGCGAACACGAACACCAGGTCGAAGAACAGCTCGAGCGGCGAGACCTTCTGCTCGACGTCCATGGAGGGCTTCGCCGCGGCGGTGGTCAAGCGTCGTCGCCGTGGTCGGCTTCCCGGTCCCGCCGGGGGTGCGTGCCGACCCCGCTGCCGCGCCTGCTGAGGCCGTAGGCGGTGCCCAGGAAGACGAGGACCAGGACGAGCACGATCACGATCGCGCCGCCGACGCTGGCTACCACCAGGGTCATGGCGGTGACTCTACCCTTGGCAGATGCCGCGCCTCGATCGGCATGAGCTCGCGGGGGGTCTGGGCGACGCCGGGCTCTTCATCCCGATCGCCGTGGCGCTCGTGACGGTCAACGGCCTGAGCGCGACGGCCGCGTTCGGAGGCGCCGGCCTGGCGTACGTCGCGACGGCCATGTACTTCCGCGTACCGGTGCCGGTGCAGCCGCTCAAGGCCTTTGCCGCTGCCGCCATCGCGCTGGAGCTGGAAGCCGACGTGATCGCGGCTGGCGCGCTGCTGATGTCGGCGGCCATGGCGCTGCTGGCGCTGAGCGGCGCCGCGGATTGGCTGGCCGGGCGCTTCCCGCTCGTGCTGGTACGCGGCATCCAGGCCAGCGTGGCGCTGCTGCTCGTGAAGGCCGGCGTCGAGCTCGCCCAGCGAGGCAACTGGGGCGGCCTGCCGCACGTCTCCGCCGCCCTGAGCCTTGCTCTGGCGTGCGCAGCGTGCGGCGCGCTGTTCCTGTTGGCGGGACGCCGCGTGCCCGGCTCGCTGCTCGTGCTGGCTGCCGGCTGCGGCGCCGGGATCGCGCTCTCGGGCTTCCCCAACGGCGTGGGGATCGGGCCGGCGCACGTCGGACTCTCGCTGCCCGGGGGCGCCGACTTCGCCACGGCGCTGACCACGCTCGTGCTCGCGCAGCTGCCGCTCACCTTCGGCAACTCGGTGGTGGCCACCGCGGAGGCCGAGCGCAGGTACTTCGCGCAGCGAGCCGCCCGCGTGCGGCCCTCGCGGCTGGCGGCCTCGATCGGCGGCATGAACCTGCTGGCGGGGATCACCCAGGGGCTGCCGCTCTGCCACGGCGCCGGCGGCGTCACCGCGCACGTCAAGCTCGGGGCTCGCAGCGCGCTGGCCACTGCCTCGGTCGGGGTGCTCTACCTCTGCCTGGCGCTGGTCTTCGGCGCCTCGCTGCCCATGCTGCTGCAATTGCTGCTGCCCGGCGCCCTGGCGGGGATGTTGCTCTACGTGGCCGTCCAGCACGCGCTGCTGGCCGCGGACCTCGAGCTGCTCTCGGATCGCCTGCTGGCGGCCGGGGTGGGGGTGGTCACGCTCGTGAGCGGCAACCTCGGCATCGGCTTCGCCGCTGGGGTCGTGGCCCTGGGGGTGCGTAATCTGCTGACGCATGGCCGACCGCTACGACCCAAGCCGGATCGAGCCCAAGTGGCAGCGCGTCTGGGCTGAGGAAGGCAGCTGGGAGGTCGGCAACGAGCCGGACGAGCGGCCGAAGGCCTATGTGCTCGAGATGCTGCCCTACCCCTCGGGCGAGCCGCACATCGGTCACCTGAAGGTCTACTCCGTGGGCGACGCGATCGCCCACTTCCGCCGCCGTAACGGCTACCGGGTGCTGCATCCGCTCGGATACGACGCCTTCGGGCTGCCGGCCGAGAACCATGCCATTCGGACCGGGCAGCACCCGCGCGATTCGACGAACGAGTCGATCGCCGAGTTCCAGCGCCAGTTTCGCGACTGGGGGGTGTCGATCGACTGGTCGCGCGAGTTCGGCACCCACGAGCCGAGCTACTACCGCTGGACCCAGTGGATCTTTCTGCGCCTGTTCGAGCGCGGCCTCGCCCACCGCAAGGAGGCCGCGGTCAACTGGTGCCCCAAGGACCAGACCGTGCTCGCCAACGAGCAGGTGGTCGACGGTCGCTGCGAGCGCTGCGGGAGCGAGGTCGTCGTCAAGCAGCTCGAGCAATGGTTCTTCCGCATCACCGACTACGCCGATCGCCTGCTCGACGACCTCGAGACCATCGACTGGCCCCGGCACGTGGTGACGATGCAGGAGAACTGGATCGGCCGCTCGCGCGGTGCCGAGGTCGTCTTCCGCTGCGACGAGCTCGACGCCGACTACACGGTCTTCACCACCCGCCCCGACACGCTTTTCGGCGCCACCTTCTTCGTCATGGCCCCCGAGCACCCCGACGTGCTGCGCATGAACGACTCGCCGGAGGTGCGCGATTACGTGAGCCATGCGATCACCGAGTCGGCGGAGGAGCGCGGGGCGGAGGACAAGCAGAAGACCGGCGTGCCGCTCGGCCGCACGGTCATCAATCCGGTCAACGGGGAGCAGTTGCCGGTGTACGTTGCCGACTACGTGCTGATGGAGTACGGCACGGGGGCGATCATGGCCGTCCCCGCCCACGACGAGCGCGACTACGAGTTCGCCGTCAGCTTCCACCTGCCGATCCGGCGGGTGATCGACTGCGGGGAGCTGCCCTGCGCCGGCGACGGGCCGATGGTTGCCTCCGGCCGCTTCGACGGCATGCACAACCGCGAGGCGTTCGAGGCGATCGTCGACTGGCTTCAGGCGGAGGGCAAGGGCAGGCCAGCGGTGAACTACCGCCTGCGCGACTGGCTGCTGTCGCGCCAGCGCTACTGGGGCTGCCCGATCCCGGTCGTCTACTGCGACGCGTGCGGCATGCAGCCCGTACCCGACGAGCGGCTGCCGGTCGAGTTGCCGGAAGTCGAGGACTACGCCCCGCGCGGGCGCTCGCCGCTGGCCACCGCGGAGGACTGGGCGCGCACCGAGTGCCCGAGCTGCGGCGGGCATGCGCGGCGCGAGACCGACACGATGGACACCTTCGTCGACTCCTCCTGGTACTTCCTGCGTTACTGCGACGCGCGCAACGAGCACGCGCCCTGGGACCGCGACATCCTCGAGCGCTGGATGCCGGTCGATCAGTACATCGGTGGCGTCGAGCACGCAATCCTGCACCTGATGTACGCGCGCTTCTTCACGAAGGCGCTCGCCGACATGGAGCTGCTCGACGTGCAGGAGCCGTTCGCGCGGCTGTTCACGCAGGGGATGGTCACGCGCGACGGCGCGAAGATGTCGAAGTCGAGAGGCAACGTGGTGAGCCCAGCCGAGATAGTCGAGCGCTACGGCGCGGACACCGCCCGCTGCTACATCCTCTACGTAGGCCACCCCGCCGAGGGTGGGGATTGGAGTGACGAGGGCATCGACGGGCTGTTCCGGTTCCTCTCCCGGCTGTGGCGAGCGGCGCACGAGGCGCCCCCTGGAGAGGCCGGCCCCGGCGGCGAGCCGGGGGCGCTCTTGCGAAAGGCCCACTGGGCGATCGACAAGGTCACGCGCGACCTGGGCGAGCGCTTCGCCACTCACACCTCGATCGCCGCCGTCATCGAGCTGGTCAACGAGGTCTACCGCGAGCGCGAGAGCGCCGAACCGTCGCACCTGCGTTTCGCCATCGCCACGGCGGGCTCGCTGATCTTCCCCTTCGCGCCCCACCTGGGCTCGGAGGTCTACGAGCTCATGACCGGCAGGCGGGTGTGGGAGGAGCCCTGGCCGGCGGCCGACAAGTCGCTTCTCAGCGCCGACACCTTCCAGCTGGTCGTGCAGCTGAACGGCAAGCTGGTAGACCGCATCGAGGTGGCCGGCGACGCCTCGCGCGAGGAGCTGGAGGAGGTCGCGCGCGGCTCCGAGCGGCTGGCCGCCCGACTCGACGGCCGGGCGATCGTGAAGACTGTGGTGGTGCCCGGCAAGCTCGTGAACTTCGTGGTGAGGTGAGGTGGCGACGACGCAGCGACGCATATCGATAGGACCGCTCATCGGGCTGGTGGGAGCGCTGCTGCTGCTGGTGAGCCTGTTCCTCGACTGGTGGACGGGCGTGACTGCGTTCACCGCCTTCGAGGTGCTCGACCTGGCGCTGCTCGGGCTTGCTCTGGGGGCCGTCGTGTCGCTCGCCGAGGCCGTGGGAGCGCGGCTGCCGTCCGGCGTGGCGCTGGGCGCCGGCCTCGCGCTGCCGCTCGGCCTGTTGGCGCTGCTGATCGTGCTTTCGCAGCTCGTCAACGACCCGCCGGCGATCGTCGGTCATGACTTCGGCCACGACGTCGGCATCTGGCTGGCCCTCGCCGGATCGCTCCTGATCGTGGCCGGCAGCCTGCTGTCGGTCGCCCGCATCTCGCTGGCTCTCGACCTCGAGCGGCGCGAGCGCGGGCCGGCGGAGCGCAGCGAGGATCCGACGGTGGCCGTGCCGCCCAGCCGGCGCGACGAGCCGGAGCGCCCCGTCTGACGCGCCCCTACGTGGCGGTCGTGGGGCCCGGCGAGGCCCGTCCCGCCGACGTCGAGGTGGCCGAGGCGGTCGGGCGCGAGCTGGCGGAGCGCGGCGCGGTCGTGGTCTGCGGCGGCCTCGGCGGGGTCATGGAGGCCGCCTGCCGCGGCGCCAAGGAAGCGCGCGGCGCCACGCTCGGCATCCTCCCGGGACACGACCGGGCCCAGGCGAACCGCCACGTGGACATCGCCGTCGCCACCGGCTTGGGCGAGGCCCGCAATGCGCTCGTGGTGCGCGCGGCGGATGCCCTGGTGGCCGTCGGCGGGGCCTACGGAACGCTCTCGGAGATCGCGCTGGCGCTGCAGGTGGGCAAGCCCGTGATCGGCCTGGGCAGCTGGCAGATCGAGGGCGTTCGAGCCGCCGCGGGCCCCGTGCGCGCGGTCGAGGCCGCGCTCGGCTCGCTGGCCTAGACTCGCCGGATGTCGCTGTCCGAGCCGGCCACTGGCGCACGGCGCCGCGGGGGCGATGCGGGCCAGGCGCAGGCCCCCTACCTGGACGCGCTCAAGGCATACGCCCAGCGCGACCCCGGGCGCTTCCACGTGCCGGGTCACAAGGGAGGGCAGGGCGCGGACGCCGGCCTGCGCGACGCCCTCGGCGAGCGCGCGCTCGCGCTCGACATACCGGCACTCGTGGAGGGCATCGACGTCGCCCCTCCCGAGCCCACCCCGTTCGAGCACGCGCAGCGGCTCGCGGCCGAGGCCTGGGGCGCTCGGCGCAGCTGGTTCCTCGGCAACGGCGCATCCGGGGGCAACCACGTTGCCTTGCTCACGCTGGCCCACATGGGCGCCGAGGTCGTGGCCCAGCGCAACGCGCACTCGAGCACGATCGACGCACTGGTGCTCTCGGGTCTGCGGCCCAGGTTCGTGGCGCCCGAGCTCGACGCCGAGCTGCTGATCGCCCACTGCCTGAGCCCCGAGACGCTCGAAAGGGCGCTTGCGGAGACCCCGGGCGCGGTCGGCGCCACCGTGGTCTCGCCGACCTACTTCGGGGCGACGGCCGACGTGGCCGGTCTCGCCGATGTCGCACACGCCCGCGCTGTGCCGCTGATCGTCGACGAGGCGTGGGGTGCACACTTCCCATTCCACGAGCGCCTGCCCGACCACGCGCTGTCGCTCGGCGCCGACCTGGTCGTCTCGAGCGTCCACAAGGTCGTCGGGAGCATCACCCAGTCGGCGATCGTGCATCTTGGCGATGGCGATCGCCTCGACGAGCACGTGGTGGACCGCTGCGTCACGCTCGTGGAGTCCACAAGCCCGAACTCGCTGATGGCAGCCTCCCTCGACGCGGCGCGCCGCCACGCGATGGTGCACGGGCATGAGCTGCTGGGAGAGACGGTGGCGTCGCTCGAAGCGCTGCGCGCGGCGATCCGCGGCATCGAAGGGCTCGACGTGCTCGACGAGCGGCTGTGCGGCGCGCCGGGCGTGTCCGGCTACGACCCGCTGCGGCTGGTGATCGACGTTCGGGCCAGCGGGGCGAGCGGCTACGAGCTCGAGCGGCTGCTGCGCAGGCGCGACGACGTGAACATGGAGCTGGCCGGCGAGAACGTGCTGGTGGGCGTCTTCGGCATGGGCGAGGACGCGGCCGTGCAGGGGAAGCGGCTGCTGGACGCGTTGCGCCACGTGATGGAGGAGCTTCCGGACCGCGCGGGAGCAGAGCACGCGGCATTCGCGCCACCGCCGCCCTGGGGCGAGCTGGCAATGACTCCGCGCGAGGCATTCTTCGGCCCCCAGGAGGTGCTGCCGGCCCGCGACGCGGTGGGCCGGGTGGCCGCCGAGTCGCTGGCGGCCTACCCGCCGGGGATACCGAACGTGCTGCCGGGAGAGCGGCTGACCGCGGACAGCCTCGACTACATCCAGCGTGCCCTCGACCACGGCGGCATGCTGCGCGGAGCGAGCGACCGCAAGCTGCGCACGCTCCGCGTCGCGGTCGAGCGATGACGCCTCGCTACGGCCCCGACGACGCCACCCGGGTGCCGCGCTACAGCGGGGTGCGCACGTTCGCCCGCTGCCCGCACGTTCGAGATGCCGAGGCCGTGGACGTGGCGGTCGTGGGTGTCCCGTTCGACACCGCCACGAGCTACCGCGCCGGCGCCCGCTTCGGCCCCGAGGCCATCCGCGCCGGCTCGACATTGCTGCGCCCGTACCACCCGCCGCTCGAGGTCGACGTGTTCGCCACCCAGTCGGTCGTCGACTGGGGCGACCTCGACGTCACGCCGGGCAACGCCGAGCGCACGATGGAGCAGATCGCGGACGGCCTCGCGCCGATCGTCTCGGCCGGTGTCACGCCGATCGTGCTGGGCGGGGACCACTCGATCGCGCTGGGCGAGCTGCGCGCCCACGCGGCCAAGCACGGCCCGCTCGCGCTGGTGCTGCTGGACGCCCACGCCGACGTCTGGGATGCCTACTACGGCGAGCGCCTGTTTCACGGCACGCCGTTCAGGCGCGCTGTCGAGGAGGGTCTGCTGTTGCCGGAGAGATCACTGCTGGCGGGGATGCGCGGCCCGCTCTACGGCGAGCAGGACCTGGCCGCGGCGGGCGAGCTCGGCTTCGAGATGGTCATGGGCGACCAGCTGCGGGCGCTGGAGCCCGCGAAGTACGCGGAGCGGGTGCGCTCGAGGATCGGGGGTGCGCCCGCCTACCTGTCGTTCGACATCGACGTCGTCGACCCCGCCTTCGCGCCGGCCACGGGGACCCCCGAGGTGGCCGGGTTGCTTCCCCACGAGTCGCTGGAGCTGCTGCGTTCCCTCGCCGGCCAGAGCTTCGTAGGATTCGACCTGGTGGAAGTGTCGCCGCCATACGACGGCCCCGGCCAGGTCACCGCCATGCTGGCGGCCAACATCGCCTACGAGTTCCTGGCCCTGAGCGCGCTGGGGCAGCCGTGAACGGCGAGCGCAGGCGCACGCGGGTCGTCGTCCACGGCGACGTGCAGGGAGTGTTCTTCCGCGACGCCACCCGGAGCGAGGCGGACTCTCAAGGGGTCGCCGGCTGGGTCACGAACCGCGACGACGGCGCGGTCGAGGCGGTCTTCGAAGGTGAGCCCGGCGCCGTTCAGGCGATGGTGGACTTCTGCCGCAGCGGCCCCAGCAAGGCCGACGTGGAGAACGTGGAGATCGAGGAGCAGGAGCCCGAGGGCGGCTCGGGCTTCGAAGTCCGCTAGTAGCCCAGCCGTAACCGTCGCGGGCCCAGCTGTCGCGGCCCCGCTCCTAGCCTCGCGTCGCCTTGGAGCACACGCGGGGACAGCTCGTCTGGTGGATCGCGACGGCCGCCATCGCGGTGCTCGCGGCCGTGCGCCTGCTCGGTGGCGGGGATTCCGGCAGCCCGCCGGTCGCCGCGCCGGTGCGGGCCCAGGGCGGCGGGCCCTCGAAGGCCGAGCAGGGCGGCGTCTACGTGCACGTGGCGGGCCGCGTGCGCCGCCCGGGCCTCTACCGGCTCGGCTCGGGCGCTCGCGTGGCGGCGGCGATCCACCGGGCGGGCGGACCGGCCCGGCGGGCCGACCTGGCCAAGGTGAATCTGGCGGCCCGCATCGAGGACGGCCAGCAGATCGTCGTGCCGCGCATCGGCGCCTCCCCTCCCACCGGGGAGCCCCCGGCCGGCGGCGGCCCGGCGACCGCCGCGGGGGCGAAGGTCAGCCTGGCGAGCGCGACGGTCGAGCAGCTCGACGGCCTGGACGGCATCGGGCCGACGCTCGCCAAGCGGATCATCGAGTACCGCGACTCGCACGGCGGCTTCCGCTCCGTCGGCCAGCTTCGCGACGTCGAGGGCATAGGGGAGAAGCGCTTCGAGGCGCTGCGGGAGGCGGTGGGTCCCTGAACGGTCTGAGGGGGCGGTTCTGGCACGTCGGCATGGCGGCGCTCGCGAGTGGCCTGGCGCTTTCGGCGGCGGGAGGAGCGGCGGTGCTCGCCGGCGCGGGTGCGGTCGCCGTCGGCCTCTCGCTGGCCGCCCTACGTACGGTCATGGCGAGCCCGCTTCCGGCGCTGGCCTGCCTGCTGGTCCTCGCTGGGGGCCTGGCCGGCCAGGCGCGGCTGTCCGCCATCGATGCGCCGGCCGGTCGGGTCCGCGACGGCGCGACGCTGTCGGCTCGGGCCAGCGCACTTGGCCGGCCGCGCCCGTCCGCTTTCGGGTCGTCCGTGGAGCTGCGGCCGGTGGAGGGCGCGCTGCGCGGCGCGAGACTGCTCGCTCGCGTCCCGCGCTGGGGGCGCTGGCCGCCGAGCACCGCCATCGGCCAGGAGCTGCACGTGGAGGGACGGCTGCGTCGCCTGCGCGAACGCGGCCGCTCTGCGGCCTTCGCCGCCTACCTCCGGCGCCGCGGAGTGGCGGGCGAGCTGCTGCTCGAGCAGCTCCGGCCCACCGGCCGGCGCCGGGGCGGCCTGGCCGGCGCGATCGACGGAGTGCGCGTCCGCTCCGAGCGGGCGCTGGACCGGGGCGTAGCCGGGGCCGAGGCCGATCTGCTGCGCGGGATGGTGCTCGGCGAGGACGAGGCGATAGCCGTCCCCGTCCGGGACTCGTTCCGAGCCTCGGGATTGGCCCACCTGCTCGCGGTGAGCGGCCAGAACGTGATGCTGCTGGCCGCGCTGGCGCTGCCGGCGCTTGCGCTGGCAGGCCTCGGGATCCAGGGGCGCTGCGCGGTGCTGCTGGGCCTGATCGCGCTGTACGTG
>Ga0126312_10003203_pt1 | contig 11026 bp, 7 predicted proteins | sample Plot104A_FD_92537 | JGI IMG/M metagenome (GOLD analysis project Ga0126312, IMG submission 92537) | Serpentine soil microbial communities from UC McLaughlin Reserve, CA, USA - Plot104A | ecosystem: Environmental > Terrestrial > Soil > Grasslands | place: USA: UC McLaughlin Reserve, Lake County... | reverse complement strand
CGGCCCGGCGAGGGTGATCGCCTGGGACCGCCAGGACCGCCGCAACGCCTGGGACCTCCCCACGATGAGCGCGATTGCCGACGCGATCGACGACGCTGGCCGCGACACGGGCGTGCGCATGGTGGCCGTGCGCGGAGCGGGCGAGCACTTCTCGGCCGGCGACGACCTGCATGCCGCGATCGAGGCAGACTCGGCCGCCTGGGAGGCGACCATCGAGGGCTTCCAGCGGATGACGCGCGTGGTCCTCGCCGCCCCCGTGCCGGTGGCCGCCGTGGTCGACGGCGTCTGCGTGGGGGGAGCGCTCGAGTTCGCGGCGAGCTGCGACCTCCGGCTGTGCAGCGACCGCGTGCGGCTCCTGACCCCGGAGGTCCGGATCGGCCTGGTGGCGAGCAACGCGGGCACCCTGCTGTTGCCTGAGGTCCTCGGCGAGACCGCCGCGCGCGAGCTGCTCCTCGGCGGCGAGCCACGCGACGCCGAGTGGGCGCGCGCGCGCGGCTTCGCCACCGAGATGGTGCCCGCGGAGGAGCTCGATGCGCGCATCGAGCGGTGGGCCGAGACGTTCTCGCGCTCGTCGCGTGATGCTGTGGCCGCCACGAAGGCGATGCTGAACGAGCGCTTCGGCGAGCTCCTGCCTGCCGCGATGGAGCGCGAGACCCACGACTGCGTTCGCCTGTTCGACGAGCCGGACGCCCGCGCGGCGCTCAGCGCGTTCGCGGAGCGCTGATCACGAAGGCCGTCTTCTTCGGGCGCGAGCGGTTGCCCGCCCGGTCGACCGCGCGGAGCTTCGCGCGGTAGGCGCCGGACGGCAGTGCCTTGCGCTTGATGCGCCCGCTGAAGCGAACCGTGTTGGCCCCGCCCCGAAGCCCACGCCGCGTGAGCGTCTTCACCTTCCGGTAGCGGCGGCCGACCCTCCGCTCGAGCCGGATCGTGACCTTCGCGCGCTCGCTCAGCCTGAACCGGAACGCCGAGCCGCGCGGAACGCGCCTCGCCACCAGCGGCGTCCGCGCCCGGCCGACGGCGAAGCGGCGGTGAGTCATGCGAAGGCGCGACAGGACCGGCCTGATCGTGTCGCGGATCCGGATCGGGCTCGTGGCGGTCGTGGCGTTGCCGAGCGAGTCCGAGGCGGTGACGCTCACGGTGAGATTCCCGCCGACGCCGCCATAGGTGTGACTCACCTGCGCGCCGGAGACCGGCCCGCCGTCGCCGAAGGTCCAGTCGATCGACTGCACGGGCGACCAGACGTCGGTGGCCGAGACGCCAAAGGTGAGCGGCCGGCCCGTTGCGCCCGTCGCCGGGATCGAAAGGCCGGTGAGCCTCGGGCCGGCGCCGTCGAACCCCGCCACCTCCACGACCGTGTCCGCCGGCGGGATGCGCTCCCACGCGGCCGCCCCGTTTCCGGCCAGGTCCATCGCGACGTCCGGGAAGACCGGGTTGCCCGCCGCTGCGGACAGCGGCTGGCTTGGTCCGAAGGCCGCTCCCGCCACGCGGGATGCCCCATCGATTCGCTCCATCCCGCGCCGCCAGGCCAGGATCGCGGCGCCCTGGTCGCTCACGGCCAGCGTCGGCAGATCGAGGTCAACGCCGGTCTCCGAGAACGTGCCGAGGGGCGTCCAGGTGAGGGCCCCGGACGGCCGCCCTCCGCTCTCGACGGCGAACGTGCCGGTGCCGTTAGGCAGCTTGCGGACCCAGGCCGCGACGGCGTTGCCCTGAGCGTCGAGCCCGACGTTCGCGAACTGCGTCGGCGTTCCGTCGCCCGAGACGTTCTCGATCGCGCACCCGGTGAAGGAGCCTCCGGGCGGGCGGGTGCACGCCGAGACGTTTCCCGTCGTGGCCGTGAGCATCTTCGACCAGACGACGGTTGCGGCGCCCTGCGCGCTGCCCGCCACCTGCGGGCCTCCCACGTCCGTACCTGTTGCGCCGGAGTCGGCCGTGTCCACTGGGTTGAATGGTCCGCCGGGAGGACGCACGGCCACCCTGATGGTCGAGGTCTCGAAACCCACCAGGCAGCACGAGCGCGCCCAGCTCGCGATCAGGTCGCCCGCCCCGGCGCTCGTCACGCTCACTGTGTTGAGGCGGTAGGCCGGGCTCCCAATGGCATCTGCATTGTCAAAGCCGGAGTCGAGCGTCTCGGGGGGCTCGAACGAGCCGCCGGTTGGGCGCATAGACGCTCGCAGGAAGAGGTTAGTCCCGCCCCCCATCGGCTGCGACCCGACCCACGCGGCCAGCGCGTTTCCCTGAGCGTCGAACGCCGCCTCGACGGGCGAGCCGACGTTTTCACCGGCCGGTCGCGGAACGTCCGTAGGGGAGCTGAACGATCCGCCCGGAGGACGCACCGAATAGCGGGCACCGGGACCCTGCACCCAGGTCACGAGCGTCGTACCCTGGTCGTCGACCGCGACGCGCGGCGAACCGATGGCCGGGCCAGGGCCGGCGAGCGTGTCGATCGCTCCGAAGGGCCCGCCTGGAGGCCGCGTCGCGGTGCTGATCGTCTGCGTGCCGCCGGCGCCGCCGTGCCAGACCGCCACCAGCGTCCCATCGGGGCCGAAAGCGAGGTGCGCCTCGCGCGCGGGCGTCACCTCGCCGGGAATCGCCGCGGCGGGAAGCCACGCAGGGCCCGCGAGTGCGGAGGGTGCAACCAGAAGCGCGAGCCCCAGGGCCAGGAGCCACCTCATCAGGTGATCGTATGCGCGTTTGCGGCGCGCAGCGAACGGGCGCGACGAGTGACCGACCAGGGATCCGCTCCGGCCCAGGCCGCGAACAGCAGTCCGCCCGCCGTGCCGGTGGCGGTCAAGAGCGCGCCCGCCGCCGCGGCGGCCGCCACCCCGTCGCCACCGAGGATGAGCACCGCGGCCGCGGCGCCCACGCTCGGGCCGACCGGCAGCTGCGACAGCGATACCACCGCGATCAGCACGGCTATCGCGTCGAAGAGCGAGGCGTCCACGCCCACGGCGTGCAGCATCAGCCAGTTGCGCAGGATCTGGGCGAACACGGCCACGAGGACGAAGCCGACCAGCCGGCTCCCGTTCGGCAGGCTCCGGACGATCGCGAGCCCCCTCCACAACTCGCGCCCCTTCCGGACGGCGAGGCGGCGCAGGCCGACGCTGACGGCGCCGATGACCGCCAGGCAGACGAGCGGGAGCCACCACGGCAGCCCGAGCGGCCCGACCAGGGTGAACGAGGTGAGTGCCGCGAGCGCCGCCTCGACGGCGAGGATGGGGAACTCTGCGGCGATCAGCGTCGGCACCCGCGGAGAGACGTCCGGGGACGAGCGTCGCAACGCCGCGATTCGGGCCGCCACCGCCACCTGCCCGTTGATCAGGCTCCCGAGGACCCCCATGCTCGAGGCGCGGTAGAGCACGCGCCGGTCGACGGTCCCGCCGGCCGAGCGGATCGTGAGATGCCACGCCTCGCTGCGGGCGAGCAGGGCGACGATCTGCAGCAGGACGGTCACGGCGAGCACCCACAGGGCGGCGCTCGCGAGCGCGTCCCCGAACTCGTCGCGGCGCCCGGCGAGCATGAGCACGAGGATGCCCGCGGTGAGCACCGAGCCGGCGATCGTGATCGGCGTTCGGCGGCGTCTCGTGAAGCGGCCAACCCGGCTGGGGAATCCCGCTCCCACCGCGTCGCACAGTACCACCCGTGCGGGTCACCGGATCGCCCCTCGCTGCGAACCTGTGCCCCGTGCTCCGTCTTCGCGCATGGGCCGAGGGCCACCCGGCGCTCGCCGGATTCGCCGCGTTCGCGCTTGTGAGCGGGGTCGTGCGGATCGCCGACTACGCGAAGCCGCTGAGCTCTGACCCCGCGCAGTTCCTGTACGTGGGCCAGACGGTCGGCGCGGGCGGGATGCCGTACGCCGACGCTGCGTTCAGCAAGGGGCCGCTCACGGCGCTCTTGTTCGCCGCGATCGACCCCCTCGTCGGCACTTCGCCCGCGGCCGTGCGGCTCAGCGTGGTCCCCTTCGCCGCGCTCGCCGCGCTCGCGCTGGCCGGCTACGTGGCCCACCACGCGGGCCGCGCGGCGGGCCTACTGGCGGGCCTCGTCTGCGCGACGCTGTCCGGGATCGCCGCCTTCGAGGGCGCCGAGTGCAAGACCGAGAACTACGGGATCGCGCCGATGTTCGGAGCGCTCTGGCTGGCGACCCGCCGCGGCACGGCCGCGACCGCCGGCGCCGGCGCGCTCGCCGCCTGCGCGGTCCTGATCCATCCTGCGCTCGGGGTCGTCTTACCGCCGCTCCTGGCGGAGCTGTGGCTCGGCACGGCACGCGGCGACCGCGCGCGGCGTCTCCTCGTGGCGGCCGCCGGGGCGCTGGTCCCGACGCTCCTCGCCGCGCTCTGGCTCGTCGCCGGCGGCGCCCTCGACGACGCGCTTGCGCAGCTCGGAGAGCAGATCCACAGCTCGGGCTCGAGCGAGGTCGTGCAGCCGGTGAACCGAGTCAGGGACGGCGTCGACGACGGATCCGGGTACCTCTCCCTTCCTGAGTTGCGCAGCGACCTCCCCGCGGCGGGCCTCTGGCTGATGGCCTTCGCGTCCTGCCTCGTCGCCGCACGGAAGCGGCGGCTGCGGCGCCCCGCGCTGGTCCTCGCACTGGCGCTCGCGGCCGTCCTTCTCCGAGTGAAGCTCGCGAGCTACGAGCTCAACTACCAGTACTACCCCGCGGTCCCAGCTATCGCCGGAGCCATCGCGCTCGCGACGGCGAGCGTCTGGCCCCGGCGCGGGCGCGAACGGATCGCCGTGGCCGCCCTCGTGCTGATCTTGCCCCTCGTGGGGTACGTGATCCGTCCGCAGAAGGACCTCCTTCGCCTCGATCCGGACGCGCGGCTCGAGGCATCCGCGCGCGCCGAGCCGGTCGCAGACTTCGTCCACGATCACACCGCGCCGGGCGATCGGATCTTTGTCGTCGGCGGCAGGGCGGAGGTCTACTGGCTCGCGGAGCGGCGCGCCCCCACTCGCTTCTTCGACGTCCACGGCCCGAGCAGCACCGGCGACGTCGCGGAGCGCGATCGCGACCTCGAGCAAGATCCGCCCGCCGCGGTCGCGGCGGTTTACCCCGACCGGCTCGCACTGGATCCCGGCCCGAGCCGGCTCGTCCGGGAGCACGGCTACGTGCTTGCGTACGACTCGGCCCGCAGCCGCGTGTGGCTCAGACGTCGATGAGCGCGCGGTTGCGTACGGGTCGCACCGGGCTTAGGTTCAGGAAGTGCGCTTTCTGGCCGCACTCGCGATCCTGCCCGCCGTCGCGCTGAGCGGATCCGCGGGCGCGCAGACCGGGAGCGCGCCGAGTCAGGCGGGGCGCTTTGCCGGCCGCGTGCGCGTGGTCGGCCGGTGCGGCTTCCTCGGCTGCAGCTGGAGGGCCCTGCGATGAATGTAAGACTGGATCCTGCCCGGAAGGGCTCCTGCCCGGAGGTATAGAGATGCTCGAAGCGCTCATGTCGGCCGCTCGGATCCTGCTCGCCGCTGTCTTCGTCGTGGCGGCGTTCGGCAAGCTCGCTGACCTGGAGGGCGCGCGCCGCGCCGTCCGCGAGTTCGGGGCACCCGAGCGCCTGGCGGGTGCACTCGCGGCTGCGCTGGTCGCCGCCGAGCTGGCCGTGGCGGCCCTTCTGATACCGGGCTCCACGGCCGTGGCGGGCGCCGCCGGCGCCCTTGCCCTGCTGCTGCTGTTCACCGTTGCGATCGCCACGAGCCTCGCGCGCGGGCGCGCACCCGACTGCCACTGCTTCGGCAGCCTCCACTCTGCCCCCGCCGGCCCGGCCACGCTCGCCCGTAACGGGGCGCTCGCAGCCGTAGCCGCTTTCGCCCTCGTGGGCTCGCTCGCCGAGTCTCCGGCCGGCGCATTCGACTGGGTCGGCCGGCTGAGCGGCAGCGAGGCGCTCGCCGTGGGACTAGGCGTGGCGCTCGCCGTGTTCGTGGCAGCCGGTGGGACGGCGTTCGTGACGCTGCTCCGCTCGTACGGGCGCGTGCTCGTCCGCGTCGAGCGCCTCGAGGACGTGCTGGCGCAGGCGGGCTACGAGCTCGAGGCGCTCGACGACGCCCCCCAGCCCGGGCTCGCGCGGGGCACCCCCGCGCCGGACTTCGAGCTGGTGGCGACGAGCGGCGCGACGATCACGCTCGAGAACCTGCTGGCGCGCCGGCTGCCGCTTCTGCTCGTGTTCACGAGTCCCGGCTGCGCGCCCTGCGAGACGCTCCTCCCGGACGTCGCGAGCTGGCAGTCGGCGCACGCCGACCGTCTCACCGTGGCGGTCTTCGCTGACGGCGATATCGCCGATGCGCGGGCCACCGCGCGAGAACACGGGCTCGAGGTCGTTTACGCCGACCCCGGCGCGGAGGTGTACGACGCGTACGAGGGGAACGGCACGCCGAGCGCGGTGCTCGTCTCCGACGAGGGCACCGTGGTGAGCCGCCTCGTTGCGGGGCCCGGCGCGATCGCCGAGCTGGTGGCCGAGGTGCTGGACGCCCCCGGTCTGCCGCCCGGGGCGCCGGCTCCGGCGCTTGACGAGCTCTCCGTGCTGAGCGGCGCCGCTCCGAGCCTGGGTGGACGCGACTCGCTCGTCCTCTTCTGGAACCCGGACTGCGGCTTCTGCCGCGGCATGCACGATGAGCTGCTCGCCTGGGAGTCAGAGCCGAGCGATTCGGCGCCGCAGCTCGTCGTGATCTCGTCGGGCGACGAGGAGCGCACGCGCGACGAGGCCTTCCGGTCGCCGGTCCTGCTCGACCCGCACTTCAGCGTGGGCGGGGCGTTCGCCGCAGCGGGCACACCGAGCGCCGTGCTGATCGACGCGGAGGGACGGGTCGCCTCCAAGGTCGTCGTGGGGGGCGAGGCGATCCTCGGGCGCCTTCGAGGACCGCGCCTCGTGCACGTGGCGTAGCGCGTGGACGCCCCGGGCCCGGCTCGCTCGTACTGGCCGCCGGCCGGACCGCACCCGCTTCCGGGCAGATACAGCCGAGCTGCTCGTCGCGGCCGCCCTGCTCCTCGCGGCCGCGCCGTCCGCTGAGGCGAGCGATCACAACATGCGAGTGAACGAGATCTCTCCCGGCGAGGGCTTCGTCGAGCTGCTCGACGTGCCACCAACGGGCGCGACAGGGCCTGCTTCAGGAACAACGCCCACTCGGACCGGCAGGTCACGCTGCTGCCCTGATCGCGAGACGGGCGTCAGGGCAGGACGACCAGCTTGCCGGTGGCCCGTCCGGCCTCCATGTCCTCATGCGCCTCGGCGATCTCGTCGAGCGCGTAGGTCCGGTGGATCGGCACGGTGAGGCGGCCGGCCGCGACCGCGTCGAGGTAGGCCTGGAGCACGTCGGCTGGAAGGTCCGCAGCCTCACCGCCGTAAGCGGTCAGACGGACGCCCGACGGGATGTACTCGATCGGATAGAAGTCGGCGACGGTCCACTGGTTGCTCAGCATGCCGGTGAAGCACACGACGCCGTGGACCGCGGTCGCGCGAAGGGTGTCCGGCAGGGTGTTCGTCCCCACCAGCTCGATCGCAGCGTCGACTCCGCCCGGCGCGATGGCTCGCGCCTGCGCCGCTACGGCACCGTCATCGACGAGCACGTGGTCGACGCCGATGGCGTCCAGCGTCGCCGCGCGGTGGGGTTGGCGGGTGGTGGAGAGCACCGTCAGGCCGCGGTCCCTCGCAAGGATCGCGGCGGCCATCCCGACTGACGAGGTCCCACCGCGTATCAGGAGCGTTTGCCCTGGCTGCGCGTCGAGGCCGACCGTGAGGGAGCCGTGGGCCGTCTGGAGCATCTCGGGAATCGCGCCCAGCGTCGCCCAGTCGAGCTCGGATCGAAACGGGATCACGAGGGAGGCGGGCACGTTCGTGAACTCGGCGTAGCCGCCGTCGAACGTGCGGCCCATCCCACCCATCATCGCGGCAACCTGCAGGCCCTCCTCGAACTCGCCTGAGGGCGCAGCCGCGACCACGCCTGTCGCCTCGATGCCGGGCACACGCGGGAAGGTGACGCCGTGCGCGAGGCCCAGCCGGGTGTGCAGCTCGGATCGGTTGACCCCGAACGCCTTGACCCGGATCAGCACCCAACCCGGCTGCGGCTCCGGCGTCGGCAGCTCGCGGATCCGAAGCGCCTCCGGCGGGCCAGGGCCGTCCAGTACCACGGCGCGCATGGTCGCCTCGGTCAATGGCGGCGCAGGCTGATCGAGATCGAGGCGGTGCCGTGCGCCATCGTCTGGGAGCTCGTGTCGTCCACCGTCCGGGTCGTTGAAAGCGAGAACGACCGCCCCGCCGCAAGCTTGCGCCCGATCTCCGAGGGGGCGCCGCGCTGCGTGAATGCCCCGAAGTCGCCGAAGAGCGAGATGTTCGGCGGCGCGAGCTTCCCGCCCGAGACGTTGAAATCCCTGGAGAAGATCGCATCGGCGGAGGCGTCGTATCCGGGCAGCCCGTCGTACACCTGTGCGTTGGAGAGTCCCGCGTCCTGGTCGCAGACCCCATCGTGCTTGGCGTCCAGGATCGCGGAGAGCACGTTGAACTGCGGCGTCGTGAGGCGCGACGCGATCGCGGCGCCGCCACCGGTGCCGGGAGCCAGGAAGCCGTTGATATCCACCTGAGCAGCCAACCCGCTCGCGGCCGTGGCGAATGCACAGGGGGGTGGCCGGCCAGTGTCTGCGCTCCGCACGCTGTCGGACCAGGTGTAACCAGAGAGCGAACCAGTACCAGGGGCAGTCTTCGCGCGGCCGGCCGGAAGGTCGAGGTTCGTACCGCCGCCGCAGAGGTCGGTCACGCTGAGCAGCACGCCGGGATACTTGGCGAGGTAGCTGTAGGAGATGCTGAAGTCGCCCATGTTCCTGTACTCGGGCAGCCAACTCTCCCTCACCGACTTGCGGCCCTTGACGACGATGTCGTAGCGGTAGATCTTGCGACCGCCGGCGCAGGGCCCGTCAGGGCGCGGGCGGGGCGCGCGCGCGAAGGCCTGGACGACGATCACGCCGTCGCGCCCCGCCGCCTTGTAGCGGTAGCGCCCCGCGCGCCTGAAGCGGCGCTCACCGTCTCCGCCGGGGGGGAGCGCGAGGTCGTCGAAGGACGGCCGGCCCGTGCTGTCGATCGTCACCGTGACGCCCGTGAGGTTGGTGAAAGCGACGCGCTGTCCGGTGAAGATACGCGTCTGCGGCTCCTGGAGCCCAGTGTCCGTGACGGCCATCACGGCAGCCTGCGCTGGCGCCGCGGCCAGCGCGGCGGAGATCACTCCGAGCGTGAGGGCGAGTCTCATACCTCCCGGCGAGCCTCTCACGTCCTAGGTGACGCCGCCGGCCGCGGCGCCCGCCTGGCGCGAGGCGGCGACGAGCTGGGCGCGGTAGAGCGGCGCTTGTCGTTCGCCGAGCGGGTGAGTTGCAGCTCGCGCATCGCGGCCAACGCTACCGGCGCGCTGTGCAAGCATCGAGCCAATGACCGAGGTGAGACACCCGATCTTCGCTCGCGTCTTCGACCGAATGAGCGGGCGTGCGGAGCGCTTGGGCCAGGCCGAGCATCGGCAGGCGATGCTCAGCGGCGTCTCCGGGCGCGTCGTCGAACTCGGCGCGGGCAGCGGGCTCAACTTCAAGCACTACCCGTCCACCGTGACCGAGGTGGTCGCCGTGGAGCCCGAGGCCTACCTGCGCGAACGGGCGGAGGCGACAGCGCAAGGAGCGCCGGTACCGGTCTCCGTCGTAAACGGCCTCGGCGGCGCGCTTCCGTTTGACGACGCGAGCTTCGACGCGGCGGTGACGTCCCTGGTGCTGTGCTCGGTCCCCGACCAGGATGCCGCGCTAGCCGACCTCTTCCGGGTCCTCCGGCCGAACGGCGAGCTGCGCTTCTACGAGCACGTCCGGGCCCACGATCCCAAGTTGGCGCGGCTCCAAGACAGGATCACCCCCGTCTGGAAGCGCTTGGGAGGCGGCTGCCACCCGAATCGCGACACGGGGGCGGCCATCGAGCGAGCGGGGTTCGCGATGGACGGCTGCAAGCGGGTGGCGTTCAGGCCCAGCTTCCTCTGCGCCCCGGTGGCTCCGCATCTCATCGGTCGCGCGCGCCGGCCCGGGCCGTGACAACTGCGCGTGGCCATTCGCTCGTCGTGTACAGAGCCGGCGATCGTGCGGACGACGGGCTTCGACAGCTCTGGCGAGCGGCACGCGAGGAGGGCCGGCGCTTGACCGTGATCGCGCTAGCTGCGGAGGAGCATCCGTCGAGGCAGTGCTGCGACACGCGCTCGGTGCTCTGGAATGGGATTTGCCGCGACATGGCGCGGAAGGACCTCGCGCGAGCCGGGCAGGTGGTCGAGCGTGACCCTGAGGTCGCGCTCCATGTAGTGGGTACACCGGCCAGACGCGCGCACGACGTGCTCGCGGGCGAAGCGCTCGCCCGCGGCGCCGACGAGATCGTTCTCGCCGATCCACGACGCAGTGGACTCGGCCGGCTCGAACTGCGTCGGCTCAGGCGGACCAGCCCCGTGCCCGTCTCCTGAGCTGGACTAGCGAGCGCGGAGCCAGGCGCGGTCGCGCAGCGGAGCGGCTCGGCCGGTCGCGAGCGCGCGGCTCCGACTCCGATCAACGCGCCCGCGCCGGCCCTGCGGAGGCTGTAGTCCCTGCAAGCGGCTCCTCGACCGTGACGCTGGCATCAAGCCGCTTTCGGTGCGGGTTGAGGAGCCGGCGGCGTGGTATCGCCCGTGCGCAGGCCAAGCGCCTGTCGCGCTTCGTAGGTGAACGGCACGTCGACACCGCGCTCCACTTCTCGCCGATGCGATCGGCCGACAGACTCGTGCCCAGCCTCCGGCCCGGGTACCTGTAGAGGAAGACATACACGGTCCGCGGCCGGGTCATCCGCCGGCTTACCCGCGACTCCGCTGTGCCGACGCACCCATCGGTCGAGGACGTGCCTAGCCAGCCCACCAGTCGCGCTGACCCTCCACGTCTTCGCGCGGATCCTCCCCGAGGTTGGGCGCGCCGAAGACGAGAATCTCGAGGCCCTCCGGCCCGCCCTCATAGCCTCGCCACGTGCCGGGCGGGACGCGCACCACGTCCCACTCCTTGACCTCGACGATCTCG
>Ga0126312_10003202_pt1 | contig 11026 bp, 11 predicted proteins | sample Plot104A_FD_92537 | JGI IMG/M metagenome (GOLD analysis project Ga0126312, IMG submission 92537) | Serpentine soil microbial communities from UC McLaughlin Reserve, CA, USA - Plot104A | ecosystem: Environmental > Terrestrial > Soil > Grasslands | place: USA: UC McLaughlin Reserve, Lake County... | reverse complement strand
GTCGTCCGGGCCCTGCGGCCGGTTGATCGCCGCGTACTCGCCGGGCATCTTGTTCGGGTTCAGGCGCGCCTCGGCGATGTACGCGTTGACGCCCTGCGTGTAGTTCTTGACGTCGTCCTGGATGAGCCGGCCCTCGTCGCCGTACAGGTCGTCGAACTGGTCGACCTGACGCTGGAGGTCGGCTTCGGTGTACGGGGCCAGCTGCCACTGCTCGGCGTCGAAGTCGCGGTTGCCCTGCGAGCCGCCGGCGAACGACGACAGCTGCGCGCGGCCCAGGTGGCGCAGGACGTCGATGAAGAACAGGCGGTCCTCGGCGGCCACGTAGCCCGCGCCGAACATCACGCCGGCGCGCGTGTCGCCGTAGATGTGGGGGACACCGAACTGCGTGTCCCGCACGATCGTGACGTCGCCGCGCGGCGAGTAGGTTCGGTCGACGTCCTCGGGCTTCACGCCGAACGAGGCGTCCTTGTAGAACCTGGGCACGTCCTCGGGCTTGAGGCCGGGCGTGGCGTAGACCAGGTCGCTGTACATCGCCAGCTGGTCGTTCGAGTGCGGCGGGTAGGCGCGGTTGTCGGCGGGGGAGGTCACGAACTGGCCGATCTGCGGCAGCGTGGCCAGGCCGTTGGCGCCGGGCGGCAGGACGTTGGTGAAGCCCTTGCCGTCGTTCTGCTGGTAGGGCTGGGCGGCGCCGAGGGCTGCCGGTGACGTGATCAGGGCGGTGGCCAGCACGGCGGCCGCGAGGGTTCCGCAACGCATCGGCGCGGCACATTAACCGCCGGTCAACACGTCTGCTCCAGTTCCGGCGTCCGTGGGGAAAACCCCACCCCCGGTCACCCGTTTGCCCGATAGCGGGGCACCGCCGGAGAGGGCGAGGATCAGGGCGTGCGTATCCCCATGGCCGCCCTGCTCGCCGCCGTCGTCCTCCTCCTCGCGACGGGATCGGCGCAGGCGGCCTTCACCGGCGACGTCACCGCGACGGAGGCGACGCTCGTGGGTGACGGCAGCGCCGATCTCCTCCAGATAGGCACGTCGAGCGGGTTCCTCACCCACTCTGCCGCGGGGCCTGGGTACTCCAGCGGCTTCGACTGGAACTCGTCGCCCGCGATCACCGAGCTCGTCCCGCTGAACGCACAGCTGAAAGTCGTAATCGAGGGCGGTGGCGGTGACGACCTGCTCCGCATCGGCGACGACACGCAGAGCGCCGACACGGTTCCGTTCCCGTTCATCTTCAAGGGCGGCGACGGCACCGACTCGTTCATCATCGACGCGTCGAAGGACACGACGAACCGCTACGTCGACGTGTTCGCCAACTCGATCGCGGCCGGCATCACCTTCGACAACACCGAGGCGTCGTTCAGCGCCCAGAGCACCGAGAACACCGCCCTCGTGCTGGGCAGCGGCAACGACACCATCCAGGTGTCCGGCACGAACCCCGCGATCCCGATCACGCTCGACGGCGGCGGCGGCGGCGACACCGCCCGCGTGGGCACTCCGGCGGCGGGGCTGGCCGCGCTCCGGGGCGAGTTCTCGTTCAACGGCAGCGCCGGAGACGACTCGTTCGTGGTCACCGACGCGGCGTCGACCGCCGGTTCGGTCACCGACATCGACGACGGCGGGCTGCGGCACGGCGGCGGAACGGCCCGCCCGGCGTTCAGCGTCGAGCATGCCTTCTTCACGGCCGGCTCCGGCTCCGACTCGATCGCGAAGTCGGCCGCGCGGCCCTGGACGATCGACGCCGGCGCGGGCGACGACACGGTGACGACGCGCGACGCCGTCGCGGACACCGTGACCTGCGGCGCAGGGGCGGACTTCGAGGTCAGCGACCCGCTCGACGCGCTGGGCGCCGACTGCGAGCGCAGCGACCGCGCCGCCGCGGGCGACGGCGGCGCGGGTGGCTCGGGCTCCGGCGGCGCCGGCGGCGCGGGGTCGGACGGCTCGGGCTCCGGCGGCGCCGCGCCCGCGACCGATACCCGGGCGCCCACGATCTCGCTCGCCGGCCTGCGCCGGAGCGTGCGGCTCAAGGCCCTCCTCCGCGGACTGCGGCCGAAGCTCTCCGCCGACGAGCCCGCGGCCTTTCAGGTGCAGCTGCTCGGCTCGGCGCGGCGGGTCACGCTGGCCCGGGCCTACGACGTGACGCTCGCGCAGGCCGCGCTCCCCGCCGGCACCGGCGCTCGCCAGGTAAAGCTCAAGCCCAGGCGGCGGCTGGTGGGCCGCGCTCGGCGGTTCAGCGTCCGGGTTGTCGTCACGGCCACCGACGCGGCCGGCAACCGCTCCACCGTCGCGCGCACGATCAAGGTGCGGAAGTAGCCCAGGGCTCGGGGTCCAGTTGCGCCGCGTTGATCACGTAACTGAGCAGGCGGTACCAGCCGGAGGTGGCTATGAGCTCGATTAGCTGGGGGAGCGTGTGTGAGCCGGCCAGGTCGGCCCACAGCGAGTCGCTGACGGTGCTCGTCTCGTGGAGCTCGTCGGCCAGGCGCAGGACGAGCCGGTCCTCGTCGCCGAACCGCTCGACGTCGCCGGTCGCGATCGCCCGGCCGTCCGCCTCGCTGATCCCGACGCCCGGCCCGAACGCCGCGACGTGCACGCCCCACTCGTACAGGGCGCCGTTCAGCGCCGTGGTGCGCAGGATCATCAGCTCGCGCTCGCGCGGGTCGACCGTGGTGCTGCCCAGGATCCCGGCGCCGAGCGGTCGCATGCGGCTCATCAGCTCGGGGTGGACGGCCAGCGTGCGGAACAGCGTGAGCGGCTCGACGTCCTCGCCGGGCGGCATCCACTTGCGGAGCATCTGCTCGGTTTCCGGGTCGTACGGCGGCTCGACGGGAGGGATGCGTGCTTTCATTTCCGAAGCAGAGTATCGCTTCTATAATCGAAGCGCAAGTGACGCCTCCCCGCTCACCTCGACCAGGAGCGCCGGTACACGGCTCGGCGACCGGCCGGCCCGTGATGGCGCTGCTCGATCTGCTCGGACGCCGCTGGACCCTGCGGGTGCTGTGGGAGCTGCGGACGCCGGCCGACTCGTTCCGCGACCTCCAGGCCCGCTGCGACGACATGTCGTCGTCGGTCCTGAGCGCGCGCCTGGCCGAGCTGCGCGACGCGGGCGCCGTGACGGCGGCCGGCGGCTCGGGCTACTCGCTCACCGCGGAAGGCCAGAAGCTGCTGGACGCCCTGGAGCCGCTCGACGCCTGGGCCCGCCGCTGGGCGCGTCGCGCCGGCTGAAACGGGCGATCCCGCTCCTGGCCGCGGTCGTAGCGCTCGGCGCTGCGGCGCCCGCTCAGGCCACGTTCACGTCGACGATCAGCGGCGGCGCGCCGTCGATCGTAGGCAACAGCGACTCGGACATCCTGACGATCCGCACCGAGGGCTCGCTGCTGGCCCACGACCACGGGACCGACCCGGGGTTCAGCGGCAACACCGACTGGAACTCGAGCGCCGTCGGCCCGCAGACCGTGTCGGCGTCATCCATCGTGGTGGTGTCCGTGGACGCCGGGCCGGGCGAGGACGTCGTCGTGATCGGTAGCAATGGCGGGACGTCGGCGGCGGCGCTGATCCCGGACTTCGCGATCGACGGGGGCGCTGGGCTCGACGGCCTGATCATCGACTCGAGCGCGGACTTCCTCGTGGGCCGGACCGCGACGGTCTCCTCGGGGGCGGCGACCGGAAACGTCGCCTTCGGCAGCGGGACCAGCTTCCACCACACCGACGTCGAGGGCGTCATCGGCCGGATGGGCTCTGGCGCCGACACGGTGAACGTCTCGAACACCGAGGGCTACACCGCGCTCGCGGCGGAGGGAGGCGGCGGCAACGACACGCTCAACGTGGCGCCGTCGACGCTCTTCGGATCGTTCGAGTTCGACGGCGGTTCCGGAACCAACGACACGGTCAACGCAGGCGACGGCGGAGCGGCCGGGGGCACGTACCTCGTGGGGTCGCAGAGCATCGGCCGCTCCGGCTTCAGCCTCCTCAAGCTCAACTCGAGCACCGAGCGCCTCACGCTGACGACCGGATCCGGCGCCGACCAGATCTACAAGACCGGCGCGCGCCCCGCGACGCTGAACGCGGGTGGAGGCGACGACCTGATCTCCGCCCGCGACTCGGTCGGCGACACGGCGAACTGCGGCGCGGGGAGCGACTTCGTGCTGAGCGACTCGCTCGACACGCTGAACGACTGCGAGGCGAGCGACCGCACGCTGGCGCAGCCGCCGCCGACGACGCCCACCGACCCGGGCACCGGCACCGAGACGGGGACGACCGGCACCGGCACCGAGAACACGACGCCGCCGCCGCAGCCGCAGGACAGGGCCGCGCCGACCGCCGGCATCAGCGGCCTGAAGAGCACGGTCAGGCTGAAGGCGCTTCTCAAGGGGCTGACCGGCAAGGTGGTGGCCGACGAGAGCGCCTCCTACGAGGTCACGCTGCTCGGGTCGACCAGCAGCGTGCGGCTGGCCCGCAGTTACAACGTGACGCTGGCCCGCCAGAGCATCGGCTTGGGCCTCGGGCCGCGCGATCTGAAGCTCCGGCCGAGCAAGCGCCTGATCGGCCGGGCCCGCAAGTTCACCGTGCGCGTCGTCGTCACGCCGACCGACGCCGCGGGCAACCGCGGCAAGCCCGTGACGAAGACGCTGAAGGTGAAGCCCTAGGCTCTAGGCCAGGATCGGGACGGCGTCGGAGGCAATCGCCTCGATCTGCTCCGCCGCGCGCTCGAACTCCTCGTCCGCGAGCACCGGCGTGCCCTCGAACGGCAGGTCTCGGTGCAGCTCGATCCAGGACCGGCAGCCGCCGTACTCGTCGCGCACCTTGACGGTCACCGGGCGCGGGATCCGGTAGGTCCGCAGCAGGATCACGTGGAGCGGATGGCGCCGCTTCCAGCGCAGCCGCTTGTCCGCGAAGTCGGTCGTCCACACGTAGTACGGCGACAGCGCGTCGACGCAGCGCGGGTCGGTGATCAGGTACGACGCGGCCACCTCGGCCCAGGCGCGGATCCGGACCCGGTCGGGCTGCGGGATCCCGTGGTCGCTGGTAAAGGACGAGGCCGGAGGCTCGCCGTCCGCCCAGACGCCCTCCTCGATCGCGCGGCCCAGCTCCGGGCGGTGCGACTCGCGCACGAACTGGCCCTGCTGGTGGTCGAACGTGGGATAGAGGAAGAACCGATCGTGCTCGATCTCGAAGTGCTTGTTCTCCTCGCGAATTCCACCCTTGCGCAGGGTGATGAGCTGCTCGCCTTCGGCGAGGGCGCGCACGGTCACAGCCCATTCCTTGAATGCAATCGGCATCTAGAGAGGAACCTCCGCCGCGCCTCGACTGCAGATGTGAGGGAGGTGGCGCGGGAGGCGGCATGTTGCCTCATGCGCCTCCGGAAATCAAGGGTAAGTACCGCCCGATACTTCGATCACCGCGGCGAAATCCCGGTCTCCTAGCCCGCTCTCCGCGGCCTGTGAAAAAAGGGATTCGACGAGCTTCGCGACGGGCAGATCGATCCCCAGCGCGTCCGCCTCGCGGATACAGTGGCGCACGTCCTTGAGCATGTGCTCGAGCTTGAAGAGCGGCTTGAATTCGCGCTCCAGCATGGGGTCCGCCTTGAGCGCCAGCATCGTCGACGCGCCCGACCCGGCGCCCACGACTTGGCGCAACTTACCAACGTCGAGGTTTGCCCCCTGCGCCAGGAGCAGCTGCTCGGCCAGGGCCGCCGCGTTGACCGCGGCAAGCGTGTTGTTGATCAGCTTGATCATCTCGCCGTGGCCACTCGGGCCGACGTGGAGCACCAGCTGACCCATCGACTCGAGCACCGGCCTGGCGCGCTCGAAGTCAGCGGCCTCGCCGCCGACCATGATCGTCAGCGTCCCGTCCTCGGCCTTGGGCCGCGACCCGGTCACGGGGGCGTCGAGGAAGCCGATCCCGCGCTCGCGCAGGCGCTCGGCGATCGAGCGGCTGGCGGTCGGCGCGATCGTCGACATATCGATCGCCAGCGCGCCCGCGCCCATCCCGTCGACGGCGGCGAAGACGACCTTCTCGACCTCGTGCGTGTCGGGCACCATCGTGATGACGACGTCGGCGCCGCGGGCGGCGTCCGCGGGCGAGTCGGCCACCTCGACACCGCGGTGCTCCTCGGCGAACGACTCGGCGCGCTCGCGCGTGCGGTTCCACACGGTCAGGTCGAAGCCCGCCCGGCGGACGTTCGCCGCCTGCGGGCGGCCCATGATCCCCAGCCCCAGGAAGGCGACTTTCTCAGGCGCTGCCATGCCCACCTCCTCCGGGGGTCTCGATTCGCAGGCGATCGCCGGCGCGGAGGCTACCCGCGGCCTTCGAGGGCAGCTCGTCGCCGTTCAGCAGGTTGCGGCCGCGCTCGCCGCCTTCGCCGCCGTCGGCCCCCGGCGGGGAGTGCCGCCGCCGCTCGGTGAGCAGCGAGTAGTCCATGTCGGCCAGCGCCTCGACCTCGCGGACGACGCCCTCGCCGCCGCGGTGCTCGCCCTCGCCGCCGCTCCCGCGCCGCAGCGAGTACTCGACCGCGCGCAGCGGGAACTCGAGCTCGAGCGCCTCGACCGGCGTGTTCAGCGTGTTCGACATCGCCACGTGCACGGCGCTCGGGCCGTCGGCGTCGGGGCAGGCGCCCTGGCCTCCGCCGATCGTCTCGTAGTAGGTGAAGTCGTCGTTGCCCAGGGTGAGGTTGTTCATCGTCCCCTGCCCGAGCGCGCGCCCGAACGCCTTCAGCACCAGGTCGGCGACGCGCGAGCTGGTCTCCACGTTGCCCGCGACCACCGCGTGCGGCGCCTCGGCGTTAAGCAGGCAGCCCTCCGGGGCGATCACCTCGATCGGCCGGTACGCGCCGGCGCAGGGCGGGACGTCGGGGTCGGCCAGCACGCGCACGGCGAAGTAGCAGGCCGACAGGGTCACCGACAGCGGGCAGTTCAGGTTGCCGTCGTGGGCGTCGGCCGAGCCGGTGAAGTCGAGCGTCAGGTCGCTGCCCTCGACCGTCGCCTTCAGGCACAGCGACAGATCGACGTCGTCGCGCGCCTCCAGCACGTCGGTCGACTCCCGCGTCCCCGACCCGAGCTCCTCGATCGCCGCCCGGGTACGGCGCTCCGCGTAGTCGAGCGTCGCGTCCATCGCGGAGCCCAGATCGTCCAGCCCGTAGCGCTCGACCAGCTCGAGCAGCCGCCGGGCGCCAGCGCGGTTGGCGGCCAGCTGCGCGCGCAGGTCGGCCACGCGCTGACGGGGACTGCGCATGCGCCCGGCCAGGTCGTCGAGGACGTCGCGGTCGACCTCGCCTCCGCTTACGAGCTTGGTCGGCGGGATCACGACGCCCTCCTCGTCGAGCTTCGTCGAGTCCGCCGGCATCGAGCCCGGGATCGAGCCGCCGACGTCGGCGTGGTGCGCGCGGCTGGCCGAGAACCCGATCAGCTCACCCTCCCAGAAGATCGGCGAGATCGCGGTGATGTCGGGCAGGTGGGTGCCGCTGCGGTAGGGGTCGTTGAGGATCCAGGCGTCGCCCTCGGCGTGGTCCTCGTCGAGCACCGCGGCGACCGAGCTGGGCATCGCGCCCAGGTGGACCGGGATGTGCTCGGCCTGCATGACCATCTGGCCGCGCGCATCGAACAGGCCGGTCGAGGCGTCGCGGCGCTCCTTGATGTTGGCCGAGTGGGCGCTTCGCACGAGCACGACGCCCATCTCCTCGCAGGCCGCGCGCAGTGCGCCGAGCATCACCTGGAGCGTGACCGGATCGATGTCAGCCATCGCTTGTGCGCTCGATCACCAGCGTCCCGTCCTCGGTCGTGCCGCCGCTCCAGCCGGACGGGACGACCAGCGTGGCCTCGGGCAGCTCCACGATCGCGGGGCCCTCGACCTCGGCGGGCTGCCCCCGGTGCACGGCGGCGTCGTGCTCGTCGCCGTCGAAGTGCGCGCGGCGGGTGCCGGCGTCCTCGTGTTCGCCGCGCTCGCCGCCGGGGAGGTCGGCGCCCGGCTTGGCCACGGCGACGCGCACGGTGACGAGCTCCAGGTCGGCGTCCTCGTCGACGTAGCCGTAGCGCTCGTCGTGCGCGCGGTCGAACTTGGTCCGCAGGTTGTCCGGGTCCGGAGCGGTGTCCCCGTCGATCGTGAGCTCGAAGGCCTGACCCGCGTAGCGAAGGTCGTAGGAGGCGCGGGTCTCGGCCTCGGGCTCGTGCAGCTCGTCGCGCCCGCGCTCGGCCAGGCGCTCGACCACGTCGGCGATCGCGTCGCGCGCTAGATCGTCGCCCGCGATGAGGACGCTCTCGACCAGGTCGCGCCGGCGCTCGGAGACGAGCATGCCGAGCGCCGACAGCACGCCCGAGGCGCGCGGCACGACGACGCGGTCCATGTCGAGCTCGGCGGCGATGGCCGCGGCGTGCAGCGGGCCGGCGCCGCCGAACGCGAGCAGCGCCAGGTCGCGCGGGTCGATGCCGCGCTCGACGGTCATGACGCGCACGGCGCGGGCCATCTCGGTGCTGGCCACGCGGGCGATTCCCGCCGCGGTGTCGATCACCGACAGGCCCAGCGAGTCGCCCAGCTCCTCGACCGCCTGCGAGGCGGCGTCCAGGTCGAGCTCCACGCCGCCCGCGAGCGGCGACTTCGCGTCCAGGTAGCCGAGCAGCAAGTTCGCGTCGGTCACGGTGGGGTCCTCGCCGCCGCGGCCGTAGGCGGCGGGCCCCGGGTCGGCGCCGGCGCTGCGCGGGCCGACGCGCAGCGCGTTACCCGGATCGCGCCATGCAATCGAGCCGCCGCCCGCTCCGACTGTGTGGACATCGACCATCGGCAGCGCCAGCGTGCGGCCGCCGATCTCGCGGCCCCCGGTCGTCTCCACCCGCCCGCCGCGAGCCACCGACACGTCGCACGACGTGCCGCCCATGTCCAGGCCGACGGCGTCGCCCGCGCCGGCCTGGTCGCCGGTCACGGCCGCGCCGACCGCGCCGCCCGCCGGGCCGGACAGGACCGTCCACGACCCGTGGCGCGCGGCGGTCGCGGCGTCGACCACCCCGCCGCCCGAGAGGACGATCTCCGGCTCGGGCAGTCCGGCGTCGCGGGCCCGGTCGGTCAGGCGCTCGAGGTAGCGGCGCAGGAGGGGGGAGAGCGCGGCGTCGACGATCGTGGTGGCGCAGCGCTCGTACTCGCGGAAGACGCCGGCCGCCTCGTGTGAGGTGGAGACGTGGACGTCACCGAGCGCATCTTGCAGCGCGTCGGCCACCGCGCGCTCGTGGTCGTGGTGGCGGAAGCCCCAGAGCAGGCAGACCGCCGCCGCTTCGACGTCGCCGGGCAGGTCGTCGATCCGCTCGCCCAGCTCGTCCTCGTCGAGCTCGCGCAGCACGCCGTCGGGGCCGCAGCGCTCGGGCACCGGGACGCGCAGCTCCGCGGGGACGAGCGGCGGCGGATGCCCCGCGCACACGCGGTAGAGCTCGGCGCGGGCCTGGCGGCCCAGCTCCTCCAGGTCGGTGAAGCCCTCGGTGGCCAGCAGCGCGGTCTTCGCCACCTTGCCCTCGAGCAGCGCGTTCGTGCCCACGGTCATGCCGTGCACGAAGCGCTCGACGTCGTCCGCACTCGCGTCCGCCTTGTCGAGCGCCGCCTCGACGGCGTCGATCACCCCGCGCGACTGGTCGTCCGGCGTCGACGGCGCCTTGGCTGTCACCAGGCGGCCGTCCGCGATCAGCGCGGCGTCGGTGAAGGTCCCGCCTACGTCGACGCCGAGGAGCACGTCAGGCGGGCGCGACGACGTAGTCGTCGCCGGCGATGTCGTCGAGCTGCGGGAACAGGTCGTCGCGGAGGAAGCGCTCGTAGGCGTCGGCATCGTCGCCGGTCGCCGTCCATCCATGCCAGAGGCGCCCGATCATCGACCGGGCACGCTACCGCGCGCGCCGCGGCGGGCTACGCCGCGACCGCAGTTGCGGTGTCCGGCACCGGCACGCTGACCGTGAAGTCCTCGTCCAGGTGCTTGTGCGACGGGCAGTACTTCGAGCCCGGCAGCGGTACCCGCTGGCAGGGCGTGCCCTTGCGCGTGCTGGCGTGGCAGCAGAGGGGCGCGCCGTCCATGCTCAGCCCCTCGCGTTCGCGCAGGTCGACGTACATCGTCGCGATCGACATGTGCTGGTCGATCAGCTCGTAGACGCGGCGCTGGCACTTCATAGGGAAGTACACGCGTACGTCGTTGAAGAGCGTGCGCGTCGGACGCGCGAAGTAGTGCCGATCGTTGCCCAGGCGCGTGAAGGCGGCCTCGCACGCCTTGAGCACCTGCTGGCGATGGACTCCCGCTCCCCAACGGTCGTCCACGACCAGCGGAGCGAGTTCACGGTAAAGCGAACGGCTGAACTGGTACATAGACGGGTCTCCCTTGCCCTAGATGCTGCGCCAGGTCCCCTCTTGCGCAACGTCGCGGCATGTAACCAGCGCGTTGCTAAGCCCCGAAGTAGGCCCTGTTAAGCCTGGGTTAAGGGCTGACCGCCGGTCAACGCCACTTCTCCAAAGCCAGTTCGGGACCGTCGCCGCGCACCACGGCGTGCGTCAGATCCAGGCTCGGGTCCGTCTCCGGATGGTCCAGGCGCTGGTGCGCGCCGCGGCTCTCCTCACGCGCCAGCGCGCAGGCTGCGACCATCCGCGCGAGCGGGAACGGGTCGTCCAGCAACCGCGCCAGCTCACGCGGGTCGCGCTCGATCCCGGCCAGCTGCCACAGCGCATCGCGCGTCGACTGTTCAGGGATGATGCGCGGCCTGATGCGGGGCGGCTGCGGAACGTCGTCGAGCGGCTGCGGCTCGTCGAGCGCCGCAAGGGCCGCCCGGTTGCCGAACACGACGCACTCGGCCAGCGAGTTCGACGCCAACCGGTTCGCTCCGTGCAACCCGGTGCAGGCGCATTCGCCGACGGCATAGAGACCGGGCAGCGTCGAGCGGCCGTCGAGGTCAGTGGCGATTCCGCCCATCGTGTAGTGCGCCGCCGGCGCGACCGGGATCAGGTCGGCGCGGGAGTCGATGCCGGCGTCCTCGAGCGTCGAGGTGATGTTCGGGAAGCGCGTCGGATCGACGTGGCGCAT
>Ga0126312_10003200_pt1 | contig 11028 bp, 10 predicted proteins | sample Plot104A_FD_92537 | JGI IMG/M metagenome (GOLD analysis project Ga0126312, IMG submission 92537) | Serpentine soil microbial communities from UC McLaughlin Reserve, CA, USA - Plot104A | ecosystem: Environmental > Terrestrial > Soil > Grasslands | place: USA: UC McLaughlin Reserve, Lake County... | reverse complement strand
GTTAATAGGCATGCATAAATAAATCTTGATCTTACACATCTCCCAATAATTATTATATGGTTTATTGGCTCGATTGTTCGTTCAGCCGCCTTGGTAGCTCAGCCTGGTAGAGCGTTACCTTGGTAAGGTCTCGGCGGAAGAAGAAGTAAACCGAACCTACAAAAAGGTAGAGGTCGCGGGCTCGAATCCCGCCCAAGGCTATTCTTATCATCATTCACATATCTACCAGGCTGAGCTACCAAGGCAGCTGAACGATGACGACGACGATTGGTCAGAAGGCTTCAAAGATTATCTATCCAAGACATGTAAACCAAATACTGTCAAAGTAAGATTATGTTATGCTAGGCGATATGCTTCTATCTTGACATCGGTCGGTATCCCGACCGATCTATTGCAACTATCTCCACAAACTAGGCTCAATGCCATGAAGTCTATTACTGCTCTATCGAAATACCTAGGTTGTTATGACTCTTGGCAACAGATAAGGAAGCAATACAATCTAAAATGGACAACAGGACAGGAGTCCATTTCTGCGATGGAGAGATTCTTCAATCCTGGGCTTTCACTCGAGAGTATGATAGCGAAAGTAAAGCAAATGATAAGTGTACTAGGGGGCCATATGGGTCAAATAGTCGAATTCTGCGTACTTACTGGGCTCAGACCTAGCGAAGCGGTGGAGAGTGTTAGGCTGCTGAACTTGCCGCTGGTGCCAAGTCATTATTATAATCCAAAACGTCAATGCTTGGAACACTTTCGCTATCCTGACATATTTCTGCGAACTACAAAGAAGGCGTACATATCATTTGTTACTTCGGATATGATAGAGTACTGCAAAATGAGTCACAGGACTCAAATACCAACTTACAACAGCATAAGGCTAGCATGTCGTAAGAAACATGGTATCAGTATGGATATGCGATACTGCAGGAAGATATTTGCCAGTTGGTTACACAAAGAAGGAATATCAGACATAACTGTGGATATGCTGCAAGGTAGAACGCCAAAGTCAGTACTAGCGCAGCACTATCTAACTCCAGATAGTTCACTGCGAGATAGAGTGTTAGAAGCAGTGGATAAACTAAAGAGCGAGTTGGACGCACAGTAAGTTATCAGCCGGAATTTTAAAATGAGCATAAGTAACAGTTACAGACGTTCACCATACAAGAATACGATACGACGTAGTAGCAAGAAGATGTTGCCAACAACACTACAAAATAAAGAGTAAGCCAGTTTTTGCTTACTTTTTTTCTAAAGTAAACTATTGTAGTCAAAAGCAACCTCAACGCCGTGTTTTGAGCGTGCGGATACTTGATTCTGACGCTTATTCCTTGCATTTACCACGCTCAGTTTAATCGGGCTTGCAAAAATTGGTATTGCTGTCTAATAGACTGTTCGCCAATACCACTTATTGTCTATCTAAGCACACTGTTGAGCAGCAATAGGCGGGTAACTTCTAAATCTAAGGAACAAAAGAAGATTTTTTCTAAATAGATGTATTATTTTAGGAAGATATGGAAAGTTACCCGCCTATTGTAATTGCAGTTAGTTAGCACGTTTGGTTGTTATTATTTAATAAAAAGGAGGTACGGTTCTCTAATAACTTTCTAGCATATTTTTTATCACTATTATCTTATTCTTCTTCTTCCAATTCGTCTGGTTCGTCTAATCCTAATTCGCCTGTAGCCCTCAAATCCTTTCGAAGCATGATTCCTTTCCATACACGTTTTTGATTATCTTTTGGGCCCACTTTTACACCCGCTACAGAATACAATTCTTTGAGTTTCCTACCCAAATGAGCCACATCAACAGCAGGTAATTTTTTTCTATTACAATACTCAACAAAGTCTGTATGTAGTCTCAATTTGTCAACGCCCTCCTGATATTGTTCTAACGAAATATCGCACCTAGCATCAACCCATGCTTTCACAGGTTCAGCCTTTCTTAGGTACTCCTCTCTTACAGTTTCAATATATGGCCTATGAGTAAAGCTACCATTCTTTAGCAGACGCATAGCGCCTTTACAGCCAAATACAGCAAACCAGGCATTTCCTCTTCATCTGCTATTATTTTTTCTAACACGTTTGGGTCTCTCTCTAACCCTCCCTTACTAGTAGCGTATATAGGGCATTTATCTTTGATAAGGCAGTAGGTTCGGCGTTTATTGAAAAGGCATTTTTTGCCTGCACGGAAGTTAAAGGACTCTACAAACCATCTCTTACAGAACGCATCTTCCTCCTCCATGTCGATCGGTGGTAAAGGTGGTAAGTTGGCGCTGTAAACCAATTTTGTAGATGGTGGGAAGCTGAATGAGTTTTGATTCTTCTTTTCTGCGTCTATAGGGTCGCCTGCTGTAATCACTTTGAACATTTCTATGTCGCTCAACCTCTTAGACGATATATCTGCAAAGATGTTTGCAAGCTTGCCATATAGCGCAGCTCTTGGAAACCTATCCTCACCGAGCTAGAGCCTTCCTCACCTCAGGGAGTGCTAAAGCAAAACCTACATGGACGCACTCATCGGTCTTATCTTGAATGCATCGGAGTTTTTTATTCGGTCGTATCTGCACTTCGAATATTTTGTTCTCCTTCCTTGCATCTCGAAGTAAGATACTATTACCATCAGGAGGAGCAGCCAGCGAGATAAAAGCTGCTTCTTTTAGCATATTACGTCGTTCAAGCTCTATCAATGCAAGCTCCGATACAAATGAAGCAAAAGACAGATCAGGCCTCTTCTTTTTCTCTGTCCCAAAGCTTTGCTCTAGCTCCCTAAGCTTTCCCCCGCTGATAGTTACACTCTTTTGACCTTGTCTTGGCAATTGCTAAAACTAAGATGTCTAAGATAACCTAGAATTTATAATCTTTGCTTTCAAAGCCTGGTTATGAACCAAATGAACGGTGCATAACCGTGCGACACCCTAATTCTTTTATTGCAGCCTTATCTAAGGAATCAGAGTGGAAATTATTACCCAATTAGAGGATGAGAGAATTACCCAATCCCAAGATGTTCCTAGGAGTAATAGACAATATATCTCAGCTGAGAAAATCAGGTTATTAGCGCAGACAAAATTCAAGCAAAGTCGTGAAGGGATTACATACGAAGACCTTGTTAATGATGGCTCTTTCAAGTGTGTTAATATTGGGCAGCGTGCTCAGGATACGCTTCACTATCATAAAAGAGAGGGAAATCTCTTCACTCAGGGACGGACAAATCCACAGCAGTATTTTGCTACAGAGGATGATGCAGAGATGGCTGCAATATTTAGAGAGAAAAATACCCATTCCGACCCCACAGGGGTCAAGTATTCTTCCCATGCCTCTGCAAATGGGCATTATTCTTCAAGAAGGGATGGGCCTCCCCTTGCTAACACACTTGGGTATAGTAGGATACAGGATTTTTATCATGCACTCCTAATGTTGAAGGTGGCACCTCTAGCGATGCATAATATAAGGCTATATCTAAAATTAACCGACCCGCAGCGCTATGATGTCATTCCTCCACAGTATGAAGAAGAAAATAGGGCAAGAGTCATCCGCGACAGAAAAGGTGATGTTCATATCACTACCAAGGTATACCCCCATGGGACGGTAGAAATCACCATCGAATGTAGTAAAGCAGCATTTCCAATTGAAACTGATTTTGATATAACTAAACTTTTTTCATTTGTTGGAGAAATACGTAATACACTACAGGGTTGGCTGCACGATGTCAATGATCACATAATACCACCTATTGAGCAATGGCGTTTTGCTCACGCCGACATTAGCAAAGACGTAAAGGTTCCAAAGCGTCTTCACCTGACCGTTCCCAACATGGAACTAACTGTGGCGGATAGAGTGCTTAGGATGTATGTCAAGAACTTAGGTCATGGAAGTGTATTGAGACTTGAAGAAATGAGGATGTTCGAGGAGGCTTTTGGTGATGCTGCGAACTCTCTTAGAGAGGGTGCTTCCTCCTCGTCAACAGCAGCGATATTCACCCAGTCGCTTAATCCCGCTGCACTTGTTGAAAATGCAGAACTAAAGCGCCAAATTGCGATGCTAACATCTCAAATGGCCGAAATACAAGAGATGATGGTGGAGAGCCACAAGCAGTCAGTCCAAGAGATAAGATTTAAGAAAGAGACAGAGTGCGGGGAGCAGGTTGTTTTATACGATGAGAAAGAAGAATCTAACAACACAGAAAAGTCAGACAGCAGTAATGATGATGGCTATAAGCAGACTCCATTAAACAACCGCCTTAGTATTATCGCAACCAATAGCACCAAGGTAGAAAATAATAAGGTGGAAATGTTGGTGGTGAAGCAACAGCAACAACAACCAATAGCAATTCCTCCCTCTACTATGCATGATGATGATGTTCCAATCATGATATCTTCTGCGGCTGAATTGTTAGAGCAGAGAAATAACAGCAACAACTATCTGAGAATTAGCACAGGTTCAAAGAGGCTGGATGATCTGCTGAGTGGTGGCATTGAAAGAGGTGCAGTCACTGAAATCTCTGGCCCCGCAGGAAGTGGTAAGACTGAGTTATGTCTCACCTTGTCCGTTACAGCACAACAAAAACAAAAACACGAGAAGATAAGTGTTGATGGGAGATGCGAAGAAGCAACATCTCTAACAAGAGTTCTTTTCATAGATACTAAGAAGACGTTTGATAGGCATCGAATATACTCTATTGCGCGAGCAAGAGGTCTAGACCCTGACGCTGCAGTCGAATCCATTACTGTCGAAACGATACAGGACTTTCAAGCTCTAGAAGAGTTTATCTTCAAGAGACTAGAGGAATTCTTGAAAAAGAATCCTGATACAGTGCTCGTGATTGTAGACGGTATACTGGCGCTTCAAATGAGACAGATTAAGGGAAAGAGGAAGGAAGGCCTCTCATTGTGGCAGCAAAGCTTAGACTCTCCCATCTATTCATTGCGGAGATCAGCATCGGAATATAATATAGCAGTTGTCATAACTAACAACGCCGACGAAATTATCACTGATTATCCTATTGGAGAAAAGCAGGTTTCGATGGGTGAAGATATCATGACACCACATGCCAGCACATATCGGCTAAATTTTAAGAACTATGAACAATACAAAGTCGCTAGGATTGTTTATAGTCCATGTCACCCCGAAGAGGAGGCCGTGTCCACTATAGGTGGGGAAGGAATCACTGACATCCACTAGCAGATCTGTAACCTTCCTCCTCTAGTACGTCCAGCAGTGCGGATAACCTTCCATTTCCAGTTAATGATTTAGTTGTCTCAGCAATTAGCAGATAACCATTGGTTGGGGGACATCTCTTGATTTCTTTGATGTACTCACGCCAATTCTCAATGGTAGGATGTCAAGATGATAAATAAACGTCTCGAATGGAACAATAAGGCACTTTTGTGCGGACATTCATCATAACTGCTCTGCATTTAAAGCATCCAGTAATTCTGCTAGTTAAGTTATAGAACTGTCCTCAGTGCAAATGAAAAGCCTTGATCTAACATCGTCCTGTATAGCATTACTAAAAAAAGTCTTCCATTATGAAGCCAGAGCAAGAAGCGCGTCAGAGAATCGATGAACTGCTGAAAGCTGCTGGCTGGCACGTACAAGACCTAAAAGATTTGAACCTTGGAGACACTTTAGGTGTAGCTGTACGTGAATATCCACTCAGATCAGGGCCTACCGATTATCTTCTTTTCGTTGATAGAAATGCCATTGGTGTTGTCGAAGCTAAGCCTGTTGGCACTACGCTGAGTGGCGTTGCGGAGCAGACTTTTGCATATCTGTCTTCGATTCCGGATAATGTACCCCATTACCAACTACCACTACCATTTGCATATGAGACAACAGGTATTGAGACTTACTTTAGAGACTTGAGGGATCCTGGCTCACGCTCAAGGAGAGTTTTTGCTTTTCACAAGCCTGAAACGATACAAGAATGGCTATCCCAAAAAGAAACACTTAGAGCGAGATTGCAAAGAAAGATGCCCCCTCTCATTGAGGAGCATCTTAGGAGCTGCCAGATTGATGCAGTAAAGAATCTTGAGATATCGTTATCAGAAAATAGACCAAGAGCGTTGATCCAGATGGCTACAGGTAGCGGGAAAACCTACGCTGCAGTTACAACATGCTATAGGCTGATCAAGTTTGCAGGAGCCAAACGAATCTTATTTCTTGTAGATAGAAGCAACCTTGGTAGGCAGACTCTAAAAGAATTTCAACAGTATCTTACACCTGACGACGGCCGCAAGTTCACCGAGCTTTATAATGTACAGAACATGACATCAAATGCACTCGACCCCGTAAGCAAGGTCTGCATTACCACCATTCAGAGGCTATATTCAATGCTGAAGGGTGAGAGTGAATTTGATGAGGAATTGGAGGAAAGATCGCTATTTGATATGTCACCTAGCCAAGTCATGAAGTCAAAGGAGGTAGATTATAACGCTACAATCCCTATTGAAACCTTTGATTTCATTATAACCGATGAATGCCACTGCTCTATCTACCACCTATGGCGGCAGGTATTGGAGTATTTTGATGCCTTTATAATTGGACTTACTGCTACTCCATCAAAGCAGACACTGGGCTTCTTTAACAATAATCTGGTAATGGAATTATCGCTTCCTTTTAACAAGAACTTTGATTTCTTGCCGCATATGCTACAACAGCAGCACCATGACTACCATCAACTTAAGCTAATGTTACGACTTGTACACTTCTATTACACCTTAAGGCGGCTGAATCCCCCCATGATGAGGCTTGATCCTTGGGTGACTAGACCATCAAACTCCTTGACAAGTTTTCCAATACTCTCGTCTTGCATCGTCATCATCATCGCCGTGATTTCTTGTGCGTGAGCTTGGTCTCTATAGAATTGCAGCATTACCCAAATTTCCTCATCATCTTTGATGGAAAGTGTCTTTGCAATGCTTTCTACACCCTCAGGAATCCTCTTCTCCTCCTGCTCACTTGTTGCTGTGTTGTTGTTGCTGCTGAGATGATAGATCTCAGTTCTTACACCATGCTTCTTGAACCACTGAGCAAATGGCTTCCCAATCCCTTCCATGGCATCATGGTTCTTTATGGGTGCTCGAACGAAGTTGAGCCCCAGATAATTTCCAGTCCCTTCTTGTATTTCTGTACTGGATTCATTTTTGTTTTCCATGGCGATACGAATAGTATGTACAATAAATATCAATAAGAGCCTAAAAGTATAGTTAGTTGTAAAGTTGCGTTTATAGAAGAACAGGCGTCAAAGGCGTAATAATTTAATAATAATAATAACCAATTCAATCATGCTCATATATTATTACTTATTTTATTAACAAATGCTGAAAGGCTGTCCTCAAATCTATTTATTCGATGTCAGATACTTTTCTCGACGTCTCTAATTGTCTGGTATCGAACTTGTCATCAAACAACTTACAGTTGTTTCTGCACTCAGGAGTTTTCTTGAGCCAATCTCCCTTGGGCTAGAGCTAATTGGCGTTGCAATAATCGTCTATGGCGCAATCGTTACAATAATTTTTCTCATCAAAGCAGAAGCCAAGAGCGTACGACAAGCTGGAGAGAGCCAATACCGAATCAAGCAGCAGTTTACGACCCGAATACTGACAGGATTGGAATTTTTCATTGCTGGCGATGTGCTAAAGACTATAATCAATCCTACCCTTGAATCACTAGCAGTGGTGGGTGCAATAGTTGCCATAAGGGCTGCACTGACATACTTGCTCAACAGAGAACTAAAAGATGAGAGGGAAAGAGATGAGCATAGAACAACTGAGGACGTACACAGTGACGAAAGATACTAAAACAACAACAGCAAAAAAAGAGATTGATGAAGGAAGAAGTACCTAGTACCTTAGATAATTATTTTTTATTACAATTAAATCGATTAAAGTAATAACAAGTGACTAAACCTGCATCTTTTACTTTCTTCTTCTAGTAGTAATTGGGTGCGGGGATACAGAAGATACTACCACGTTAGATAAAAAATTAATCAACGCCTATCATATCCTTCCAGATAGGTGTTTGTGTCTCCATATAGGGGACTAACACAATCATATATAATGATGTAGATTCTAGCCCTACATTAGATCGACATAAAGTTAAATTCACTAAATAAAAGCTTGTCCCCTACGGCAGGAGAAGAAGAATTTCAGCTATGCCCTAATTGCAAAGCCGGGCGAATGCGGCCGACAGGACTAGCAGCCACAAGCGCGGATCCACAAACTAATCGAGTGACCAACGATCTTAGGGGCTACAAGTGCGACAACTGCGGTTACCCCGAAGGCGGTCAGGCCAAAGTAGTAGCAGCCAATGAGCAAGCTGCTATAAGCGAATCTACGAACACCACCACAACAAGCAGCCCAGCGGCTACAACGGCAGCCGTGCAATCAGCAGTCGAAGCGGTAGGGGTGGCAGTAGAAGAGGACAAAGATAAAGGAAAAGAGGGAACTGAGGAAGACGCAAGCTACACCACCACTAGCAGCAGCCCCAGTGGCAGCAGCAACGACGAGAACCCCACTTAAAATCTTCTTCTTTTTTCTTGTTCTATATACCCGTATCAAAGGCCATTATATCACCAACATAACGATTTCATAACCGCGATTTGGGATGGCGGTAAAGACATGCTTATGCGTTCTACCGTACTATCCTGTTTTTTCTTTTCTCGCTGGTGTTTGGGGCTAGGATGTTGATCTTTTGGCAAGAATGTGTCTTTTCAAAGAGACCATCTCAATTTTAAGTCCTGATATGTTAGTACTTGTCTCTCATGTTTACAGGCAAAAGATCAAAAAGATAATGATGATCACGTCGCTACTACTGTTAGTTAAACAGATCAACGCCTATCTTATCCTTCCAGATAGAGTTTTGAGGGAAAAAGCATTAAGGGAAATGACTCTCTTAGAAGGCTGTAAGCGGTTACCTTCTTCAGTAATCTAGTGTTAACATATGTTACCTTACTTTGGCGTCATAAGAATAGATATGTGCGAAAATTGACTTTGTGCTTTATCTTCTAAAGTAGGTAAAGAAAATATACAATATTGCAATGATCTCAAACCTACCAATAATCATATTAGTAGTTAGGATTAGTTTTGAAAATACATCCAAGTTTACAGATGTTATGCCAGCAGTCAGACCTGTCGTAGAGATAGCAGAAGTAGCTTCAAACAAGGCATCTTCAAAACGGCTGTTTGTTAGAGAACTCAAGGCTGACCCTGTGACTAAGGCAATAGAGACGTAAAGTGCAATGACGATAAGAATTTCTCTGACCACTTTCTTGCTCATAATGAGCGGTACTCGTTTGAGGATCCGTGCTTGCTCCTCAAGTAATTCTTCCAAATTTCTTTTTCGATGCTCGTCTGGAAGCATTGTCAGAAACTCTGTGCTCCTATATGGATTAGCTGTAGAAGAAATCGATGTAGATGTAGAAGTCCCAGTAATTGTAGTTCTATCCTTCTCTCTAGACTTTTTAGTAAACTCTTCATAAAGAACAATAAATCTGCCCACCTTAATCCCACCAGCTGTGGAAAATGCTGTTCCACCGATTAACATTATCACAATCAAAAATATTTTTGCAGCATAAGGGGTTGATTGAATATTCAAGTATTGAAAGCCAGTAGTAGTCGAACTGCTAATTATATGAAATATCGAGCTATAGATGTCAACTTGACCCCAAACTAACCAATAAAACAGCATGATACTCAAAACTATCATAATGAGATAAACTGTTACTTCGAGGCCAATTGTCTTCCTAGTCAATAGACCTTTTCTACTGAAGATGTAATAGTGGAATGCAAAGGGCAGAGCCGACACAATCATCCCTGCTGCTAATATGGCCAGACGTTCTGGATGGTCGGGGCTTATTATATCTGATGCAGGACTGAACCCTCCTCCTGTGATCGTGCTAAATATTAGCGATATTGCGTCCAAGACATTAGTTTGACTGAAAGAAACTAGCATAAAGATTAGTATCAAGGTATAGGCAGTGAAAATTCCCACTATGGTTATTAGCAACTCTCTTACTCTAAGTAGACCTCCGCCAAGCACACTTTTCATTGCGCTCAATTTCCGCTCGGGGAAAAATAGGATCATAACCAAGTAAACAAAACTTAAACCACCGACCCAATTGGTGTACGAGCGATAAAAATCGAGGCTCTTTGGAAGATTCTCAGGATAGCTAATAACGGATAAGCCTGTTGTTGTAAAGCCAGATGCACTCTCAAAGAAGCTATTTACAAATAGTGCAGACGTGCTGGTGTCGTTCCCAAAAGGATTGATGTAGATGTAGGGTATCGAGCCAAAAAGACTCAGGAGTAGAAAACTAGCAACTATGAAGATTGAGGCCTGTTTGAGATTCATTGGGCCTTTTTCACCAATAGTTGTCATAAGGAACCCTGCAAAAGAAAGGCCTACAACAGCAAAAAATATCCCTACTATGCTTGGGCTTTCTCCAAGGGCTGTTCCAAGGAAAGCTGGGACGACAAGGAGAATTGCTGAGAACTGAAGTACAATCCCAAGGTTGCCAAAGATGGGCTTGTATTGCTCTCTTATTTCACTTCTATAACGACTAAAAGTTCGCTCTATAACAGATGTGCGAACAGCATTTGCAAGGGCTTCTTGAGTTACTACTCCAAGTATTCCACTTGAATCAGCTATAGGAATTCGCTTTATTTGATTGAGGCGCATTAACTGCAGGGCTTGTTTTACAGTTTCTTTTGGTGAAATGGTGACAAGCGGTGCAGACATTATTGATTTAAGAAAAACATCATCGGAATCTTCTCCTCTCATCACTACCTTGTCGATTATATCACTGTCAGTGACTATTCCTGTCGGTGTATTGCTTCTTAGTACGATAATGGTATCTGCGTTATGAGAGTGCATTTGTTTGACAGCTGAAGACACACTCATATTCTCATCTAAAATTACGAATAATCTGTGCATATACGAACTGACTGGTCTTTCTAATACGCCTTGCATGAGCAGCGATAGACTTGAGCCAGATGACTCAGTCGTGTATTAATAATCTTTATGGCAATAG
>Ga0126312_10003199_pt1 | contig 11032 bp, 9 predicted proteins | sample Plot104A_FD_92537 | JGI IMG/M metagenome (GOLD analysis project Ga0126312, IMG submission 92537) | Serpentine soil microbial communities from UC McLaughlin Reserve, CA, USA - Plot104A | ecosystem: Environmental > Terrestrial > Soil > Grasslands | place: USA: UC McLaughlin Reserve, Lake County... | reverse complement strand
TTCCTCTTGTACTTCTTTTTCTGACTCCTCCTAGCAGGCAATAATCAACCTATTGACAGCTTTCATAAAGCTTCTCTGGATAAAACTCTATGACAAGACAGTCAGTTATTCGACACAGCAGTAGTAACAAAACATTTATCAACATTCGGTAAAAGTTCCAGTTACGATAGCTTTATTAACGCCATAAGAAGCCCTGCTACTAAAACCGTCTATGTAAACTCGCTAAAGCGGTATATGAATTACCTCAAACTAACAAGCACAGAGGATTTACTTCTTCACGGAACAAATCCCAAGTCATATCGACTATATCATGTCTCTTAGGAATGACGGTATTTCCTACAACACTATCAAGTATTTGCTAGCGTCTATCTTCACTTTTTACCAGTTAAATGACGTTGTATTAAATAAAAAGAAAGTCCATCACTATCTTGGAGAATACAAAAGAGTGGTAAAAGACACGGCCTATACCACTGAACAGATTCAACAGGCTTTGCAATACGCCGACCAACGAATGAGTATGATAATCTTGTTGTTGGCATCTACCGTTTTTTTTTACTGTTGGAGCACTACCTTCTCTAACCCTGGGGAACCTGACAAAGATGCCTGATTACGGCCTCTATAGAATCACCTTTTATGAGGGAACCAATAACGAATACTATACTTTCACAACTAGAGAATGCGCACAAACAGGTATCGATAACTATCTAAATTATAGACAAAGGTGTGGAGGAAAGATAGCATTGTCGTCAAATCTGAATAGATGGGAGCCAGAAGATACGCCTCTCATTCGCCAAAGTTTTGATATGAATGACTCGTTCCAGGCCGCAAGGCAGGTTAAACCAATAACACTGCCGGGTTTGAGAATCGCCCTTAGCGCCCACATGATAAAGTGCGGCTTGCGGCAGGAGGAGCATACAACCGAACATAAAAAACGTGTTCGCAAAACCGTTGGTTTATCCAAGGGTTTTAGAAAGCATGTTATCTCGACATTCATAGAGGCCCAAGTCAATCACGAGATAAGGAAGCTTTTAGTTGACCATGCAACAGGTTTAGACGCTAGCTACTTTAGGCCCTCAGAAAAGCAAGTGCTTAAGAATATTTGAAGGCAGAGCCGCTTTTGACAGTGGACCCGTCTATGAGGCTACAGCAAGAAGTTCAGACGCTGCGAGTTCAAAAAAGCGAAATGGACGAGCTCAAGGCAGATATTGACAAGGTGAAAGAGCTGCTTAAGAAAGGCTAAATCATATACACTAAAAGTGTATGTCAGAGCACGATTCTCTTACACTTTTAGATTGCATCTTCGATCGTAACCTTAACCTGCTTGCTTTTGAAACTCTTGATAATCTGGTTATGAAATCCTTTAGGATACAGCTATACTACTAATAGTTACAACTACTAGTACATAGTCTCGGGTGAACCATAGAAAGGAAATAGAACTTTATAGCCTTTCCGGAAGTCCAACCACCGACTCCGAAGCGTGGCGGCTATCTAAAAGTATTTTTTCAGTATTAGCATCCGATTTAGAAAGTAAGAACGAAGCAAAGCAGTACGCTCGTTCAGTCTTAGAGCGTGCATTATATAGAACAATAACGAGGCCATGGGCCCCAACAAGCCCACGACCGGAAGACAATGCAGCAACACCCGACACCGGCAAGGTTGTGAATGTTAGTAGTGACTATAGTAGATAACGAAGTTAATAACCCTTTATATCCTGTTTATGATGGCGACGATAATGTTATCATAGTTCCGTTAGAAAATGGCAGGCGCATCATAACTCTGCCGTTCCCCAAAGAGGTAGCGGCCAAGCTTAGCGTAACCGAAAAGGGAGAGCTGCTTTAGTTTGGCTTCTCTGGGCGAACAACAGTTTAATGAGGCTGCAGATTTTTGGCGCCATGATATCGGTGTCAATGTCATACCTGCAGACACTAGAAATAAGAGGCCAATAGTAGCTTGGACTGAATGGCAGGATAAGCCCATTCCTGAAGAACTACATAATCAGTGGAAATCTACAAGCGCATTTAACAAAGGCCTTGCTGTCGTCTTAGGAAAGGTTTGGCACCATTATATGAGGACCAGCCTTTATTTAGTTGGCATAGATTTAGACAATCAAAAAGCGATAGAAGAAGTTGCACTTAGAGGGCTTGAGGACTTAGCTAGATCCGTTATAGTTGAGTAGCACAAAGACGACCCAACAAAGGCACACATATTATTTTATTCACATAAAGTTTATCCAAAAAAGAGCAGCGATAATGCAAACCTGCAGGGCGCTGCTAATAATAATGAAATCCCTGCTATAAAAGTTAAAGGTCTTGGATCACATGGCGTGCTTTATGTCAGCCCCTCAGTCCACAAAAATGGACACCCGTATGAAATCATTGGACCATGCAAGGATCCAGTCATCTTGGATGATTTTATCGACCTCATAGACAATATTTGCAGAAAATATAATATCCCATATTTAGACGCAGCAGCTAATAACAATAGCAGAGCAAAGATACCGATAGAGGAACTTTTCAAAGACGACTTTACAGTACAGGAAGGCCATAACCGACATGAGGCCTTACTTCGTGTTATGGAATCACTTATCGCTAGAAATATCCGCATTTTAGCGCTAGATGAAATAAGAGAGTTTGCTAAAATATGGAATGACAGTCATTGCAGTTCACCATTAGATGATAGGGAGTTTCAAAAGCAATGGAAGTGTGCAACCGCATTCATAGATAAAAAGGCAAGTGCAGAAAAGGGCGATAATAAATATAAAAGCAAAGATGAGACTTTAGACCTCGCCGACGAACTTAGGCAAAAGTTCCACTTTAAAACGGTCAAAGTAATCAAGGATATTTACTACTTTGACTCACGCAGATATGTTAAGAACGGAAATATAGTTATCGAAAGCGAACTAGAAGCCAGATATCTTAATGCCTTGGCTCAGTCCCAAGCAGATCCACCTAAGCCTTGGACCAGAAAAAAGAGTGATGAGATCATTGGGCAGGTAGAACAAAGAACGTATGTCGACATATCGGCTTTTGATGCTGACATGGAATGGCTTGCATGTGATAACTGTATGCTAAACCTGAGAACCGGCCAAACAGCTCCATTCAGTCCTAGCTTTATGAACACTACCTGCATTCCAGTAAAATATTCTGATGTTTATGCCACCGGTCCTGCTGCCGATTTCTTTAGGCTGGTTGAACAGCACAATTGCAATTATGATAATTGCCAGTGCCCAAAGATAATGAAGTTTCTACATGATATAGTAGAGCCCGAAGACGTAGAGATATTGCTTGATTTTATAGCCTACTGTCTTTGGCGCGATTACAAGTGTGCTCACTGGCTTTTGCTTAATGGATACGGCCAGAATGGAAAAAGCGTACTGCTTAACCTGATTGAACTATTTTTGGGTAAAGATAATACTTCTGCTGAAAGTCTCGAGAGGCTGCTAAAAGAAAAGTTTGCCATTGCTATATCAGAAGTTAGCTAATATCGATGCTGATGTATCAGGCGACATACTGATAAACAACACTGGAAAAATCAAAAAGTTAACCGGCAATGATGAATCTGCTGCAGAGTTCAAATACAAACAGCCATTTAAGTTTCGAAACTATGCAAAGCTGATTTTTAGCTGCAATGAAAATACCGGAAATCCAGGACAAAACTGATGCTTTCTTTAGAAGGCTTATTATCATAAACTTCACACAGCAGTTTTTTGCCGAAAAAGACGACCCGCATATTTTAGAAAAACTATGTACTGAAGAAGAGTTTTCTGGACTATTACATGAACTTTTAGGGAGATTACCGCGGATAATAAAACGAGGCATAAGACCTACTACCAACGAGACGATGGCTGAGACTTACGAAAAATATGTCAGGGGTTCTAATCCAATGCAGTATTTTGTCGAAAAAGCGCTAACGGTTATCGATGCTTCGGGTAAAACGGTGCCCAAGGACCAGATGTATGAGTCTTATAGATGGTTTTGTCGTGACAAGAAAATAGCGCCGGAGTCTGAGCAATCATTTAGTCGAAAGCTAACCAAAGAGTTTCGATTTCAGTACAAGAAGTATAGAAAAGAGGGTAGTTCTATCTGGTGCTGGGAAAATGTTAAACTGGTAAACTGGAAGGCGCTAGAGGATGAGTTACAACAAACCCTAACTGAGCTCACAGACGAACAACGGGAGGAACTGAAATAGATAATGGTTATTGGTGCTTGGCAGTTTATGTTCCAACTGTACCAACTCAAACCCATTTTGCAATTGTTGTTCAAGCTAGGCATTTTCGTGCTTGAAATAATAGTACAAAAACGTCTGGAAGTTGGTACAGTTGGAACGTATTCGAGCAAGGAGCTATTACCACTATGACATTAACCAACTATCAGTGCTATTTTTGCCCATTCAAAATAGACAACGAAAACCAGTACCTGAGACATGGCGCTAGATATCACCTATACCTGCCAATGTTCCCAAACGAGGCGGACCTGCAAAGGTATAACCTAATCCCACAGAGTAAGCCGTGGGAAAAGTCCAAAATCACAGTCGAAGAAGCAGAGCGAAGGCTACAAGCATGGGCTGAAAAACACGGCAGACCTAGAAACGGAAATAATCACAAAAGAAAGGAAAGGAGGTGAACAAATAAAGAGATGGCATCCTGTAAATTGTGCGGCCAAACCATACGCTGGGATAAGGACTTTGTGAGCGAGCTATCAGGTAAAATGATACCTCTGGAAGAGGATCCAAACACAGACCAGCCTCATAAATGCGAGCAATGGAAAGCTCAGCACCGGCGCTATTACAATTGCAAAGACTGTGGCGCCGAGATATACTTTGACGGCTTACACAAATCCAAAAACGGCAAGTTTATCCCGCTAGACAAAGCAACTGGTGAACCGCACCAGTGCGAAGAAAAGTGAAGCAGCTAACTAACTAAGGTTTCAAGACCATCATGCCATCACCTTCGATCGCATAATGGTTTATGAGCCTTTGCAGCTTTTTGTAGGCTTTTCATGAATATGAAGGATAGAATCAAAGTAGAAGACTTGAGAGTTTATTAGCTATAAGCAAAGCAGATATATCCCTAATCTCTATTACCTCTACTCTTGTCATTTTTTCCCCATTGCCTCTATATTGATATCCTGTTCTCTTTCCTGTTTTAGATCCTGCAGCCACTTCCATTTCCTTGTTACCATCTTTTTCTTATCCCCATAAAGACTTCTATCAAAACCAAAATATCCTAGAACGGTTTCTGCTGCATCAAGTATCATTTCTCTATATTTTTCCTTGTCATAATCCAGTTTTTCACTTTCATATCCATAAGTATAGTCTATCGGTGCAACTCTACAAAGAGGATTTTTGTGCTGTGAGTTTGTATAGATATATTTGACAGTATCCCCTTTAGATGGATGCTTATCGTCACCATTACTTAGTTGAATAGCAGCAGAAACATGAGGAAATAAGCTTCTATATTTTATTATGTCCTGCCCAAGTAACTTAGAGATTACAAGGTCATCCTGAGTAATGTCGTCTCCACCTATCATAATCTTGTCTATTGCTTTTGTAACTAGCAAAAGAGCATTCTCGTACCCTTTGTTTACTACCTCTTCTATGTCTTTGCAGTCAAACAGAGTATGCAATAGTTCAGTCTGAAATTGCTTTATGAACCTAGGAGTATCGTATCTTCTTGCTTCTATACCTCTAACAACTAACTCTCCTTCATGCGTAATCCCAGAGTATTGCTTGAGTGCTTCCATTTGTTCGCTAGCTTCTAAAGGTAATAGAATCAGAAACTTGAAGTTATGCTCTATCGATATAGGAAGACCTATTTCTCTATGTAATGCATCTACTACCTGACTATATTCGTCTCTTGTTTTCATTCTAGCCTTTGTTTTGATAAAGACTGAGTCAGTGTCTGCATATATTAGCTCATAACCTAGCTTCTGAACGACATCTTTTGTTTTTATCAACGCTTCTCTTGATAGTCTGTTTATTTCCTCAAATACCAAGACATTGCCATATCTATTCCACAAAGAGCCAGTTGTTCCATAAAGACAAACGAGTATGTTCTTTAGTGAGTCAACACGCTGCTGACACCAAAGATATTCCTTGCTTTCCTCAGGAAGTTGTTTTAATAAATCCTTAAAATAAAGTCGTCTTTTGAGATATTTTTCAACTACAGATGGTAGCAGACCTTCCCCATGTGATCTGCTTACTTGTTTTCCTTTCTCAGAAAGAACAGTTTCATAGCTCAAGTTATGATTTATTATTAAGTTGGTATATTCACTATCATAATCTAAAACTACAACGTTTTCATGCAGACCTGTTTGTGGAGATATTATCATCCCACCTTTGTCTCTTGATATGAGTTCCTCTATGGTTCGAATATGTTCGTGATTGTTATTTGCTTTGTTGTTATTTGGAATAACAAAACCTCTTTGAATAAGCTCATAACAGTTTCTGCTATCTATTATACGATTTATACCATATTTTGCAGTAAGATCCAAAGGAAGAAAACTGAATCTACACCTTTCTATTAATCCTGCAAGTCCAAAGCTATCAAATACTGACGAGTGACTGTTTCTGCTGCTGATGGAAAGTCTACCTTTAATCCACTGTAAACATGGGTGTTTGAGAGTCTTTATTTTATTATTGTTGTTCTTTTCTCTTCCAAGTTGCAAATCTAGCCCAAGCTTATCCATTCTTACAAATAAATAATCTAAGATGGCACTGGCATAGTGATCTCCTATAGAGACGATAATATCTGGATCTTTAGCTTTCACATAACTACAAAATTCTTCAAGGATTCTTTTTTCTTCTTTGTAGTTGACTAGAGCCTCTTCACTATGTTGTTTTGAGTCATGTACATCTTCGTATCTTACTCTGATTGTCCTTACTGAATCATCTGAAGTAATCTTTCCTGAAGATGTATAGACACTTACATATAGCATTGAAAAAGGAGGTGTGGATATCTCATTTTCATCTACTTTAGTCAGCTTAACTAATCTTGAGCCATCATATTTTGCTTCAACTTTACTTGTAGGTTCAATCTCGAGCCTATGAAATAAATATTGCTGGACATGAGATAGATCGGTATTGAAAAACTGTTTTACCCGATGGTCTTTTTCTAACTCTTTTAAAAGAGCCGCATAATATTGTACTGATTCAGGTAATACACAGATTAGTTTCTGTCTATTCTCTTCATCAAATAGATTTGTAATCTTTTTTTTTCCCAGCTAACTTTCTTTACTATAGACTGTTGGGATAGAATATGAAAAAGATAATCTCTGTCTTGTTCATTTCGTGGTAGTATATAAAAAAATGGCTGATAAGAGTCTGTTAGTTTAAGGATCTTTCTGTCTACTGTTTTTATCCACAATATAGCCTTATCTTGCTCTATAGAGAGATCTAAAAGCCATCCAGTGCAGCTTGCTATCAATTAATGGCTCTACTCTTCTATGATTTCTTGGATTATTTCTTTATGCAGTTCTGTCTCTTGCTGTTGCTCTTTGTTTTTGATTATCTTGTACAGGTCGTTTAACTTGTCCTCAAGTGATGAGACACGCTGCTTTAGCTCTTCAATTTCTCGATCCTTTTCTTTCAACCCCTTTGTTAATACTGCTATTAATTTTCTATTGTGAATTGATGCCATCACATTTAGTTTGTCACTAACAGTTGGCAATGTGGAGTTACCCATAGCGGCCTGCTCTGGATTCCAGGCTTCCTTCAGAAGAAGATCAAATGCATTCTTATGACTCAAGTCTACAAGTGCTGCCTGTAGTTCTGTCCTAAGCTCTGATATTGTTTCCTCATATAACTGACGAAACGATGGAGTTATTCTTCCCATTTCTTATAATCTCCTAATACTAAAATCAATCTAAAAGTACCATTCCTCCAGTTTTCTTTATGTATAGAGTCGCAGATTTTGGAGTTTTGATATATTGATGTTTTAGTAGTGTTGCTTTAAAGGAAGGTATTGTCGAAGTACCAGATTGCTCTTTAATATGTACAATAACATTTGCTGCATGTTTTAGATATAATCCGCCTGTAGGTCTGGGTATTATACCTCTACTGGTTATATTTGAATCAGCAGTACATACTAGGGCTACTTTGTTCTTTCCACAAACCTTGCAAATCCTTCCTATAGTTTGCTTGAGTAGACTTGCAGTTTCCATTTTTTTATTGCCAGTAGAATCTTTGAAGAACCTTGTTAGATTGTGAATAACAAGCAGCTTGATATCATTATTGGACTCTATTAGTTTGGTAATCTGTTCTGCTACTGATAACTGATGGCTCTCATTATAGGCTGTAAGTACATACAGGTTCTTGAATACAATCTTTGGGTCTGTGCCAGAACATTTTGCTGCAACTCCTATCTTCTCTGGATTAACAGATGCACTAGTTTTCCTTGAATAATCATAATAGTTTACATTATTAAAGAAAACTCCCATAGAATCAAACCCATGCTTTTGTTTTACTGGAAGAACACAGTTAACAAGAAACCTATAGACTATTGCATCTAAAACTACAGAATTATTCCCATAAAACAAGTAAAAGAGACCTTCTTGTATAGCATCTATAAGTGAGTCAAGGTCGGAAGAACCTGTAGTCATTTTCAAGGTGGTTCTGTGTTCAGTGTAGTGTTGAAGTGCTGACTGCATTTCAAATAAAAATCGATTTGTTTGCAATGACATCACCCTCTATCTACTGCCATCTACGATATTCTCAACTGGTTAGGAAAGAACCATATCTCATCGTGGACAAACATCGCCGAACCTCTAGCCATAATGTTTCTTCCAAATAGCTTTTGTCTTACTTCATGTAGGAGCGGGAGCTGAATGTTGGCAGTATTATTTGTACTTGAAACAGCCTGCCCTACAAATTCTAGTTTCGAGTCTCCTAACCTCAAACTTTCTTCTTCATTTACCAGACTATTAACAACTTTATCCATTCTTGTCTTCACGGTAGATTTCTTGTACTCGACAAACTTTTGAATATCAGCTGGAATAAACAATGAATCATTTCCAAAAAAGCACATACTAGGAGGATAAGTAAAGACATTTTCAGAGTTTATCATCTTCACCTTTAGAAGAGGGATTTCATCAGGCGAAATATCAATACCATAGATTTGCTTCCAGAATTCTACCAGATTCCTGTGATCAGTATCTGAGACTTGTTGACTGCCTGCCTTTCTAGCAATAACGTCAACTATGCAACCATAGTTTCCTGATGGAGCTACAATCACTTTATTTCTATATTTTATTAGATTGTTAATGACAGAGTTTGCAGATTCCCCACGTCCTCTTCGTAGTCTAACGTAATCAAGGACGCTTTCTCTTACATATGATTGGGGTGTTGTCTCTATTATTGCTACAGTTGATGCTTTGTTATCATTATTATTATTATTGTCACCTTTCTCCTCCTTTTCTTCTCTTATAGTAACTTGCACAGAAAATCCAAGGTAGAGTTTTGCTTGCTCACATCTGTAGAGAGGAACAGGTTCTTCTAACAAGTAAATTCCTTGCATCTTTCTCATTCCTGTACGTTTTCTGATTCCAATATCATATGCTTTTTCAATCAGCCTTCGGATTATCTTTCTATCTTCTACGTCAGAGACCTTCAATGGTCTTTTTATGTATTCTGAGAATTTTCGTTCGTCTTCTTCGTTTGGTGGAAAATACAAAAGGTTTCTTCCGTCACTTATAATGACTTTGTCACTGCTTCTAAACGATGATGGAGAAACATCTTCAGTTACAGCCTCTATTATATCAATAGTGTCAGGAATCTTTAGAGTAATCTCGGATGATGGAGGTACATTGTTGTTGCTTGACAGTTTCATCTTTGAAGAGGCAAGCAATACTAACTCAGCTAGGTTTCTCTGCAGCACTTTGGATGCTATGTCCTTTGTTAAAACCATCTTCATAGATCCTGAGCCATCATAAAGCCTACAAGAAACTCTGAGGTCCCAGCCCCATCCTTCTTCTTTAGGACATTTATTGGGACATTCATCATCATAAAATATTGACTTACATTTATTACACCTTTTTATTAGACCAGAATTGCCATGTACTGTGGTAATCACTCCTTGCAAGGCAAGACTTCTAACCGGTCTTTTTATTGAGTCAACCTTAGGTTTCCAAATAAACTCTTTGTAATCTTCAATATCTTTTGGGTTTATCTTCGTGTATTCTGTTATTACTAGTAAAAGTGATTTATCTGAAGGAAACTCATGAACATAAGCGGATTGAAACTTGTAGACACAGTTTCTTATCAAAGGATACGATATCCTGTGAGAAACAAATGGTACTCTAAAGGTGGAATCTTCTAATACCCCAGAAAATATCATCTTCTTTCCAAGAGCATCTTGTTTTTCAATAGCTCTTAGAGATACAACCCTTGCAGTAGTAGAGACATACTTTCCAGGGATTAACTCAGATAGTGTTACTTCTTCTGTTATTCTTGCTTCTTGAGCAGATGATGGAAGTGTATTTGGATCAGGATAGTCTTCCTCTCTTTCCTGTAGAATAGGACCTTTTGTTATTATGTCAGTTGAGTTATTGGTGCTCATTTTAGATTACCATCCTGATTCATTACCGCCTGCTGCACTGCTGTCTTTCTTTTCTAAATCTCGTATTCCTTGTTCGTCTATTGTAAACTTCACCTGACTGTATGCATGGTATGGTGAATCAAGCATCGTTGCTATTCTGTTATGTCCTGCTTTTCTAAGAAAAATCCTGTAAGTGGAAGCATGAGCCATGATATTACCACCAGCTGCTATCATTGAACCAAAACCACTGCCACTACCAAAGAAGTTGTCTGGTTGTGCTTGAACTTGATTTGTATAAACTATCGCTACATTATAGATTTCAGCTAGTCTTATGACTTTGTGCAATATTATATTAAGTCTTTGTTGTCTTTCACTGAGCGTTTCTCTTCCTGGAAGCTCTGCTCTATGCAAAGAAATAATACTATCAATAATCACAAGCCTAGCGTTGTATTGTTCAATCGATTTGGCTAGACTTCTTACTACAGCTTCTAAATGGGCACT
>Ga0126312_10003198_pt1 | contig 11032 bp, 10 predicted proteins | sample Plot104A_FD_92537 | JGI IMG/M metagenome (GOLD analysis project Ga0126312, IMG submission 92537) | Serpentine soil microbial communities from UC McLaughlin Reserve, CA, USA - Plot104A | ecosystem: Environmental > Terrestrial > Soil > Grasslands | place: USA: UC McLaughlin Reserve, Lake County... | reverse complement strand
CGAGCTCGTCGATGGCCTCCACACCCGTCCAAGGCGGAGAGCCGGCGTTTCCCTCCCCTCAGCTTGGTCGGCGCAGTCGGTTGCGGGGCGGACGGCCGGGCGGCTGGGCGGGCCGTTTCCGGTCCGGCGCCGGCGGGATGCGCAGCCTGATCGGGCCGTCCGTGCCGACGCTTGCCGGCTCGCCGTGGTGGCGGATCTCGAGCGGCTCGCCGGCCCTGAGCGCATACGAGGCCGACTCGTGATCCACCTCCACCGTCAACCTCCGCCCCCGGTAGCCCAGCCGGAACTCCAGGCGCGACAACGAGCTCGGCAGGCGCGGCGCGAACGACAGCTGCCCATCGTGGTCGCGCAGGCCGCCGAAGCCGGCGACCACCGCGAGCCACGCGCCCGCGAGGGAGGCGATGTGCACGCCGTCGCGCGTGTTGTGCTCGAGATCCTCGAGGTCCATGAGCGCCGCCTCGCCGAGGTACTCGTAGGCGAGCTCGAGCTGGCCGACCTCGGCGGCGACGACCGCCTGGGTGCACGCCGACAGCGACGAGTCGCGCACCGTGAGCGCCTCGTAGTAGGCGAAGTCGCGGGCCTTGTGCTCCGCGCTGAAGGCGTCGCCGCGTAGGAACAGCGCCAGCACGAGGTCCGCCTGCTTCACCACCTGCCTGCGGTAGAGCTCGAAGTATGGGAAGTGCAGGAGCAGCGGGTACTCCTCCTCGGAGGTCGCCTCGAAGTCCCACGGCTCGTGCTCGGTGAAGCCCTCCGACTGCTGGTGCACCCCGAGCGACTCGTCGTAGGGCACGACCACCGCCTCCGCCGCGTCCCGCCACGACGCCGACTCCTCGTCGTCGACCCGGAGCGCCCGCGCCCGATGCGGGTGCGCCTCGACGGCGTCCGCCGCTGCGTGCAGGTTTCGCTGGGCCATGAGGTTCGTGTAGACGTTGTTGTCGGCGAGCGCGCTGTACTCGTCCGGGCCGGTCACGCCGTCGATCCGAAAGCGGCCGTGCCCGTCATGGTGTCCCAGCGAGCGCCACAGCCGCGCCGTCTCCACCAGCAGCTCGAGCCCGGTGTCGCGCGCGAAGGCCTCGTCGCCGGTCACGTCCTGGTAGCGCACCACGGCGTCGGCGATGTCGGCACTCACGTGGAAGGCCGCCGTTCCGGCCGGCCAGTAGCCAGAGCACTCCTGGCCGCTGATCGTCCGCCAGGGAAAGGCGGCGCCGCGCAAACCGAGCTGCTGCGCGCGCTCGCGGGCCTTGCCGAGCGTCGACTGGCGCCAGCGCAGGGCGTCGGCGGCCGCGCCGGGCGCCGTATAGGTGAGCACCGGCAGCACGAACGACTCGGTGTCCCAGAAGGCATGCCCGTCGTACCCCGGTCCCGTCAAGCCCTTGGCCGGTATCGCGCGCTGCTCCGAGCGGGCCCCGGCCTGGAGCACGTTGAAGAGCGCGAAGCGCACCGCCTGCTGGATTTCGGCGTCGCCGTCCAGCTCCACGTCGGAGCGCTCCCAGAAGTCGTCCAGGTGTTCGCGCTGCTCGGCCACGAGGCCCTCCCAGCCGGTCTGGCGCGCCTCGGCGAGGGCTGCCTCCACCTGGTCGCGCATGGCCGGCCCCGAGCGGCGGCCCGACCAGCCGTAGGCGAAGAGCTTCACGAGCCGCAACCGCTCGCCCTGCCCGAGCCGGGCGCTGACCGTGAAGCGGGCGAGATCGTGCTCGCTCTCGGTGCTGGTGGCCAGCTCGGCGGGCGCGTCGAGTAGGTGGTCCATGGCCGCGGCCACACGGAGGCCGCTCGCCCTCGTCACGTGCATCAGCAGCGCGCGCCCGCCGTCGTGCGCCAGCGACAGCTCCGGGGCGAGCGGCGAGCTCAGCGCCGCGGCTCCGCGCGGGTCGCCGTGGGACGCAGCGGCGGGCTCGTTTGCCACGAGCTCGGACTGCAGCACAACCCGGGTCGGCCCGTCGAGCGGCTCGACCTCGAAGCTGACGGCGGCCACGGCGCGCTGGGTCAGCGAGACCAGCCGGGTCGAGCGCACGCGCACCGCCCGTCCCGTGGGCGACACCCACTCGGCCTGCCGCCGCAGCACGCCCGCGCGCAGGTCCAACACACGCTCGTGCGAGCGCAGGTCGCCGTAGCGCACGTCGAAGGGCTCGTCCTCCACCAGCAGGCGGATGACCTTGCCGTCGGTCACGTTCACGACGGTCTCGCCGGCCTCCGGGTTGCCGTAGGCCGACTCCGCGTACGGCAGCGGCCGCTGCTCGTAGAAGGCGTTCAGATACGTGCCCTGTAGCCCGTGCGGCTCGCCCTCGTCGAGGTTGCCTCGCAGGCCGATGTGCCCGTTCGAGAGCGCGAACAGCGACTCCGTCTGGGCCAGCACGCCGAGCTCGAGCCGCGTCTCCCGCACCACCCACGGCTCAACCGCGAGGGCGGCCTGCTTGATCACGGGCGCGAGAGCAGCTCGGCGAGGTCCTGGACGACCACGTCGGCGCCGTGTTCCGCGAGGGCCTGCGCCTCGTCCGCCCGATCCACGCCCACCACGAACCCGAACTCGCCGGCCCGGCCGGCCTCGGCTCCGGCCAGCGCGTCCTCGAAGACTGCGGCCTCGGCTGGTTCCACGTCCAGCGCGCGCGCAGCCTCCAGGAACGTATCCGGCGCGGGCTTGCCCTTCAACCCGCGCTCCTCCGCCACCACGCCGTCCACGCGCTTCTCCAGCAGCTCGGCGATTCCCGCGGCCTCGATCACCTCGCGGCAGTTGGTGCTCGACGACACGACGGCGCGGCGCAGGCCCGCGTCACGCGCGGCATGGAGGTAGCGCACGGAGCCCTCGTAGGCCTCGACCCCCTGCCTGTGGATCAGCTCCAGCACGAGCTCGTTCTTGCGGTTGCCGAGGCCGTCGATCGTCTCTGCCGCCGGCGGGTCGCCAGGGTCGCCCTGCGGCAGCTCGATGCCCCGCGACTCGAGGAAGGAGCGCACGCCGTCGTAGCGCGGCTTGCCGTCCACGTGCTCCTCGTAGTCGCGGTCCGTGAACGGCTCGGCCTCCTGCTCCCGGCCGCGCAGGTAGTCATCGAACATCTGCTTCCAGGCCGCCGCGTGGACTCTGGCGGTCTGCGTGAGCACGCCGTCGAGATCGAACAGGCAGGCCCGGATGCCGTCGGGGAGGCCGAGCACGCAGGGAACCTAGAGCTAATTTGCCCGAGATGCGTCGTCTCTTCCTGCTCGTGTCGGCGGTCGTGCTGGTGGACACCGCCTTCTTCGCGGCGATCGCGCCGCTACTGCCGCACTACGCGGCCGACCTGGACCTCAGCAAGAGCGCCGCGGGCGTGCTCACCGCCTCCTACGCGGCCGGCACGCTGGTTGGCTCGCTGCCGGCCGGCTGGCTGGCCGCCCGCTTCGGCGTCAAGCCGACGCTGCTCCTCGGCCTGTCGCTGCTGGCGGTCACGAGCGTCGCCTTCGGCTTCGCCCGCGACGTGGTGCTCCTCGACTCGGCGCGCTTCGTTCAGGGCGTGGGCGGCGCCTGCTCGTGGGCCGCAGGCATGGCCTGGCTGGTGAGCGCCTCACCACCTGAGCGGCGCGGTGAGCTGATCGGCTCGGGACTGGCGGCGGCGATCGTGGGTGTCCTGCTCGGGCCCGTGCTGGGCGGCGCCGCGACGGTCGCGGGGCCCGAGGTCGTGTTCGGCGGCGTGGCGGCGGTGGCGGCCGGCCTCGCTGCCTTCGCGTGGACGATGCCGGGGGTGCCGCCGGCGGAGGAGACCAGCGTGCTGGCCGCGGTCGCTGCGCTGCGGCAGGCGCCGGTGGCGGCGGGCTTCTGGATGTTCCTGCTACCCGCACTGTTCGCGGGCGTGCTCGAGGTGCTCGCGCCGCTGCGGCTGGACGAGCTCGGCGCGAGCGGCGTCGGCGTTGGCGCGATCTTCCTGGTCGCCGCCGCGATCGAGGCGGTGATCAGCCCGTTCAGCGGGCGGCTGTCGGACCGGCGCGGGCGCATGGCTCCGATGCGCGGGGGTTTGGCCGGGGCCGCGCTGCTGGGCGGGCTGCTGCCGTTACCCGGCCACGTGCTGGCGCTGGCCGCCGTGCTGGTGGCCGTGGTGGCGGCGCTCGGCGTGTTCTGGGCCCCGGCGATGGCGATGCTCTCCGACGCCTCGGAGGCGGCCGGGCTCGACCAGGGGCTGGCGTTCGCGCTGGCGAACCTGGCCTGGGCGGGCGGCCATGTGATCGGCGGCGCGGCGGGCGCAAGGCTGGCCGACGCCACGAGCGACGCCGTGCCCTACTCGCTGATGGCGGCGAGCTGCGCGCTGACGCTGCTGGTTGCCCTGAGGCGGCGCGCGCAACTCGGCCACGGAGCCGTGCCGCTGCGGCGGTAGAGCTTGAGCGCCATCCGATCCTGCAGCCACTCCGCCGCCCGCGCCGGGTCGCCGCTGCCGCCGAGGGTGCGCCAGGTTTCAAGGGTGAACTGGTACTTGCCGCGGTAACGGCCATCCCGCGAAAGCGCGCTCGGATTGCCCCGAGACTCGCACTGGGCGATCTCGCGCAGAACGCGCGGCAGGCCAGGCCGACTGGTGCGGTGGACCGAGTCGCGTCCGAACGGCCGCAGCCCGAGAGCCCGGCGGGTGATCGGCCCGACGACGCCGTCCGCCACCAGGCGCCGGCGTCGCTGGAAGCGCTTCACCGCCCGCTCGGTCCGCCGCCCGAACACGCCGTCGGCGCCGATGCGCAACCGGCGCTGGATGCGCCTGACCGCGAGGCCGCGGTCGCCGCGCTTCACGTAGACCACGCCGGCCTCCCTGGCCTGGACGCCGCCCGAGCCGTCACTGCCGCCATCGGCCAGCGCAGGATCGACTCCGCCGACGGCGGCGAGCGCCATGGCCACGAGCAGGATCGGAGCTGTGAGCGTCCTCGGATTTCGCATGTCTTCGGGCGCCTACGGGGTGAGCTGACGGGCTCGCGCTTGTGCGCTACGCAGCACTCCGGCTGCGATTCGCCCCGGGACCTCTCGGCCCAATTGGGTCCCCCGCTCCCCCCGCCCTGAGCGAGGGGACTCGGCTGGAATGTGCGGATATGCAAGCACATCGGCCGGTTCGACGTAGGTCTTTACATAGGCTCCGGCTCATGCAGCTGGGTCTGGAGGGGCGCGTCGCGCTGGTGACCGGCGCCTCGCGCGGCATCGGCCTGGCAATCGCCAGAGCGCTGGCCGCGGAGGGCGCCAAGCTGGCTGTGAGCTCGCGCTCGCCCGAGCGCATCGAGGCCTCCGCGCGCGAGCTCGGCGCCTCCGCATACGTTCACCACAGCGGCGACCTTGACGCCGCGGGACGATTGCTCGAGCGGGTCGAGGCCGACCTCGGGCCGCTCGACGTGCTGGTCACGAACACCGGCGGCCCGCCCGCCGGCCCGGACCCTGCCGGCTTCCCGCGTCAGGAGTGGGAGGCGGCCTACCGCGAGCTGGTGCTGGCGCCGATAGCGCTGATCGAGCGCGCCCTCCCGCCCATGCGCGAGCGGCGCTTCGGGCGGATCGTGAACGTCTCGTCGAGCGCGGTGCGCGAGCCGCTGCCCAACCTGATGCTCTCGAACGTGCACCGAAGCGGCCTGCTGGCCGGCTTCAAGACGCTCGCCCGCGCCGTGGCCGGCGACGGCGTGACACTGAACACCCTGCTGCCCGGCCGCATCGACACGGACCGGCTGGCGGACACCCACGGCTCCCGCGAAGCTGCGGCGCAGGCCGCCCGCGTGGAGGTGCCGGCCGGGCGGCTCGGCACGCCCGCGGAGATGGGCGCCGCGGCGGCCTTCCTCTGCTCGGAGCAGGCGGCCTATATCACCGGGGTTTCGCTGCTCGTGGATGGCGGCCTGACTCGCTCGGTGTGAGCGCGTGCCGGGCCGGGCTCGCGGCCGGCCTCTGCTCCAAGCTGCTCCTGCCCGCCGGCACCGGTCCTATCCCGCAGGCCGCCTGGTGGCGGCTCTAAGGCCGAGCCGACCCGGAGCGGGCCGAGCGCGCCTTCGTGGCCCGCTGGTAGGCCTGCCTGAACAGGCCGATCACCGCGTCCACGTCGGCGTCCTCGCGGAGGTCGACGCTCAGCCAGCCGGAGTCGGGCACCCAGCGGTGCTCGCGGGCGCGGCCCTCGGCGATCAAGCGGTCGCGCTCCCGCTTGGGGAAGGGCAGATCGGCCAGGCGGTCACCGTGCAGATGACCGAGCTCACGCCGGCCGAGCCTGAACTCCACGCCGCCGAATGCGTGCGGGCCGGAGGTCACGCCCTCCCACGACGTGACCTCCGCCGCTATCCGTTCCGACGCGCGCACTAGGCCGCCTGCGGCAACGGCGCCGGTGCGGCCTCGAGCGCAAGGCCGAGCACCTCGTCGACGGTCATGACCGGGTGGAAGCCCATCTGCTCGCGGACCTCCTCCGGCACGTCCTCGAGGTCGCCGCGGTTGCGCTCGGGCAGGATCACGTCGGTGAGCCCCGCGGCATGGGCGGCCAGCACCTTCTGCTTGAGCCCGCCGATCGGCAGTACGCGGCCCTGCAGGGTGACCTCGCCGGTCATTCCGACCGTGTGGCGCACCGGGCGGCCGCTGAGCAGCGAAGCCAGCGCGGTGGTCATCGTGATGCCGGCGCTCGGGCCATCCTTCGGAATCGCGCCCGCGGGCACGTGCACGTGAAACTCGCGCTGGTCGAAGGCCTCCTCGTCGATCTCGAGCTCCTCGGCGTGGCCGCGCACATAGGACAGCGCGATGCGCGCGGACTCCTTCATCACGTCGCCGAGCTGGCCGGTCAGCACGAGACCCTCCTTGCCCTTCATCGAGGTCGCCTCGACGAACAGCACGTCACCGCCCACGCCCGTCACGGCCAGGCCGGTGGCCACCCCGGGCACGGCCGTGCGCTCGGCCGCCTCCTGGAAGAAGCGCTGCCGCTTGAGGGCCTCACGCAGCTCGTTCAGCTCGATCGCCACCGGTGGCTGCACCTTGCCCGCGGCAAGCTTCGTCGCGGTCTTGCGCAGCACCGTGCCGAGCTCGCGCTCGAGGTTGCGGACGCCCGCTTCGCGCGTGTACTCGGTCACGACGGTTCGCAGCGTGGCGTCGTCGATCGTGACCTCGTCCTCGCGCAGGCCGTTGCGCTCGCGCTGGCGCGGCCACAGGTAGCCGCGGGCGATCGCGACCTTCTCGTCGACGGTGTAGCCGTCGAAGCCCACGACCTCCATGCGGTCGAGCAGCGGCGCCGGAATCGTCTCCGCCACGTTGGCGGTGGCGATGAACAGCACCTCCGACAGGTCGAGCTCCACGTCGAGGTAGTGGTCCCGGAACGAGTGGTTCTGCGCCGGGTCGAGCACCTCGAGCAGGGCGGCGCTGGGGTCGCCGCGCCAGTCGGCGCCGACCTTGTCGACCTCGTCGAGCATGATCACGGGGTTGATCGTGCCGGCGTCGCGCAGCGCGCGCACCAGGCGTCCCGGCAGCGCGCCGATGTAGGTGCGCCGGTGGCCGCGGATCTCCGCCTCGTCGCGCACGCCGCCCAGCGACATGCGAACGAACTCGCGCCCGGTGGCACGCGCGATCGACTCGCCGATCGACGTCTTGCCGGTGCCCGGCGGGCCTATCAGCGTCAGGATCGCACCCGACTTCTTGTCGGCCTGGATGCCGCGCTCCTGCCGCAGCTTGCGCACCGCTATGTACTCGGTGATGCGGTCCTTCACGTCCTCGAGCCCGGCGTGGTCGGCATCGAGCACCTCGCGCGCGTGCACGGGGTCGAGACGCTCGTCGGAGCGCTTCGACCACGGCACCGAGACCAGCCAGTCGAGGTAGGTGCGGATCATGCTCGACTCACCCGAGGCCTCACCCATGCGCTCGAGTCGGGAGAGCTCTCGCTCCGCCTGCTCACGCACGCCTTCCGGCATGCCGGCTTCCTCGATCTTCGCGCGGTACTCCTCGGCCACCGACGCGTCGTCGTCGCCGAGCTCCTTGCGGATCGAGTCCATCTGCTTGCGCAGGAAGTAGTCGCGCTGCTGCTTCTCGGCGCCCGACTGGACGTCCTCGCGAATGCGCTCGCGCACCTGCAGCTCGGCCAGCCGCTCGCGCTGCATGGCGAGCCCCTTGGCGAGGCGCTCGGTCACGTCGAGCTCCTCGAGCAGCTCGACCTTCTGGTCGTAGCTGAGGTCGGGCGAGTAGCCGGAGGTGTCGGCCAGCGTCCCCGCCTCGGTGATCGAGCGCACGAAGGCCGAGACGCGGCCGTCGTCGCCGCGCAGCTGCAGTATCTCCTCCACCACCGCGCGGTACTCGCGCTCGAGCTCGCGCGTCTTGCCGTCGACCGGCTCGTCGTCATGGGAGGCTGCGGCCTCCACCCGCAGCTTGCCGTCGGCGCCGGTTTGCGCGGCGCCGAGCTTGGCCCTGTGCAGCCCGTTGAGGGCGACGGCCCTGGCCCCGCCGGGCAGCCGCACGCGCTCCACCACCTCCGCGACCGTGCCGACGCTGGCGAACTCACCGCCCTTGCGGGGGACGAGCAGCACGCGGTCGTCGTCGCCGGCGTCGATGGCGAGCGTGACGGACATGTTCGGGAAGACGACGGAGTCGTCGACGGGTATCAGCAGAAGGTTTTCCATGTGGGCTCCAAGGAAGTGCTTACGTAGCGTAAGTTGAGTCTAGCTGACTGAGATTAGTTGTCCGCCCGAAGCGGCTGCGATTCTGGCGCCGTGCCGAGCGAGGAGCAGGCAAAAGCGCGCGAAGCGGCCGCGGCGGCCGCCGCGGAGCTGGTGGAGCCCGGCATGACGATCGGGCTGGGGTCCGGGCGGGCGGTCTGGAGGCTCGTGGAGCTGCTCGCGCGGCGCGAGCAGGCGCTTCGCGCCGTGGCCGCATCGGAGCGGACCGCCGCCGCAGCCCGGGACGCCGGCATCGAGCTGCTCGAGCTCGACGGGTCGCTGGAGCTCGACCTGGCCCTCGACGGAGCCGACGAGGTCGACCGCGGCCTCCGGCTGATCAAAGGCGGAGGCGGCGCGCTGCTGCGCGAGAAGATCGTGATCTCGGCTGCGCGGCGCTTCGTGGTGGTGGCGGAGACGGCCAAGCTGGTCGACCGACTGGGACAGCGCTGCCGGCTGCCGGTCGAGGTGGTCAGCTTTGCTTGGCGCGACACCCGCCGCCGCCTGCTGCCGCTGCTTGCGGACGCCGAGCTGCGGCACCGCGACGACGGCGAGCCCTACTCGACCGACGAGGGCCACCTCATTCTCGACTGCGCGATTCCCGACGATGCAGACGTCGACCTGCTGGCCCGCTCGCTGAAGACGGTTACGGGGGTGGTCGAGCACGGCCTCTTCCTGGGCATGGCCGAGCGGGCGCTGCTCGGCACACCGGACGGCGGCGTGGAGCTGCTCGCGCGCTACTAGAGGTCGCCGGCGGCCACCGCCGCCCGCCCGCGCCTGCGACGATCTCCCGGCGGGCGCGGCAACAGGCGCACTTCGCGCGCGAAGTTCTGGGCTGCCGAGAGGTAGACGGCCTGCTTGAGCGTCACCTTGAGCGTCGCGGTCGCCGTGGCCTGCCGGGCCGCGCCGTCCTCCCCACCCTGGCCCGCCTCGGCCTGTCCGCCCTGACGTAGCGTCAGGAGCTCGACGCCCTCGAGCGCCACGAAGCTGCGCCCCTCGCCATCGCGCGGCTCGGTCGAGACCACCACGTCGACTCGCGACCCGGGACTAGCGTGGTCGAGCGCGCGGCCGCCGCTGACTCCCACCTCCAGCGCCCGCTCGCCGCGCCCAAGCGCCGGTGCCGTCGCTGCTCCGCCGTCGCCCAGCAGCTCCGCCGTGAGGTAGCCGCCGGACGCAAGCGGCGCCGCCAGCCGCTCGCCGACCGCCTGGCCGGGCGACGACAGCACGCCGCCTGGCACGAACGCCGCCGGCACTCGCCTGACTGCCAGGTCGCCGGGCCGCAGGCCCGCGCCGGCGCGAAGATCGTGTTCGGCCACGGCGACCGGCACGAGCGGCCCGACGCGACGCTCGGCGCTGCCAATCCGCTCCCTGACCTGCGAGGCGGCTAGCGCACCACTCAGCAACGCCAGGCCCAGCAGCACAGCGCCCCGCCTGCGGCGGACCTTCCGGCTCACGCCGCGTCGGGCCGGGAGTCTTCGACCGGCAGCTCGAGGATGGCCACCACCTGACCCCCCTCCTCGGCGAGCTCGAGCCGTCCGCCCGCCGACGCGGCCGCTGCCCGGGCGATCAGCAGGCCCCGCCCCCGGTCCCCGTGGCGAGGGCGCGCGGGGCGGGCCCGGTTGCGGATCTCGACCCGCACGGCGCCCGGCACGCGGCGCCCGCGCACCTCGATCGGCCCCTCGCCGTGCTCGTCAGCGTTGGCGAGCAGGTTGCCCAGCGCCTGCGCCAGCCGCCCACGGTCGGCCACGACGCGCGGTCGGCCCGCTCGCCAGTCGGCCGTGACCTCGGCGCCCACTCCTTCGAACGCCCCTCTCGCCAGCGGCTCCAGCTGCACGGTCGCGCTTCGACCGGGCGCCGGACCCCCGCCCCGAGCCGCGGCCAGGTCGTCGAGAGCCGTGCCAAGCCGTGCGAGCTGGGCGTCGAGCGAATCCGCGTACGCGCGCGCTTCCGGGTCGCGCCGGATGCGCTCCGCGAGCATGCCCAGTGCGGCGGCTGGGCCGCGCAGCTCGTGCTCGGCATCGGCGACGCGCTCCCAGGCGGGGTCGCTCACAGCGCCTCCGTGAGCTTGTAGCCGACGCCGCGCACGTTCACGACCCAGGGCCGGGACGATCCGGAGAGCTTCTTGCGCAACCGGCAGGCGTGCGCGTCGAGCGTGCGGGTGTTGCCTATCACACGTCTCTAGGGCTATAGTGAACTCGTGCCTGCCTTGCGCCTCGACGGCTACATCCGCGTGTCGGACACGCAAGGCCGCGACGACGCCGACGAGTCGCTTCAGGGCCCTGGTCAGCAGCGCGAGGCGATCGAGCATTGGGCGGCCAGCCGCGGCGTCGAGATCGCCGAGTGGCATGAGGACCGAGATCAGACCGGCAGCCGGATGGAGCGACCCGGCTTCGAGACCCTCATGGCGCGCATACGCGCGGGCCACACACAAGGCGTCGCGGTGGCACGG
>Ga0126312_10003196_pt1 | contig 11034 bp, 13 predicted proteins | sample Plot104A_FD_92537 | JGI IMG/M metagenome (GOLD analysis project Ga0126312, IMG submission 92537) | Serpentine soil microbial communities from UC McLaughlin Reserve, CA, USA - Plot104A | ecosystem: Environmental > Terrestrial > Soil > Grasslands | place: USA: UC McLaughlin Reserve, Lake County... | reverse complement strand
CCGGCGGCGGCGTGCCGGCCGCGCGGCGGAGGAGGAGGCTGCGGCTGGGGCGGCGGCACTCACGTCTGCGTGGACGACGGGAGCAGCTCGTTGAGGTTCGCCGGCTTGGAGATCAGCTTGTCCTGCAACGCGAGCTTGGCGAGCGTCTCCACCGATGGGCGATTGATCTGCGGCGGCCAGTCGGGCAGCGTGATCTTCTGCGCCACGTCGGGCGGGATCTTCGTGTAGGTGGTCAGGATCTTGCGCACCTCGGCCGGGTGCGAGTCGGCGTACGCGAGCGACTGGTCGATCGCCGCCGTGAACCGCTTGACCAGGTCGGAGTCGTTCTGGATCACGTCCTCCGACGTGAAGTAGGTGGCGATCGTCAGCTTGGGCGCCGTGTCGACGAAGTTCCAGGCCACCACGCGGGCGCCCTGCGACCGCGCCTGGCTGACGAACGGCTCGACGACCCAGGCCGCGTCGACCTTGTGGTCGGCGACCGCCGCCGGCATGTCGGGAAAGGCGAGCTCGATGAACTTGATCCCGTTGGGGTCCCCGCCGGCCTTGCGCACCGCCTGGCGCACGGTGGTGTCGCCGATGTTCTTGAGGTTGTTGACCGCGACGGTCTTGCCCGACAGGTCGGCGGCGTCCTTGATCGGACTGTCCTTCGGCACCACCACCGCGCCGAAGTCCGCGCCCGCCTTGCCGGTGGATGCGTTTCCGTTCGCCACGACCTTGACCGGCAGGCCCTTGTCCTTGGCGACCAGCAGCGACGTCACGTTGCCGAAGGCGAACTTGAACTCTCCGCTGACCACGCCCGGGACGGCGGCCGCGCCGCCGGACTCCTGCTGGAGCTTGAGGTCGATCCCCCGCTTGGCGAAGAAGCCCTTCTGCTTGCCGAGGTAGATGGGCGCGACGTCGACGATCGGGATCACGCCCACGGTGATGTGATCGCGACCGCCCGACTTCGACGAGTCCGACGAGCCGCAGCCGGCGACGCCCACGAGCAACGCCAGCAGCGACAGAACGGCGAGGAACCGACCCATGCCTCTCACACTCCCTGGTGGTGTGCGCATTGCGCACGCTCGTTCGAGTGAACTGCGCACACCCTTCCCACCCCTCTCGCGTTCTAAACGCCACGGTGATTGACCGCGCAAGGAGTCGGGTAGTGTGCGCATCGAGCACGTACTGGTTTCTATGCGCACGCACCCGTTCGCTTCCCTGGCCGACGCCGCCGCCGAGCTCGTCCACGACGGCGACACCGTCGCGCTCGAGGGCTTCACCCACCTGATCCCGGTCGCGGCCGGACGCGAGCTCATCCGGCAGGGACGGCGCGAGCTCGTGCTCGTGCGCATGACGCCGGACGTCGTCTACGACGAGCTCATCGGCGCCGGCTGCGCCCGCAAGCTGGTCTTCTCGTGGGGCGGCAACCCCGGCGTCGGCTCGCTGCACCGCTTCCGCGACGCCGTGGAGAACGGCTGGCCCTGCCCGCTGGAGCTCGAGGAGCACAGCCACGCCGGGCTGGCAAACCGCTACGTCGCGGCCGCCTCGGGGCTGCCCTTCGCCGTCCTGCGCGGTTACCAGGGGACCGACCTGCCCGAGCACACCGACGGCGTGGCGCCGATCACGTGCCCGTTCACCGGCGAGACCCTGACCGCGGTCTCCGCCGTCGACCTCGACGTGGCCGTCGTCCACGCCCAGCGCGCCGACCGCGCCGGCAACGTCCAGCTCTGGGGGCTCGTCGGCGTGCAGAAGGAGGCGGTGCTCGCGGCACGCCGCTCCCTCGTCACCGTCGAGGAGGTGGTCGACGAACTCGACCCGCGTCCGGATGCGGTCGTCATACCGCGCTGGGCCGTCACGCGCGTGGCCGTCGTGCCCGGCGGCGCGCGCCCGTCGTACGCCCACGGCTACTACGAGCGCGACAACGCGTATTACCGCTCCTGGGACGCGATCAGCCGGGATCGCGACCGGTTCCGGACCTGGCTGGAGGAGCTCGAAGGGGTCCGGGTTTGAGCTGGACGACGGACGAGATGATGACGGTGGCCGCGGCACGCGCCCTTCGCGACGGCGCGGCCTGCTTCGTCGGCATCGGGCTCCCGAGCACGGCGGCCAATCTCGCCCGGCGCACGCATGCGCCCGACCTGAGCCTGATCTACGAGTCGGGCGCGATCGGCGCGAGGCCGCCCGCGCTCCCGCTGTCCATCGGGGATGGCATCCTCGCCGACACGGCCGACGCCGTGGTCTCGGTGCCGGAGGTGTTCAACTACTGGCTTCAGCCGGGTCGGATCGAGATCGGCTTCCTCGGCGCCGCCCAGATCGACCGCCACGCGCACATCAACACCACCGTGATCGGACCGGACTACGAGCAGCCCAAGGTGCGCCTGCCCGGCGCGGGCGGAGCGCCCGAGATCGCCGCTGCATGTCCCGAGGTCATCGTCGTCCTGCGCCAGACCCCGCGCTCGTTCGTCGAGCGCGTCGACTTCGTCACCTCGGCCGCGCCCGGCGAGGTGCGGGTGATCACCGACCTGGGCGTCCTCGAGCTGCGGGACGGCGAGCTCGAGCTCACGGCCGTGCATCCGGGCGTGCGCTCAGACGACGCTCGCGACGCCACCGGCTGGGACCTGGGCGTCGCGGACGACCTCGCCACGACCGACCCCCCCACCGGCGATGAGCTCGACGCCCTGCGGGAGCTCGTCGCGTGAGCGACGCCTACGTCCTCGACGCCGTCCGCTCTCCGTTCGGCCGCTACGGCGGCGGGCTCGCCGAGGTGCGGCCCGACGACCTCGCGGCGCATGTCGTCACCGCGCTGCTCGAGCGCTCGCCCGATCTCGACCCCGGGAGGATCGACGACGTCCTGATGGGCAACGCCAACGGCGCCGGCGAGGACAACCGCAACATCGCCCGCATGGCAGCGCTGCTCGCCGGGCTCCCCACGTCGGTTCCCGGGGCCAGCTTCAACCGCCTCTGCGGGTCGAGCCTCGAGGCCGCGATCCACGGCAGCCGCGCCATCGAGAGCGGCGATGCCTCGCTCATCGTCGCCGCGGGCGTGGAGTCGATGAGCCGCGCGCCGTGGGTACTGCTCAAGCCCGACCGCGGCTTCCCGCGCAACCACGAGACCCTGCACTCGACCACCCTCGGCTGGCGGATGGTCAACCCGCGCATGCCCGACCAGTGGACGATCTCGCTCGGCGAGAGCGCCGAGCTGCTGGCCGGCCGCTACGGGGTCTCGCGCGAGGACCAGGACGCCTTCGCGGCGCGCAGCCACCGGCTGGCGGCCGAGGCATGGGACGGGGGCTTCTACGGGGAATGGGTCGTGCCCGTGCCCGAGACCGAGCTCGAGCGCGACGAGGGCATCCGCCCCGACACCTCGCTCGAGAGGCTCGCCAAGCTCAAGCCGGCGTTCTCGCAGGAGGGCACCGTCACCGCCGGCAACGCGTCGCCGCTCAACGACGGCGCCGCCGCCGTGCTACTGGGCGACGAGCGCGCCGCCGAGGCGGTCGGCCGCGAGCCGCTGGCGCGCATCGTCGCACGCGGGGCTGCTGCCGTCGACCCCGACGTGTTCGGCATTGCGCCGGTCGAGGCGGTCAACACGGCGCTGCAGCGTGCCGGGGTCGGCTGGGACGAGGTGGCGGTGGTCGAGCTCAACGAGGCCTTCGCGTCGCAGTCGCTGGCCGACATCCGCCAGTGGGATGGGCTCGACCCTGAGAAGGTCAATCCCAATGGCGGCGCGATCGCGCTGGGCCACCCGCTGGGCGCGTCGGGCGCCCGCGTGCTCGGCGGCCTCGCGCACGAGCTCAAGCGCCGCGGCGGCGGCTACGGCGTGGCCGCCCTGTGCATCGGCGTCGGCCAGGGGCTGGCCATGGTGGTACAGGCATGACCAGCGTCAAGGGCGACCCCCACCCCCCGCTGCTCTACCCGGACTACCGCTCCACCCGCACTCGCGCGCCGAGCCGGCCGCTCGTCGACCTCGCCCCGAGCCTCACGGAACTCAGCGGCCCCGTCCTCCCCGAAATGCGCGTCGGGGACGCCGACCACGATCTGACCGCGCAGCACGACGGCGAGCCGCTGGGCGAGCGGATCGTCGTCTACGGGCGCGTACGCGAGACCAACGGCCGCCCCGTGCCCGACACGCTGGTCGAGGTCTGGCAGTGCAACGCCGCCGGCCGCTATCGCCACCAGAACGACCGGCATCCGGCGCCGCTGGATCCCAACTTCACCGGCGTCGGGCGCTGCCTGACCGACCGCGAGGGCCGCTTTCGCTTCGTCACCGTCAAGCCCGGCGCCTACCCGTGGCGCAACCACCCCAACGCCTGGCGCCCCGCCCACATCCACTTCTCGATCTTCGGCCGCGCCTTCACCCAGCGGCTGGTCACCCAGATGTACTTCCCCGGCGACCCGCTGTTCGGCCAGGACCCGATCTTCAACTCGGTCCGCGACTCCGCCGCCCGCGAGCGGATGATCTGCCGCTTCGACCTCGAGCAGACCGTGCCCGAATGGGCGCTGGCGTACCAGTTCGACATTGTCCTGCGCGAGACGCCGTTCGAATGAGCCTCCCCGAGACCCCCTCCCAGACCGTCGGGCCGTTCTTCTCGATCGGCATGACGTGGGAGGAAGGGCCGTTCGTCCTGCCCGAGGGAACCGAACGGGCGATCTGGCTGTCCGGGCGCGTGTTCGACGGCGAGGGCGCCGCGGTGCCCGACGCCGTGGTCGAGACCTGGCAGGCCGACCCCGAGTTCCGGGGCTTCGGCCGCTCGTCAACGGACGACCACGGGCGCTGGCGCGTGCTCACGCGCAAGCCCGCCGCGGTCGACGACCACGCGCCTCACGTCGACGTCGCCGTGTTCGCGCGCGGACTGCTGCGCCAGGTGCTGACCCGCGTGTACTTCCCGGACGAGGAGGAGCGCAACGCCGCCGACCCCGTGTTGAGCGGGCTCGAGCGCGAGGCCCGCGAGACCCTGATCGCGGAGCAGGGCGGGGACGGATACCGCTTCGACATCCACCTGCAGGGACCGCATGCGACCCAGTTCTTCCGGCTCTGAAGGCGAGCGCATCCGTCGGGAGGTGCTCGGCGACGAGCACGTCGACCGGGCCAAGGGTCGGACGACCCCGTTCACGCAGCCCTTCCAGGACTACATCACCCACGCCGCTTGGGGCGACGTGTGGGGCCGCGCGGGACTGGACCGCCGCACGCGCAGCGCGGTCACGCTCGCCCTGCTCACGGCGCTGCGTGCGGAGAACGAGCTCCCCATGCACGTGCGGGCGGCGATCCGCAACGGGCTGACGCCGGACGAGATCGCCGAGGTGCTCCTGCACACCGCCGTCTACGCCGGCGTGCCGGCGGCGAACGCGGCGTTCGCGATCGCACAGCAGGTGCTGGACGAGGACGACGACGCGTGAGCCACTTCGTCCAGTCGCTGCAGCGTGGGCTCGAGGTCATCCGGGCCTTCGACGCCGAGGCGCCCGAGCTGACGCTGTCCGACGTCGCGCGGCGGACGGGCCTGAGCCGCGCGGCGGCGCGCCGGTTCCTGCTCACGCTCGCCGAGCTCGGCTACGTGCGCACCGACGGGCGCCAATTCAGCCTGAGCCCGCGTGTGCTCGAGCTCGGCTACGCCTACCTCTCGAGCGTAAGCCTGCCCGAAGTGGCCGAGCCGCATCTCGAGGCGCTCGTGGCCGAGGTGCGCGAGTCGTCGTCCATGTCGGTGCTCGACGGCGGCGACATCGTCTACGTCGCCCGCGTGCCCGTCTCCCGGATCATGACCGTGGCCATCAACGTCGGCACCCGCTTCCCGGCGTACGCCACCTCGATGGGCCGCGTCCTGCTCGCTGGGCTGCCCGACGGCGAGCTGGACGACTACCTGGAGGCGGTCGAGCTCAAGCGCCTGTCGCCGCGCACGGTCAGCTCCACCACCGCGCTGCGCACCGAGCTGCAGCGGGTACGGGACCAGGGATGGGCCATCGTCGACCAGGAGCTCGAGGAGGGGCTGCGCGCAGTCGCCGCGCCGGTCCGCGACCGCAGCGCGAAGGTGGTGGCGGCAATCAACGTCTCGGCCCACGCGAGCCGGTCGTCGATCGAGTCCATGCGCCGCGACCTACTGCCGGCGCTGCTCGCGACGGCGGCCCGCATCGAGGCCGACGTACTGGTGGCGACGACGGCCGCCAAGCGCTCGGCATGAACCGCCCCGTCGTCCGCATGGCGCTCGCCGTCGTGCTGCTCGCCCTCAACCTGCGCACGATCTTTGCCAGCCTGCCGCCGCTGCTGGCGGAGGTGCGTGCCGATCTCGGCCTCTCCGCGGGCGCGGCCGGCCTGCTCACCACCCTGCCGGTCGTATGCCTGGGCGCGCTCGCCCCGCTGGCGCCGCGGCTGGCGCGGCGCGCGCCGATCGAGCGGCTCCTGGTGGCGTGCGCGCTCCTGACCGCGGCCGGGACGGCGCTGCGCGGCGCGGGCGGCGTGGCCGCCCTGTTCGCCGGGACGCTGGTTGCCGGCGCCGCCGTTGCCGTGGCGCAGGCGCTCGTGCCCGTGCTCATCCGCGACCGGTTCCCGGATGCAACCGGCACACTGACCGGCGCCTTCTCGATGGCGCTCACCCTCGGCGCGGCACTGGCGGCGGGGCTGGCCGTTCCGCTCGAGCGGCTGCTCGGCGACGAATGGACGGCGTCGCTGGCCATCTGGGCGGTCCCCGCGCTCGTCGCCGCCGCCGTGTGGGCGCCGCGGGCCGCCCGGCCCGGCACGATCGTCGGCGGCGGCCCGGGCCCGGCGCTGCTCCGGGTGCCGCTCGCATGGTCGGTGGCGGTGTTCTTCGGCGTGCAGTCGATGGCCTTCTACGCCGGATTGGCGTGGCTGCCCTCGATCCTGCGCGACTCGGGCTACGACGCCGCGGACGCCGGCGCGCTGCAGGCGCTCGCCCAGGCCGTGCAACTCATGCCCGCCTTCGTCGTCCCCGTGCTCGCGGCGCGCAGCCGCGGCCAGGCGGCGCTCCTCGTCGCCATCGTCGGGGTCGGGGGCGGTGGGCTCGTCGGCCTCCTTGCCGCGCCGGCGGCCGCCGGCCTCTGGATGGTGCTGGTCGGGCTCGGGCAGGGCGGCGCCCTGGGATTGGCGCTGATCTTGCCCGTCCTTCGCGGCGGGGACGTCAGGACCGTCGCGTCGCTGACCGCGATGGCCCTATGCGCGGGCTATCTGATCGCGGCGACCGGGCCGTGGCTCCTCGGCGCGATACGCGACGCCACCGGGGACTGGACCGTCCCGCTCGTCGTGCTCATCGCGATGACCGCCGCCGAGCTGCTCCCCGGGGCCGGCGCCGTGCGGGACCGGTCGGTGTCCCCGGTGCCTGCATGACGCCCTCGGTCGAGACCGACGTCGGCATCGTCGGCGCCGGGCCGGCCGGCCTCCTCCTGGGCCACCTGCTCGCCCGCGCGGGCATCGAGACCGTCGTGCTCGAGGCCCGCAGCCGCTCCTACGTCGAGCAGCGCGTCCGTGCCGGCGTGCTCGAGCAGGGCACGGTCGACGTCCTGACCGAAACCGGCCTCGGGGAGCGCCTGCACCGCGAGGGCCTCGTCCACGAGGGCCTCGAGCTGCGCTTCGAGGCGCGCGGCCACCGCATCCCGCTCGCTGAGCTGACCAGCGGGCGCGCGATCACGATCTACGGGCAGCAGAAGGTGGTCGAGGACCTCATCCGGGCGCGCCTGGACGCGGGCGGTGCGCTGTTCTTTGAGGTCGAGGATGTGCGTATCGACGCCGTCGACACCGACGCCCCCGTCGTCCGCTTTCGCCACGATGGCATCGACCATGAGCTGCGCTGCGGGATCGTCGCCGGATGCGACGGCTCGCATGGAGTCAGCCGCGACGCCATCCCCGACGGCGCGCTGACCGTCTACGCCCGCGAGTATCCGTTCGCGTGGCTCGGCGTACTCGCCGAGGTCGCGCCCTCGACCGACGAGCTCATCTACTGCCATCACGACCGCGGCTTCGCCCTGCACAGCCTCCGCTCGCCGCAGCTCAGCCGCCTCTACCTGCAGTGCGACCCCGCCGACGAGATCGAGGCCTGGCCCGACGAGCGGATCTGGGACGAGCTGCGCACGCGCTTCGCAACCGCGGACGGCTGGACGCTCAACGAGGGCCCGATCGTCGAGAAGGGCATCACGCCGATGCGTAGCGTCGTGATCGAGCCGATGCAGCACGGGCGCTTGTTCCTCGCCGGCGACGCCGCGCACATCGTGCCGCCGACCGGCGCCAAGGGGCTCAACCTGGCGGTCGCCGACGTGCGCGTGCTCGCCGCCGCCCTGGCCGACTGGTTCGAGCGCGGCGACGACACCGCGCTGCAGGGCTACTCGGACACGTGCCTGCGCCGGGTGTGGCGCGTCCAGCACTTCTCGTGGTGGATGACCTCGATGCTGCACCGACCGCCCGGGCAGGACCCGTTCGAGCGCAAGCTCCAGGCCGCGCAGCTGCGCTACGTCACGCGCTCACGGGCGGGGGCGACGACCCTGGCGGAGAACTACGTCGGGCTGGCCAGTGTCTGAGCCGGGGCTGTTGGACGGCATCCTCGCCCGCGGCGCCGTGCGCGCCGAGGTCGACGACGGCGCCTGGCTGCAGGCCATGCTCGACGTCGAGGCGGCGCTGGCGCGCGTCCAGGGGTCGCCGCACGCGGACAGCATCGCCGGCTGCTGCCAGGCGGAGCTGCTCGACGCCGGTCGCCTGGGCGCCGAAGCCGCGCGCGTCGGCAACCCCGTGGTGCCGCTCGTACGGGCGGTGCGCGAGAGCGTCGGGCGCGACGCCGCCGTCGACGTCCACCGCGGGGCGACCAGCCAGGACATCCTCGACACCGCCGCGATGCTCGTCGCCCACCGCGCGCTCGGCCCCCTGCTCGACGACCTGGGCGCCTCGGCCGGCGCCGCCGCCGCGCTGGCCGAGCGCCACCGCGAGACCGCGATGGCCGGCCGGACCCTGCTCCAGCAGGCCGTCCCGATCACGTTCGGGCTGAAGGCAGTCGGCTGGATGACCGGCCTGAAGGCGGCGGCGGCGCGACTCGCCGAGGTGCGCCGTGACCGCCTCGCGGTTCAGCTCGGCGGCGCCGCCGGCACCCTGGCCGCCTTCGGCGGCGACGGACCACGGCTGCTGTCCGACCTGGCCGCCGACCTCGGCCTCGGCGAGCCGGCGCTGCCATGGCACACCGACCGCACCCGCATCGCCGAGCTCGCCGCTGCGCTCGGCGAGGCATGCGGCGCTGCGGGCAAGGTCGCCGGCGACGTCGTGCTCCTGGCCCAGACCGAGGTGGCCGAGGTACGCGAGGGCGACCCGGGCGCCGGCGGCTCGTCGGCCATGCCGCACAAGCACAACCCCGTTGCCGCCATCTCGACCCGGGCATGCGCGAACCAGGCCCCCGGCCTTGTGGCGACGCTGCTGGGCTGCATGGTCGGCGAGCACGAGCGCGCCGCGGGGGCCTGGCAGGCCGAGTGGCGCCCGCTGACCGAGCTGCTGCGCCTGACCGGGTCGGCCGCCGCTTGGCTGCGCCACTGCCTCGAGCATCTCGAGGTCGACGCCGAGCGCATGACCGAGAACCTGCGCCGGGGAAGCGAGCAGGTCCTGCGCGAGCATGCGGACGCGAAGGACATGCTGGACGTCGGTGACGCCGTCGCCGCGGCAGCGACCTTGGTCGACCGCGCGCTGGAACGTCGTTAGTCGGCGCGCTTCAGCTCGCCGGACATCAGCCGCCGCGTCACCACGGCAGTGACCGCGGTCGGCATCAGCCGATTCGGCGCGAACGAGGCCTTGACCACCACGCCGCCCGGCACCACCGAACGCTTGCCCCGCTCGACCGCGCGCAGCGCGTCGTCGGCCACGCGCGCCGGGTCGCTCCACACGATTCCGGGCAGGCGGTCGCCGAAGAGCGGCGCGGAGGTCTCCTGGAACTCCGAGCGCACCGGTCCCGGCGCGACGGCAGTCGCGGTGACGCCGGTGTCGCGGAGCTCGTCGTGCAGCGCCTCGGTGTGGACCAGGACGAAGCTCTTGGCGGCCGAATAGGTGCCGTTGCCGGGCAGCGGCTGGAAGCCCGCGGTCGAGGACAGGTTGATGACGGCGCCCCGGCCGCGCTCCACCATTGCCGGGACATAGCGGGCGTCGAGGTCGACGACCGCCTCGACGAGCAGCCGCACCTGCTGGAGCTCGCGCTGGCGGTCGCTGCGCGCGAGGGGCTCGTAGATGCCGAAGCCGGCGTTGTTGACCAGGACCTCGACGGTCAGGCCGAGCGCCGCGACGGCCTCCGCGAGCCGGTCGCGCTCGCGCTCGGAGGCAAGGTCGACCGCGACGACCTCGGCGCGAACCCCGTGGTGGCGGCGCAGCTCGTCGGCCAGGCGCCGGAGCCGGTCCTCGCGCCGCGCGACGAGGGTCACGCCGTGGCCGCGCTGCGCCAGGCCGCGCGCCAGCTCCGCGCCGATCCCGGACGAGGCGCCGGTGACGAGGGCGGTGGAGCCGGGATCCGGGGGCGGAAGCGCCATCCCGGCATCCTACGGCCATCGAATACGGGACTCTTACGCGAGCCGTGGCCGGGTAGGACATGCCTGTGTCCAAGCGCGATCCCTACATGCGCGATCGCAACATCAGCTCGGCCGCGGGCCTGCAGATCATCGCCGGGCTGGGGCTCGGCGCCGGGCTCGGCTGGGCCATCGCCGGCTGGTTCGGGCTTTCGATCGGCGTATCGATCGGGGTCGGCGCGGTCGTCGGCTTCCTGCTCGCCAACCTGCTGCTCTACCAGTACGGCGGCCGGTCGACGCGCTGAGGGCCGCTAGATGGTTGATTCCGCGGCCGCGTGTGCGCGGGGGACCAAGCTTGGCGGGAGAAGCAGGGCGAAGCCAATGCCAGCCATTGGCGAGCCCGATGACCCCGATCCAGCGCCGGTATCCGCGCGTCATCCGCGTGCGCGGGGTCGTGGAATCAACGATCTACCTGCCGACCATCGGGTTCGTGTCCTGAGCGGCGAGCTTGGGCACCGCGTCGCGCACGATGGCGAGCAGGCATTCGACGAGCAGGGCGCGGACCTGGTCGCGCGTTGCCTGTCCCGT
>Ga0126312_10003195_pt1 | contig 11034 bp, 11 predicted proteins | sample Plot104A_FD_92537 | JGI IMG/M metagenome (GOLD analysis project Ga0126312, IMG submission 92537) | Serpentine soil microbial communities from UC McLaughlin Reserve, CA, USA - Plot104A | ecosystem: Environmental > Terrestrial > Soil > Grasslands | place: USA: UC McLaughlin Reserve, Lake County... | reverse complement strand
GTGCGGCTAGCCGCACCGCCGGACGCAGGGAGGCCGTATTGGGAGGGAGCCAGCCCGTTGGCAGCCTGATCACTGGTGCCGGAATCCATTCTTGCCCAGGGAGAAGCCGAGATGACCAAAACCGCAGAAAACGACCGGTCCCGGTGGATCGCACTCGTGGTGCTCTGCGTCGGGATGCTCATGATCGTCCTCGACGCCACCATCGTGAACGTGGCGCTGCCCTCGATCCAGAAGGACCTCGGCTTCACGCAGTCGAGCCTCGCCTGGGTCGTCAACGCCTACCTCATCACCTTCGGTGGCCTCCTGCTGCTAGCGGGACGACTCGGCGATCTGATCTCGAGGCGTGGTGTCTTCCTGGCAGGCTTGGGTGTCTTCACCTTGGCCTCGTTGTTGTGTGGAGTGGCGCAGAGCCAGCAGCTGCTGGTCGGGGCTCGCTTCCTCCAGGGCGTCGGCGGAGCCATGACTTCCGCAGTGATCCTGGGCATGATCGTCACGATGTTCCCGGAGCCTCGGGAGCAGGCGAAGGCGATCGGCGTCTACAGCTTCGTCGCCTCGGCCGGCGGCTCGGTGGGATTGCTGGCCGGCGGCGTTCTCACCCAGGGGATCAACTGGCACTGGATCTTCTTCGTCAACCTCCCGATCGGCCTGGCTACGGCAGTGCTCGCGATGCGGCTGCTCGACAAGGACCGGGGGATCGGTTTCGGCCGCGGGGCCGACGTCCTGGGCGCGGTGCTGATCACGGGTGCCTTGATGCTCCTCGTCTACACGATCGTCAAGCCGGCGGCCGACTACGGCTGGGGCGACGGGCGCACGCTGGGGCTGGGATCGGCATCCCTCGGGCTGCTCGCCGCCTTCATCTGGCGGGAAGCAACCGCGCGGACTCCTCTCATTCCGCTGCGGATTTTCCGCTCGCGCAACGTCTCAGGAGCGAATGCAATCCAGGCACTGTTCGTGGCGGGGATGTTCGGGATGTTCTTCCTCGGGTCCCTCTACATGCAGCGAGTGCTCGGCTACGACGCCCTGGAGATCGGTCTCGCTTTCCTGCCGGTAACGCTCGTCATCGGGACGCTGTCGCTCGGCTACAGCGATCGGCTCATCCTGCGCTTCGGCGCCCGCGCAACCCTGCTCCCCAGCCTCGTACTGATCGGGGCCGGGCTCGTGTTGTTCACCCAGGTGCCGGTTGACGGCGGCTATGTGGCCCACCTGCTGCCGACGATGCTCCTGCTCGGCGCGGGCGCGGGGCTCGCGTTCCCGGCCCTGATGACGCTGGCGATGGGGGGCGTCCCGGAGAGCGACGCGGGGCTTGCCTCCGGCCTGGTCAACACCACGCTGCAAGTCGGCGGCGCGCTGGGGCTGGCCGTACTGGCGACATTGTCGACGACGCGCACCGAAAACCTGCTGGAGCGAGGCCACTCGACCGCTTCCGCGCTGACGGACGGCTATCACCTGGCTTTCCTGATCGGGGTGGGGCTCGTGGGGGCCGCGATCGTCGTCGCCCTGACCGTGCTGCAACCGGAGCGCCGGCCCACGGAGGGGACAGAAGCGGAGCCCGAGGCGGCTGAAGCCGAGCCCGCCTACTCCGAAGCTGCCTAGAGCGGAGCATCGCAGCGCCGAGGCGCACGGCGGCCCGGGTGCGGCTAGCCGTATTGCCGAGGACGGGTTACCGCGCCAAACTCGTGGGCATGAGGGAGACGGTCCTGATCGTTGACGACCACGGCGGCTTCCGCGCCTGTGCGCGCGAGCTGCTCGAGGCGGATGGCTTCAAGGTCGTAGGCGAGGCGGCAGACGCCGCTTCGGCGATTGCCGCCGCGCGTGAGCTCCGTCCGGACGTCGTGCTCCTCGACGTCCAGCTCCCGGACTTCGACGGGATCCAGGCATCGAGGGAGATCGGTGCCCTCGACGGCGGGGCGGTGATCGTCCTCATCTCGAGCCGAGATCTCAGCGACCTCGCCGGGGCCCTCGCGGAGTGCCCGGCACGGGGGTTCATTTCGAAGTCGGAGCTGAGTGGCGCGACCCTCCGGGAGCTGCTGGTGTGACTCTGAGCCGCGCCCGGCTGTGGGTGCTCGGCGGCGCAGCGGCTGCGATCGGACTGGGACTGGTGCCGCTGATCGCGACGGCCGACTCGGTGTCGGACCATGCCCTCTGGATCGAGCTCGACCTGGTCATCGGCACAGGCTTCGCGGCCGTTGGGCTGTTCGCCTGGTACCGCCGGCCAGACAATCGGATCGGGGCGCTGATGGTCGCTACGGCCTTCGCCTGGTATCTGCTGGTCGCCAGCAACACCGACCCGTCGCTCCTTTTCACGGTCGGCAACCTGCTGAACAACCTGTTCGTCGCCACCGCGATCCACCTCCTGCTGGCCTTCCCCTCCGGGCGGCTCGAGACGGCGGTGGACCGCGTGCTGGTCGGGGTCGCGTACACCGCCACGACGATCGGGTGGTTTCCCGCCATGCTCTTCATGGACCCGGTCGCTTTCGGATGCACGAACTGCCCCGACAACCTGCTGCTGATCGATTCGAACGTTGGTTTCGCGAATACATGGCTCGACGTGCTTGGCGTCGTCGGAATCGCGGTGATGCTGTCGGTGCTGGCTCGTCTCGTCCAGCGCTGGCGGGGCGCGAGCACGCCACTTCGCCGCACGGTCACGCCCGTGTTTCTCGCGGGCGGGACGCTGATGATCGCGCTTGCCGTTCTGCTGGCCGTCGGGCTCTTCGAGCCCTGGGAGGACGCCGTCACCAAGAACATCTTCTACGGCTGTCTGGTCGCCTTTGGGCTCGTTCCTTACTTCTTCCTCTTCGGACTACTGAAGGGGCGGTGGATTCGCGGACGAGGCCTCGGAGCGCTGATCAGCTGGCTCGGCCAGGCCCACCACGCCGGCGAGCTGCGTGAGGAGCTGGCCCGGGCGCTCGGCGATCCCTCGCTTGAGCTCGCCTACTGGCTTCCGGACTCTGGGCAGTACGTGGACGCCGAAGGGCGTCCGGTCGAGCTGCCCCACCCCGGCTCGAGCCGCGCCGTCACAGAGGTTGAGCGCGACGGCCGTCGTGTCGCGGCGATCGTCCACGACCCTGCATTGCTCGACGATCCGGAGCTGGTTCGCGCGGCAGCAGCCGCCGCCGTGCTGGCGCTCGAGAACGGACGTCTCGATGCCGAACTGCGCGCGAAGGTGGAGGAGCTCCGCGCCTCGCGGTCGCGGCTGGTGGAGGTCGGGCTCAGCCAGCGGCGCCGGCTCGAGCGCGACCTTCACGATGGGGCCCAGCAGCGGCTCGTTTCCCTCGCGCTCACGCTGCGCCTGGCACGAGAGCGGGTAGGCGGCAATGCCGGAGAAGCCGAGCGCCTCTTGGATCGCTCGCGCGTGGAACTCGATCAAGCGCTAGAGGAGCTGCGCGAGCTGGCCCGAGGCATTCACCCGGCGGTGCTCTCGGACCGAGGCCTGGCCGCGGCGGTTGAGGCGCTCGCGAATCGCGCCCCGCTGTCGGTCGAGCTCGGAGAAATGCCCTCCGAACGGGTTCCCGAGCGGGTCGAGCTCGCCGCTTACTTCGTCGTCTCCGAGGCACTGACGAACGTCGCCAAGTACGCGTCCGCGAGCCAAGCGAGCGTCGCAGTGTCCAAGGCCAACGGCCGACTCATGGTCCAGGTCAGCGACGATGGCGTGGGAGGCGTTGACGTTGAGCGAGGCACAGGCCTGCGCGGGCTGGCGGCTCGGCTCGAGGCCATCGAGGGGCGGCTCCATATCAAGAGCGAGGCGGGGCGGGGGACGACCGTGTGCGCCAGCATCCCGTGCTGATGTAGTCGGACTAACGGCGTCCAGCGCCGGAGGGACTAGACGAGCGCCTCGAGAGCCTCGCGCGAGAGTTTGTCCTTCGGCAAGAAACCGCGGGCGCCGCTGCCGGGTACGCACGGCTCGAGCTCGGCTCGGTCGTGGCTCGAGACGAGGACGATGGTGGGGGCGTCATCGAGCGCGGCCAGGAGCGAGGCCACCTCGAAACCGTCGATGTCCGGCAGGTACACGTCGACGAGCGCCAGCTGGGGGCGGAGCTCGCGCGCTCGGGAGAGGGCGGACGCACCGTCCGCCGCCTCTCCAACCACGCGATAGCCCTCGCTCTCCAGCACGCGCCTTGCGGAGGCGCGAAAGCTCGTGTGATCGTCGATTACGAGGACGGTTGTCTCCACTGCTCCTTCGATTCTCGTTGCCCGGGCCTGCGAAGAAAATACGGCTAACCCCACCACCTCCCACGAGCCAGCACCATTCGCACGGCCCCGGCGCCCCCTGTGACTGGACCAGCGTGACGCGCGGCCCTGGGACCGCTGGCCCGGGAAGGGCGGCGCCAAGGGATCCAGTAGCGCCTGGGGGGGGCTTGGCGACTTTCCACGAATATTTGAAGCCGCCGAACCCCGTTCGAGGCCGGCCCAGTCGTGCCGAGTACCGTTACCCGCACCACGGGGCACCATTGGCCCAGCCCGGCGAGCGGGACGACCGTATGAGGCTGCTCGGGCCATGAGGGAAGCGGGCGAGATCCGCTACGACAGTCCAGCCGGGCGCTGGGTTCTGGGGGTCACCGTGCTCGGAACGAGCCTCGCCTTCTCGAAGCGACCCGTTGACGTCGCCCTGCCCGAAATCGGCAGCGACCTCGACGCAGACGTGTCGGGCCCGCAGCGGATCCTCAACGGCTACCTGCGGACGCTCGCCTCGCTGATCCTGCTCGGCGGCTCACTCGGCGATCGCTACGGACGACGGCGGATGTTCACCCTCGGGTGATCTGGTTCACCGGGGCGTCCGTGCTCTGCTCCGTGGCGCCGAGCGTCGAGGTCCTGATCGCAGCGCGGGTAGTCCAGGGCATCGCCGGCCCTCCTCACTCCGGGGAGCTTGGCGATCATTGAGGCCAGCTTCCATCGGGATGATCGCGGGCGAGCGATCGGCGCATGGTCTGCTCTGCTAGTGATCGCCACGGCCATCGGCCCACTCGTCGGAAGGTGGTTGATCGAGGCCATCAGCTGGCACGCGATCTCCTTCATCAACGTCCCGCCCGGCGCGTTCGTCGTATGGGCCGCGAGCCGTCACCTTCCGGAGTCGTGCGACCCGACGATCCGCGGGCGGCTCGACTTCCGCGGCTCCGCGCTGGCCTCGCTGGCGCTTGCCGGGATCACGTTTGCGGTCATCCAGGCGCCTGAGCAGGGCCTCGGTTCGCCGCCGGTCATTGCCGCGCTCGTAGTCGGCGTGGTGAGTGCAGTCGCCTTCGTGAGCGCAAGCGGCGAAGCCCCGAGCCGATGCTGTCGCTCTCGATCTTCGCCTCGCGCCAGTTCACGCACCTCCTCACCTTCGTGGTCTATACGGCGCTCGGCGGGGTCTTCTTCCTCCTCGTCCTCTTCCTTCAGGTGGCCTTCGGCTACACGGCCGATCGCCGCCGGTGCCGCGTCGCTGCCGGTGAGCGCGCTCATGCTGTGCTCTCCCCGCGCACGGGCGCGGCTGGAGCAGCGCATCGGTCCGCGGCTGCCGCTCACCCTCGGCCCGCTGCTGATCGGGCTCGGAAATGCTGATGAGAGCCGGATCGACGCCGGGGGATCGTACCTCGGCTCGGTGCTGCCGGCTGTGATCGTCTTCGGCCTCCGCCTGTCGCTGGTGGTCGCTCCGATCACGGCCACGGTCCTCGCCGCCGCCGACGAGCGGCACGCTGGGGTGGCCTCGGGTGTCAACAACGCTGTGGCCCGCACCGCCGGGCTGACAGCGGTCGCGGCGCTGCCGCTGATCGCGGGGCTCTCCGGCACCGACTACCAGAGTCCGGCCGCGAGCACGGACGGTTTCCACGCCGCCATGGTCGCGTGCGCGGCTCTCGGTCGCCGGTGGCGCCCTGGCCTGGCTGACGATCTCGAATGACGTCCTCGAGACGGCGCCGGCCACGACGGAGACACGCCGCAACGCGCCACTAGGGACTTCAGCTGCCCCGTCGCCGGCACCCCGCTGCGGCCGGGGCGAGAGGCACGCTGTTAACCGATCGCGCGCGGTGAGTCGCCGCGCGCCACGGTGGAAGTCGGAGCCGCGGCCGACGACCGCTGAGCGCAGGCTGCGGGCGCCCTCGGGCTATCCGCAGGGGATCGTCGCCCGCACGGTCGTCCCGTGCCCGGGCCGCGAGTCGACCTGGAAGCCGCCCTCGAGCGCCGAGACGCGATCGAGCAACCCGCGCAGGCCCGATCCCTTCGCGGGATCGGCGCCGCCAACGCCGTCATCCGCGACCTCGACCAAAATGCCGCCGTCCCGGCGAGTCACGTTGACCCTCGCATGGCTCGCCCGTGAGTACTTGACGACGTTCGTGAGCGCCTCCGCCACGACGAAGTAGGCCGCCGATTCGACCCTCTCCGGCAGCCGCTCGCCGGGTGTCGCGTCGAGCTCGACCGGCAGCGGCGCGCGGTGGACGAGTCCCTCCAGAGCCGCGTCGAGGCCACGGTCCGAGAGCACCGAGGGGTGGAGACCGCGAGCGAGCTCTCGCAGCTCCTCGAGCGCCTGGTCGAGCTCGCCGCGGGCGGACTCGAGCTCGCGCGCCGCCTCGGGATCGCCGTCGACTCTCGAACGGAGAATCCGCAGCCTGAGCGCCAGCGACACCAGCCGCTGCTGCGCGCCGTCGTGCAGGTCGCGCTCGAGCCGGCGGCGCGCCGCGTCGCCCGACTCCACGATCCGCGCCCGGGAGGCGCTGAGCTCGTCGACCTTCGCGCGCAGGTCGGCCGCGAGTCGTTCGTTCTCGAGCGTCAGTGTCGCCGCCGCGGTAACGGCTCGAACGAGCTCGCGCTCGTCGTCGCGCGACCCGTCATATATGAGCACGGCCCCTGGTTCCTCGCCCGGCTCCAGGGGGGCCACCCTCCGATTCGACCTTGGAGGCGGTAGCTCGACCTGCTCGCCGGCCGCGTTGAAGTACGCGTTCTGCTCTCGAACCCGGTAGGCAACGTCGAGCGATGTGCCCTCGAGCGCGTCGGCGAGCGCATGGCAGACGCCGGTGCGACGTACGCTCGGATCCCCAAGCCGGGCGACCACCTCGCTCACCGCCGTCGCGCCGGCTACGCGGCTGCGAAGCAGCCCGGCAAGGAAGGCGAACGGCACCGTCGCCAAGACGACGTAGCGGGCGTCCTCGAGACTCTGCACGAGCCCTTCGTCCAGATAGGCGAGCAGGGCCGCGTACCAGACGCCGAGTAACACCATCACCAGCCCCCCGCTGACGAGGACCGGCGCAAGCGCGCTCCGCTGCGAGGGCGGAGCGGCGGCCCAGCGACGGGCGAGGATGACGGCCAGGGCGCTGAGCAGGACCAAGGCAAACCAGAAGCGGGAGCGGCTGAGCGTCACCGCGAGGTCGGGGTGGCCTTCGATGAGCAGCGGGTTGTCCGGGAGCCCCATGCGAGCCGTGTCCTGGAAGAGCACCTGTACGGGATGTACGACCAGCGAGCTCAGGTACATAGCGGCGACCAGCAGCCACTCGAGTCTGCTCTGCAGCGTGCCGCTCGGGAACGCGAGCAGCATGTGGTAGAGCAGAGCCCACTGCGAGGTGATGAACAGGAGCCCGAAGATGAAGATCCACGGCTCGGTGGCGACCCGAAGGCCCGCAAGGCACGCGCTGAAGCCGACCGCTGTCATCAGGGCCCCAAGGCGGTTCTCGGGTTTGCGTAGCCAGGCGAAGATGCCGGTGCCGATGAACGCCCAGCCGATCAGCGGGCCGGTAACGGCGATCAACTCACGCTGGTGACCACCCTCGTTGGCCAGCGCGAGCGCCAAGGGGACCGCGCCGGCCACGAATCCCACGGCTCCCAGGGCGAGCAGCGCCCGTCTGAGACTCGTCACTGGAACTGCCCCCCGACGATGAGGATGCTGGCTCCCATCGGGAATTCATTGTCTCGCGCGCGGGCGGCGAGCGAGGTGCGGATACCCGTACTGCTTATGACGGTGGCTCAGGCCCGCAGGAAGGTCAGCACGGCAAGCACGCGGCGGTGATCCTCGGGCGCCGGTGCCAGGTCGAGCTTGCTGAAGATGCTTGTCACGTGCTTCTCGACGGCGCGCTCGGTCACCACCAGCAGCTCGGCGATCGCCTGGTTCGAACGCCCCTCGGCCATCAGCGCGAGCACCTCGCGTTCGCGCTCGGTGAGCTCCGAGAGCGGGTCGTCGCGGCGGCGGCGGCCGAGTAGCGTGGCGACGACCTCTGGATCGAGCGCCGAGCCGCCCTCGGCCACCCGCCTGACGGCGTCGACGAAGGCCTCGACGTCCGCCACCCGATCCTTGAGCAGATAGCCGGTGCCGCCGGTGCCGTCGCCGACGAGCTCCAGCGCATAACTCTCCTCGACGTACTGGGAGAGCAGCAGCACACCCGTCTCCGGAAGGCGGCGACGGATCTCGAGGGCCGCCCGCAAACCGTCGTCGGTGAGAGTAGGCGGCATCCGGATGTCCACGACCGCGACGTCGGGCTTGTGTGCCGACACCTTGCGCACCAGATCCTCCGCGTCGCCGGCCTGACCCACGACCTCGCAGTCCGCGTCCTCGAGCAGCCGCACGATCCCCTCACGCAGCAGGACGGAGTCCTCGGCGACGACTATGCGCATGGCGAGCCCCAGTCGGCCGCTTCGGCGATCACGCGACAGGCCTCGAGCATGAGGAGGCGGCGTACACACGCCCCAAAGCTGGAATGGTCGTCCACGATCACGACGCTCGCGCCCATCGCGCCTGGATTGTCTCGCGCGGGAGGGCGAGATGCCGTGCGGCTAGCCGTACAGCGATTGGCCGGTACGGGTGGCCGCACCTCGAGCGGCAGCCAACCGCACGAAAAGACGCCGGCTAGCCGGCTAGGCGCCGGGCCGCCCGAGGGGAATTCTTGTCCTATGTTCAACGACCTTCTCGAGATGACCGCCGTCGAGGTCCGCGCTCACCTGGCGGAGCTCCAGGCGGAGCGTACCCTTGCGCTGAGCAGCGGGGCCGCGGACGTCGATGCCTACATAGCGGACCTCGAGGTAGAGATCGAGGCCACTCGCCAGCTCTACGTGGCTTCCGCCGTCACCGAGATCGCGACCCTCCGGGCCGAGCTGTCCGGAGTCCAGGTCGGATGAACGAGCCGCTCGCCTACGGCGAGCCCGGGCCGGGCGTCTCTCCCGCGGCGCCCGGCCCTTCCAGCTTGCCGTCGAACGCACAGGCCAGGAGGTAGCTCTTGTCCTCGCTCACTCGTTGGGTCCTCGCGCACAAGCGCATCGTGGTCAGCTTCTGGATAGTGGCCACGATCGCCGGCATCATGGCCGCCGGTCCGGCCTCCGACGCGCTGGACGAGAAGTTCTCGACCCCTAACAAAGAGGGCTGGGAGACAAACGTCGCGATCGCGAAGCACTACCGGGGCACCGGCAACGAGACCTCCCCGCTGCTGCCCGTGGTCACGCTTCCGAAGGGCAAGACTGTCGACTCACCCGGCGTGAAGTCGGACCTGGCTCGGGTCGACGCGCGGCTTGGTAAGGCGCTGCAGGGCTCCCGAATTGCCTCTTATGCGTCGACGGGAGACCGGAGCTTCGTCTCCAAGGACGGGCGGACGGTGTTCGCGATCGCCTACCCCCGGCCCGACCCGGACTCGCAGTTCGGCGCAAACCCCGAGGGGGAGAAGGCCGCCCGACATGCGCTGGCGGGCGCGACGGTCGCCGGCGAGCACGTTCACCTGACCGGCTTCGAGGCGCTCGCGCAGGACAGCGGCGGGAGCGACGGTCCGGGCGTTTTCCTGGAGGCGCTGCTCGGCGGGCTCGGTGCTCTCCTGGTACTCACCTTCGTATTCGCCTCCTTCCTCGCGATCGTGCCAATCGTGATGGCGGTGGTCGCGATCATGACCACCTTCCTGCTCCTGCTCGGCCTGACCGAGTTCACCGACGTGTCGCCGATCGTCCAGTTCCTGATCGCGCTGGTGGGCCTTGGCGTGGCGATCGACTACTCGCTGATCGTCGTCTCGCGCTGGCGCGAGGAGCGCTCGCACGGCCGCGGCGGCGACGAGGCGGTCCAGCGGGCAATGGAGACCTCGGGGCGCGCGGTCGTCTTCAGCGGCATAACGGTGGCGATCGGGCTGCTCGCCCTGATCGCGCTGCCGCTGCCCTTCCTGCGCTCGATGGGCTACGGCGGAATGCTGATCCCCCTGATCTCGACTGCCGTCGCGATCACCTTGCTGCCCGTCATCCTGGCGAAACTGGGTCCGCGGCTCGACTGGCCGCACCGGCGCACCGACGACAAGGCCAGCCGCGCCTGGACGCGCTGGGCCGAGGCCGTCTCGCGGCGACGCTGGATCGCCGCCGGCGCGGGCATGGCCGTCGTGCTCGCCCTGGCGCTTGCGGCCACCGACCTCCAGCTCGGCACCTCCGACGCCAACACGATCGCCAAGAAGGGCGACGCCAAACAGGGACTCGTGGCGCTCGAGCGCGCGGGCATCGGTGAGGGATCGATCCTTCCTCACGAGATCCTGGTCGCGGGCAGGACGAACCCCGACCGGGTGGCCGCCGACCTGCGCAAGGTCGACGGGATCCACGGGGCGGTCGCTCCCGATGATCCCGGCTGGCGCCGCGACGGAACGGCACTGGTAGAGGCGATCCCCGTACCCGACAGCGGCAGCCGTGCCGGTGCGCAAACGCTCGACGGCGTCCGGGACAGCGCCCACGCAGCCGGGCCCGATGTGCGGGTGGGGGGCGGACCGGCGGCCAACGACGACTTCATCGACGCCGTCTACGGCAGCTTCCCACTGATGATCGCCCTGATCACGATCACCACCTTCATCCTGTTGGCGCGGGCGTTCCGCTCGCTGTTGCTACCGCTGAAGGCGATTCTGCTGAACGTCCTCAGCGTCGCCGCCGCGTGGGGCGTGCTGGTGCTCGTCTGGCAGCACGGCCACGGCTCGGACGAGATCTTCGGCATCGCAGCGACGGGCTCCCTCCCGTCCTGGCTGCCGCTGATGGTATTCGCCTTCCTGTTCGGCCTCTCTATGGACTACGAGGTGTTCATCCTCTCCCGGATGCGGGAGGAGTACGACCGCACCGGCTCCACCAGGACCG
>Ga0126312_10003192_pt1 | contig 11036 bp, 11 predicted proteins | sample Plot104A_FD_92537 | JGI IMG/M metagenome (GOLD analysis project Ga0126312, IMG submission 92537) | Serpentine soil microbial communities from UC McLaughlin Reserve, CA, USA - Plot104A | ecosystem: Environmental > Terrestrial > Soil > Grasslands | place: USA: UC McLaughlin Reserve, Lake County... | reverse complement strand
GCTTTCGAGGAGCACACCGCTTATGGACAAGGAACAGGAGAAGGCCGCCAAGGCCCGCGAGTCCGCCCTGAGCAGCGCGCTCGGGCAGATCGAGCGGCAGTTCGGACAGGGCTCGATCATGAAGATGGGTGACGAGGCGGCCGCGGTGAAGGTGGCGGCGGTGCCGACGGGCGCCCTGTCGCTCGATCTCGCGCTGGGGGTCGGCGGCCTGCCGCGCGGGCGAATCGTCGAGATCTTCGGCCCCGAGTCGTCGGGCAAGACGACGTTGCTCTACCACGTGCTCGCCGCGGCGCAGGGGATGGGCGGCATCTGCGCCTTCATCGATGCCGAGCACGCCATGGACCCGGCCTACGCCAAGCGCATCGGGGTGGATATCGACGAGCTGCTCGTCTCCCAGCCCGACCACGGCGAGCAGGCGCTCGAGATCGCCGATCTCTTGATCCGCTCCGGCGCGGTGGACGTGGTGGCCATCGACTCGGTCGCGGCTCTGACCCCCAAGGCCGAGCTCGAGGGCGCCATGGGCGACCAGACCGTCGGCGTACAGGCGCGCATGATGAGCCAGGCGATGCGAAAGCTGGCCGGGAACCTGAACCGGGCGGACACGCTGTGCGTCCTGACGAACCAGATTCGAGAGAAGATCGGCGTCATGTTCGGCTCAAACGAGACCCAGCCCGGGGGGCGGGCGCTCAAGTTCTACGCGTCGCAGCGGCTCGACATCCGCAGGATCGAGACGCTCAAGGAGGGCACGGAGGCGATCGGCAACCGGGTCCGGGTCAAGGTGGTGAAGAACAAGGTCGCGGCGCCCTTCCGGCAGGCCGAGTTCGACATCGAGTACGGCCAGGGGATCTCATCCGAGGGCTGCATCCTGGACCTGGGGCTGGAGCACGACATCGTCCAGAAGTCGGGCTCGTTCTTCTCGTACGGCGAGGAGCGGCTCGGCCAGGGTCGCAACAACGCCAAGGCCTACCTACGCGAGAACCCAGGTAAGGCACGGGAGATCGAGGGCAGGATCTACGAGGCGGTCGGCGCGGAGCCGGCGGCCTCCCCCCTGGCGGCGGTGGAGGCGGGCGGCAACGGCGCCACGCCCGAGGAGGCCGCCGACGGAGAACCCGAGGAGCGGGCGGCCTAGACGTGCCGCCCGCCGTCCGGGCCTCAGTGGCGCGGATCCTTCGCCTAGCCGGCGTCGTCGGGCCTCACCCTGGCTGGCCAGGGCTTCGGCCCTGGTTCCCAGGCGAATGTCGACGGCGGAGCCGCATACAGCCGCGCAGGCTCGGTCTTCGCACCCCCTGAGACGCCTTGATGGACGAATCGATACCTCCCCAGCCCGAGCGCGAGCGGGCCATCGACCTCGCGTACAAGGCCGTGGGGTCCCGCGAGCGCACCGAGGCCGAGCTGCGCACCTTCCTAGAGTGCAAGCGGGTCGAGCCGAATGCGATCGAGGAGGCGGTGGCCGAGCTCGAATCGGGCGGGTTCCTCGACGACGCCCGCTACGCGCGGCGCTTCGCGGACGACAAGCGGTCGCTCGAGCGCTGGGGCGCGGAGCGGATCGCGCGCGAGCTTCACCGCCGCGGCGTTGCGCCGGAGCACGTCGAGCACGCGCTTGCCGCGTGGGGTCGGGACGAGGAGCTCGAGGCCGCCGTCGAGCTGCTCGGGCGGCGAATGCCGCTGGTACTGCGCGACGACCGCGAGCGCGACCGCGCCTGGCGCCTGCTCGTCCGGCGCGGGTACGAGCCGGAGCTGGCCTACGAGGCCGTCCGGGCGCACGGCAGGCGCGCGGCCTGAGCACGGCGGGGCGCTGCCTGGTGCGAGGGCGGTCGGGCGCCTGCTTGCCCGAGCGCCAGACCGGCGACTGCCCGGTTTGAGTGCGTCCGAGCGCCGAGCCGCCCGAGCGCCGGCCGAACCAGCCCCGCGACGGCGAAAGCGGGGGCTGTACTGCTTTACCCGGCCAGGGGCCGGACTATCCAGGACGGCACCGGCCGGCCCGCCGGTTGCGGCCGCCGGGGCGCAGAGCTACCCTGGTGGGGAGCGGCCGGTGACGGCCGCCGTGAGACTGAGAAGACCCACAGAAATCCGCGATTTCCAGCACAATCCCGTGAGCGAGTCGAGCAAGACCGAGGGCGAGCGCGAAAGGAGGGGGACGGCGCTCACCTAACCCCAGCCTCGGGCGCGCCGCTCTGAGCGCGCGCCTCGCCTGAAGGTCATCTGGTGTCTCGCGGCGACGTAGCCGCACCGCTTCGGTAACCGATGAAGCGACCGGCGCCCTGCGCCGGACGGAGGAGACACCCGATGGAGATCGTGTTGGCGGCGCTGGTTGCGGCGGTCGTGGCCGTCGTGGCGGTGCTCGTCACCCAGCGCGGCCGAGGCGCTGCCGCCACTGCCCCCGGTGGCGGGACGGCCACGGAGGCGCCCGTCCGTCCGGACGCCCAGGGCCGCGCCGAGAGGAGCGAGGACGTCGACGCCGAGCTCCGCGCCCGGCGGGAGGAGCTGGCGCGGCTCGAGGAGCGCATCCGCGCCAAGGAAGCCTCGATCGACAGCCGCATGGAGGAGCTCGAGACCCGGGAGCGCTCGGTCGCGGACCGTGCCCGCAACCTCGAGCGGAACGCGGAGCAGTTGAAGGCGGCCAAGCGGGAGCAGCTGCGGGAGCTCGAGCGCGTGGCCGGCCTCTCCGCGGGCCAGGCCAAGCAGATCCTGATGCGGGAGCTCGAGGACGAGCTGCGCCACGAGAGCGCGCGCCTCATCCGCCAGGTCGAGGAGGAGACGAAGCGCGACGCCGACCGCAGGGCGCGCAGCATCCTGGCCGCGGTCATGCAACGAGTGGCGGGCGGTCACGCGGTGGAGACGACCGTGTCCGTGGTCGAGCTGCGCTCCGACGAGCTGAAGGGCCGCATCATCGGCCGCGAGGGCCGCAACATCCGCGCGCTCGAGACCCTCACCGGCATCGACTTCATCATCGACGACACTCCGGGCGCGGTGCTGCTCTCCGGCTTCGACGGGGTACGCCGCGAGATCGCTCGGCTCACCCTCGAGAGGCTGCTGCAGGACGGTCGCATCCACCCGGCCCGGATCGAGGAGGCCTATCACCAGGCCAAGTCCGAGATCGACCAGCACATCGTCGAGGTGGGCGAGCAGGCGGTGTTCGAAGCGAACGTCGGCTCGCTTCACCCCGAGCTCACGAAGCTGCTCGGCCGGCTCAGATACCGCACGAGCTATGGCCAGAACGTGCTCCACCATTCGATCGAGTGCGCGCGGCTGGCCAGCATGCTGGCCGAGGAGCTCGGCGCCAGCCCGCGCACGGCTGCCCGCGCTGCGCTGCTGCACGACATCGGCAAGGCCGTCTCGCACGAGGTCGAAGGACCCCACGCGCTCGTCGGCGGCGAGCTGGCCCGGCGCTACAAGGAGAGCGAGGCCGTGGCCCATGCCATGGAGGCGCACCACAACGAGGTGGAGCTGCAGACCGTCGAGGCGGTGATCGTGCAGATCGTGGACTCCCTGTCCGGCGCCCGCCCGGGCGCCCGCGGCGAGTCGCTCGAGCAGTACGTTAAGCGGCTTCACGAGCTCGAGGCGATCGCCCAGCGCCACGACGGGGTTGAGAAGGTCTATGCGATGCACGCCGGGCGGGAGATCCGCGTGATCGTGAGGCCCGACGACATCGACGACGACGGCGCCGCGCTGCTCAGCCACGAGATCGCCCGCGACGTGGAGAAGGAGGTCGAGTACCCGGGCCAGATCAAGGTCACGGTCATCCGCGAGAGCCGTGCGACGGACTACGCCCGGTAGCGACAACGTCGCGCTCCTGCGCGCAATGACCGCCGCGTACGCGCGCCGCGACTGGGAGCTGGCCGCCGAGGCGCTCCACCCCGACATCGAGTGGGACTTCACGGCCACGGACTGGCCCGATCAGGGGCTCTCCCGCGGCCGAGACGAGGTGCTTCGCTTCTTCCGTCGCTTCCTCGGCGCCTGGGACGACTACCGGGTCGACTTCGAGGACTTCATCCCGGCCGGTGACGACGTGGTCGTCTTCGTGCGCGAGAGCGGGGTCGGCAAGGGCAGCGGGGCCAGGGTGGAGCACGCCTGGACGCAGCTTTGGACCGTGCGCGAGGGCCGCCTGGTGCGCTTCCGAGGCTTCAGCGACCGCGACGCGGCGCTCGCCGCCGCCGGGCTCGCGCCGGAATGAGCGAGCCGCGGCTCTACGTCTGGCGCGGGCTCGAGGAGTGGCTCGCCGAGGCGGCGCTGATCGCCATGGACGCTGACAGCCTGACTGCAAGCGGGACACAGTTCGGCGAGGAGCCCGAGCCCTACCGGGTCGACTACGAGCTCGCCACGGGCGAGCGCTTCGTGACCCGGCGAGCGTCCCTCACCTCCCGCACGGCCGCGGGGGAGCGCCGGCTGGAGCTCGTGCGCGGTGGCGACGGAGGCTGGGCCGCGAACGGCGAGCCCGTGCCCGACGTCCAGGGCGCGCTCGACTGCGACCTCGCCAACTGCCCGGTGACCAACACCATGCCCGTCCTGCGGGAGCGGCTCCGCGAGGGCGGCGCCTCCAGGGACTTCGTGATGGCCTGGATCTCCGTTCCCGACCTCACCGTCCATCGCTCGGAGCAGCGCTACGAGCCGATCGACGACCACACGGTCCGCTTCGTCAGCCTCGACAGCGACTTCCGCGCGGAGCTCGTTCTCGACGACCGGGGCCTGGTCGTGCGCTATCCGCGCATGGCCGAGCGCCTATCCTCGGGGATCGCATGAAGACCTACCACCTGACCACGTTCGGGTGCCAGATGAACGAGCACGACTCCGAGCGCATGAAGGGGATGCTCGACTCGCTCGGCTACGACGAGGTTCCGGAGCGCGCCCGGGCCGACCTCATCCTGTTCAACACCTGCTCGATCCGTGAGAAGGCCGACGAGCGCTTCCTCGCCCACCTCGCCGAGGCGACCGCGCTCAAGCGCCGGGACCCCGAGCGCGTCGTCGGCGTCGGCGGCTGCTGGGCACAGTCGATGAAGGAGCGGGTGTTCGAGCTTTTCCCCGTGGTGGACGTCGCGTTCGGCCCGGGGCAGGTGCACAAGCTCGCGGAGTTCCTGACGACCGACTCCATCGCGGCCCAGGGCTACTTCGAGTTCGAGAGCTTCACGGGGGACCTCCCCGCGAAGCGTGACCGCGAGCATCAGGCCTGGGTCCAGATCAGCGTGGGCTGCAACTGCCGCTGTGCGTTCTGCATCGTGCCGACGACTCGGGGTCGGGAGGTGTCGCGGCCGTTCGACGACATTCTTCGCGAGGTCGAGCGGCTCGCCGCCGACGGCGTACGGGAGGTGACCCTGCTCGGCCAGAACGTCAACTCCTACGGACGAGACCTGCGTCCCGATCGGCGCTCGTTCGCCGAGCTGCTCGGGGTCATCGACGCGATCGAGGGAGTCGATCGCATTCGCTACACGAGCCCGCACCCCAAGGACATGCGGGAGGACGTGGTCCGCGCCCACGCCGAGCTCCCGGCCCTGTGCGAGCACATCCACCTGCCGCTCCAGTCCGGATCCAGCCGGATCCTGAAGAGCATGCGCCGCACCTACGACCGCAGGCGCTACATGGAGCGCGTCGCCCTGATCCGTGAGCACGTCCCGGACTGCGCGCTGACCACTGACATCATCGTCGGCTTCCCGGGCGAGGAGGAGGGTGACTTCGAAGCGACGCTCGAGGTCGCGGACGAGGTCGGCTACGACGGCGCCTTCACCTTCATCTACTCGCCTCGCCGCGGGACGGAGGCCGCGACCCTCACGGACGGGCTGGTCCCGCGCGAGGTCGCGGTCGAGCGCCTGCAGCGCCTCGTCGAGCTGGTCCAGCGCCGGGCTCACGAGCGCGCCCAGCGGTTCGTGGGGCGAACGCTCGACGTGCTCGTCGAGGGGGCCTCGCGCACGGACCCCTCGAGGCTTCGTGGCCGCTCTCGGCACAACAAGGTCGTGAACTTCGACGGGATGGCCCGGCCCGGGGAGATCGTCCCGGTCGAGATCCAAGCCGCCACGAGCCAGACTCTCGCCGGCGAGGAAGTGCTGCTGGCCCGCGCCGCGTGCTGATCCGGGGCCCGAGCGGTCCCGCTCCTATCTACGCGCCCGCGGGAGCCAGCGGTCGAGATCGCGGAGCACGAGGCGCGCGGCGATCACCCCCTCACCCAGCGACCACTGGTCGTGGGGGCCCGGCCGGGCGGCTCGGGACGCGCTCTCGGCGTGCGGCAGCCCCACGTCGGCGAGGATCGAGGCGATGAACGGCCGGCCCAGGTAGGGGCGGACGGCGGCGGGAAGCGCCGCGCTCAGCTCGGCGCGGCTCGGGTTCCCGCCGCGCAGCGCCCGGCGGAGGCGGAGCGCGCGGCGGTCGTAGTCGGAGAGCATCGCCTCGGCGTCGTCGGTGCGGCCGAGCGCCTCGCCGTCCTGGCGGAGGTTGGGCTTCCAGTTCACGCGCGCGTCGGCCATCACGGTGGGGGCGATCTCGTCGAGCCGGCGGTAGATCCGTCGCTGAGCGGGGATCACGCCGAGGATCAGGTCGGGGTCGAGCCCGCGAACGCGACCGAGCTCGGGCCTCGCAACGCTGCCCACGCGCCCCACGCGCTCCGCCCGCCCACCGAGAAAGCGCGGGAAGCCCTCCCCCGCCGCGGGGACCGCCGCGCCGGCGGGCACGACCCCGAGCGCGAGCGAGTCCTCGAGCTCGCCAGTTGCCAGCATCACCGGGCGGCTTGCCCTGCCCGGGACCTTGGTCTCGCCCAGCGCGTGCTGGATCTTCAGCGGCTCCTTCGTCTCCTGCTTGGGAGTCTGCGGCGAGCCGTAGCCACAGCCGCCGAGCGCCAGCGCCGCGACGAAGATCGGGAGGAGGCGTCTCACGGCGGCGAAGTTCTAGCGACCTCGGGCCGGAGATACTGCGGTCGTGCCCGCCGTGATCGCCCTGTTCGGCCCCACGGGCGTCGGCAAGACGGCCGTGGGGCTGGCGTTGGCCGAGAGCCTGCGCGCCCGGGGCGAGGATCCCGTGGCGGTCTCGGCGGACGCCCTCCAGGTCTACGCGGGCCTCGAAACGCTCACCGGCGCGCCGAGCGCCGTGGAGCGGCGACGGCTCGAGCACCGACTGGTGGGGATCCGGGCCGTCACGGAGTCGTTCTCGGTTGGCGAGTTCATGCCGCTGGCCCACGCGGCGATCGACGAGGCGCTCGCCGCGGGCCGCCGGCCGATCGTGCTGGGTGGCACGGGCCTCTACCTGCGGGCCGCCCTCACAGAGCTCGGCCTGCGCCCCCGGCCCGGCGAGGGCGTGCGGGAGCGGATCGAGACCGAGCTCGAGGCGAAGGGGCCCGCGGCGCTCCACGCGCGGCTTGCCGAGCGCGCCCCGGCGGTGGCGGCGGGCATCGCCGCCGCCGACCGCTCGCGGATCGTGCGCGCGCTCGAGCTGCTCGAGATGGGGGAGGACCCCGACCCCGGCGGCGCCCAGCTGTGGACGAGCGAGACGCGCCATCCGACCCTTCTCGCCGGCCTGGTCATGGATCGGGAGGCGCTCTACGCCCGCATCGACGCGCGCGTGGAGGGGATGGCCAGGGGCGGCGCGGTGGAGGAGGTCCGGCGCGCCGAGGCCGCCGGCGCCTCGGCCACCGCGCGCAAGGCGCTCGGCTATTCCGAGCTTCTCGAGGGCGACGTCGAGGGGATGAAGCGCCGCACCCGCAACTACGCGAAGCGCCAGCTCACCTGGATGCGAAAGCTCGCCGGCGTGCGCGTTATCGACGTAACTGGCCGGACCGCGGAGGACGTGGCAAGCGACGTCGCCGCCGAGGCGTAGCTTGGCTCAGCGCTTCGCGAAGCGCAGCACGCAGCTTGGCTCAGCGCTTTGCGAAGCGCAGCACCTGCCGAAGCTCGGCCGGTTGGTCCGGCGCATTGCCCCAGCAGGCGAGCCGAGCCACGGGCTCCTCTCGTGCGGAGAACCGGCGCAGCTTTTCAGGGGCGGGCGCGGTATATAGGGTGCCCGCCGTGCGCTTCGAGAAGTGGCAGGCGCTCGGAAACGACTACGCCATCGTGGAGGAGGGGGAGCTCGCGTTCGATCTCACGCCCGCGCGGGTAAGGGCGCTCTGCGCGGCGCACACCGGGATCGGCTCGGACGGGCTGCTCGTGCTCTCGCCGAGCGAGGAGCGCGGCTACGTCGCGGCGCTCCGGATCTACAACCCGGACGGGTCGGAGGCGGAGCTGTCCGGCAACGGCGTGCGCGAGGCCGTGATGTACCTGCGCCGGAGCGGGTGGACCGACGACGACGTCTTCTCGGTCGCGACGGCGGCCGGCGAGGTGCGGCCGCGGATCACCGGCCGCGACACGTGCACCGTCGACATGGGCCGGGCCAGGCTGCGCTCGCGGGACTACCCCTCGGGCGGCGAGGACGGCGAGGGAACGGTCGAGGCCGCGGGCCGGCGGTTTCGCTTCCGGCACGTCTCCGTGGGCAATCCCCAGTGCGCGATCGAGATCGCGGAGGGTCTCGAGGAGCTCGACCTGTCGGTCTACGGCCCGCCGATCGAGAACCACGAGCTGTTCCCGAACCGCACCAACGTCTCCTTCTGGGCGCGGCGCGCTCCGGACACGATCAGGGCGCGGATCTTCGAGCGCGGGGTGGGGGAGACCATGTCCTCGGGCACGGGCGCCAGCGGTGCCGCGGTCGCGGCCGTGCTGGGCGGCGTGGACAGCCCCGTGACGGTCCACCTCGACGGCGGCGACCTCCGGGTCGAGGTCGAGGAGGACCTGCGCGTGAACCTGTCCGGCTGGGCGCTCCCGGTGTACCGGGGGGAGCTCAGCGACGAGTTCGTAAGGGAGCTGCATGAGGCCGAGTAGCCGGCTAGACCGCCTGCCGCCCTACCTGTTCGCCGAGCTCGAGCGGAAGGTCTCGGCGAAGCGGGCGGCCGGGGTGGACGTGATCAGCCTGGGGATCGGCGACCCCGACACCCCCACCCCGGCGCCGGTGGTGGAGGCGCTCGCCGCCTCGGCTCGGGAGCCCGGGACGCATCGCTATCCCTCGAATCGGGGCCGCCCCGAGCTGCGCGAGGCCTTCGCGCGCTTCTACGAGCGCCGCTTCGGGGTCACGCTCGACCCGGACGCCGAGATCGTTCCCGCCCTGGGCGCAAAGGAGTGCGTGTTCAACCTGAACCTCGCCTTCCTCGACCCGGGCGACGCGGCCCTCGCCGCCGATCCGGGCTATCCCGTCTACACCGGCGGGCCCCTCCTGACCGGGGGCGAGCCGGTGCTGATGCCGCTGCTCCCGGAGCGCGGCTTCGCACCCGACCTCGAGGCGGTCGCGCCCGCCGATCTGGAGCGCGCTCGCCTGATGTACCTGAACTATCCGAACAACCCGACCGGTGCCGTCGCCCCGGACGGCCTGTTCGAGCAGGCGGTGGCCTTGGCGCGCGAGCACGGCCTGCTCGTGGTGCACGACGCCTCCTATACCGAGACGACCTTCGAGGGCTATGTGGCCCCGAGCTTCCTCGAGACGCCGGGCGCCCGCGAGGTCGGCGTCGAGGTGTTCTCGCTGTCGAAGGGCTGGAACATGACCGGCTGGCGCACCGCCGCCCTCGTGGGGAACGCCGAGGCCGTCGAGGCCTACTGGAAGCTCAAGACGAACGTCGACTCGGGGATCTTCGAGGCCGTCCAGCTGGCGGCGGTCGAGGCGCTCGACGCCGGGCCCCCCATGGAGATGCGCGACCTGTACCAGCGTCGGCGCGACCTCGTGTGCGGCGCGCTGGCCGAGATCGGGGTCGAGGTCACCCCGCCGCGCGGCACGATTTACGTCTGGGCGCCCGTCCCGGAGGGCCACACGTCGGCGTCGTACTGCGAGCTGGTGCTCGACGAATCCGGCGTCGTACTGTCACCGGGCGGCGCCTACGGGCCGAACGGCGAGGGCTTCTTCCGCATCTCGCTGACGGTCTCCGACGAGCGGCTGAGCGAGGCCGTCGAGCGGCTGCGCTCGAGCCTGGGGGGCTAGTGCGCTACTGCGGCGTCGTCCCGGTCGGCGACCTTCTCCAGCTCGCCATGCTCGAGGAGAAGCGCGCCCCCGAGCCGCCCATCCGCCTCTCGGCGCTCTTCTACGAGCCGGGCTCCGCGGCGCAGGTCGCGGCCGAGCTGCGCGCCCTCGGAGAGGTGGTCGTGGGCCTGGGGGCGCCAGCCGCGCGCAGGCCATACGACGAGTTGCTCCGGGCTCGCGGCGTCGCCCCCGCCGCGCCCACCGCCGAGGTGGCGGCGGTGCTCGACGCGCTGGGCGATCTGGGCGTCTTCAGGGGCGCGGGGTCCGACGACCATGGAGGGGTGGGGGAGGGCGCCCATCGCGACGCGCCGATCTTCGAGACCAACCCCGACGGGGTCTTCTGCGCGCTACAGGGCCGGCGCCTGCCGGCGAAGCGCCACCCGCATGGCATGCAGCTGCGCATCCACGAGCTCGAGCAGGACCACGTCCTCGACCAGGGCGGCGAGCTGTGGCACCGCCGCAGCGAGGAGATCGACGCGGCTTCGGCCGCGCTCTGCGCGCACCGCTACGCCGTCGGCCACGCCTCCTGGCTCGGCACACCGGGCGAGGCGGTCGTCGTGCTGCCGGGCTCGTCGCTACCGGAGCGCTTCGCCACCGAGGGGGTGCTGCCGCCGGTCGAGCGGATTCGGCTGCCGCCGCTCGCCTAGCCCGGAGTCCCACAACGGGCGGGCTGCCGCAAAACCGACGGTGCCCGTCGCGGGGGTGAGGCGCCCTATGGGTTCAGATGAAACCAAAAGACGACTCACCCCCTCGAGTACCGGCTTTCCCTACCCGGGCGCGTTCCGTCAAGCGCAGACGCCGGGCTCGTGGGGAATCGAGGCTCGTGACCTAGGACCCGGCCAGCGTCTGCCTGAGCCCCGTGTCGAGGTCCCGCGGCGCATAGCCGAGCTCGCGGCGGGCCTTGTCGTCCCTCGCCCAGTAGGTGACGCCGTCGGAGGCCCTGATCAGCTCGCCGAGGTTGGGCGGGAAGCCGAGCGCCGGGCCGAGCACGCGCCCGAACGGCGCCGAGGCCTTGATCAGCGCCG
>Ga0126312_10003191_pt1 | contig 11039 bp, 7 predicted proteins | sample Plot104A_FD_92537 | JGI IMG/M metagenome (GOLD analysis project Ga0126312, IMG submission 92537) | Serpentine soil microbial communities from UC McLaughlin Reserve, CA, USA - Plot104A | ecosystem: Environmental > Terrestrial > Soil > Grasslands | place: USA: UC McLaughlin Reserve, Lake County... | reverse complement strand
CGTGATCGTGTAGTAGTCGCGCCCGCCCTCTTCGATTATCAGCGACTCGGCAATCTTGATACCCCTGTCCAGCGCTACCCAGCACATGACCTTGGAGTAGACGAAGTGCCGGTAGCCGCCCCTGGACTCCCAAAGGCCGGCATCGGGCCTCCGCCAGTTCTCGACTACGAACTCGACGACGGAGCTAAGGAACTCCCAGTAATCCGGCTCGGTCTCGTACTCCTCGGGGTCTAGACCCATCTCGGTCTCGAACTCCCAGTTATCCGCATCCTCCCTCTTGGGGAGCACCACGTCCCTGTAGATGTAGGCCGAGTCGAGTATCTCGCCGTAGATGTCGAGCTGGAACTGCTCGTGCGCGCCGTTTCCTATGCGCACGGGGGTAGACCACTTGTATCCCTCCAGCTCCTCGAGCTCGACCTCGGTGAGCCACCGCTCCCCGCGCAGCCCGTACATGATCTGGAGGTCCTCTGGATACGCTGCCGTCCACTCCATCCAGCGCTTGAACGCACGCGCCTCCTCCCTGTAACCGATCTTGGAGAGGGCCCCGAGAGAAAGCGTCGCGTCGCGGATCCAAGTGTAACGGTAGTCCCAGTTCCTCTCGCCTGCGGGGGACTCTGGGAGCGAGGTGGTTGCCGCAGCCAGGATGGCGCCCGAGGGCTCGAAGGTGAGTGCCTTGAGCGCCAGCGCACTGCGCAGGATGTCCTCTTTGTACTCCCCTTCGTAGCTGCAGCGCCCCGACCACCCCTCCCAGTACTGGACCGTCTCTTGGAGAATCCGCTCTACCTTCTCCTCGTCGAACTCTTCTGCGATCGGCAGGAAGTAGGGCTGGCTGGTCACTACCGAGTACGCTTTATTCCCCGCCCTCAACAATCCTTCGGCGTGGAAGCCGTGATCGATTATGCTCAACGGCACGGAACAGTAGATGGAGATAGCGCTGGCGCCTCCGCGGGCGAATGCGTGGTTCGAGGCCCCTCCCTCTTCTTCGATGAGCACGGCGTGGGGGGTGACCGTGCCGTAGTTGAAGCGCGGCCTGCACTCCACTACGAAGCTGACGCTGCCCTCTGTGCACTCGAGGATGCGCGCCACCTTCTGGTGGTACCTTGCGTGGAGGGGTATGAGCAGCTTCTCTATAGGGGGCACCTGCTGCTTCTTGGTGGGCAAAACGACGTCGAAGCTGCCGGAGAGCTGCAGCCGGTTCCCCTCAGCGGTAGTCTGGTCGGGCAGATCCATGACCATGAAGTCGGTGAGCTTCGCCGTCCCGTTCTCGGTCTTGAACGTGGTCTCGATGACGTTGGTTCCGGGCAGGTACCGCCGTTCGACGGACACTACATCCTTGGGAGCGATCTGAAAATGGCCGCCCTTGCGCCAGTCGAGGATGCGGCCAAAGACGGCGGTGCTGTCGAAGTCCGGCATGCACAACCAGTCGATAGAGCCAGCCTTGGAGACCAGCGCGCACGTGCACATGGAGCCGATAATGCCGTAGTCCTCTATAGGTGGGTAAGACCCACCCGAACCCCAGACCCTTCCCTCCACCTATTCCTCCCGTGATCTAGACCCCTCGACCGAGGTCGGTTTCGCGTGGAGCGGCCGCTCCTCTTGCACTCTTTCCCCGCAAAAGGATGGTACAGAGCGCCAACCAGCCTGTCAACGCGCAGACGAGCCTCGAAGCCCGAGGGTAGAATGTGTCCCATCTTGGGAGCAGCAGCGTACGGAGCCCTGGTGACTATCCTGGCCATTTTAGTGGCGGTCGGAGGAGTTGCCCTCGTCCAGTACCTCGTGCCCTGGCGCCTGCGCCAGCAGCACAACGACGTCGCCGGTTTCATCTACGCGGTGCTCGGCGTCGTGTACGCGGTGTTGCTCGGCTTCACTACCATCGTCGTGTGGGAGAACTTCGATCTGGCAAGGAGCACCACGGAGAGCGAAGCCAACGAGCTGGCCGAGCTCTTCTGGCTCGCCAGGGAGCTCCCCGACTCCCAGGGAGAGCGGGTACAGAAGCTCGCCCATTCTTACGCCGAGGTCGTCGTAGACGAGGAATGGGCAAAGATGGAGGAGGGAGAGGCGAGCGAGCGGGCCTGGGCGATCGTTGAAGAGATGCGGCTAGTGGTCTACGGTTTCCAGCCCGAAACAGGCAGGGAGGAGGTGATCTACGGGCGGGGGATGACGCTGGTGCACGACCTGGTGGATCAGAGGCGGCTCCGGCTGCTCGAATCCGAGCAGGGAATACCTCGCGTCCTCTGGGAAGTACTCGTTGTCGGCGGGATCATCGTAGTCGGCTTCACCTACCTCTTCGGCCTGGAGAACACCCGCTCTCACACCCTGATAATCGGGTCCCTGGCTGCGATCATCGCCCTCGTACTCTTTACGATCTACGCCCTGGATAAGCCCTTCAGCGGGGTCACGCGGGTCCAACCGGATAGCTTCGAGCTCGTGCTCGATACTTTCGAAGAGTATTCGGGCCGGTAGTTGCCACAGGGGCTGCAGGCCCACCACCCACTACGAGGCCACCTCCTGCAGCTGCCTCTCGAGGTCCCTTATCTCGTCCCTCAGCCTGGCGGCGTACTCGAACTTGAGCTCCTCTGCGGCCTCCAGCATCTCGGCCTGGAGGTCGGCGATCAGGGTCTGTAGCTCCTCGGGATCGCGCGGCGCCTCGCGGGCGGCCTTCTGGCGCTGGGATTTGTAGAGGCCCTTAGCCTCGGCGGCGATCAGGATGTCGGAGATGCCCTTGACTATCGTGCGCGGCTCGATGTCGTTGCGCTCGTTGTAGGAGACCTGGATCTCCCGCCTGCGGTTGGTCTCTCCTATGGCTATCCGCATCGCCTCGGTCTCTTTGTCCGCGTACATGATGACCCGACCCTCGACGTTCCTGGCAGCGCGGCCTATAGTCTGGATGAGCGCCCGCTCCCCACGCAGAAAACCCTCTTTGTCCGCATCGAGGATGGCGACGAGGGTAACCTCCGGCAGGTCCAGGCCCTCGCGCAGAAGATTGATGCCGACCAGGACGTCGAACTCGCCGGTGCGCAGGCCGCGGATGATCTGGATGCGGTCGAGCGTCTCGATGTTGGCGTGCATGTAGCGCGCCTTGACGCCGTGTTCGAGGAGGTAATCCGTGAGATCCTCCGCCATCTTTATGGTGAGCGTGGTTATGAGGACGCGTTCCTGTCTCTCGACGCGCCTTGCCACCTCGTTCAGGAGGTCGTCGATCTGGTTCTTCGTCGGGCGGACCTCGACCTCGGGGTCGACGAGACCGGTGGGGCGGATGATCTGCTCCACTATCTGCTCAGAGTGCTCGAGCTCCCACGGACCCGGCGTCGCGGAGACGCAGATCATCTGGTTGGTCTTGAGCAGGAACTCATCCCACATGAGCGGCCTGTTGTCCAGGGCCGAAGGCAGGCGGAAGCCGTGCTCGACGAGAGTGGTCTTGCGCGAGCGGTCGCCGTTGTACATGCCGCGCACCTGGGGTAGGGTGATGTGCGACTCATCTACGAACGTAACGTAGTCGTCGGGGAAGTAGTCGAGGAGCGTGTAGGGCGTCGAGCCAGCCGCACGCCCGTCGAGGTGGCGCGAGTAGTTCTCGATGCCAGAGCAGAAGCCGAGCTCGCGCATCATCTCCAGGTCGTACTGCGTGCGCTGGCGCAGCCTGTAAGCCTCGAGGACCTTGCCCTCTCCCTCAAGCTCGGCAAGGCGTCCCTCGAGCTCGGCCTCGATGTTCTTGAGGGCGAAGGTCAGCCTGTCCTCGTTTGTGACGAAGTGGGTAGCCGGATAGACCGTAAGGGTGTCGAGCTCGCGCAGGATCTCACCTGTAAGAGGGTCGACCTCGGTCATGCTCTCGACCTCGTCGCCGAAGAGGGAGATGCGGTAGACGGTGTCCTGGTAGGCAGGGTGTACCTCGAGGACGTCGCCGCGCACCCTGAAGGTGCCGCGGGCCAGCTGGTAGTCGTTGCGCGCGTACTGGATGTGGACGAGGTCCCTCAGCACGTCGTCGAGGTCGTAGAAGCCGCCCTTCTCGAGCAGGACCATCTTAGAGCGGTACTCCTCAGGGCTACCGAGGCCGTAGATCGCCGAGACGCTCGCGACCACTATTACGTCTCTTCTTGTAAAGAGGCTGCTCGTCGTCGAGTGCCTGAGCCTGTCTATGTCCTCGTTGATCTGGGCGTCCTTCTCGATAAAGGTGTCGGTGTGCGGGACGTAGGCCTCGGGCTGATAGTAGTCGTAGTAGGAGACGAAGTACTCTACTGCGTTGTTGGGGAAGAACTCGGAGAACTCGCTTGCGAGCTGGGCCGCGAGCGTCTTGTTGTGCGCTATGACGAGCGCGGGGCGGCCCGCCTCCTCGATAACGCGGGCCATCGTGTAGGTCTTGCCGCTTCCGGTGACGCCGAGCAGGGTCTGGGCGCGCATCCCCGTCTCGAGGCCGGCGGCGAGCTTCCGGATGGCCTGCGGCTGGTCGCCCGTGGGCATGTATTCGCTGCTTACCTGAAATCTACCGCGAGTTTCGATACAGGTTCCTCCCGTAGAGCTCTTCGTAAGTCTGTCTTGCCTCGAGCACGTTGTCCACGTACTCGCGGGTCTCCTCGTAGGGGATATCCTCCCCTACGTCGAAGCCCTTATCCGAGATCCAGGCGTCCACCCTGCTCTCCCCCGAATTATACGCCGCGAGCATGAGCCTCTCATCGCCCATGTAGCGGTCATCGAGATAGCCCAGATACCAGGCCCCTATCTTCAGGTTCGTCTCGGGATCTCGCCAGTCGCCCTCGATGCCGCTCCGCTTCTGGATGAACTTCGCCGTCTGGGGCAAGAGCTGCATGAGCCCATAGGCGCTGCGGTGGGACCTGGCCTCGGGCCGGAAGCGGCTCTCGGTGTAGACAACCGCAGCGACGAACGTCGGCTCGAGGTCGTGCTCGGCGCTCACCCTCCTGATGGTGTCCTCGTACTCGAGAGGATATAGCTTCTGCTTCACGGTCTCGGGGGCCTTCAAGATGAAAGGTAGCGCGGCGAGCAAGGTCGCCAGCGCCAGAATCGCAAGACCCAGGCGCCTGCGCCTGGCCTGCAACGCGCCGTATCTACGGTTCTTCGTTACGTACTCTACTGCCCGGACTCCTCTCCCGCGAGATCCTCGCGAGGAGCTTCTCTGCCTGCCCTCTTAGTTTATCCAGGTCTCCGTCGTTTTGTACCACCACATCGGCCCTCCTGGCCTTCTCCTCCTGTCCGAGCTGCCTTCTCTCTATCGCTCGCAGCGCGGCCTCCTCAACGCCCCTCTCAGCAGCCCACGCCCGCCGGCGCTCCTCAGGCGCCATGACTGTGACGGTGTAGTCGAAGGCGCCGCTACGCCCGCCCTCGAAGAGGAGCGGTATCTCGGCGACGAAGAGACCGGCACCGGAGCTCTGTCGGCGCCGGTCGGTCTCGCGGCGCACGAGGGGGTGGAGTATGTCTTCGAGGTCCCGCAGTGTATCTTCGTCCCCGAAGACCTCGCGGCCGAGTGCCCTGCGGTCCACGCCCCGCTCGCCCATGACGCCCCTCCCGAAGCGCTCCACTACCCTTGCGATGGTCTCGTCGTCGTTGGTGAGGAGGTCGTGGACGATCTCGTCCGCGGAGACCGTCTCCGCGCCGAGAGCGCCTAGCATCTCCACGAAGGCGCTCTTCCCCGACGCAAAAGAGCCGGTGACTGCGACGATCACCGGCCCTTGCATTTGCTTGCCTTCCCTTGGGGTCTTGAGCTAACTCTCCTCTAGGTCAAGGTCGGAGAGCGCGTCGAAGGCGCCCGAGCGGAGGCCGCCGTCACCGCCACGGTCGGTGCTGCGCGGCTCGCGCTCGCGGCGAGGGCGCTCCTCGCGGCGGGGACGTTCCTCGCGCTCTTCTTTCTTGGGGCGCAGGCTCAAAGAGAGGCGCCGCCTGCGGGCGTCCACGTCGATGATGCGGGCCTCGACCTCATCGCCGCTGCGGACTATCTCGTCCGGCGTCTCGACGTGGTGGTCGGCCAGCTCGGAGATGTGGATCAGACCCTCCACCCCGTCTGCGACCTCGACAAAGGCCCCGAAGGAGACTAGCTTGGTGACGCGGCCTTTTATGGTCTCGCCGACGTTGACCCGCTCGACGATCTCCTGCCATGGGTCCTTGCGCGTCTGCTTGAGGCCGAGCGAGATTCTCTCCCGCTCCCTATCTACCTCGAGTACCTTGACCTCGACCTCCTCGCCAACATCGACTACCTCGCTCGGATGGTCGACGTGGTTCCAGGAGAGCTCGGAGATGTGGATAAGGCCGTCTATCCCCTCGAGGTCTACAAAAGCCCCGAAATCGACGAGGTTAGAGACGGTGCCCTTTACGACCATACCCTCCTCGAGGGAGGTGAGGATACGCTCGCGCTCTTCCTTGCGCTCCTCCTCGAGGACGGCCCTGCGGCTGAGCACCACGTTGTTGCGGCTCCGGTTCAGCTCTATGACCTTGCACTCGAGGCGCTGGCCAAGGAACGCTTCGAGGTTCCTCACGCGCCTGATATCGACGAGGCTCGCGGGGAGGAAGCCGCGCAGGCCGATGTCGAGGATCAGACCCCCCTTGACTACCTCGATGACCGGCCCCTCGACGGTGCGCCGCTCGTTGTAGGAGTCTTCTATGCGGTTCCAGGCCCTCTCGAAGGCCGCGCGCTTGGCGGAGAGGATAAGACGCCCGTCCGCGTCCTCCTTCTGGAGGACGAGCGCCTCGATGCGCTGGCCGAGTTCGACGACCTCCTGCGGGTCGGCCCCCTTGCGTATGGTGAGCTCGTTGGAGGGGATGAGCCCCTCCGACTTGTAGCCGATGTCGACGAGGACCTCGTCCTTGTCTATACGGACTACCTCGCCCTCTACGATGTCGCCGTCCTTGAAATCAATAAGGACGCTCTCGTCTACGGGGACTATCTCCCCGTTCTCTTCCCGGAAGAAGTCCTTCATGGTCAGTTCCCGGGATACGTTCTTCGTGGTGTCAGTCATGTACCTGGTTGCTTTCCTTTTTCCTTAGCTTGCCGGAGCAGATTATACAGTTTTGTGGCGGATTTGTTGGCAGCCCCTATTTTCGGTTGCGGCCACACCTCGAATGTGGACACTAGAGCGCCCGCACCCTTCCCCAGCGCTCTCCTACCTTGATCTCGACCTCGAGCGGCGGCTCGAGGTCGTAGGCCGCTACCATTCTGTCGGTAGCGAGGGCCGCGACGGTGCCTACCCTTTCCTCGTCGACGTCGAAGACGAGCTCGTCGTGGACCTGCATGATCATGTCGGCGCCAAGGCCGCGCAGCCTCGGGGCGAGGTCTACCATCGCAACCTTTATGATGTCGGCAGCCGTGCCCTGCACCCTTGCGTTGAAGGCGATCCTCTCCCCCAGCTTCCTAACGTTCTTGTTCGAGCTCCCGAGTTCGGGCACGTAGCGCCTCCTGCCGAAGAGCGTTGTGGCATATCCTAACTTCTCCGCCTCCTCCAGCGTCTCGCTGATGAACTCCGTCACCCTCGGGTAACGCTCCAGGTACCGCCTTATGTAGCGCTCGGCCTCGACGGGGTGCACGTTTCCCAGGCGATTCGCGAGCCCGAAGCCCGAGATGCCGTAGAGGATGCCGAAGTTGACCATCTTGGCCCTGTGCCTGAGCTCGGGGGTGACGCTCTCCATGCGCACGTCGAAGACCTCGGCGGCTGTGCGAGTGTGGATGTCCTCTCCCGAGATAAACGACTCGACGAGGGCCGGCTCGCCCGTCATGTGGGCAAGGATCCTCAGCTCTATCTGCGAGTAGTCGGCGACGACGAGCCTGCGGCCCTCCGAAGCGGTGAAGGCGTCCCGGATCCTCGCTCCCAGCTCCGTGCGGACCGGGATGTTCTGGAGGTTCGGGGATTCGCTGGAGATGCGGCCTGTGGCCGCTCTCGTCTGGTTCAGGGTCGTGTGGATGCGGTCGTCGTCCGAGACGAGCTTGAGAAGCCCCTCGATATAGGTGCCCCTGAGCTTGGTGAGCTCGCGATACTCGATGACGTGCTCGGCTATGGGGTGCTCGATGGCGAGCTGCTGCAGGACCTTGACATCCGTGGAGTAGCCGGTCTTGGTCTTCCTGAGCGGCGGGAGGCTCAACTCCTCGAAGAGCACCTCGCCGAGCTGCTTCGGCGAGCCGATGTTGAAAGGGTGGCCGACGTCCTCGAAGATCATCTGCTCCAGCTCCCCGATTCGCTCCTCGAGTTCCTCGCCGACCGCCTCGAGGGTGCTAGCGTCTATCGGCATCCCGATCTTCTCGATCTCCCCGAGCACGTCAGCGAGCGGCAGCTCCACGTCGTAGTAGAGCCGCGCCAGGCCCATCTCCTCGAGCTCCGCGTTCAGCCTCGGCGAGAGCGCGTGGATCGTGGCCGCCCGGCGCGCCGCGTCTCTGACCTTCGGATCTTCGTGTTCCACCGCGACCTCGGCCAGGCCCCGCTCCGAGGCCAAGGAATCGAGGTCGTAGCTCCCGAGTCCGGGTTTGATCAGGTACGCCGCAAGATAACTGTCGAAGTCCGCCTGCCGTACCCCGAGCTTCTTCGCGTCATGCACCTTCAAGGGCCGCTCCGGAGGTCCGTCCGAGATCCGCACCTCGTCGCCGGTCGTCGCCACGCACCAGCTCCCATCCCCGACCGGCGCCGCCGCTACGGATTCGAAGCTCGGCTCGATGGGCTCTTCCGAGATGCTCACCGCCAGCCTCTCCACGGCCGCCAGCTCCTCGCCCCCGGCGACGGGTAGGGCGGCGAAGCGCGGCTCGAGGCTCCGAAACTCGTAGCGCCGGAGGACGACGTCGCGGCTCCCCGGCGAGACCCCTTCGAAGCGGAGCGCCTCCGCGTCGAACTCGACCGGCGCGTCGAAGCGCATGCGAGCCAGCTCCAGCGACAGGTAGGCGCTCTCGCGTCCCTCCTCCAGCTTGGTGCGTGTTCCTTTGGCGGAGATCTTGTCAAGGTTCTCGTAGATCCCCTGCACGGAGCCGAACTCCTGCAGGAGGTTAGCGGCGCCCTTGGGTCCGATACCCCGGACGCCGGGGATGTTATCCGAGGGATCGCCGACAAGGGCCTTGTAGTCCGGGATCTGCTCCGGCGTGACGCCGTAGTCCTCGATCACCTCTTCCCGTCCGTACGTCTTCGTCTCGGAGACGCCACGGGTGGTGCGCAGCACCTTCACGCCGCCGTCCACGAGCTGCATTGCGTCCTGATCCCCGGTCACTATGAAGAGCTCCACGTCCTCGGGGATGCGTCTGGAGAGGGTGGCGAGCACGTCGTCGGCCTCGAAGCCCTCGGCCCGGATGGCGGGGATGTTCATGGACTCGAGGATCTCGTCGAGGTGGTCGAGCTGAGCCCTCAACTCCTCGGGCATCGCGGATCTCTGCGCCTTGTATTCGGGGAAGATCTCCACTCGGAACGCCGGCAGCCCGGTGTCCCAGACCACCCCGACACCGACTTCCTCCTCCTCCGAGTCGAGGAGCTTCAAGACCATGCTCGTGAAGCCATAGAGGGCGTTGGTGGGCAGGCCGCTACTCGTCGCTATGCTCTGCGGCAGCGCATAGAACGCCCTGTACAGGAGTGAGTAACCGTCGATAAGGTAGACGCGCATCTATAGCGATTATACCGGAGGGTCCGGCTATATCTCCCCCAGGTAGGCTTCGCGGACCTTGGGATCTTCGCGCAGCTTCTGCGCCGGGGCGGAGTTGACGATCTTCCCCGTCTCGAGAACGTAGCCGCGGGTCGCGATCTCGAGGGCGACGTTGGCGTTCTGCTCGACGAGCAAGATGGTGGTGCCCTGCTCGTTTATCTCCCTTATGGTCTCGAAGATGCGCTCGACGAGCACGGGCGCGAGGCCCATCGAGGGCTCGTCGAGGAGGAGGAGCCTGGGACGGCTCATGAGGGCGCGGCCGATCGCGAGCATCTGCTGCTCGCCGCCGCTCATTGTGCCTGCCTCCTGTTTCGTGCGCTCCTTGAGGCGAGGGAAGAGGTCGAAGACGCGGTCCATGTCCTGGCGTACCTCCGAGCTATCGCTCCTGTGATACGCGCCCATCTCCAGGTTCTCGAGGACGGTCATGCGGAAGAAGATCTTGCGCCCCTCCGGGCTCTGGGCGATACCCCTGCTGATCATGTCGTGTGCGGGAGTGCCCTGAATCTCCTCCCCGTCGAAGATGATCCTGCCCTCGCTCGGCGGCAGGATGCCGTGGATCGAGCGTAGCGTCGTGGTCTTGCCGGCCCCGTTGGAGCCGATGAGCGTGACGACCTCCCCCTCCTCGACCGTGAGCGAGATCCCCTGCAGGGCGTGGATGTGCCCGTAGTAGCTGTGCATGTCCTCTATCTCGAGCAGCGGCATGGCTTCGCTCAGCCCGTCTTCGCCGTGCCGAGGTAGGCTTCGATCACCCTCGGGTCCTGACGCACCTCGTGCGGGGTGCCCTCGGAGATCTTCTCCCCATGGTCGAGGACGGTTACCCGGTCGGAGATGCTCATGACAACCCTCATCTCGTGCTCTATGAGCAGTATCGCTATCCCCCGCTCCTCCCTGAGCCGTCCGATGAGATCCGTCAGGCGCGCCGTCTCCTGCGGGTTCATCCCCGCCGTCGGCTCGTCGAGCAGGAGCAGCTTGGGCTCCGAGGCCAGAGCGCGTGCTATCTCGAGGCGCCGCTGGTCGCCGTAAGAGAGGTTCTTGGCGAACGTCTCCCGCTCGCTGATGCCGACAAAGTCCAGCAGCTCGCCAGCCTTCTCACGGGCCTCGCGCTCCTCGCGCCGACTTCCCGGCGTCCTGAGGATCGAGCCGAGGATGGTGCCTTTGAGACGCGTGTGCATCCCGGCGAGGACGTTCTCCCCCGCGCTCATGGTGTCGAAGAGCCTTATGTTCTGGAAGGTGCGCCCTATGCCCATCTGCGCCCGCCTGTGCGCCCCGTACTTCGTTATGTTCCTGCCCAGGAACACGAAGCTGCCGGCCGAGGGCTCGTAGAGCCCGCTCACCATGTTGAAGAACGTCGTCTTGCCGGCGCCGTTCGGCCCGATCAGGCTGACTATCGAGCGCTCGGGGATATCGAAGTCGACCTCGCTGACGGCGAT
>Ga0126312_10003189_pt1 | contig 11040 bp, 5 predicted proteins | sample Plot104A_FD_92537 | JGI IMG/M metagenome (GOLD analysis project Ga0126312, IMG submission 92537) | Serpentine soil microbial communities from UC McLaughlin Reserve, CA, USA - Plot104A | ecosystem: Environmental > Terrestrial > Soil > Grasslands | place: USA: UC McLaughlin Reserve, Lake County... | reverse complement strand
TAATAGAACTATTGCATTTATTGCTGCTATTTTATTTGCTGTTATGCCTATAACATGGATTTTAAGAAGGATATTGTTAGATAATCTCTTACTACCTTTTCTTTTGTCTTCGATATTGTTTGCAGTATCTCTTCAAGGTCAAAATAGCAAAAATAATAACGGTATAATAAGAATTGGGACAAAAAAAATAAATAAAAAACATTATTTAAAAATCGTACTCTCAGGAGTATTTCTTGGCCTAGCCATATTTACTAAAATCCCTGCGTTTTGTTTCATTCCTCTTGTAAGTTTTCTTGTGTTGTCAAATACCAATAGAAATTTCAAGTCTTTAGCACTATGGTTTATACCTGTTATATTGATACCTGCAATTTGGCCTATGTTTGCAGTATTGGCAGACCAATTTGGCAATTGGTTTGGTGCAATAATAAGGCAGGCAACTGAAAGGCAAAATAAGCCGCTAATTGATTCATTCTACACCTTCTTTCAAATTGATCCAATTCTATTTGTGCTTGGAATGGCTGGCATTGTTTATACTTTATTAAAAAAAGACTACTTTATTTTATTTTTAACAATACCATATCTTATATTCCTACAACTTGTCGAGTTTGTTTCAGTGTATCATCTCATTTTGTTATTGCCTGCAATGTGTATTGCCTCATCAAGAATGATTTATGCTTTATCAAATAAGATAAAAAGTATGAAAGTTGCAGGTGTTTTTCCTTTTGCTGTTGTATCTATAATAGCAATTTTTGCATTATGGATCGATTTCGCATTGATTACCTTAGATTTTAATTCATCTTACTTTCAACTATATTCTATGTTTGTCCAGCTTTTGCATGAGACCACTAGTACAAGTAACAATGGCGACAATAATATAGCCAAGGATGTTCAGCCAACAGTTGTGGGACGGTTTTGGACTAAATCCTTTTTGTGGGCTACACAATATATTTTTGACGAGGAGTATAAATTTGTAAGAGATGATTCAGAGAGATTATATAAAATTCTGACAGAAAGCTCATCAAGGCCGCTTATACTGATAGTAGATAATAAGATGAAACGCAATATAATGTCTGATGGATCAGATGAAAAGCCAACCAACATCAGAACCTTATATGATCTTACCCATACTATCAAACTAATAGAGGAAAAAAGATTCCCTTATGATCGAAACAAGTATCCTTACAGTGCCTTATATGACAATCGAGGTATAGGCAATATTGAAATCAGATCAAACTATTGAGACGTTATATTTTATAAATTAAACAATAACGGTCTTACAATAATCGTTTTCTGATCTTAGTAATACCTTAGATGTTTGAATAAGGAATAATAATAGTCTAGTTATTTTCAATGACCATAGAAATTATAGATTACCAGAACTAATGTGAGATGAAACTATTGTACCTATGGATCATCATTTTTTTAAATTCAGACAAATCAGGAGAACACCACAAAAGTGACATGTTTGTTGGAGCTGTTAAAAGTAAACTATTGCGCTTTGACCTTAATAATAAAAACAAACTAGTGCTTATGCTTAAGGGGAGTATTTGCTGACAAGTAGGTGACAATGAATAAGAGCGTGAAAACTTTACTTTTCTGAAAATTTAGGAATTCTTATAGATGTTGAAGTCAGACCAAACGGACACTTGTATAACTCATTGGTACCGGAAAGGTTGAGAGGAAAAATATGTCAGAGAGGTTTGACGAGGCTAATTTCATCATTTCCGTTTCCCGCATATTTCCAGTTACAGGATCAAATGCAATTCCAAACCTATTTCGAATACCATATACGTAGTACATACCAAGGTGATTCTTTCTCCAAATATGCCTCCTCCTACCCTTTATAGTCGCATAGTATAAAACCTACAAAGTAAGTCTGCACAAACTATACCATGTCACATAAGTATGCTGACATTGGTTGACAGAATTATCATGTTTTCTAGATAGGAATAGCTATTTTGAACATGTCCTTGTCATTGAATAAATGACTTTTACTAGAAGCCAGTTCGAGAATCTTTACAAAAAAGAATCTGATAGTAAGGTAAAGGAAAGACTGTTTCTGGTTATGAAGGTTGAAGAAGATGGAATGGTTCCTGCTCATGAAGCAAAGGATCTTCACAGAAGTAGGACATGGGCTTCTGACTGGCTTGCAAGATATCATAAAGAAGGAATTACTGGATTAAAAGATAGACCTAAGAGCGGTAGACCATCAGAACTGTCATCAGAGGTTATTCTCAGGATAAAAAAGATATTAAAGGAAAGTAAACAAGGATGGACTACAAAACAGGTTAATAGCATAGTTGTAAGAGAAGGTGGTATACAATATCATTACTATCACATATATAGGCTATTACATATATGGGGTTTTAAGCAGAAGATACCAAGAAAAGTACATGTGAATACCGCTTCTAAAGAAGTGAAAGAAGAATTCAAAAAAGAGCACAGAAAATACTAGACAATCTCCCAAAGGGATTTATTTACAGTAGTATCGCTAGATGAATCGCTCTTCTTCTTTAACTCTCTTATAAGAAAGGTGTGGATTGAAGAGCACTCAAGACCAGTAGTCACAGTAACAGGCTCTCACAAACATTTCTGTATGTTTGGTGCTTTCAGTCTAGATCGTAGACAGCTCTTTCGACAGTATGATAGATTTGATGAGGATACATTCTATGAATTCCTAAAGCAGCTACATTATAAATTCCCAAAATGTTATATCTTCTTAGACAAGGCAGCGCCACACTACAAATCACAGAAAGTAAGACAGTACTTTGAGAAACACAAGGATAGTTTGATGCCTCTCTGGTTACCAACAGCATCACCAGAGTTCATGGTACTGGAAGAATGTTGGAATATATCAAAGAATGATCTTTTAGCCATGTCATATTATTATCCCCCTTTTACTGATTTCAGAAATCAGATAGCAGTATATTTTAGAACCAAACGATTCAATTTGAATATGAGAAATTATCTGTAACATAATTATGTTAAATGGTATAGTCATACAATAATAATAATATATGGCTGCATCTTTTAACACATAACAAAAATTGTTTATGTGTAAAAACTTTATGTTAATTGCAGCAATAGGTTTGATATCTCTCATTCCGACATACAATATCGGTTTTGGACAGGAAGATGAGGAAGAAGCTACTATTCCCCAATTGAAAGATTCTAACTTGAATATAGAACTAGTTTCAGATGGGCTTGAGAGTCCTACTGGTATGGCATTTCTAGGTCCTGATGACATTTTAGTTTTGGAAAAAGATAAAGGTACAGTACAGCGTATTGTGAACGGTGAGATGTTACAAGAACCAATATTAGATGTGAATGTTAATTCAGAAGATGAAAGAGGTTTATTGGGTATTGCTGTATCAAAAAATGCCACTAATGATAAGACATATGTCTTCTTGTTTTATACTGAAGCTAAAGGTACAGAGGATGGAGGAGACCCTATAGCAAACCGCTTGTACAGATACGAGCTAGTAGATGACAAACTAGCCAATCCTAAGTTATTATTGGACCTACCCTACCTTCCAGGACCTGCTCATAATGGTGGAGTTATTGCTATTGGACCTGACAGCAACATATATGTTGCTGTTGGTGAGCTAACTCCAACAAAATATGCTAAAGAAGATTATAGATTTTTATCACAAAATTATGTAAATGGAAAAGTGCCTGATGGAAGAGGAGGAATATTGCGTGTTACACAAGATGGTCAGCCAGTAGGGGGCAAAGGCATACTCGGTAATGGACACCCTCTGGATATGTATTATGCTTATGGTATAAGAAATAGCTTTGGAATTGCATTTGATCCTGTAACTGGTAAGTTATGGGATACAGAAAACGGTCCAAGCTGGGGAGACGAAATTAATCTTGTAGAGCCTGGTTTTAATAGTGGTTGGGCTAAAGTTCTAGGTATATGGACTGTAAATGAAATGATAAATGAAGAAGGCAACAGAGAAATAAATGAGGGACAAATTGCCAGCCCAGTTCCGGGCGGCCTAATTGATTTCAATGGAAAAGGGCAATACAGCCCTCCAAAGCTAACATGGGATGAAACTATTGCTCCTACAGCTATTGCTTTTCTAGATTCAAATAAGCTAGGAATGCAATATGAGGACGACATGTTCGTTGGAACTGTCAAAGACAGACTTTTACACTTTAAGTTGGAAGAGCCAAATAGGACAGAGCTAGCTCTAAATGGTACGCTCAGCGACAAAGTTGCTGACACAGTAGAAGATATAGAAGACGTAACGTTAGCTGAAGGTTTGGGAATTATTACAGATGCTAAAGTTGGACCAGATGGGTACTTGTATATTGTCAGTGGCGCAAGATCTCCTGACGGAAAAGTTTACCGAATACTGCCTGTAACAATGGAATAATTGATAACATTCTAATTACTCATGCGTTATTATGCACTTAGTGTATATTAGATAATTACGGGAGAGCAAAGAAGTAATTAAATGAATAAAAAATCGTACAAATAAATCTACGTATAGATATCATATGCCATGAGAATTCCTTATCCATATTTGTGCTTATCCTGCCCACCACGAACTCTTTTGGAACATCTTTGATTGGATTATTTTATGGTTTCAAGTAAAAAACATGAAAGATACTGAACCATATCTGGTTTAATCTGCTTTTTTTGGCGAGAAAAAACTTCATTCCTCTTAAGCCTTTGCGCTGTGATAGGTGTATCCTCTGTATAGTGCTACTACTATGTGTGCTCTCAATCCATTTGACTCAACGACATAGTAGTCACACAATTTGAAGACAATCTGAGTAATACCTATGTATAAGCATATAGGATCATATCTCTACACTTGTTTAACACATATTTTTTGATTTATTATTGACACTGCCTATAGAGTATTGTAAACAACAATGGTAACGAAATGACACGTATATGCTTATATTAAGATAAAACATGATATGAGAGAGAAACGATGAGAATAGTTCTGTTAGCATTATTAATCTTTTTCATTAATTCCGCGTTAGTCTTCGTGCCCTTGTACAACAGCAGGTTAGTAGTTTTAGGCCAAGAAAATGAACAGAACCTATGCAACTTTCACAGAATAAAAAAATTCGATACTCAAGGGAAATTGATTGCAAGCTGGGGTACGAAGGGAACTGACGATGGTCAATTTTTACATGCACATGACATAGCAGTTGATTCTTCAGGCAACGTCTATGTAACTGATGAGGAACGGCAAGATGTACAAAAGTTTAATAGTAATGGTACCTTCATAGCAAAGTGGGGGTCTCCTGGCCTAGGACGAGGAGAGTTTTCTCCAAGGATAGAGGATATTAATATTGGTTCTTCTAATAATGTCTACGTTGTCGATTATGGTAATAACAGAATTCAAAAGTTTGACAGTAATGGTAAATTCATCACTATGTGGGGAACTAAGGGTAGTGAGGAAGGTCAGTTCGATAGACCTTGGGGAGTAGCGTTTGATTCTTCTGGAGATGTGTTGGTATCGGATCTTCGTAACAATAGAATCCAAAAGTTTGATAATAATGGTACATTTATAAGTCAGTTCGGCAAGGCGGGGGATGGTCCTGGAGAATTTATTCATATTCACGGCGTGGCTGTCGATTCCGCTGGCGATATATATGTTGCTGATGCCAGGCAGCACGGACATGTACAAAAATTTAACAGCGATAGTACTTATATAACACAGTGGGGGTCGCTAGGAGATGCTGACGGTCAATTTGATGAACTCCACGGAATAGCTTTCGATTCTGCCGGTCACGTATATGTTGCGGATACTGCTAATCAGCGTATTCAAATTTTTACTCCTGATGGCCAATTTTTGACAAAATGGGAATACAAGGGAGCACAAAATAATGAATTCATTATGCCCCAGGATATTGCTATAGACTCCTCAGATAATGTTTACATAAGTGACGTTGGAGATGCGCATCCCGAAATAAGCTATGTTAATAGGGTTCTAGAGGAGAATCAAGATTCTGTTGAGCCAAATTGTGAATAAGTATGCTTAGGAATAATAGATAATATTGCTATTGCAGGTGACCAAATGGAGACCAAGACTAACGGCAAGGACAATGAAGATGATAATTCAGGAAATAACTAAGTCCTCTACCTACATGTACAAAAACTAGACAAGTATGGAACAGTGGTATACACCGCGGATACAAAAATTAATGCATTAGAAAAATAAATAGCCAAAGTAATTAACAAGGACTACCTCCTCCTCAAGCTGACGTTGGGGGCAGAATTTAATAAAAGAGAAATTTCTTACCTACGATCTGCAAATGCGCTAGTTGGAAATACTATTGAGGATGAAAGTAATGGTAACAGGCCTTGTAGTTCTAACCGTTCTAAAAAGAACTACCAGATATATGCCGTTTACTCGAGACCTGCTAAACGGTATGATATTACGATGTGAATCTGTAGCTGGTTAGAGCTAATCTTAAATTGAACTTAAGCGAAACTAAATCTCAGGTTCTTTTATATAGTGATCTTTTGCTAGCTGTTCTTTTACATACAGTTTTGCGGAATTCAAATTATCCATCTGATTATTAATGCTTATTGCTGTCTCAACAAGGTCAGGCTTTACATTCATTTTTCTTGCGAAGGATGCAAAGGCTTCTGTGTCTTTGGGAAAACATGCTCCACCATACGGCCGGCCACCTCTTGTGCCATATCTTCCTATTCTATTGTCCATTGAAACGGCCAAGCTTACTAGGTCACCGTTAATCCCCATCTTTTTACATAACATGCCTATCTCGTTAAAATATGATATCTTCAGTGCCAGAAAACAATTAGACGCATATTTTGCCATTTCCGCTTCCTCGTAACCTGTCAAAATAATATTCTTTGTCAAGTGACTATACAAATCCAGCAGAGGCGACGCTGAACCGGAAAATTCTTGACCGATTACAATTCTATCAGGGGTAAAAAAGTCCTCCAGCGCGCTGTGTTGTCTCAAAAACTCCGGATTGTACAAGACATCATAATCCTTTCCGTGTTTCAAACCACAATTTGCCTCCAAATAATCAAGGACAACGTGTCTCATAGTTCCAGGAAGCATTGTGCTTCTAAATGCCAAGAGGCGCTTTTTGTTGATTATATCATCGTTTAGTACATTACTAATATCTCGCAATACAGATAGAAGTTGAGATAAATCCTGATGCTTGCCTAGGTCCTCATCAATAGGGTCGATGTCATGGTTGATGCTATTGTTATTAATGTTGTTGTTACTATCGTTCTTACTAATACTATTACTATACTTGGTTTGAGGAGTGTTTACACATACAAAGCTTATATCGGACTGGGAAATAGTATCCCTCAGCGATGATGCCACATCATAGCCTTCCTCTCTCAGAGTCATGAGTCTCTGTTTTGAAATATCAAAGAATGTAACATTGTGTCCCATTTTGTGAAATCCTTTTCCTGTCGCAGTACCTACTACTCCAGATCCTATTATTGAGATGTTGTATATGCCCAATTATATTCTTCTACCTATACCGAACTCAGATACTTTGTGGGCAATCCTAATATATATATAATTTACATTGGTATTATCTAATTTTTAACTGGTAGATATCAGACTGATTAATCTAATATAATAAACTTCCAACCAGAAAGGAGAAAGGTTTTTTGGGCTATTGGTGCAATTAAAAACAACTCTGTGCTACGACTTTCCTACTCCCCCACGGTCTGGACTGCAACGTCTGTTTTATTTTTGTCTCTGGTTCTTGTTTCCTTACTATTAGTTAGCCTTATTCCTTTGGGTTTTGATAGTTTTGGAATAGTAAAAATTGTCAAAGGCATGGGGGTCAGTCTGGCCGATTATCTCGGAAGCGTAATAATTAAGCTTGAAGAACATTTCTGGTTCTATATTCCCCTAGGAATTGTTGGAATATGGCGATGGCTGGTTTGGGGGGTCAAGAAAACCGGGGCGGCACTTTACAAGCCAATACCAGAAAACGCTTCTAACTATACTTTGTCTATTATTACACCAGTATACGATGAGAATCCCGAAACCTTCAATCTGGCACTCCAATCCTGGGAAAGAAATAAACCTGACGAGATAATTGCTGTCATTGATGAGCGAGATAAAGATTGTATAAGAGTTTTTCAGACGTTTTGCAAAAGAAGACCATGGGCCAAACTAATTGTTACACCAAAGCCTGGCAAAAGACAAGCTTTGGCTGATGGGATACTAGAAGCCAAAAACGAAATAGTTGCATTAGTTGACAGCGATACCATCTGGGATTCTAAGATAAAAGGAAAACTACTTGAACCATTCTCTAATCCTGCAATAGGAGGAGTTACTCCTAGGAACCATCCTGTGAGACGTCAGTCAATATGGGAAAAGATGACTGACGTATTTTGGGACATGAGAAATTATTACGACTTGCCTTCCCAAACAGCTATGGGGTCAGCTTTGACCTGTCTTACAGGACGTACTTCTCTTTATCGAAGAGAGATACTATTGCCCAGGTTGGCCAAGTTTCTAAATGAAATTCTGCTTGGAAAACGAAAAGAGCCTGGAGAGGATAAATGTCTAACAAGGCTAATCCAAAGAGACGGATGGAAAACGTACTATCAAAGTACTGCAGTTATATATTCTGTGGCTGCTTCTGATTTCAAAACTTTTATAACGCAAAGGCTTAGGTGGACCAGAAACAGCCATAATTCTGATCTAGTTAGTTTGCTTGATGGATGGGCTTGGCGCCATCCATACCTTGCTTTCTACATGATAGACAGGTTTATTTCTACATTCACTTTATTTCTAGGTCCAATCTTTTTGGGAATTTCTATTTATTACCATCAATTTACAGTTACTTTAGCTATCTTGGCTCTATGGCTGGTAGGTAGAGGCATAAAAATACTCCCCCACCTAAGAAGGCGTCCAGAAGATATTCTCTTGGTACCAATATTTGTTGCCATAAATTTCCTCATGGCATTGATAAAGCTATATGCGCTTATTACAATAAGAGAGCAGAAATGGATAAGAGAACACTATCAGCTGAAGGGCTTTGGTCGTAAGACCCGAGAAAGAGTATTAGCAAAAATTAAAGATATGATCTTAACAACAGAGATTATAGTCAGCATGGTTATATTTGTAGTATATGTTCTAAGATAAATTATAGACTGGTAAGTAAAAAGTAAATATGGTGAAAGTAATACTACAGCATCATAACAGAATTGGGCCCTGTACTGTGCTACCACTGTATAATTGCTCCCAATAATAACGATACATCTTTCAATACTGGGCTGAAGTTCACAATGGTGTTATTCGAAATAAAGTATAATTATAGGATAAACTTTTAACGTAGGAAAAACTCATGATTTCTGTATCGCATCCTGAAATATCAAATAAATTCAAATCTGCTTAGAGCAAAAAAAGTTGGTTTCAAGTCTATCATTTTATTAGCTATCCCCCTTGTATTATCAGCCTTCACTCATATGTGGAATTCGGTAGAATTTCCAGGCATACATACTGACGAGGGTCATTATGTAAGGAGGGGCTTATATGTTTCGGAGGGACTTGGAGCGCAGGAACAGTCAAGCAGGTATGATCATCCATATTTCGGATGGCTCTTCCTAGGAAATATATTCAGTATTATTGGATATCCCGATTCGTTGAGTCCAAGACTTGGAGACGTTTCTTCTATAGAAGCAGTATGGTCTGTTCCAAGAATACTTGTAGGACTTCTTGCAGTAGTTGATACTTTTCTTATTTACAAAATTGTAGAGACAAGGTACAACAGAAAAGTTGCCTTTATAGCCGCAGTTTTGTTTGCAGTTATGCCATATAGTTGGCTCACACGAAGAGTACTCTTAGAATCTATTCAGTTGCCTTTTATTTTGTTGTCTATCTTCTTTGCTGTATTATATGTAACAAATATATCCAAAAATCGGAACAGAATTTTTAATACAAACCGTAATCAAAATTATAATCAAAATCACATCCGAAATACCACTAATTATGGTAACAATAATAATAATAATAAAAATATTTTATTAATTTTTATTTCTGGTATCTTTTTAGGTATTGCCATATTTACAAAAATACCTGCATTTACTTTCATACCTGTTGTAGGCTTTCTGGTATATATAGCCGGCAGAAGTAAGCAGGAAAATGACAACGGAACCAGGAAAAATAACAACAACAATAACATTATTAACAATAAAAAGTATAGCAAAAAAAATGGTCTGAAGAGTCTATCTTTATGGTTTATTCCTGTGATTTTGATTCCCCTAATATGGCCCGCTTATGCGATATCTGTCGGGCAATACGAAGACTGGGTTGAAGGTATAAACTTCCAAATTACGAGAGATAGTAAGCCATTGCTTGATAATATCATGGAATTTTATTCTACCGACCCTGTATTGTTGATACTTGGAATAGTGGGGGTCGGTTATTGTGCTGTGATAAAACGAGAATTACTATTTTTGATCTGGATTGTGCCCTTTCTTATTTTTCTTTACACCATAGATTACGTATCATCTTTTTTCCTAATTCCATTAATACCTCCATTGTGTATTGCTCCTGCTGTCATGATAACAGATTTATCAAATCGTATCATCAAAAATAGAAAGAGAATCAAACAATTATTACCATTCGGTATTGTGTCAGCAATAGCAATATTTGGATTGATAAATACAACCGCTTTAATTATAAAATCAGAGAATTCAAATTATTTAGAAGTGGCAGCAGCAGTAACTAAACAATTGCCAACCGGTATCAGTACCCAAGATGGATCCACACCAAGTGATGATGATCAGATGACAGTTATTGGAAATCCACGCTTTTATTGGATACTTCAGTATGTATTTGATAAACCAAATTATAGTTATAAAACACAATATAATCTGATCAATATACATGCTCTTGAAAGGATTTTGGAAGGTTCAGAAAAGGTAATCATGATAGCAGACCGAGGAATTATGGAGATAGTAAGAAATGAAAAGCAACCTGATAACGCAAAAGCGCAGTTAAGGGCAGAGCGATTATCGGAAATTTATTTCAATACGGAATTAGAAGATAAAGTAGGTAG
>Ga0126312_10003188_pt1 | contig 11041 bp, 9 predicted proteins | sample Plot104A_FD_92537 | JGI IMG/M metagenome (GOLD analysis project Ga0126312, IMG submission 92537) | Serpentine soil microbial communities from UC McLaughlin Reserve, CA, USA - Plot104A | ecosystem: Environmental > Terrestrial > Soil > Grasslands | place: USA: UC McLaughlin Reserve, Lake County... | reverse complement strand
GCGATGGGGATCGTCATGTCCGTCCGCATCGCGAGGAGCCTCCCGTCCTCGTCGAAGAACCGGTACGCGGCGGGCGCCGCGCGCTCGTCACCGTGCGCCAGCACGTCGTCGTACTCGATCGTGGGCGTGGAGACCTCTCTGTAGCCAAAGCGCTCGAAGACGTCCGTGAGCGCGCGCTCGAGGCGCCGGAGCTCGCGCATCTCGTCGGGGAGGATGTCCCTGGTCCCCGGGGGGGTCCGATACGTCACGTGGAGCACCTTAGAGTCCCGCTGAGCCCAGGTTGGGCAGCGGCAGCGCGGCTAGGCGGGAACCGGCTCCACCGCGACGCGCTCGATGCGGGCACCGAGGTCGCGCAGGCGCAGGTCGATCCGCTCGTAGCCGCGATCGATCTGCACGACGTTGCCGATCTCCGAGACTCCTTCGGCGGCCAGTGCAGCGATGAGCATCGCCATGCCCGCGCGGATGTCGGGGCTGTCGACCCGTTCACCGTGAAGACGGCTCGGACCGCTGACGACCGCCCGGTGGGGGTCCGACAGGTGGATCCGAGCGCCCATCGCGACGAGCTTGTCGACGAAGAACAGCCGGTTCTCGAACATCTTCTCGAAGATCATCACGGTCCCCCTGGCCTGCGTCGCGAGCGCGAGCGCGATCGCGGTGAGGTCGGCCGGAAACGCCGGCCACGGGCCATCGTCGACCTTCGGGATCGCGCCCCCGAGGTCGGTCCTCACCTCGAGCATCTGCTCCGGCGGGACCACGATGTCCCGGCCCTCGATGATCGACTTGAGGCCGAGGCGCCCGAACTGGCGGCGAATCATGATCAGGTCATCCGGCTCGACATCGTGGATCCTGATCTGCCCCCTGGTCGCCGCGGCCAGGGCCATGAAGCTCGCCACCTCGATGTGGTCGGGACAGACCCGATGCTCGGCGCCGGCGAGGCGGTCACGGCCGTGCACGGTCATTACGTTCGACCCGATGCCGTCGATGTCCGCTCCCATCTTCACCAGCACGCGTGCCAGGTCCTGGACATGCGGCTCGCACGCCGCGTTGACGATCGTGGTCGGCCCCGGCGTGAGCGCCGCTGCCATCAGCGCGTTCTCCGTCGCCATCACCGACGGCTCATCCATGAAGATCCTGCACGGCTTCAGCCCTCCGTCGGGAGCGGAGATGTCGATCCAGCGATGCCCGTCGATGTGGGCGCCCATGTCACGGAACGCGTCGAGGTGCGGGTCGAGCCGCCGCCGGCCGATGAAATCCCCACCCGGCGGCGGCATGCGAACCTGGCCGAAGCGGGCGAGCAGTGGCCCCGCGAGGAGGAACGAGGCCCGAATTCGAGCTGCAAGCTCCTCGTCCACCTCGCTGTCGATGACCCCGTTGGCTTGGACGCGCAGGTCGTTTTCACCGCTCCAGTCCACCTTGACGCCGAGCCGCTCCAGAAGCGCCACCTGGGTTTCCGTGTCGCGGATGCGCGGCACGTTCGAGAGCACCAGCTCCTCTTCGGTGAGCAGGCAGGCAGCCATGATCGGGAGGGCCGCGTTCTTGTTGCCTGCGGCGACGATCTCCCCAGACAGCGGGATGCTGCCGTAGATGATGAATTTCTCCATGGCGGGGGCTAGGGTAACAACGCACCTGTGAGCGCGAGGCTGCATAAAGGAGGGTCATTCCGGGCCGAGCGCGAACAATTTCCTGATGCCCGCACCGAAACGTGACGATGCCTGGAACCTGGTCTGCGAGTGGATCGAATCCGACTCGCTGCGAAAGCACGTCCTCGGCGTCGAGACCGCGATGCGCGCGTACGCTCGCAAGGAAGGCGAGGACGAGGAGCTGTGGGGCAACACGGGGCTTCTCCACGACCTCGACTACGAGCGCTTCCCGGATCCCGACACGGGGCACCCGCGAATGGCGCTCGAGGAGCTCGAGAGGCGAGGCTACCCCGGGGAGCTGGTCGAGGCCGTGGCCGGGCACGCCGAGTACCTGAACGTCCCCCGCAAGACCCCGCTCGCGAAGACCCTGTTCGCCGTCGACGAGCTTTCCGGGTTCATCGCTGCCTGCGCCCTGGTCCGGCCCACCGGGATCGAGGGGATGAGGCCGAAATCGGTCAGGAAGAAGCTCAAGCAGCCTTCCTTCGCCGCCAAGGTGGACCGTAGGCAGATCCGCCGCGGGATCGAGGAGCTGGGCGTGGACGAGAACGACCACATGCAGCTCGTGATCGACGCGATGGCCGAGCGCGCCGACGAGCTGGGCCTGGGGCCGCACCAAGGGTCGCCTGAGTGAGGCGCGGCTGGAGGATCGCGATCGCGATCCTGATCGCGCTCGGGGTCCTGCTCGCAGTCAACACGATCGTCACGGACCAGCAGACGAAGCCAGCCGTAGTCACGGTCGAGGGCGGGCGAATCCTCCACCTGACGGGCGGCGACATTCAGGTGGCCGATGCGGGCCCCGAGAACAAGCGTCGCGCAGGACCTCCGATCGTGCTGCTGCACGGCTACGGGGCCTCGCTCCACTGGTGGGACCGGATGGTCCCGCCCCTCGCCAAGGACCACCGGGTAATCCGCGTCGACCTTTTGGGCTTCGGCGGATCCGAGAAGCCGAAGGCCGACTACTCGATGGACGAGGAGGGCCAGCTCGTCGCGCTGGCGCTAGGACGCTTGAACGTCCAGGGCGCCGTGGTCGTCGGCCACTCGCTGGGCTTCGACGTCGCCACCGCGGTCGCCAAGCAGTCGAGCGAGCTCGTCGATCGGCTCGTGGACATCGACGAGGGACCCGACTCCAGCTACGACGCCGGGTTCCCCTTGCTCGCCAGGCTGGGGTACGTCCCGGTGATCGGCGAGGCCTTAAGCCGGATCGTGCCGGACTTCGTGATCCGCGACAACTACGGGGTCGCTTTCGCGCCCGGTTACGACCTCGGCCCCTTCGGTGACCAGGTGGTGGACGACTTCCACGCGATGACATACACCTCCTACGACCGATCCTCCTCGGAGGAAGGCGACTACACCGACGAGGTGCCGCTCAACGAGCGCGTCCGCACCACTGCCGTGCCCCTGCTCGTCATCTTCGGTACCGAGGACCAGCTCTGGGACGACCCCGCCGAGACGGCCGACGCCTACCGAACCGTCCCCGGCGCCGAGATCAGGATGATCCGGGGCGCCGGGCATTCCCCGAACGTGGAGAAGCCGGAGCGGACGGCGCGGTTGATCCTGGAGTTCGCGGCGGAGGCGGGCGCGGCGAGGCGCCACTAGCGTGAAGTGTCGAGCGCGAGCCGCGAACCGTTGAAGCTTTTGGTACCCCAGGGGCCACCAAATCCTTCAAGCCTCGTTTGTCCGAAAGGTCCTTACGGCTTTCAGACCACAGCGCGGGCGCTCGAGCTGGAGCACTGAGCCACGCGGCTCACTGCCATCTCCCCCCCGCCTTCGCCCACTCGAGCAGGTGGTCCACCGAGCAGAAGTCGTCGGGGACGCGCGCCTCGCCGCGGTGGCGCACCAGCAGCACGTGGACCTCCCCGAGCTCGGCGCCACAATGGGTGCAGGTCAGCCGGCCCCTCGCCACCGATTCCGGCTCGTCGAGCTCCCCCGCCTCCCAGTGGGGCCCCTGGATCGCCCACGGGACCACGTGCTCCAGGCGGCAGAAGACCGCTCGACGGTCCCCGGCCGGCTCGTAGAGCCGAAAGCCGTCGTCTGCCTCGACCCAGGCGCCGCACCAGGTGCAGCGCTCAGCCACGTATGTTCCTCCGCATGGCCCCGATCAGGATAGTTGCGCTCGAGGGGGACCAGACCGGCCAGGAGCTGCTCGAGCAGGCGCTGCGGGTGCTCGATCCCCGGGTGATCGGGATGCAGGTCGAGCTGATCCGCTTCGACCTCTCGCTCGAGAACAGGCGCCGTAGCCAAAACGCGGTCTGTGAGGAGGCGGCGGCGGCGATGCGCGAGACGGGGCTGGGGCTCAAGGCGGCGACCATCACCCCGGAGGGCGCCCGGGATGTCGGGAGCCCGAACTGGATTCTCCGCGAGGCAGTAAGCGGGAAGGTGATCCTGCGGACGGGCCGCAGGATCCCCGGCGTGACGCCGGTCGGCGGCTTGCACCACCCGATCGCCGTCTGCCGGATGGCGGTGGGCGACGCCTACGGCGCCGAGCAGTGGCGCGAGGCTACGAACGGCGACGAGCTCGCGCATCGTGCCGAGACGATCCGTCGCTCGGACTGCCGTGCCGTCGCCGAGTACGCGTTCAGGACTGCGAGGCAGCTCTCGGGGACGGTGTACGGCGGGCCGAAGTGGACGGTGAGCCCGGTGTACGAGGGGATGCTGAAGGAGGAGATGGACGCAGCGGCGGAGCGTCATCCCGCGGTCGGCTATGAGCCCGTGCTGATCGACGCCACGCTCGCCGGCCTGGTGAGCGGGGCGGCGACGGAGCCGCTCGTCATCCCCTGCCTGAACCGCGACGGAGACCTTCTCTCGGACCTCGTCCTGCCGCTGTTCGGCTCGATCGCGGGCGCCGAGTCGGTGCTCCTGGCGCTGGACGACGATCTCCACACCACGGTGGCGATGGCCGAGGCGCCGCACGGCACAGCTCCGGCCCTCGAGGGCAAGGACGTCGCCAACCCGATGGGGATGATCCTCGCCGCCGCGGCCCTGCTCCATTACGCTGCGGAGGCCGGAATGGAGGGGGCGGAAGAGGCCTCGCGGGCCGTGTACGACTCGGTGCTCGAGGCCACCGCGGCCGGCGTTCGCACCACGGACCTCGGCGGGCATGCCGGGACCACCGAGTTCACCGACGAGGTGATCTCACGGGTGCGGGCGAAGCTGGCTAGCGGCTAGCCGAGAGGGAGCCGTCTCGTTTCAGGGTCGCCGCGACAGCCGGGGTATCCGGGCCGAGCACCTGACGTGGGCCCCTGAACTGGAGCGACTGGACGAAGCCTGCGGCGCCGGGGCTGCGCACGGCGATATAGGCGACGTCTCCGGCGCCCTCGACGCCGCGGGCATACACGACGACGGCGCACTCGCCGCCGAGGGCGCGACGGTGGCTAAAGACCACCGCCACTCGTCCCCGGAACGGTCCCGCGACCCGCGCCGTGGGCAGCAGGACGTGTGCGAGGCTGGGGGCCAGACCCACCCGGTTCCACGCATCGACGCATTCCGCCGGGCTCGGGCCTTGGGGACGGCCACGGCGCGTCGCTGGGCTCGGCCCCCTCCGGCGCGAAGGAGCGGCTGCCGGCGGGGCGGCCTCGGACGCGTCAGTTCGCGCGCCAGGCTTGGAGGTCGTCGTGCCCGAGGCCTCGGGCTGGGTGCCGGTGCTCGTGCTTCCCCCTCCCCCGCAGCCGGCGAGGAGCACCGCGAGCCCGAGCGTCACCTGGAAAGCGGTTGCCCGACCGCGACCCACCCCGTCTCCCTAGGCCGTTTGGCGAGGCGTCCGCCCGCCGCCGACGCCGGGTTCGACCCGTCGCCACTGGACGATCTTCCCGTCGCGGATCACGAATGAGGTCTTCGCGATGCCGCCGGTGCCCGGCCCGCAGATGCCCGGCCCTGGCCGCTCGGTGAGCCGAAACGTCGCAGTGGTGAAGGCGCCCGCCGTCTCGGCGCGGATCAGGCGGGCGCCGCACGGAAGCGACTCGTTGAAGCGGCGGGCGTCATCGAGGCTGTGGATGTGCAGGAGGACGGGCCCGTTCTCCGCGACGCTCGGGATCGCGAAGTACCCGGCCGCCGCGTCGACGTCCCCCTGCCGAAGCGCCATCACCCACGCGTCGATCACGCGCAAATCGGCGGGATCGGCGTCGCCGGCTACCTCGTGCGTGGCGCTACCGCTCCCGGTCGTGGTCGTGCCGTCGCCCCCGCAGCTCGCGAGGGTCAGCAGGGCACCTAGCAAGAGGGGCATGAGAGTCGATAGGTGGCGCTTTTGTCGCGGATAGCACGAGAAACGCGCCACGTGCTCACCGAAGAAGGGCATCTGCCCGCAGTATGCCCATCAACGGCATCGCGATTCCGAGGACGAAGCGGCGAGCTGAAGCGTCTCGCGTCCGAGGGGGGCGGATGCCCAACGCGACGGTTCGGGCCCCAGTGCCAATTCCGTCCTCGCCATGTACGAACATGTGTTCGTATGGCAAGCACCTTCAACGGCACCAGCCCCTCGCGGCGCCATAAGGCGCCGCGCACGATTGCCTGTGCGCTGATCCCCCGCTTCGCCCTCCTGGCGATCCTCGGAGAGCGGCAGGCGCTGCTCTCCCGCCCGCTGGCGCTGGCCCCCGAGCCGGGGGGACCTCAGGTGGTCGGAGAGACCTCGGGGCCGGCGGAGGCGTTCGGCGTGCACGCCGGGATGCGCATCACCGAAGCGCTCGCGCGCTGCCCGGAGCTGGCTCTGGTGCCGCCCGACCCGGAGCGGTCGGAGGCGGCCTGGGAGGAGGCGCTGCGGCGCCTGGAGGGGATCGGCGCGGCGGTCGAGCCTCGACGCCCGGGCGGGGCGTTCTTCGAGGCCGAAGGGCTGCGCGGCATGTGGGGCGGGACCGTGGAGGGAGTTCTACGGCGGGCGCGGAAGGCGATCGGCGGGAGCGTGCGGCTCGGCGCGGGCTCGAGCCGACTCTGCGCCCACGCCGCGGCACTTCGCGCGCGACCTCGCAGGGCGCCCGTGATCGTCCCCCAGGCGATGACGCGCGCCTTCCTCTCCTCCCTCCCGGTGGGCCTCCTTCGCGACCTGCTCGAGGGGGAATGGGAGCGCGTAGACCTCCCCGAGAAGCTCGAGCGGCTCGGCATCGAAAGGCTCGGGGAGCTCGCGGAGCTTCCCCGCGCGGCGGTCGCCGATCGCTTCGGCGAGCCGGGCCTGCGGGCGCTGCGAATGGCTCGTGGCGAAGGCGAGCCGCTTCGCCCGCGCCAAGCCCACGAGGATCTGGTCGAGCGCCTCGAGCTCCCCGAGGCGATCTCCGGGGCTCAGCTCGAGCGGGCGCTGGCCCTGCTCGTCGACCGCCTGCTCGCCAACGCGGGGCGCCGTGGGCGGAGCCTGCGGCGGCTGCAGCTAGCGGCGAGGCTGGCCGGCGGCGGTAGCTGGCGAGCGGTGGCGGCCCTTCGCCAGTCAAGCGCCGATCCCCGGCGCCTGCGCCTGGCGCTCGAGCCGAAGCTGCGGGAGCTTCCCGGCTCCGCCCTCACGCTGAGCCTTGCGGCGCTCGAGCTAGGGCCTCCGGCGGGCGAGCAGAGCTCGCTCGACGAGCTCGGGCTCAAGCAGAGGCAAAGGCGGCTCGCCGAGGCGGTGCGCCAGGCGCGGGCGGTGGCGGGAACGGACGCGGTGCTGAGGGTGCTCGAGGTCGACGCCGGTTCCCGCGTTCCGGAGCGGCGCTCGCTGCTGACGCCTTATCAGGAGGAGGAATGAGCCGGCAGGTCGTCTACTGGCCGCAGCCGGTGAAGGTGGAGGTCGGCCCCGGCGGCGCCCCGGCGGCGGTCGAGGGCGTGGGAGTGGACGCGGTGCGCGAGGAGTGGCTAGTCGAGGACCGGTGGTGGACGCCGAGGCCTCTTCGCCGCCGCTACTTCGAGCTCGTCCTCGCGGACGGGCGCAATGTCGTGGTGTTTCGCGAGCCGGCGGAGCGAGCCATGGATGGCGAGCGGTGGCACGGCAGAGGTCGCGACCCGACTGGAGGGAGCGATGCGACCTCGGCCGGGTCCGGCCGCTGGTTCCTCCAGAGGGCATGAGCTACGTCGAGCTGCACTGTCACTCGGCCTACTCGTTCGGGGACGGGGCGTCGGCGCCCGAGGAGCTGGCGGCACGGGGCGCGGAGCTGGGCTATCCGGCGCTGGCCCTGACGGATCACGACGGGGTCTGGGGGGCGATGGAGTTCGCCCAGGCGTGCAAGGCGTTCGGGGTGCGCCCGATCGTCGGCGCGGAGCTCGCGGTTTCCGATGACGCTCGGGGCGGGGGGCCTGCCTTCCACCTGACGGTCCTTGTTGCAAGCAGGGAGGGGTGGCGGAATCTCTGTCGTCTGGTGACCGAGGCGCATCGCGATACGCGCCCGGTGCCCGACCGGGAGCCCATTCCCCCGGTCTTGCCGCTGTCGGCGCTCCCCGAGCGGAGCGGGGGGCTGGTCTGCCTCTCGGGCTGCGCTTGCAGTGGCGCCCTCGCCGGGCAGTTCGAGGGAGCGGGCGAAAGACCGGGCGGGGCCGAGGCGCGCTCGGCCGAGGAGCTCGGTCGCAGGTTGCTCGCCGCCTTCGGCCGCGAGCGATTCCACGTCGAGCTCCAGCGGCCGTTCTGGCGCCACGACCGGGCTCGCAACCGCTGGCTGGCTCGGATCGCCGAGCGGCTCGGCGTTCGGTGCGTGGCGAGCGGCAACGTGCACATGCACCACCCGTCCCGAGCGCCGCTTCAGGACGCGCTGGTCGCCGTGCGCCTCGGGGGGACGCTGGAGGAGACGGAACCCCTCCGGCGCGGGAACGGATCCTCCTACCTCGCCGCCCCGGCGGAGATGGCCGCCCGCTTAGCAGAGCATCCCGAAGCCGTGGCGGAGACCGCGCGCCTCGCCGAGCGGCTCGAGTTCGATCTCACGCGCGATCTCGGCTACCGCTATCCGGGATCGGAGGATCCGGACGCCGACCGGGTGCTGGCGGAGATCTGCCGGGCGCGCTTCGAGCATCGCTACGCGGGTGAGCCGCTGCATCGGGAGGCGCTGCGACGGCTCGAGGAGGAGCTGGAGCTGATCCGCTCGCTGCGGCTGTCGGGGTTCCTGCTTCTGCACTACGACATCCTGGAGCTGGCGCGCGAGGTGGCGGCGGAGGTCCGCGGGCCCGATTCGGCCAGGGCGCTCCTTCCTCCCGGTCGCGGGCGCGGCTCGAGCGTCAGCTCGATCGTCTGCTACCTGACGGGCCTCTCGCACGTCGATCCGGTCCGCAGCGGGCTGTTCCTGGGGCGCTTCTTGAACGAGGAGATCACCGAGGCGCCCGACATCGACCTGGACTTTCCTCGCGACATCCGGGAGAGGCTGATCCCGCGGGTCCACGAGCGCTACGGCAAGGAGCGCTCGGCGCTGGTCGCGGCCTTCGCCTGCTACCGCTCGCGCGGCGCGACCCGGGACTTCGGGAAGGCGCTCGGCCTGCCCCCGGGTGAGATCGAGCGCGTGGCCAGGACGGTGGATCTGTTCGATCGACCCGGGTCCGTGGAGAGCGACATGGCCGCCGCGATCGGCGAGGAGCGCGCCGGATCGGAGCGCTGGCGGGCGCTGGCGCGCCTGGCTCGCGACGCGTGGGGGCTCCCCCGCCATCCCTCCCAGCATCCGGGCGGAATGGTGATCTCCACCCGGCCTCTGATCGACATCTGCCCCGTGCAGCCGGCGGCGATGGAGGCTCGCCAGCTCGTGCAGTGGGACAAGGACTCCTGCGCCGACGCCGGCTTCCTGAAGATCGACCTGCTCGGGCTGGGCATGCTGTCGGCCGTGGAGCGCTGCGTGGAGGAGATCGCCCGCGTCCGGGGGGAGCGGATCGATCTCTCCCGCATTCGGATCGACGACGGCGACACCTATCGGGCGATCCGCGCCGCCGACACGACGGGGTCGTTCCAGATCGAGAGCCGGGCGCAGATGCAGATGCTGCCGCGGACGCAGCCGGAGAGCCTCGACGATCTCACGGTCCAGGTGGCGCTGGTGCGCCCGGGGCCGATCCAGGGCGGCGCCGTGCACCCGTACCTGGAGCGGCGAGAGCGGCTGCGGAAGGATCCATCCTTCCGCGTCCACTACGAGCACCCCTCGCTCGAGCCGATCCTCCGGGACACGCTCGGGACGATCGTCTTCCAGGAGCAGGTGATCCAGGTGGCGATGGCGCTTGCGGGGTTCAGCGCCGGGCAGGCGGAGGGGTTGCGCCGCGCGATGAGCCGCAAGCGCTCCGAGCAGGCGATCCTCGCCTACCGGGACCAGTTCATCACCGGGGCGAGGGCGCGCGGCGCGACGGGGGAGGTGGCCGAGCAGGTCTTCGAGCAGATCCACGGCTTCTCGGGCTTCGGCTTTCCGAAGGCGCACGCGGTCGCCTTTGGGCTGCTCGCCTACCAGTCCACCTGGCTTCGGGTCCACTACGGCTCGGAGTTCCTCTGCTCCCTTCTCAACGAGCAGCCGATGGGCTTCTACCCGCCCGACGCATTGGTGCATGAAGCGCAGCGGCGCGGGATCGAGCTGCTGCCACCCGATGTGAATCGCAGCAACGCCGAGTGTTCAGTGGAGCTCCTCGCTCCTCGCTCCTCGCTCCTCGTCGGCACGGGGCCGAGCAACAGGGAACGAGAAACGAGGAACGAACGGCTGGCTGTGCGCATCGGTTTGGGCTACATAGCCGGCCTGGGAGAAGAAGCGGCAAAGGCGGTGGCCGCGGAGCGCGAGCGCGGCGGGCCCTATGCGGACCTCGCCGGTCTGGCTTCCCGCTCCGGGGTGGAGCGCGACTGCCTCGAGCGCCTCGCCTGGGCGGGAGCGTGCAAGGCGATCGGCGGCGGCGATCGGCGGCGGCGCGATGACCTCTGGCAGCTCGGCGTGGCGGGGCGCGTCGCGGGAACGCGCAGATATGCGGGAGAGCAGCTCTCCCTTCCCCTCCCCTTGCCTCCGCCCCCTCGCCTGCGCGAGCTCGATGCGTGGGAGAGGCTCGTCGCCGACTACGCCTCCACCGGCATGGCGCTCGCGGAGCACGCCATGGCGCTGCTGAGGCCGAGCCTGGAGGACGGGGTTTCCTCGAGCGCCGACCTTGCTGAGATGGCGCACGGAGCGCGGGTCGAGGTAGCCGGGCTGGTCGTCGCCCGCCAGCGTCCGGCGACCGCGCGCGGTGTTGTCTTCATGCTGCTCGAGGATGAGCTCGGGACGATCAACGTCGTCGTGCCGCCGCCCACCTACGAGCGTCATCGCCTCACCGTAAGAACGGCCTCCTTCGCCCAGGTGAGGGGGCGACTGGAGCGGCGTGAGGGAGTGATGAACGTGGTCGCCTCCTCCCTGCGCGCGCTCGCCACGCCCGATCAGCCTCAGGCCGAGGTCAGGCAGATCGAGCCGCCCGCCGAGCGCGAAACCGGGCGGGCAGCCGAGGCGGCATCTCGCTCACGGGCCAAGGCCGCCGAGCTT
>Ga0126312_10003187_pt1 | contig 11043 bp, 8 predicted proteins | sample Plot104A_FD_92537 | JGI IMG/M metagenome (GOLD analysis project Ga0126312, IMG submission 92537) | Serpentine soil microbial communities from UC McLaughlin Reserve, CA, USA - Plot104A | ecosystem: Environmental > Terrestrial > Soil > Grasslands | place: USA: UC McLaughlin Reserve, Lake County... | reverse complement strand
GGCGCGGTGACCGACAAGCTGGTCGACTTCGCCACCGATCTGATCGGCGACGCCGGATACGCGGGCGTCTTCGTGCTGATGACGCTCGAGAGCGCCCTGATCCCGATCCCCAGCGAGGCGACGATGCTGTTCGCCGGTTTCAAGGTCGACGACGGGACACTCACCCTTCTCGGGATCGTCGCAGCAGGCGTGCTCGGCAACCTAGTGGGTTCCTGGATCGCCTACGCGATCGGCTACTTCGGACGCCTCGAGCTCCTCGAGCGCCACCGTGTCTTCCACGTGAACCAGCGCTACCTCGACTGGGCCGACGACTGGTTCCGGCGCCACGGCGACGCGACCGTGTTCTTCACGCGGATGATGCCGATCATCCGCACCTTCATCTCGCTCCCCGCCGGGATCGCGCGGATGCCCTTCTGGCGGTTCACCTGGCTGACCCTCCTCGGCTGCATTCCCTGGGTGTTCGCCCTCGGCCTGCTCGGGCGTGAGGTGGGCAGCAGATGGGAGGACTGGAAGGACCGGCTGCACTACCTCGATTACGCGGTGCTCGCCGGGATCCTCGTCCTGATCGCCTATCTGCTGATCAGGCGCCGCCGGGGCCAGGTCGAGCCCGCCACCGAGGGTTGATGCGACCCGACCGGGCGATCGTCCTCGGCGTGGTGCAAGGGCCCGCTGAACTGCTCCCGGTTTCCAGCTCCGCCCACCTGACCCTTCTCCCGTGGCTCGCCGGGTGGGGCTCGGAGGAGCGGGACCCGGAGCTGCGGAAGAGCTTCGAGGTCGCGCTCCATGCCGGGGCCGCCGCCGCCCTGCTCGTCGGGCAGCGCCGGGTGATCGGGGAGGAGCTCCGCACCTTCGATACCCGCAAGGCCGGCGTCCTGGCGCTGTCCTTCCTCCCGCCGTTTGTCTGTGGCCTGGCGTTCGAGCGGCCGATCGAGCGGCGCCTCGGTGGGCCGCTCTCGACGGCTCTGGGCCTGCTCGCTGGAGCGGCAGGGATGGTCATTGCGGACCGCTGCCCACAGCAGCGGGATCGCGGCGCGGCCACGGCCGCCGACGGGCTCGCTCTCGGTCTCGCCCAAGCCGCCGCGCTCGCCCCGGGGGTCTCTCGAAACGGTGCCACTCTGACCGCCGCGCGCCTCCGGGGCTTCACCCGCCAGCACTCCAACATGCTCTCCCGGACGGTCGCCCTGCCCGTGATCGTCGGGGCCGCCGCGCTCAAGGGGGTCCGGCTCCGCCGAAGGGGTCTCCCGGCGGGCGAGGGAACGGGTCTCGCCATCGGGACCGGGACGTCGTTTGCATCCACCCTCGCCTCCCAGGCCCTGATCAAGCTGGTCGAGCGAGACAGCGCGCTGTGGCCGTATGCCGCCTACCGGGCGGGGCTCGCCTCTCTGGTGCTCGCGAAGCTCTGGAAGGGCCGCCGCCAGAGGACGGCTGCCCACCCGCAACTCGGAGGTGTCGCATCGCCGGTGAGCTCGGATGGCCCGCCGACCGACGGAAATGGCGCATCGAGCTGGGTCGAACCGGCGACCGGGCAGAGGAGTCGGCCCGCGTGAGCGAGGACGCCTACGCGAAGGCCGGCGTGAGCCAGGGAGAGGCCGACGCGGCAGTCGCGGCCCTCGTCGCTGCGCTGCGCTCGGCGGCGCCGGCCGATAGCCGCCAGGTGCTCTCCAGCGGCCATTACGCCAACGTCATCCGGCTGGACGACCGCACCGGTATCGCGCTCAGCACCGATGGGGTGGGGACCAAGCTGGTCCTCGCTGAGCGCCTCGGCCGCTGGGACACGGTCGGGATCGATTGCGTAGCGATGAACGTGAACGATGTGGTCTGCGTCGGCGCGGAGCCGCTGGCGATGGTCGACTACCTCGCCGTCGACCGGGCGGATGCCGAGATCGCCGGGGCGATCGGCGTCGGACTGGCCCGCGGGGCCGAGCTGTCCGGCATCGAGATCGTCGGCGGCGAACTCGCCCAGCTCGGGGAGATCGTCAACGGGCTCGACCTGGCCGGCGCCTGCTTCGGTGTCGTCGCGCTCGATGACCTCGTCACCGGCGCTGAGATCGAGCCGGGCGACCCCGTAATCGGCCTCCCCTCCTCCGGCCTTCACTCGAACGGCTACACGCTCGCCCGCTCCGCCCTCGACGGGATCCCGCTCGACGACGAGCGCCTGGGTCGCCCGCTCGGCGACGTCCTCCTCGAGCCGACGGAGATCTACGTCAAGCCGATCGTCGAGCTGCTCCGCTCCGAGGTGGACGTCCACGGGCTCGCCCACATCACCTCCGGCGGCCTCGGCAACCTCCTCCGCCTCGAGGCCGAAGTCGCCTACGAGATCGACGATTCGCTGCCGGTCCCTCCGGTCTTCAACCTGATCCAGGAGCTCGGCAAGGTGACCGACGAGGAGATGCGCGACGTCTTCAACATGGGGTGCGGGTTCTGCGTGGTGGTCGCGGCGAGCGACGGGGAGGCAGCGCTGGGATTGCTCCGGAGCCACTATCCCGGGGCGAAGCGGATCGGCCGGGCGCTCGCGAGCCCGCGGGCGATCCGCCGTCCGACTTAGCCGCTCCTCGCGCGGATCCTACGCCGGCTCCCAGATCGTCCCGATGAGTGCCGCGACCGGCTTCAGCTTCCAGTCTCGTGCCATCGCCCAGAGCTCAGCCTCAATAACGGGCCGGGGCTTGTCGGCGAGCATCTCAAGCTCGCGGGTGGCGCAGCGGCCGAAGCGGCGGATCGCGTCGAGCGGCTCAAGCGAGACCTCGTTGACCTGCCTCCCGCCGACCGCCAGCGCCGCCGCACGCATCTGGTCCGGATCGAGGCAGGCGCTGCCCCAGACGCCGTGACGGCTGCCGTCCTCGCCGACTAGGAGCGCGGAGGGAAAGCTGATCCTCTCCCTCCCCTTGCTGCTGCGGTGCACGGCATCGGCCTCCCGCGCCTCCTGGGGCGGGTCCCTGACCTCCTCAAGGTCGGCGCCGAAGGCCTCGGTGATCGCGTGTGATCGAAGGTCCACCTCGAAGCGCTGGCGATCGATCTGGGCCCGACCTGCTGCATCGATCAGCGCATCGGCATAGTCGAGCTTGCGGCGCTCGAACATGATGCCCTCGCGCAGTGTACGGAGGTAGCGGTAGCCGGCGTCAGGGCCTTGCTCGGTCGCGGCCTTGACCGCCTGGCATGCCGGATAGGTCGACTCCAGCGGATTCTCCGTCCAGATTCGCGGATCGCACGGCATCCCGCCCGCGGCCGCGTCCTCGAGCCAAAGCGAGATCAGTTCGACGGGGTCCGCGCGTTCGTAGCTGCGAGCCAAGCCGCCCATCACCCAGACGAACTCGAGCTCGCCATCGAACTCCCACATCAACCTGCGAAGCGCGGGCTCGGCGGCCCAGGACCAAGGGCAGGCAGGATCTGTGTAGAAGCGAACTTGGACGGTCATAGTTCTGGCTGTGCACTCGCAGCGGCAGGGGCGCCCGAGAGCGAAAATACAGACGATGGAAGGGCTTCACGCTTGGAACGCTTGAGCTCCACGGTGCTCTCGGGCCGCTACCGGCTCGAATCGAAGCTGGGCTCCGGCGGGATGTCGACCGTCTACCTCGCCCTCGATGAAGTTCTCGATCGCCCGGTGGCGGTCAAGCTCCTCCATCGCGAGATCTCCGAGGAGGCCGACCAGCTCGAGCGCTTTCGTCGCGAGGCCCGCGCAGCCGCCCGCCTGTCGCATCCGAACCTCGTCAGTGTGATCGACGCCGGGGAGGACGAGGGCCGGCCATACATCGTCTTCGAGTACATCGAGGGCCGCACCCTGAAGCGACGGATCCAGGATGAGGGCCCCCTACCGGTCGACGAGGCGGTCGCGTACGCGATCGAGATCGGCCGGGGACTGACTGCCGCGCACGCCCGCAGGCTCGTCCACAGGGACGTTAAGCCCCAGAACGTCCTGATCGATCCGGATGGGCGCGCCAAGGTCACCGACTTCGGCATCGCCCGCTCGCTCGAGCAGGAGGGGATGACCGCGACCGGCAGGGTCCTGGGGACGACCGACTACGTCTCGCCCGAGCAGGCGATGGGCGAGGACGTCGACGAGCGCTCGGACGTCTACTCCCTCGGGGTCGTGCTCTACGAGATGCTCGTCGGGGACGTCCCATTCCGCGCGGAGACCCAGGTCGGGGTGGCGATGAAGCACGTCAATGAGCCCCTCCCCGATGTGCAGACGCGGCGGTCCGAGGTCTCGGCGTCCCTGGCTGCGGTGATCGACCGGGCGACAACGAAGGACCCGCGCGACCGCTACTCGACGGTTGCCGAGATGACGCGCGATCTCGAGGCGACACTCGAGGTGGAGGCGGCCCGCCGGGGCGGGACGAGCGGCGAGGCGACCAGCGTGCTCGACTCCGTCCCGAAGTCCCAGCGGAAGCTCGCGCGCCGCCGGCGGGCGCCTGGACTCGGGATCGCGATGGCGATCGTCGGAATCGCCCTGATCGTCGCAGCGCTGGTTTTCGGTGGCCGGGAACTCGGCGGAGACGATGAGCCCGGCAAGGACGGGACGGAGATCCGGCTTCCAAGCGGGGCAACGAGCGAATTCGATCCCGAGGGTGACGATGAAGAGACGGGCACCGAACAGCTCGCGATCGATTCGAATCCCACGGGGACCGCCTGGACCACGGAGCACTACGACACCGAGGACTTCGGGGGATTGAAGGACGGGGTTGGTCTGGTAGTTGACGCCGACCACGCCGTGAACGCGCGCTCAATCGACATCCGCACCGAGACGCCGGGCTGGGACGCCGAGATCTATGAGACGAGTGGGCCCCCGCCGGACACGCTTTCCGGCTGGGGAGCTCCGGCCGGCAAGGTGACCGACGGTGGAGGCCATGAGGCGATCGGGCTTCCGGATCGGTCCGCGCAGTCATTCTTGATCTGGATCACCCGGGCGCCCGAGGCGAGAGACGATCCGGGCCGCTACCAGATGGAGATCAGCGACGTACGGTTGCTTCTCTAGGGACCCCGGGCGGGGCTAGAACTCGAATGAGCGCGCCTGCTCGTGGCGCTCGATCGCCAGCTTGACCAGGCGCTCGCAGAGATCCGGATAGGCGACGCCCTCGGCCTCGAAGAGCTTGCCGTAGACGCTTGTCTCAGTGAATCCGGGGATCGTGTTCAGCTCGTTGACCAGCACGCGGTCGCCATCGACGAAGAAGTCGCAACGCGCCAGCCCACTACAGCCGCAGAGCGTGAAGACGCGAGTGGCCAGGTCCCGCACGGAGGCGATCGCCCCGTCCGAGATCCGCGCCGGGACCACCAAGTCCATCCCTCCCTCCGAGTACTTCGCCTCGTAGTCGTACCAGTCGCCGCTCTTGGTGACGATCTCGCCCGGCTGCGAGGCGATCGGGGAAGCGTTGCCCAGCAGCGAGCACTCGACCTCCTTCCCCGGGGCCGGCGCCTCGACGATCACTCTGGGATCGTGCCTGCGCGCATCCTCTACCGCCCGGTCCAGCTCCTCGTCGCTCGCCGCCGGCGCGATCCCGACGCTCGAGCCGAGCCGCGCCGGCTTCACCCAGAGCGGAAGTCCGAAGCCCCGCGCGGTCTCTCGCCAGCCATCCTCCGCAGCGCTTACGAAGTCCACCTGTGGGATTCCGTGCTGGGCGAGGAGCTTCTTGAAGACCAGCTTGTCCATGCAGATCGCGGAGGCCTCGACGTCGGATCCGGCGTAGGGCACGTCGAGCACCTCGAGCAGTCCCTGGACGCTGCCGTCCTCCCCGCCCGGCCCGTGCAGGACCGGGAACGCGACGTCACAACCCAGCAGCCCCCCCGCGGGCGCGAGGCTGACGGGCGCACCGCCGGCCGCCCAGCGCCCGTCCCGGCCGATGGTGACCTCCACCGTCTCATGCCCGGCCTCGCGGAGGCCCGCAGCCACGGAGGCGGCGGAGCGCAGCGAGACCTCGTGCTCGCTGCTGGTCCCACCCCCCAGGACCGCGACTCTCATGGTGTCGGTGTTGTCGCCGTGGGCGAGGAGATACCGACCGTGATCGCCACGGTGTCTCCGCGCTGTCCCCGCGTGCCACCGGCCGGGAACTCGGAGATCACCTTGCCGACCTGCAGCGGATCGTCGGTCGGTTGCTCGGTCACCGCCACCACGAAGCCAGCCTTCTTGAGGGTCGTCACCGCCGGCCTCCTCGCCAGGCCGACCACGTCGGGGACGGCAATCGCGCCGGTGGAGGCAAAGATCGTCACCTGGGAGCCACGCGGGACGAGCTTGCCTGGGGCGGGGCTCTGGCCGATTACCTCGCCCTCGGGCTCTTCCGAGTCGCGCTGGACGACGGTTCCAGCCAGCTCCGCCCCGCTCAAGGTGTTCAGGGCGGCCTGTTCGCCCAGTCCGACCACGTCGGGGACCTCGACCCGATCGGATCCCTTCGAGATCAGCAGGGTCACCGGCTGGGCGGTGGAGACCTGGGTTCCCGCCGCGGGCTCGGTGCCGATCACCTGGCCGCGCGGGACCGTTTCCGAGAAGCGCTCCGCGACCACCACCTGGCTGAACCCGGCGCTTTCCAGGCGTTTTCGTGCCTCATCCTGGGTCAGGCCGACGACCGCGGGGACCTGGACGATCGCGGGTCCCGAGCTGACGCTGAGAGTCACGGTGGAGCCCTCTTCCGCCTTGCCGCCGCCGCGGTTGGTCGGGATCGGGTCCTGCTCGACTACCTGGTCGCGGGGGGCGGCGCTGGGGACCGCCTTGATCCTGACGTCGAACCCGCGGTCGTCGAGGGTGTCAGTCGCCACATCCACGTTCTGGCCGATCACGTCGGGGACCGCGACATCGCTGGGGCGCGTGAGCGCGAACGCAACGAGCGCGGCCACCCCCGCGACGAGCAGCGCGAGGATCAGCCAGCGCCAGCGGCGGCTCTGCTCGGCGAGCTCCCGGTCCCGGTAGTCCTCCTCCTCCCCGAGGTCCGCCTCCCCCTCCGGTGAGACCGCAGCGAAAGCCGCGGTGTCCTCGGGGCGGGGGCGGTCCGGCGCCCGCTCGGCAGCATCGAGCGCCTTCAGGAACGCGTCCGCATCCTTGAAACGAGCATCCGGGTCCTTGGCGAGCGCCCGCATCACCACGGCGTCGAGCGCGGGCGGTACATCGGGATTGATCGCGCTCGGGCGGCGGGGCGTCTCAGAGACCTGCTTGAGGGCAACCGCCACGGCGCTGTCGCCCTCGAAGGGGACCCGGCCCGTCAGCGCCTCGTAGAGGATCACTCCGATCGAGTAGATGTCCGAGCGCGGCGTCGTCTCCTTGCCCTGCGCCTGCTCCGGCGAGAGGTACTGGGCGGTCCCCATCACCGAACCGGTCGCGGTGATGTCCGAGCTCTCCCCCCCGCGGGCGATCCCGAAGTCGGCGACGCGGGCCCTGCCCTCACGGTCGATCAGCACGTTCTGGGGCTTCAGGTCACGGTGGATGATCCCCTTGCGGTGGGCGAAGCGAGCGGCCCCCAGGATCTGGCGGGTGAAGTTGATCGAATCCTGGATCCCCATCCCCCCCTTGACCAGCTCCTTGAGCGAGGGGCCGTCGACGTACTCCATCGCGATGAAGTAGGAGTCGCGAAAGACGCCGCGGTCGAAGACGCCGACCACGTTCGGGTGCTGGAGGCCCGCCGCGGACTGTGCCTCCCGCTGGAACCGCTCGACGAATTCCGTGTCCTGCGCGAATCGGTCGTGAAGGAGCTTGATCGCGACGTCGCGGTCGAGCTCCTCGTCGGCCGCCAGCCAGACGTCCGCCATCCCTCCGGAGCCGATCTTCCGCTCCAGGCGGTAGCGCTCGTCGACGACGGTGCCCTTGCGGGGGCTAGCCACCGCCATGACCGCCTCGGGGCGCCATTACCCCTCGCCCTCCTTCTGCAGGATCGCCTCCATCACTGCCTTGGCGATCGGGCCCGCGACCGTGCCCCCGAAGCCGCTTGTGCGCTCGACCGTCGCGGCAACGGCGATCTCCGGGTCGTCGGCCGGCGCGAAGCCGATGAACCAGGCCTGGTTGACCCCACCCTCGATGTCGATCTCCGCGGTACCTGTCTTCCCGGCCACGTCGATCCCGGAGAGGGCCGCGGCCGTTCCGGTTCCCTCCGCCACCACGCTCTGCATCATGTCGTTGAGGGTCGCAGCGGTGTCCTCGCTCATCACCCGGCTCTGGCGCTGCGGGTCGAGCTCCTCCTCGCGCCCGTCGGGATCGATCACCTTCGACCAAAGGCGCGGCTCCATCAGCTCGCCGTCGTTGGCTACAGCGGCAGCCACCTCCGCCATCTGCAGCGGGGTGACGTTGAGCCTCTCCTGCCCGATCGCGACGCGGCCGATGTCGATCGAATCGTCGGCCGTGAGCAGCCGGTTGCCCTCGAACACGCCGCTGGTCGCGAGCTGGAAGCCGGGGTAGTCGAGCCGCGGCTTCTGGTCGAAGCCGAAGCGCTCCATGTACTTGTACATCGTGTCCTTCCCGAGGTTCTCACCGACCTCGGCCCAGACGGTGTTGACCGAGTTCGTCAGGGCCTCGGTCAGAGGGATGTCTCCAAACTGCTCACCTCCGGCGTTCTGGAGCGGGACTCCGGAGATCTCCTTCGGAGAGCGACCGCTGACCGTGTCGTCGGGCGTGTACTCCCCGCTGTCGATCGCGGCCGTCGCGGTCACCACCTTCATCGTCGAGCCGGGCTGGTAGCCGGCCTGGGTCGCCCGGTTGAAAAGCGGGGCGGTGTCCTCGGTGTTGAGCCGCGCGAGCTCGTCGGGCACGTCGTTGGGGTCGTACTCCGGGATGCTCACCATCGCCCGGACCTCCCCGGTCGAGGGAACGATCGCGACCACCGCCCCGCGCTGGCCGCCGAGTCCCTCCACTGCGGCCCGCTGGGCATCGGGATCGAGGGAGGACTGGACCTTGTTTCCCACCTGGGCATGGCCCTGGAGCTCGTCGAGCACGGTGAGGAACTCGGTCTTCTCGCCGACGAGCTCGTCGTTGTGCTCGAGCTCGAAGCCGACCTGCCCCTGCTGGACGAAGCTGTAGCCGATCGGGTTCCCGTACAGGGACCCCTCGGGATAGCGCCGCACGAACACCTTGTCATCCCCCTCTCCCCGCGGGACCGAGCGCGCGATCACCGACCCGTCGGCGGCGAGGATGTCGCCGCGGTCGATCTGCTGCTCCTCGAGCAGCGGGCGCTTGTTGGCGATGTTCGCCTCGAGCGAGTCGGCGTCGAAGACGGACCAGTAGGAGGTGAACCCGAACAGCAGCGCGTAGAGGACGACGAGGAAGCCGAAGAGCTTGATGATCTGGTTGTTCATGCGGCCTCCTCGGAGAGCTGGACCCGGACGCGGCGCCTCGACTTGTCCGAGATCATCAGCAGCAGGGCGAGCAGGATGAAGTTCGCGACGATCGAGCTCCCCCCATAGCTGATGAACGGCAGGGTGACGCCGGTCAGCGGGATCACCCGGGTCACCCCGCCGATGATCACGAACGCCTGGAGCGCGAAGATCGCCGTCAGCCCCGTCGCCAGCAGCTTCGAGAACCCATCCTCGGCCAGGATCGCCGTCTTGAAGCCGCGCTCGGCGATCAAGGCGTAGATCAAGACGACCGCCGCGCCGCCGAACAGCCCGAGCTCATCGACGATCACCGCGTAGATGAAGTCGGTGTGCGGCGCCGGCAGGATCGCATCGCAGTCCGGGAACGAGACCCCGGGCGGGCAGTTGCTCGCCGGGCCCGGCAGCTGAACGAGGGAATCGCCCAGTCCCCTGCCGAACAGACCGCCATCCGCCTGGGCGAAGACGGACTGGGCGAGCTGATAGCCGCTTCCCTCGGACGACTCGAACGGATCCAGCCAGATATCGAAGCGGTCCTGGATGTGGGGGACGGTCTGCGCGAAGAACCAGGCCCCGGCCAGGAACATCCCCAGACCGATCACCACGAACGAGATCCGGGCCGTCGCGACGTAGATCAGGGCGAGGAAGGCGCCGAAGAACATCACCGAGCTGCCCAGGTCACGGATGAAGACGAGGAGGATCATCGCGGCGCCCCAGATCACGAGAAGGGGACCGAGGTGCTTGAGCGGCGGCAGGACGATCCCCGCGATCGTCCGTGCTCCCACGACCAGCACCTCGCGTCGCTCGTTCAGGTAACTGGCGAGGAAGACGACGATGCAGATCTTCGCCAGCTCCGTGGGCTGGAAGGTGATCGGGCCGAGGTCGACCGAGAGGAAGGCCTCGTTCGTGGTCTTCCCCAAGCCGGGGAGCCTCGGCAACAGCAGGAGCCCGATCCCGACCAGCGCGATCACGTAGCGGTAGCGCTCGAGCACGTCGTAGTCGCGCAGGAAGATGATCGTCGCCGAGAACAGGACCAGGCCGAGGACGAACAGATTGGCCTGGTTCCGGGCGAGGTCCTCGTCGAGCCGGTAGAGCATCACCATCCCGAATGCGGCCAGCAGCGCCACGAGCGGGAAGAGGAAAGGATCGGCGTCGGGCAACCGAATCCGGATGACGATGTGGGTGGCGACGCAGAGGGCGAGGAAGTAGCCGCCGTAGAGGACGCTCAGGTTCCCGAGCTCCTCCGAGTTGGTGATCAGAACTGCCGTGAATCCGGCCGTGACCAGGAGCGCGACCGGGATCAGGGCGAAGAGCTCGCGGGTGCGGGCGCTCACTTCCCCTGCGCACGCTTGCGCTTGCGGGCCGCAGCCTGCTGCTTCGCTGCCTGTCGGGCCTGCTGCGCGGCGGCGGCCTGGGCGGCCTGGGCGGCCTGCTGCTGTGCGCCCTCGTTCTCCTCGATGTCGGTGACCAGATCGGTCGCGTCGCCCTTCCCTCGCAGGTCGTGCTCGATCACCGCTCGCTGGCGCTCCTCGGAGAGCGTCCCCACCTGGACCGGGATCGAGGATTGCTCGGAGTACAGCTCGATCCCGAGTGGCAGCTCGTACGGCAGGCCCCGGTAGAGCGCCACGCTCCCTTCGTCGTTGGTCCCCAGGAAGTAGAGCAAGCGAGCGATCAGGAACGCTCCGCCGACCACCACAGCGAGCGCAGCGACGATCGCCGCGATCCTGATCGCGCGACGGCGGCGGGAGGGGGCGGGCATCGGGGCGC
>Ga0126312_10003186_pt1 | contig 11044 bp, 1 predicted proteins | sample Plot104A_FD_92537 | JGI IMG/M metagenome (GOLD analysis project Ga0126312, IMG submission 92537) | Serpentine soil microbial communities from UC McLaughlin Reserve, CA, USA - Plot104A | ecosystem: Environmental > Terrestrial > Soil > Grasslands | place: USA: UC McLaughlin Reserve, Lake County... | reverse complement strand
TTCTGGCCCGCGAGCGGCGGGTGCACCGGGCCGCCGCCCTGGCCGGCGTACCACATGTTCGCCGGGGTGACGGGGGGCAGGTTGGTCAGGCCGGTGTTGTACGGCGACTCGTTCTTCGGCGCGTCGCAGTCGTACCAGCCGGTCGGGTTGCGGTTCGCGTCGCGATCGCGATAGGGCTGTTTGTTGCCCGTGCAGTACGGCCAGCCGTAGTTGGCGGCCTTCTCGATCGCCGCGAGGTTCTCGTAGCGCGCCGGTCCGAGCTCCGCGCTGGCAGAACCGGCATCGGGACCCACCCAGCCGGTCATCAGCCAGCCGGTCTGACGGTCGATCCACATGCGCGTCGGGTTGCGCACCCCCATCACGTAGATCTCGCGCCGGGTCAGCGGGCCGGTCTTGCCCGGCTCGGTCTCGTCGCCCGTGAACAGGTTGCCGGGCGGGATCGTGTACGTCGTGCCGATCCCGGGCGTCGCGCCGGGATCCGCCATCGGCTTGATCCGGAGGATCTTGCCGTTCAGATCGTTCGTGTTGCCGGCCGTGCGGCGCGCGTCGTTGAACGGCGTCCCCATGAAGTTCGGGCCGACGATGTTGCCGGAGTAACCGGCGCCCGCGTTGCCCGAGGAGTTGGTGTCACCCGTGAGGATGTAGAGGTTGCCGTCCTTGTCGAAGTCCATGTCGCCGCCCATGTGGCAGCAGGAATGGGCCTGGTAGGTCCACTCGAGGATCGGCTTCTCGGATGCCAGGTCGAGCTTGCCGGTCGCCTCGTCGTACGTGAACCGCGCGACGCGACGCGTGGCGATGTGGGTCGTCTTGTTGACGAGCCCGTACGGCGTGTAGTGCAGCCAGATGTAGTGGTTCTGCTCGAAGTTCGGATCGAGGGCGATGCCGATCAGGCCCTCCTCCTTCTTCTGCAGCTCGTTGCCGCCGAGCGAGTCTCCGAAGACGTCGAGCGTGCCGACGAGCTTCACGCGCTGCGCGGCCGGCTTCGACGGATCCCACACATGCACCGTGCCCCAGCCGCGGAAGCCGTTCGGGTCGGTCCAGGAGTCGGTCGGCTCCGAGCTGCCCTTGTCGGCGCGCCCGATGTAGAAGACGCGGCCGTCCCCGGCGATCGAGAGGCCGTGCGGCTCACCGATCTGGTCGAGCTGGGTCTCGGGGCTGGAGCCCTGGAAGGCGTTCGGGGCGGTGAGGCGCTCCGCGGTGTAGCTGTCGTCGATGGTCGCCTTGCAGTTGCCGCGGATCAGTCCGGCGGCCCACTGGATCGCGCCCTGCAGGTGCTTGCGGAAGTCCGCCTCGGCGTACGAGTCCGTCGTCTGCCCCATGCCGGTGTAGAAGGAGCGGCCGCCGTCGTAGTCGCGGCACCAGGAGATGGGGTGCTCCCACCCGTTCGCGCCGGTGCCCTGGCTGGCGCGCGTGCGCTCGCGGAGGTTCGCGACGACGTGCACGTTGCCGGCCGGGCTCGGCTGCCAGTTGAACCACACGTCGCTGCGCTGCCACTCGGTGGGGAGCCCACGGCCGGCGGGATGCGCCTTGTCCTGGACCTCCACCGTTGCCTGCTGGACCGCGGCGGGGCTCTCTGCGTGCGGACGCGAGCCGATCAGGTTCGTGAACCAGGAGGAGCCGGTCTCGACGCGGGCTGCGTCATGGATGCCGACGAAGCCGCCGCCGCCACGGATGTACGCCTGGAAGGCGGACTCCTCGTCCGGGGTCAGCACGTCGCCGGTGGTGGAGAGGAAGACGACCGCGGCATAGTCGTCGAGGTTGCCGGGCGTGAACGCGCCCGAGTCCGCGGTGTCGTCGACCCCGAACCCGTTCGCCGCGCCGATCTCCTTGATCGCCGCCACGCCGGCCGCGGTGGAGGGAAGCGCCGTACCGGCGGTCTCGTGGAACACGAGCACCTTCGGCTCGGTGCCCTGCGCAGATGCGGGCGACGCGGCGAACAGGGCGCCGGCGCACGCCAGCAGCACCGCCGCGAGCACGACATGTGCGCTCCTGACCACCCGGCACGACGACGCGCGTCCCTCGACCATTCGCTTCCCTCTCCTCCCGCAGCTCCCCAGCTGCGCAGTTTCCATACCAGCCGCGCGGAAGCTACTGCCCTTCTGAGCAGGTGTCAACCGCTTTTGCGCGCATGTCGGCAAAAGCTGATCGCGACGGTCAGAGCGGTCACGGACGGCGCGCGAGGCGGACCGCGATGCTCCGCAGCTGCACGCCGCCGACCCGCGCACGAAACGCGAGGCGCGCACGCGCGCGCACGGACCCGCGCCGCTCGAGACGGCGCGCAAGCGTTCCCTCGGCTTCGAGCGGGAGGGTCACCGCGCGAGTCCTCGTCACCCGCCGCGCGACCGGCCGGACGCCGCGACCGGTCAGCATCACGCGCCCCCGCGCGGGCACGCAGATGCGCACCCGGGCGGAGCCGTCGCCGCGGCGGATGACGCGCTCGACGCGGAGGCGGGCACGGCGGGCGGCGCAGGACCGCCGCTCCGGCTGCGTATCCGGCGACTGCGGTGGCGTCTCGCCGGCGCGAGTCGGCGGCGCCCCGTCCTGCGGCGCCGGTCGCGGTGTCGCCGGCACCGCCAGCTCGAGCGCTCCGACATCCGCGCCGTCGCCGCCGGCGGCATCGGCCACCGCCCACGCGTCGATCGGGCGCGCCAGGCCGCGCTGGTCGACCGCGAGCGGGCCCGAGCGTCCCTGGTCATGCGCCGGCGAGCCCGCCGGGAAGGCATGGGTCTCGGTCGGGCCGCCGTTGTCGGCCAGCGCATGGAGCGCGGGGTCCAGCCCCTGGCGATCGCCGACCGCCGTGAGGTAGCTGCACGAGGTGTCGTCGGCGAGGTTGTGCCCCATCGAGACAGCCTCGACCTGGGCGGTCGTCACGCAGTTCGGCGAGCCACTCCCCGCGCCGGCGAGGATCGTGTTCTCCACGGTCAGCCGGCTCGGCACGTCGACCTGCAGCCCGGCGAGGTTCGGACCGCCACCGCCGCCCGCGCCGGTGATGGTGGAGCTCGTGACGGCCGTCTGCCCGCCCATCGCGCTGATCCCGCCGGCGTTGCCCGACACCGTGCTGTTCTCGACCACGAGGTCGGCGAAGCCGTTGTGGATGCCGGTCCCGCCGTTCGCGGCGATCGTGGAACGGCGCACCGCCGCCTGACCGGCCGCCTGCTCGATGCCGGCCGCCGCGGCACTCTCGATCGCCTCCGACCGCATGTTCCCCGTCACCGTCGAGTCCTCGACGAGGAGCGTGCCGACGTTGTGGACCCCGCCGCCACCGGCGCTCGCTTCGGTCGACACCGCGCGGTTGTCGCGGATGACCGACCGGACGAGTTCCAGGGTGCCGGTGTTCGACACGCCGCCGCCGCCCGCGATGCCGAGGCGGCCCTCGACCTCGTTACCGGCGATCAGGACGTCGATGAGCCGCAAGTGGCCGGCGTTCGCCACGCCGCCGCCGCGGGGCGACGATCGCTCCTGCACCCGTCCGCCGGCCAGCGCCAGCCCGCTCACCTCGACCACGCCCGTCGGTCCGACGGTCAGCAGCCGGAAGCCGTGCTCGGCGTCGGGCGCTCGTGCGATGCGCAGGAGGCCTCGACCCGGGCCGCGGATCGTGACGTCGGTGTGCACGTCGGAGAGCTGGGAGTGCAGCTCGAGCTCGCCGGTGACCTCGACGACGATCACGTCCCCACCGGCCGCCGCCTCCGCCGCCGTGATCGCCTCGCGCAGCGAGCCCGGCCCCGAATCGGCGGTCGAGCGAACCGTGAACGTGTCGGCACGGGCACGCGGCACGTCGCGCGCTGCCAGCGCCACGAGCGCGATCACGGCGCACGCCGCCACCTTCGCCGCCGCCGGGACGGGGCGCGCCGGCCACCAGCTGCGGTCGCCGAGGACGACGCCGATCGCCGGGACGAGGAAGCAACGCACCACGAACGTGTCGACGAGCAGGCCGAACGCGACGGTGAAGCCGACCTGCGCGAGCCCGACGACGTCGAGCGCGATCAGGGTGCAGAACGTGCCCGCCAGGATGAGGCCGGCGCTGGTGATGACGCCACCGGACCGCTCCAGACCCGCGATCACGGCGTCCCGCGAGCCGAGCCGCGCGCGCTCCTCGCGGATCCGGCTGATCAGGAAGATGTTGTAGTCCACGCCGAGCGCGACCAGGAAGACGAACGCGAACGTGGGCAGCGCGGGATCGCTGTCGGGCTCGCCGAGCACGTGGGTGAAGAACAGCGAGCTGGCGCCCAGCGCGAACGCGTACGACAGCACCACGCTGGCGACGAGGTAGAGCGGGGCGATCACCGCGCGCACGAGCGCCGCGACGATCAGCAGGATCAGCAGCAGCGTCAATGGCACGATCAGGAGCGCGTCCGAGCGCAGCGCCTCCCGCGTGTCATGGCTCTCAGCCGTCGGGCCGCCGAGCAGCGCGAGCCCCCCGCCCGCGCCCTCGCGCAGGACCTGGCGCAGCCGCGGTACGGCGTCGATCGCCTCCTGCGAGAACGGGTCGGCGTCGAGGATCACCTCGATGAGCGTCAACTGCCGATCCTTGGAGATGCTCACGTTGGACGCCGCAACGACCCCGGGCGTGTTGGCGAGGTCCTCCACCAGCGTGCCGGAAGCGCTGCTCGCCACGAGCGCGTCCGCCGGCCCGATCACCCCCGGCTCGTACTTCGACGTGATCAGGTCCTGGGCCTGGACCGACTCCGGCGGATTGCGGAAGTTGTCGCTGAACGCCAGGACGCCGCGCGACTCGAGCGCGCCCAGCGCGCCACTGACGAGCACGACGGAGACCACGCCGATCGTGGTCCACGGGCGGGCGCGGACCAGCGCGCCCGCGCGCGACCAGACGTCGCGGCCCCCGCCCGGCTGCCGGGCCGCGGCCGGGACGCGCGGCCAGAACGCCCGCCCGCCGAGTGCCGCCAGTAACGCGGGCAGCAGCGTGAGGCCGGCGAGCACGGTCACCGCCGTGCCCAGAGCCAGCACCGGGCCCATGGTCGCCGTCGCGCTGTAGTCCGCGAGCGTCAGGACGAGCATGGCGACGACGACGATCCCGCCGGCCGACAGGATCGCGGCGCCGCTGCGCTCGGCCGCGACCAGCAGCGCAACCTGCGGCGCGGCCCCCCGCCGCAGCTCCTCCTTGTAGCGCGACACGATCAGCAGGCAGTAGTCCGTCCCCGCGCCGAACATGAGCACGATCAGGATCGCGGTCGCCTGCCCGGTCACGTCGAGGACGCCGGCCGTCGCCAGGCCGTAGATCGCGCCGGCGGCGATCAGGTATGCGAGCGAGACGATCCCCAGTGGGATCATCGCGGCGATGGGCGAGCGGTAGACGGCCAGGAGCAGGACCAGGATCAGCACCGCCGTGATCAGCAGCAGCGTCTCGTCGATGCCCTCGAACGACGCGGACTGGTCGGCCGCGAACGCCGTCTCCCCCGTCACGTACGCGCGAAGCCCGTCCGCGTCAGGATCGGGGACGAGCTGGCGGATCGTCGCGACGTCGCGGACCACCGCGTCGGTCGCGTCGTCGCGGCTCTGGATCGTCACCAGCGCCGTCGTGCCGTCCCGCGAGACCGGGCCCACCGCCGGGCTCGACGGCGCGATGCTCTCCGACAGGTCGCCGCAGGCCAGCCCGAACGGCGTGATCACGCGCACCAGCGTCGGGATCGTGCGCGAGTCGCACAGCGACGTCATCTCGGCCGTGATCCGGGCGTTGTCCTCCGAGGTCAGGCCACCGTCTCGCGTGTAGGCCACCACCGTGTTGACCTCGGAGCCCTCGCCGAAGCGCTGGTCGATCAGGTCTGACGCGCGCGTCGACTCAGCCGATGCCGCCTGGAACGCGTCGCTCTCGTCAGCCGCCTCGTCCTGGAGCCTCGGCTGCAGGGGCGCGAGCGCGATCGCGACCAGCACCCATGCGCCGATGACGAGCCACTTCGAGCGCGGCCCGACCGCGAACTTCGTGATCCGGCCCATAGGCGATCAGCACGCTAGCGCGTCGGATCCGGCCGAGCCCCGGCGCCTGAGCGCCCGGGCTCGCCCGATCAGCCTCGGCGCTTCCCGCCGCGCAGCACCAGCTGCGCGGTGTCGCCGGTCGCACCGTCCATCTTCAGGACGAGCGTCGCGCCGATCGTGCCCCTGGACCGCGCCAGCGCTCGCTTGACCCTGCGGGTCGGGGCGAGCGTCACCGCATCCCGGCCCTCGTCGCCGCAGCGCACGTCCCGCTCGGCGAGCACGCGGCTCTTGAGCCCGAGGCGGCGGGCGACCGCACGCGTGACCCTGAGCTGGAGCGTGCCGCTCGCGACGCCCTGGCAGGTCACGCGCACCGCGAGCTGCCCGGAGCGGAAGGCTGCGACCGTCGCGTGCCTGCGGGCGACCGCGTCCAGCGCGGCGAACGGCGCGGGATCGGGAGCCGGAACGGGAGCGGGAGCCGCCGGCGGTGGCTGCGTGCCGCCGCCGGTCCGTGGCGCCCCACGGATGACGAACGACACCGTGCGGAAGTTCTCCAGGTTCCCGGCGAGGTCCCACGAGCGGAAGTCGATCCGGTGGCCGCGGGTCCCTTCGATGTCGAACGCGCCCGTGTACTCCGTCCACTCCCCGTCGCCGATCCGGTACTCGGTCCCGACGACGCCGGAGCCCTCGCTATCGGTGCGCGTCAGGGCCACCCGCACGGGACCCGTGTACTCGGCCTGCGGCTCGGCGCCGTTGATGCGCGGGGTCGTGACCGGCGCGGTGCGGTCGACCTTCACCCGGGTGGACTTCACCGCCTCCTCGTTGCCCGCCACGTCCGCGGACCGGTATTCGACGTCGTAGACGCCGGCCTCCTCGAGCACGAGCGGCTCGGCGTACTCCGTCCACTCGCCGTCGCTGAGCCGGTACTCCGTCAGCGCGGTGCCGGAGCCCGCCCCGTCGGGCGCGTTGAGCGTGAGCCTGACCGAGCTGTCGTACCAGCCGTCGGTGCCGAGCGGGCGGCCGGGGTTCGTGGTCGCCGTCGTCGTCGGCGCCTTGGTGTCGAACTTCAGCTGCACGGACTTGTACGCCTCGGCGTTGCCGGCGCCGTCGACCGAGCGGTACTCGAGCTTGTGCTGTCCGTCCACCGCGAGGTTGAACGGGCCGCCGTAGTTCTGGGGCGGTCCCCCGTCCACTCGGTACATCATCTGCTCGACCCCGGAGCCGCCCGGCTCGTCGACGCCGGTGAGCGTCACGCGAACCGGGCCGGCGTACCAGCCGTCGTTGCCGTTCGGCGTCGCCGGGTTGAGCGTGTGGCTGGTCACCGGCGCCTCGTCGTCGTCGGGGAACTGGACGTTGCCCGACAGGTCCGGCATCTCGAACAGGCCGCCAGGCTCCTCGAGGGTGAGCGCCATCAGGTAGCCCTGGATCGGCGGGTCGCCCGGCGTGGTCGCCGACGGCAGCGTCACGGAGACCAGCGTCTTCCCTGCCGTCGCCGTCTTCGGCACGTGGAAGATCGAGCACGGCGCGTTGTCGCTGCCGGTCTCCCGGTAACGCTGGGTCAGCGGTCCGATCGCCACGTGGTGGTCGGCGCTGTCGACCCGCGAGCACCAGTCGCGGAAGTCGACGCGGATGTTCTGCGTCGTGTTGTCGGAGTAGCGGAGCACGAACTCACCGCCGGCCGGCCCGCCGTCGGTCGTCATGCCGAAGAAGTGGATCTTCGCGTACTGCTTCTGATCCTCCGGCTGCAGCGTCAGCGTCTGGCCGCGGAAGGCGGCGAGGTTCGGGACGTTGCCGGTGGTGTCCGGCATGCGGATCGGCACGTCGTCGAAGTCGTCGCTCGGGCCGGCGCCGACCGTCCGCGAGGGCGGCATCTCCTCCGCAGGGAGCGAGTACTTCGTCGGCTCGCCGTAGATCCCGCTGTTCGCCCTGGTGTCCGAGCGGGTGATCCCGATCGTGTCGAACAGGTTGGTCTGCGGGGTGCTCGTCAGCTCCTGGATCCGCACGTTGCGGAACGAGACCTCGTCGGCGTTCCCGTGGTTCTGGAGGCCGATGTAGCCCGGGCTGCGGCCCTGACTCGAGGTGTTCGTCCACGTGTTCACGACCGTGCCGTTCAGCGTGATCGTGAACGTGTTGTCCTGGTGCTTGATCTCGTAGTCGTTCCACTCGCCCGCGGGGCGCGCGGCCCGCGCGGTCTCGCGCTTGAAGTTGTAGATGGAGCCGGTCTTCTGGTCCTCGCCGTCGCCGGCGACGCCCTCGCGGATCTGGACCTCCAGGCCCTGGGCGATCGCGATGTTCGGATCGGTGCCCGGGTTCGGGAAGCGGACGAAGATCCCGGAGTTGTCCGTGGCGTCGGCGGTCTTGAACTGCGTGCGCAGGACGAAGTCGCCGTACTGCTTCGCGTTGAACCACAGGAGCCCGAGGCCGCCGCGGCTCACGAGCCGGCAGCCCTCCGTCCCGTCGCTGACCAGGTCGAACCCGCCCGGGCCGGCCTGTGTCGTGCTGGCGAGATCGACGCCGTTCCAGAGGCGCGTGAAGTTGGCCTCCGGCGTGCCGTTCGGGGTGCATGCGGCCGGGGGCGGCGTCCAGTTGCCGACGCGCACGTAGTCGAACTTGGCCGTGATCGCCGGGGCGGTCGGACCGCGCAGGGCCATCGGGCCGACATGGCCGGCAGCCAGGTCGGTGATGTCCCGCGCCTTGCCGACCTCGGTCCACGTGTCGCCGTTGGGCGAGTACTGCGCGGTCAGCGTGGTGCCGTTCGAGCGCAGCCGCAGCCGGAAGCTGGTCACGTCCGAGGGGACGTCGACCTTGAACGGCGCATCGAGCTGGTAGTTGCCGTCCTTGACGCGGACGAGCTCGATCTGGCTCGTCGCGCCCTTGTCGACCAGCACGGCCTTGATCCAGTTGGCCGGCTCCTTGTACAGGAGCAGGCCGGCCTGCTGACCTTCGGCGGTCGTCGCGAGGTCGATCCGGCTCTCGGCTTCCCACGTCCCCGCCGGGACCGGGTGACCGATCAGGTTCGGCGCGGTGTCCTGCACCTCGCCCTGGCCGCCGTCGATCTCGAGCTTGCCGCCCGCGACGCGGTAGGCGCCGGCCTGCTCGCGGACGATCTGCGTCCACCGGCACTTGTCGAGCGCGGTGCCGGAGAACTCGTCGCTCAGCGGCGCCAGCGCGACGGACTCGAACGGGATGTCGGGCCCGTCCTGTGTGTTGTCGGCGGCGTAGACGCCGACCTTCACGTTCCCGCCGATCTTCGCGGGCCGACCGATCGGCTGCCAGGTCTGGCCGTCGCCGGAGTACTCGCCGCGCAGCGTCTCGCCGTCGGAGATGACGCGGATATAGACCTGCGCCGGGAACGTGTCGTCGAGCGGCGGCGTCGTGTCGGTGCCGATCACCAGCCGGGGCACCTGGTTCTCGGTGAAGATGTGATCGAACCAGCGGCCCTGCGTCCCCTTGTCGATCACGACGAACTTGCTGAACGTCGAGTCGTCCTTGCGCACGATGAAGCCCGCCTGCTGACCCTCGCGGTCGAACGCGGTCGAGTCGAGCTTGGTCGTGGCCATCCAGCCACCCTGGGGGACGTCCTGCAGCACGAGGTTCTGCGCGGTGGCGCGATCGCCGTACATGTCACCGATCAGCGCCTTGAGCTTCAGCTTGCCGTCGGCAACGCTCATCCCCGCTGCGTTGGGGCGCACGATCGTGCTCCAGCGCGTCGTGTCGAGCGCGGTGCCGGTGAACTCGTCGACGCCGCACGGGTTCTCGGCCGACGGCAGCGCGTAGCCGCCCTCGACGCGCAGGTAGTCGAACGCCGCGACCCGCAGCGAGTTGGGCGAGAAGAACGTGAGGCCGACTTTGACCGGGCCGGAGCCGCCGAGCGAGAACGCGGCCTGGACCGGGGACCAGGTGGTCCCGTCGACCGAGGACTCCGGGGTGAACGTGGGGTTCGGACCGCCGCTTGACTTGATCCGGAGGTGAACCGTCTCTGGCACGACGCCGGTGACCGTCCCGCTGTTGCCGCCCGTCGTGGCCGTCCCCTCCGTGCGTGACCGCTCGAACCAGTACTGGTCCGCGGCGCGGCGGTTGAAGACGACCTTGGCGAAGTTGTTCGGGCTCTCCGACCGCCAGACGAGCATGCCGACCTGGTCGTTCACGGTGGTGAGCTGCGAGACGTCGACCTTCGTGCTGGCGGTCGCCGTGCCGGGCGGGAGCGGCTGCAGGACGACGTTGCGCGCCGACGCGGTGCCGCCGTGCATGTCGCCGCCGTAGCTCGTCAGCCGGAGCGCGCCATCGGAGACGTTCAAGCCGGTCTCACGCGGCCGCAGGACGTCCCACTTCGGGTCCAGCGCATTGCCCGTGAGCTCGTCGGTCGCCGGCTGTGCCGACGGCGCCCGCACGACGACCCGAGTGGAGCCGATCGTCGTGTTGCCGTCGGCGTCCTTCGCGGACAGGCCGACGCGGTACGTGCCCGGCTCGGTGAAGGTGTGTGACTGCGTGGCATCGCCGGCCGCAGTGGCGCCGTCGCCGAAGCTCCAGGTGAGCTCGCTGCCCGGCTCGCTGACGCTGGAGCTGAAGTTCACGCTCAGAGGAGCGATGCCGTCCTGGTCGGACGCGGTGACGCTCACCTCCGGGCCGCAGGAGAGCTCGAAGCGCTCGAACGCGACGTTGCCGCCGGTGCCCGCGGTCGTGCCGCCGATCGCGAGCAGGCCGACGCGCAGGGCGCCGTCGTAGCGCGCGGGCAGGCCGATCTGCGTCCACGTCGTGCCGTCCGGCGAGTGCTCGGCGACGACGCGCCGGCCGTCGTAGCGCAGCCGGATCGAGACGTCGGCCGGCCAGGTCGCGATGTCGGCGCCGCTGTTCGCGATCGGCACGGCGAGCCCGCCGGCGTCGGTCCAGATCGCCTCGAACCGGCGCACGCCGGCGTTCGTCTGGATGGCGACGACCTTGGCGAAGCTGTTGTTGGCGGTCGGCGGGCCCTCGCCCTTCCACAGCACGAGGCCGGCCTGCTCGCCGTTCACGTCGATCGCCGAGGTGCTCAGCCGCGTGGTGGCGGTCCAGCCGCCCGCCGGAGCGTCCTGGAGGAGCACGTTCTCGGCGGTCGCGGTGCCGCTGATGAAGTCGC
>Ga0126312_10003184_pt1 | contig 11046 bp, 14 predicted proteins | sample Plot104A_FD_92537 | JGI IMG/M metagenome (GOLD analysis project Ga0126312, IMG submission 92537) | Serpentine soil microbial communities from UC McLaughlin Reserve, CA, USA - Plot104A | ecosystem: Environmental > Terrestrial > Soil > Grasslands | place: USA: UC McLaughlin Reserve, Lake County... | reverse complement strand
GTTCTGACTTCGAGCGATTCCTGACAGAGATTTTACTATTGAATGGCTGGCGGAACGATCATAAACGGGGTGCGATAAGGGGCATGAAAGGGATATCCCGCTATATACCTACTTTAAGTAGTCTACGGTGCGCCCGGGAGTAAGCATAAAGTATGCATGAAAGGCACCCTTATGGCTTATTTCTTGCGGCGCCGCCTTCATGCCACGGACGCCCTCCTTCTTGCTCCTCAATCGCTAGACGTCAATGCTCGTGCCTGAAGGTGCTAACCGAATCTCGCCAAACTGCTTCTCCCACTCCTCTACGTTCTGTCTGAGGATCTCCAAGAAAGCCTTAGCGTGTTGAGGAGACATGATTATTCGATGGATCGCATTCACGGCGACCGTTGCAGGTTGGCCCTCTTGCTCGTTGGGAACGATCAACAACTGAGCAAACTCGAAGTTGAAATCCCACGACGAAAGCTGAATTTGAACCTTGTTAGAGTAGAGTAGTGGGCCTTCGACAACAGTGCCGCCAGACTCCGAAGAGGATTCGCCGCCTTTCTGTTCGGCCATTGTTCCCTCATCCCTTCTGTAGCTCTACTAGTGCGATTCAAACGTCCATGGCTCACCCGCGCTGGGAGTCACAGATATATCATCACCGCCGGCAACTATCCACTGCCAGGTTTATCGGTAGACGGCTTCCCGAGGCCCGAAGCCGTTAGGCGGCATGCGCAAAGGTCCTGAGGTGAGCACTATCCAGCCTAAGGTGTTGAGCACTTTCCTTACATACCGTGTCGGTACTGACCCGAGGCTAGTTAGCCCACTGCTGTACCGCAGCCCATTGGCGCTCAAACTGCCGCTACTCAAACCCGCTCCTTGCGGTAAACGTACCACGCCGTCGCCATCAGCCCTATCAGCAGAAGAGAGTCCGAAGCTATGCTAGCCCACGCTGCTCCCCGCCAGCTGTAAGCTGGGATGAGTACGAGATTGATCAGTATATTGAACAAGGCCACGAACACCTGCACACCGCTCCTAAGCCCCTGGAAACCAGCGCCCGTCAATGCGTCGGCCACAAGGTAGTGCATCGCCCTCAAGGAAGGAAGGAGAGCCAACCAGCGAATGGCCTCGACAGCGTTCTGATAATCGCTCCCCAACAGGTAAGGGAGCAAAGGCGCCGTTAGAAATAGAACGATCCCGGTGAACAAGCCGTACGCACCTGCATAGGAGAGAAGGCGCTTCGCATAGCCGAGAGTCCTCCCTATGCCGCCGACACCGTGCTGAAAAAACCGCGCATAGGACGCGAATACCAGAGACATTAGAGGAGCACAAGACACGTCGATCAGCCGGTAAGCTGCTCCATAGATGCCCGTAGCTTCCAACGTAGAGAGTCGCGCGAGCATAGTCTTGTCGATATTGTCGTAGATGGTATGAGTGGAAAGGCCGACCGAGAAATACAGTCCCTCCTTCAGCTCGGAGGCTGCGCCGATCAGGTCTGGCTTGGGAGTACTCAACCTTCGACTGACGATCCAGAACCCGATGGAGGCACTAAGTACCGCACTGAGCAGATACAACAATCCCCATTGCACAGGCGTAGGAGAGGCGACTAGTAGGGCAAGGCCAACCGCGGCAACTAGCTTCAACAGGCTCAGCAAGACTTGAAAGTATGCGGTCCAGTTCAGGCGTTCTAGCGCCTGAAAAGCCTTCCCGCTTGTTCCCAGTATCTGGGCAAACAGTATGTCAGCCGCAGCAACGGAAAAGACCAAAAGGAGTGGGATGGTATTCGGAAGAACGTAATTAGACAACAACACTACTGCGCCCGTCAGAACCGATCCAGCGAGCAGGTTCATTATCAGTGCATTGCCCCAGTACTTTTCGAATAGGTCCGAGTTCCTGGCGACGTTCTGTATAAGAAGATAGTCGTAGCCCAAACTAGCAAAGGGAGCGAAGACGGCGACGAGAGCAGCGGTCCCGACGAATGCTCCATACCCGTCTGCATCCAAGGACCGCGCAATTACTACAAAGTAGACGGCCTGGATTAAAGCCCGCGATCCGAACCCGAGGAGCATCCACAAGGTGTTACGGGCAAGTATGCTGTTACGCATCTTATCCAACACTAGTGGGAATACTCTACTTAGCATGAAACTCTAACGAACATAGAGGGATTGCTCCCACACTCCCTTAGAATCTCCCACACATGGATTTACATCCGTCCTTGTTTCCGCGGGGCAGGAGCGCGTAATTAGCCTGTACCCCCCGGCCGGATAAAGGGAAGCGCAGATCACACCGGCTACAATTCATTTAGAGCCTCCCTCTCCCGCCACAAAGCCGAATTATATGGCAACTTACGACGTGATCGATGCCGCTTCCCAATAGGGCTTATTCTTGCTCCCCACATACCCGTAACGTCCACTCGTCTCTACTGAGGTGGCTCGACGTCGCACCCCGTTCTGGAGCACCCTTGAGCGAACCCGAGGCCCCACCTCAGGCGTCTCACTGCTCCGGGCGGTCGTTGTAGATGGATCTGTGGGTGGGACGTCCGCTGTCATCCTCGATCGCGTAGCAAGCGCCTACCTTGGATACTCCTCAGGCTTGCCTTCTGCGCCATCGAGAGCATCCGTGCGACCAATGGCGCCGGGTCATCGATGCGGAAGTGGGGGTGGACGACCCGCCTGTGGGGGCGGAGCACCGCCGCGGCGGAGCGGAGACGGCCGCGGCGCAGCTGCGCCAGTGCGTTACGCATATCACCGTCTTCCCACCGGTAGCGGACCCCGACACGCGCTCCGTCCGGGGAGACGGAGCGCAGTCCAAGCACATGATCGCCCCACAGCGCAGGAAGATTCGCCCCGGCCTCCACGGCCAGCGCCATCCAGCCGAAGGGACGCGGATTGAGGTCGATAGCGCCGAACCGATTCTCGCCGAGCTCCAGCAGCTCGAGCTCGAAAATACCGCACCAGCCGATCGAGTCGAGGAGCTCCTCGATCTGCTGGCTGAGCAGCCGGGACGGCGCGATCGTCGTGGCCAGCGCGGCCATACCGACCTGTGATGGATACGTTCGGGCGTAACGGGCGAGCGTGAGCCCGAGCAGCCGACCGTCGACTCGGACGGCCGCGCAAGAGACCATGTTGGTCTCGGGAACGTACTCCTGGAGCGTCAGGGGAGCACCAACCGCTGCGACGGCAGCTTCGAGGAGGGTCGCATCGCTGACGACCTGAGCTCCTCGTTGCCGGATCCGGCCGTCCGTCCACGTGACCGAGCGTGCGGGTTTGACGAGTAGTGGAAACGTGAGTTCGGGCGCGGCCATGGCGGCCTCTTCGGCGTTCGAGCAGGTAACGCTCCTTGGCGGGGCGAGCCCCACGGTGGCCGCTTTACGGTGTAGCAGCGGCTTGTCGAGGGCACGCAGAACGACCTCGTGGGGAGGCAGCCCCAGGCGCGCGTGCGGCTCGATCAGATCTCGCCGTTCGGAGATTGGGAGCAGCGACAGCTCCGTTCCCGGTACGACCAGGTCGTACTCACCCCGACGGAGCACTTGCGATAGACGGCCGACGTAGTCCTCTGGGTCGGTCTGCGGCCCTGCGAGCGTGATCCTCTCCTCCGAGAAGCGCGACCAGTGCCCGAGCGCGAAGCGCTCCTCGGCCGCCGTCGAGACGTGGTAACCCGCCGCAGCAAGCCCGCGGCAGGTCGCGAGTACCGATCGATGCTCGGCATCGGTGACGAGGACTCGCGGCCCTCGTTTCACCAGGAGAAGCCTGCTCGCGGTGCCCGGCGTCCGACCACCGCTCGCGTCAGCCCGCGGGCTGATGCCCATGTCCCACAGACGAAGTGCAGTACCGGCCCGAAGCTTCGTGCTGCCGGAGCGCCGAGGAAATGAAGCCCGCGTACGGACGATTCGAAGCCGGTAGCGAGTACCGGCGAGCCGCCCCGCGTGTGCACACGACCGACGAGCTCGGGCGCGAGAAACGCGTAGCGCGCGAGATCGATCCGGTACCCGGTCGCCAGAAGCAGATGCTCGACCTCTCGTGTGCTCCCATCGTCGAGCCGCAGCACCAGCCCGTCGCCGCGGGGCAAGGCCGAGCTGATCGAGCGACCGGTCGTGATAGGTACTCGCGAGAGCCGAGGCTTTAGCCAGCCCGCAATGCGCGGCCTGATGAAATGGTAGATCAGTGGCTCGTGAACTCGGTATGGCAGCCGCCGAAAGAGCCAGGGTGACCCCGCAAGCCACGCTGAGGCCGGGCTGCCGAGCGCGGTTTTCCGATGTGCGTAGTAGAAGAGCCCGGGATCGGCATCCTCGATGCGGTCGATCGAGAACGGATCTTCCTCCGGCGGTGCAAGCCAGCGGAGGTCGCGTCCGCGAACGAGGACCTCGGCCTCGGCGCCGGCTTCGGCAAGGAGAGCGGACGACTCGAGCGCGCTCTGACCTCCGCCGACCACGGCGACGCGTTGGCCCTCGAACACGCCGAGATCGCGGTGATCAGCCGTGTGGGAGACGAGCGCCGGCGAGAGCTCGGCGAACTGTGGCGGGCGCCAGGCGAAGGGGACTATCCCGGTGGCGACGACCACCTTCTCTGCAAGGAGGGTCTCGCCGTCGTCGAGCTCGACACGGAATGCATGTGCGTTAGGGGAGACACGGACCACGCGACGCCGCTCGAGTCCCGTGACGGCATGGTTTTGGAACCATCGCCCGTAATCGACGAAGCGTGCCAGCGGCACCGGCTCTGCGCGCTCCAGACCGGATGCAGTCTCGTAGCTTCCGAGGCCGAGCGCATGATCAGGATCGGCGATGTGGGAGGCCTCCCATCGGGAGCGTAGCAACATCCCGGTCGGCATGTGATGCGCCCAGCTTTCCATCGGCTCGCCGAAGACGCGCACGTTCACCCCCGCTCGGATCAAGTGCGCCGCGGCCGAGAGCCCGTAAGGGCCCGCGCCGATGACGACGACCGAGCAGCGCGAGATACCGGATCTCTCGCGGGTCCTTAAGGGTGCGACGCTCTCGGCCCGAGCCGCGGGCGAGTTCGTGGTCGACTTAGGACCCGCATCGGCCAGTCCTGGTATCTCGTAACCCTTCTCTTGCATATTCTCCGTATCCATTTGCTCGCTAGCTTCGATATCCTTAGCGACTGCACACTAGATGGACAGACGTTGGCGAATGTAACACACGCCTGGCAAGACCCGAAACAGCTCAGGCTGTTTATTGTACTTCGCTAATACTTTAGGGGCGTCCTGCGTATGACACTGAGTACTATCGAGTATGCCGAAGGGCTGAACAGGTAAAGGCTACACTTGCTAGGTTCCAACGAGAGGTTCGTCAGCGCCGTCAATGGAATTTTCCCGATGTCTAGGATACGATCAATGGCGCCGGCACTAAGAAAACCTTCAAGAACCCGATCTGTAGCGAGGAGAGAAGCCGCAAAAGCATCGTTAGAGCACTAGGGCCAGCGTCTGATCACCGTCTGAGGCTGAGCCCGCATTGGAACATTTGAGATCCCTTTGCCGCCGGCTACCGTGTCCTCCGTTCCATAACCCGAAGGTGCGCGGCACCAAAGAACACACTGCACATCAAGGGCGCCGCAAAGCCCCGTGGATGTTTAGGGTGCAGTGCGACCCAATCTCTAGAGAAAGTAGGCGTATATGAGCGTTCGCCAGCCTCGAATATTTATGTACCATGCTATTGCTGACCTGGCGCATGATCCCAATATGCTGTGCGTCTCGCCGCAACGGTTTGAGGCTCAGATGCAGTATCTCAGCCGCCACAACCTGCGAGGGGTTTCCGTGAACGAACTGCGTCGCGCAATGAGCGCCGGGGATGATAGCAACCTTATCGGGCTCACGTTCGACGACGGCTATAAGAACTTCCTAGATGCTGCCGTGCCAATATTGGAGGCTTTTGGCTTTACTGCGACGGTGTTCGTAGTTGCGGACCTGTTGGGGAAAGAGAATGATTGGGAACACGCGTACAACCCCAGGCCGGTAATGGAACTGCTCGGAACCGCAGAGCTGCGCGAGACCGCGGAACGTGGCATTGAGGTGGGCTCGCACAGCATGACCCATGCAGATCTCGCTGATCTGAGTCCACGAATGCTCGAGGAGGAAGTACAGGGTAGTCGCCAGGTGCTCAGCGAAATTCTGGGCGAAGAGGTGGATGGACTATGCTATCCGTACGGGAGCGTGGACCGTGCGGCAGTCGAGGCCGTAAGGCAAGCCGGATACGCTTACGCCTGTGGTTGGAGAACACCGTTGAAGCACGGCCATGAGCCCCACAACTTGCCTCGAATATACGTCTCCGACAGAGACAATTCTTGGAGAATGGCAGCAAAGCTCAAGGTGTACTCGCAGTACTCTATGATAACGCAGCGGTTCAAACGAAAGTAGCCGAAGGTCGCCCGATATGGGTGCCACAGGAATAGTAGCCTGGTCGCTTGGCAGCTGTTTTCGGGGGTCAAGTCCCCCAGTCGGGAACGGCGAGTGGCGGAAACGGTCGGTTAACCGATCGACGTTGATCGCCTTAGCGGCGGCAAGTCGCCGGCGCTTGAGGGCTTGCTCCGAAAGGATTGTTTTCGACGTAAAGAGCGGTTGTACCCGGTTGTGCATCTCCCGAAACGGCTTATACTGGGCTTATGCTCACCAAACGGAGCCAAGACACTGGAGGGATGGAAAGGTTCCCTGAGGGGGAGGTTGTCCTTCACGCAGGTGATGTTCTCCAGGTGCTTCGCCGGTGGTTTTGGATGATCCTGCTGGTGATAGGTATCTGTGCAGGTACAACACTAGTAGTCAGTCTCCAACAGAAGCCGATGTACCAAGCTTCTATTAAGGTGCTTGTCGGCCAGGGTCAGGGGATTGCGGAGGACCCTTCGCAAGCAACCAATCTTCAGTTGGTGACCGTGACCTTGGGTGAGGCAGTGGCCACATATCCCGTAGCGCAGTCGGTTGTTCGAAACCTGGATCTGAAATCGTCTCCTAGTGATCTGATCGCTAACATGAACGTGGATGTCGTTCCCCAGACGCAATTCATCGAAATCTCCTACACGGATGCCGATCCGCACAGAGCGCAACGGATCGCTAACTCCATCGGAGATGAGTTTTCGAAGAAAGTCGCCGGCGTGAGCCCGAACGTCAGCGGGATAACTGCCACCGTGTGGGAGCCAGCGGTCATGCCGCAGTCTCCTATAAGCCCCAACCCTGTACGTAACACCCTGATAGCAGTCGTGCTAGGAAGCTTGTTAGGCGTTGGGTTGGCCTTCTTGTTGGAGTACAGGGACGACAGCTGGCGGTCGCCAGAGGAGGCGGAACGTATTTCCGGTATCCCCACAATCGGGGTCATACCCCAGTTCGCACCTACAAGGGGCCGGTGAGGATAGACGATATGTTTCTTTCTAGATTCAAGCACCGTACGCCTGGTAAGGGGGCTAACGGCGGGGATCCTAATAGCCGCTTGGTGACCGTAGTGGACCCCGCTGGTGCTTGTTCAGAAGCCTACCGTAGTATGCGCGCTAATCTCCTGTATGGGTTCATAGACTCTCCACCGAGAGTTATAGTAGTAACAAGTCCCGGTCGGGGCGAGGGCAAGACTACCACCTGTGCCAATTTGGGCGTAGTGTTAGCGCAGGCCGAGAACAACACCCTGATCGTAGACTGCGATCTCCGCGGGCCCGGCATTCACAAGGCCTTTGGTTTGCGCAACATGTACGGGATCGTGGACGTTTTAGGGGGAGAACTTGATTTGCAGGAGGCCTGCCATGTGCCCGTGCCAGGACTACAAGTTCTTACTGCAGGTCCCATACCCCCTAATTCGGCGGAGTTCCTGAGCTCCACGCGATTCGCGAAGTTTGTAGATGAGGTACGTACGCAGTTCGATTACGTGCTCATAGACACTCCGCCCGCCCAATCGGTCTCAGACTCAACGGTCGTCGCCCCGCACGGGGACGGCGTTGTGCTCGTCTTGGATGCGCAGAATACTCGCAAGGGCAAGGTCCGGCAGACCGTACGTAGACTAGAAGCCGTCGGGACCAGAATTCTTGGCACAGTTATGAACAACGCCAAGGTGCCAAGAAGTGCCTATTACGAATATGTGTATGAAGGCTAGGTTTCAAGCGAGCGTCGATTAGGCCTTACGCCTCACCCGCCCGCGCTAAATGGCACGCTGTGTAATCCGGTGAGGCGAGTGGTGCGAAATCGTACCAACCGCGCGGCCTAGCCAATGCTCATCCGAGTGTGCGGGGTGGGAAGCGTCCTTGGGGGCGTGCTATTCGTGGCGTGGGGCTACATCGATAGACCCAACATCTCCGAGAATCTCAGGATCGCAACACACGTGCTGGCCTTCGCCGTACCCACGTTGTTCCTGGTGGGAGTAGTTGGCATTTTAGCGCTGTGCGGTGGCCGAGTCGGAGTCCTCGGGTGGGCGGGGATGGTCCTTGCCCTATACGGATCGGGACTGCCCGTGGTGGCTGACATCGTTCATGTCGAACCGCTCCTGTACGGGTATTTCGCAGAGAGGGGGTGGCCGCCGTCGCTTACCGAATGGTTGGCCGTTATGGATAGTGGGCTAATATTGGTAGGCATAGCCGCCGTCGGGACCGGGCCGTTAAGGGTACTGGGTGCGCTGACGTTTGCGATCGGAGTGTTTGGCTGGGGTTACGATTTGACCGACTCCGCCGGCGTCGCCTTAGAAGCTGCGCCGCGCCTGGTTCACGTGGGCTTTGGTCTGCTATTCAGCTTGGGCTGGGTAATGCTGGGTCCCGGACTCTGGGCGGAGAGGGCGAGATCACGCCCAATTTAGTGTATCCGACCTCCGAGAACTCTGTACTCACGAACTTCTAGGAGGATGCACAGTCACCCACGGAGGAGCCCACTTTTTCGCCATTTCAGTGCAACAAGACCGTATACCGAGAGTAGCCTCCAACTTTTCCACCGTCCGTATGTAAACAATCCGGGCTAAGAGGGTCACCAATCCTGAGCAAGGGGATCGGGGCCTTCGTCTACTGCACTGCCTTTATCCAAGCACCCGCCACAAGGGGTCTGTCGACACGAGCGTCCCCGGGGTAGCGGTTTCGAGAACTAGAAACCTTGGGCCTGATCGCACCTCATGGCCGTCAAGCTCGCCACCTGCCGCTCGTTCTCCACACCCTCGGCGGTGACCTTGAGGCCCAGTGTATGTGCGAAGTCCACGATCCAGCGCACGATGGCGTCGTTCACCGGGTCTTCCCCCAGACCTTCGATAAAGGATTTGTCGATCTTCAAGCTCCGCTCCAGGATGATCTCATGGGTCTTGTTGCGCCTCTCGTAGTGTAAGACCTGTCCTCCCCCTTCCATGTTGGTCGGTAATCTATCAATTAGGCCCATCCAATCCCTATCTCAATAGCGGCGAAGTTTTGTTAAGGCCCCTCAACGAGCATCGCCCGTGACCTCGAAGGCCAAATCCGGCAATCGTGTCTGTGACTCTCTGTACCACTCCTGCCTTATGACCACCTTGCTCCAATGACTGCCGCTTTGAGGAAAGCGGTAGAACAACTCACCCTTGGTCAGCGAGTACTCGCAGATGGCGTATGCCACCTCCCCATTCTCAGTCGGCTCCCTAAAGAGCGCCGTAACTATCGGCTGCCTGTCGTCGGTACCATCCTCGTAGACGTGCGACGGGGAGTAGCTCGCAAAGAGTAGCCGCGCGTCCTTTCCGGAGTCGAGAGGTCGCGGTACACTGGTTTCGTCCATAAGCTATCTCCTTATGGGCCGGGCTCCGGGGTGTGCGACCACCGCCGGAGCCGCTCCTTCTCAACACCCTAAGTATACCATATGACCACCATATGTACACACTATGTCTACCACATTCGGTACAATCATGGTGGCGGCAAAGGGAGCAGGTTACCATGCCGCCGTGGTACATATTGGAGACAAACTTAAAGAGGCACGCACCCGAGAGCTCTTAACTCAGCGAGAACTTGCCAAGAAATCCGACGTTGGAGTCAACACCATTATCCGCATTGAGCGTAACCAAGTAGAACCTCACTTCCACACTATCCGCAAGCTGGCAGAAGCACTCGGGATAGACCCGAAAGCGCTGCTTTGAATCTTCGCAACCTGAACCCAATCCGAGAGGCTGAGATAAGCGTCAAGCATCGGATATTTCGATCGAGGAAGCGCTTCGAAGCCGTGAGTTTCGAGTGCGGCGTCTTGGGAAATGTCGACGAGAACGAATTTCTATTAGGCAGCAGGGAGTTGGCTCCACGTTTTGCGAAACAAAGCCAGACTCCTTCTAGCGATCGCCCTCGGGGATCCCGGAGACGTCGACGTCCACGGCTAACGGCGGCAGGACGCTGCCGGCGGTGCAGGCGGTCTGCAGACGCTGGAGCTCGTGTAGGGCCTTGTAGAGGCCCCGCTCCGTGGTGGTCTCGTAGCGGGAGAGCTTGGAGAAGGCGTTGGCCTTGTCGGAGCCCCCGGGTGAAGGTTCTCCCAAGCGCAGTGTTCTCCGCGTCCTGATTGACCCTCATCTCCCGGGCTCTCTCCAGAGCTTCGCGGTGCTTGCGCTCATCCGTCATGGCGGTGTCGACATAACGCATTGTGTCGGCCAGTGTAGACTCGTGAGCGTGGGCCTCCTGCTCCGCCCGGTCGGCGAGTTCCGCGAAGAACTCGTGGGCGAAGATGCTGGTCTCCACGCGACCCAGGGGCCGGAGCCTCCAGAAGAGGGAGGTGATGCGGTCCATGAGAAGAATCTCCATCTCGCCTACGGGTTGCAGCTCGGCTCTCAGGCGCTCGCCAAGCTCCCTCAAGGCCTCTTCATCCTCTCCAGGCAACAGTAGCTACTTGGAGAGGAGGGCGTTGAGGCGGACGGCGGTCTTTCCCTCCGGCGTCTTGGGTCCGGTGTTCTTTAGGGCATTATGGTGGTTGAACTCGGCCTTCCTGGAGCTTGTCATTGCCGACTCCATCCGTTTGTGGTTATCCCAACTGACAGCCACAGGTCTTCGTTCGGCGCTGGATACGTGCGCGACTTTGACCGAGGCAACCGCCTCAGGAGAAGGGCCGCTGCTGCTGATAGGCCTTTTCGCCGACGACCCTTTTCCGACCATAGCACGGCTCAGCGTC
>Ga0126312_10003183_pt1 | contig 11047 bp, 11 predicted proteins | sample Plot104A_FD_92537 | JGI IMG/M metagenome (GOLD analysis project Ga0126312, IMG submission 92537) | Serpentine soil microbial communities from UC McLaughlin Reserve, CA, USA - Plot104A | ecosystem: Environmental > Terrestrial > Soil > Grasslands | place: USA: UC McLaughlin Reserve, Lake County... | reverse complement strand
GTAAGAGCGAGCGCCCTGGCAAGCTCCTCGACGGTTCGTCCCGAGCGCCTGAGCAGCGTGACCATCCGCCCTCGGTTGCTTTCGAAGAACCTCTCGTCCCAGTTCGTAGCCAATGAATACTCCCTATACCTCTTCGCTTTCAGTATAGCAAGTAAACCAAATTCTTGTAATAAATCAAGTTTATACTTGACATAATATAGCAAAGATGTATAGACTGCATCGAGACTCAAAGGAGATGAGGCAATGAAGGTAAAGACCTTACCAAGAAGCGCACTCGCGGGGCGCGAAAGGTTGGCTGCGGGAGCACGAGAAGTCCTTCGCCAGAACGACATGGGGGGATGGACGAGGGCGGCCTCGGACCTCTACCCCCACCAGTGGAGCTGGGACACCGGCTTCATCGCCATAGGGCTGGCGAGTCTCGACACACGCCGCGCCGCCCGGGAGCTGCTCACGCTGTTCCAACATCAGTGGAAGACTGGCAAGGTGCCCCACATCGTCTTCAACCCCGCGGCCCCTCCGGGGAGCTACTTCCCCGGCCCCGATCACTGGGCCTGCGCCGCGGCTTCCGCCGACGCTCCGCCTGCGCCGCCCTACACCAGCTGCCTGTGCCAACCACCAACCCATGCCATAGCCGCTCAGAGGATCTGGGAAGCCGCCAGCAACGGGACGGCGCGAGCGGAGGCTAGCGCCTTCCTGCGCGAGATCTACCCTATGCTTCTCGTCTGGCACCGCTACCTCTTGACCTACCGGGATCCGGAGGAGTCGGGGCTGGTAACGATCTACCACCCGTGGGAGAGCGGCACAGACAACTCTCCGAGGTGGGATGCGGCCCTCGAGGCGGTGGAGGTAGGCGGGGCGTCGCCCCACCCTCGCTACGATCTTCAGCACGTCGACGATCCTTCTCAGAGGCCCACCGACGCGGATTACGACCGCTATCTCTGGCTAGTGCAGCTGGTAAAGAGGGCCACCTGCGACGAGGCCACCATCTACCGCTCACACCCATTCCTGGTGAAGGACGTACTCTTTTCCGCCATCCTCGTCGCTGCCAACGAGGCGCTGCTAGAGATCTCCCGGCTGGTAAGGGCCTCGCACGAGGACGAGGAACTCATCTCGAGCTGGATCTCCCGCGGGCGCCGCGGACTAGAAGGCCGCTGGGATCCCGAGCTCCGACTCTACCTCGACTACGACTTGCGCGCCGCCAAACCTCTGAGGTCGCGGACGGTAGCCGGCTTCTCCCCGCTGGTGGCCGGGGGCCTGAAGCCACGGCGCCTCGCGACCCTCCTGGAGACCCTCAGGTCGCCTTCGTTTATTGGCTACCCGGGGTTACGACAGCCTCTGCCACCGAGCACGAGCCCGGAGGATCCTGGCTTCGACCCTCGCAGCTACTGGCGGGGGCCACTCTGGCCGGTGATCGACTGGCTTCTGTGGTGGTCTCTCGTGCGGGCCGGAGAGAACCAGCTCGCCGCACGCGTGCGCGAGTCATCCCTCGAGCAGATCGCTGACGGAGGCTTCGCCGAGTACTTCGAGCCGCTCACCGGCGCGCCGCTCGGGTCCAGAGAGCAGTCCTGGACCGCTGCCGTGGTCCTTGATTGGCTGGCGAGCAGACCGCAGAGGGAGCTGCGAGCGGCGTAGACGATGGCTTGAGCGCGGACGAAGGAGCCAGGAACCATCACCCGACTCTGGCCGAACCCGCCGGGCTGGCTCAAGAGCGTCCCGAGACCGGCAGGTACTGATCCCGGTCCCGCCATTGTGCGCCTGGATCGGCGGAGAGGAGACCCGGCTCGCGAGCTCGCCCCCGCGAGGAAAGCTGCGGAAGATCCCTAAGCTCTCCACCGGCGAAGACCGCTCCGCGAGCGCGATCATCCACGCCTGTGGCTAAGCAGACCTCCTCTGCAGCCTAGGCGCCATGTAGGCCTCCAAGGACTCCGGTGGCTTCCGACTGTTAGCCAGAAAGCAGCCGCCACGTCGACCTTGACAAAATGTGCCTTGGGGATGCGATCGATCGTCCGAAATGTCAACATTGTTGCCTAGAACGATCGGCGGGGCAGTATCAAGGGCTCACTATGAAAAAGAGCGCTCCCTTGTGCGACGGCCTTGCTGGCCAGGTGCCCGTGCACCCTCTCTTTGACACTGACGGTGCTCGGCCTCTTCCTTCTAGCCGTGAGCCGGTCCACTGGGAGTTCCCGTCTACGACTACTGGCTCGAAAACACCGTAATAGCAATTAGCTTTTCGACGGTAGGGGCCGTAATCATCCCGCCTTCCTCCTCAGAACCCTATAGGCTGGATTGGAGAGATCAGAAGAACGCTAACGGTGCCCAGGGCAGCGGTCGACAGACCATTACCAAGAGATGAGAACATCATTCGCCTTGCGCCTTACCTCGTAGCCGAGCACGGGTCCGGACAGCAGTACGCTAAGGGAGATCTGCGAAGTATCCTGGCGAGGAAAGGGGGCGTTGGTGGGAGAGAGGTACTTCGGCAGCTTACCAGGGGTAAACTTCTACCAGATCATCCAGCGCGGCCCGAGGTTCCCGAAGGTCGCCTGGATTCCGTACTTCTCGATTCGCCGGCCCGCTCAGGGTGTTGTGCCTCCTGAAGGGACGAGAAGAAGACCTCGTACCTCTGCACGCTACTTATCGTCCCGCCGCTGGATTGGGCGCTGAAGATCCGTAACCACTGAGAGGCATCCTCGGTAGCGTCCATAGCTTGCTCGTTTTCCCACAGGGTCACCGCAAGCACCTTGCCGCTCTGACGATCGGCGAGGACTAAGCCCCCACTGAAACCGTCCTGCATCTCGAGTGCCGGTAGGACGTGTTCCAGACCCTCATGGTGCATCTCGTCCAACTGCTCCGGGCGACCTTCGTATGTGCTTACCCGCGCGAACATCTCACCATCTCCCTTCTCTGCTAGCGCTCGTGGAAGGACGCCGTTCCCTCATGCTAACCACTCTTGTGTGGGACACCATCATGTGGTCCTTACTATTACTGCGGGGAAACGCTCCTTACCATCTCCGATCACTATTATCCTTCCTCATGGGGGACGTGAGGAGGAACTCACCTCCTCGTGTATAGTAGCAAATACAGCATACGAGCAGGGTCAGGTACATCCTCCGAATGATAATCTTTGAACCAATGTCGGTTAGGCACAACCTTTCGATAGCACCTTGGGATGGTTGGTTTCGTGCTCGGCCTATTCCTGCGCCGGTATCTTTCCCGCCTCTTTCGCCTCCTCCCAAGCCCGTTGCAACGCTCCTGCCCGCTCTGCGGGAGACCTCATCCCGTCTATGACCTCCCGGAAACCGGTGTACATCACCTCATAGAAGTTCTGCGGTGCCAGGACATCTATGTTGTGCCGTCGTAAAGGCAGGCTCGACATCCGGCGCGCTGTCGAACACCCAGCCGGCACGCACCGCCGTCCGTAACTACCTCGTGCGTCCCGTCCTCCCGACGCGCGACTGAATAGGCCGAGGCACGTAGCCACTCGATGGGCGCGGTTCTCAGTTCTTCGGTTATGTGGGCGAACACGTCAGTAGAGCGCACCAGGCTCCAGGGCAGCAAGTGGACGTGGACCGTCGTCTCGTTCATTAACTTCGCCGGCCCCATCTCCTACTTCGCGCTCGGACGCAGAAGAGTGTCATGATCCAGTCGACAGTCGGTGCGGCAAGCTCGCTCCTCCTGACGGGAAGAGCCGGCTTGCTAGGGCTGCACGTCAAGCCTCCTCCTTCACTGGCAGGTGGGAAGACCAGGAAGCGACTTATGTAGTAATTGACCTCGAAGGCGCGGAGTACAATGTCGATCTCCCTGAGAAGGTCCGGGGCGCTGTGCCATCGCACGGTGGTGCGGCTACTGCCGGGGATGAGCCGTAGGAGGTCCTCGGCCTCATGGAAGCGGTGGTTATCATCGCTGTATTCAAGCTGCGTCGGTCAAAGAGGAGGTAAACATCGTGTGGTGGGCAGATCTATTGTGGGGCTTCTGGAACGGCCTTACAGCCTGGATCGTTCTAGTCGTGCACGTATTTGGCGGTTGGGAGCAGTTCCCATTCTACAACGAGGCGAGGAGCGGGAACTGGTACGACTTCGGGTTCCTGCTCGGGGCCGGCTCTCCCCTCCTGGGCGCCGTGGGTAGGAGAGGCCGGCGCGGTTAGCAGACCGCGTGACTGTCTTCGACGTGGATCTTCGCTTCGAGCCGTTCTCCTGCTTCATGGTGCCTCCCGCTCTATCTGCAGCGGACCCCGCTGCCGGTGGATCGTGAGGTAAGAGAAGCCCTCGGAACGGGAGAGGATCGACCTCCTCGCACCTCTGCGTACCAACACCAGCGTCCCGGCTGACAGGCGCCGTTCCTCACCGTTCGTGAGAACTGACCCGGTGCCCGAGACGCCGACGAAGATCACGTCCACCTCGTCGTTGATGTGCTCGCCTACACCTCCTCCAGCCCCGAAGCGCACCAGGTTGGCGTTCAGGTCGTCGCTGTCCAGCAAGGCCCAGATCACTCCGGTCCGCTCGCCGGCAGCCGCTGCTGTCCCGGCCAGATCCATCAGCTATCCCCTCTATCCGGGCTGCGCTTCATAGATGATCTCCTCCTTGCGCAGGCGAGCGGTCCGGAGGGTGCAGGGAACCTCCGAGTGGCCTGCGCGACACCATTCATTATCTATCACAGAAACAGTATGTGGCTGGAGAGATAGGCGGTCTCAGGGACCGAATGGCTGCGGCGGTTAGACATACACGCCAGCGACAGGTTCGCCACCTAGTGGCTCGAAGAGTGACCCGATCGCCCAAGCCCGAAGGCGGTCGTGATGTACGCCGGCGTATGGTCTCCAATGCCGTGATGACGGCGCCCAACCATCCGCCGCAGCACCAAACCCGCCTACCACATCTCTGACGTAGAGAGACCAGAAGCTGAAATGCTGATAAGCGTCCGACAGGGCGCGTGCTGACGCGCTGAAATGCTAACAATGAGGTTCAAGGCTCTTTGCAGACGGCGGCTTCTATCCTGAGATGACCTGGCGCCCTGGTGGCCGGGTCGGGCAGCACGAGGGGCTCGCGTCCGGGCGTGATGCTGCCGAGTACTACGGCGGAGTGCGCCCCTGTGCAGGAGGGGACGTTTGCCGGCAAACCGTGCATGGTCAGAAATCCCATGAGGGCGAAGGCGTATGCTTCCTTGGCGCCGGACGGGATGCCCCAGTCCTCGATCGTGCGCAGCCGCGCCTTTGGGGCGTCCTCCTCCAGCATGCCCATCAGCGTAGGGTTGGAGGTTCCCCCGCCCGACGCAACGACCTCAGGGACGTCGTAGCGCTCCAGCGCATCCGCCACCGTCCTCGCGGTCAGCGCTGTGACGGTCGCCGCCAGGTCGTCCGCCCCGAGGTCCCCGAAAGGCGCGAGGCGCTCCATGAGGTAGGAAAGGTTGAAGAGCTCCTTTCCGGTGGACTTGGGTGGCCCCAGCTTGTAGTAGGGCTCTTCGAGGAGCGAACTGAGTAGTCCCTCGTGGATATCGCCCCGTGCTGCCCTCCGGCCATTGTGGTCGTAGGTCTCGGAGCCATCGGTGAGGTACTCTACAGCCGCGTCCAGAAGGGCGTTGGCCGGCCCGACGTCGAAGGCGAATGCAGGGTCCCCGGCTTCGCCGCCGGGCACGACCGTGAGGTTGGCGATGCCGCCGAGGTTGAGCGCGGCCCGCCTCTTTTCGCCGCTCCCGAGCAACAAGACGTCGAAGATACTCGCCAGGGGCGCCCCGTGCCCGCCCGCCGCTATATCACGGCTGCGCAGGTCCGAGACGACGGGTGAGCCGGTTCGACTTGCGATCCAGGCGGGCTGCCCGAGCTGAAGCGTGCCCAGAGCACTGTCGCCCTCCACCCAGTGGAAGATCGTTTGCCCGTGCGAAACGACGAGATCCGCATGCCCTTCGCAAAACACGTGCGCGGCTTCCGCCGCGGCCTCCGCGAACGCACGCCCCAGGCGCGTGTCGAGCATGCAAACCTCCGCTGCGCTCGTGGTGGCTGGGGGCAACGCTGCGGCCACCGCCGCCCGCAACTGCGGATCGTAAGGGAAGCCGCGCGCCCCCAAGGGTCGCAGCACCACAAAGTCGCCTTCGAGGCGTAGATCCGCGGCGGCTGTCTCTATGGCGTCGAAGGACGTCCCTGAGATGATTCCGACTACCTTCACCGCCGCCTCCCTGTCACGCTCCGGGCTAGTTCGCCCCCGGCCGCGCGTAACGCCTGACCTATGTTCCAGGCCAACACTACCATCGCCACCCCCGTGCCTATCGTCGAAACACTATGGCGCGCCGGCTGCCACAAGATATTAGTATGTACTAATGTAGGCGAAGGGCGGAAGAAGGCGGGCTGCAAGGGACGTAGGTGACCCGAACGTGAGCGCGTGGTCTCTCGTCATTGCTGAGGAAGGAGGAGAGTATCATGGCTGCTGTTTCGCAAGGACGAGGTGAGCCGCCGCTCCGGAGCACCGGGGAGGCGCTAAGGGCTCTCTCGGCCGGCTGCATCGGAAACTTCGTCGAGTGGTACGACTTCGCCATCTACTCCTACTCGGTCCCCATAATCGCGACGGTCTTCTTCCCTGAGGGCAACCGCACTGCCGCCATACTCTCTGCGTTCGCGCTCTACGGCGTCGCGTTCCTGGCACGCCCGTTGGGCGGGGTGTTCTGGGGCAACCTGGGAGACAGGGTGGGCCGCCGCAACACGCTCGCCGCGATCGTCCTCCTCATGGGAGGAGGAACGATGCTGATAGGCCTCTTGCCCACTTACGCGCAGATCGGGCTCCTCGCCCCGGCCCTGCTCGCCCTCTTGCGGCTGGTCCAGGGTTTCTCGGGCGGCGGGGAGTTTACAGGCTCGACCTCTTTCATAACGGAGTACGCCCCTGAAGGGAGCAGAGGGTTATACGCCGCCATTTCGGCGACATTCACGACCCTCCTTCGCTGCTTGGCGGGTTGACCGTGCTGGCCTTCACGGCGGTAATGTCGGACGGCGCCTACGCTTCGTGGGGCTGGCGCATCCCGTTCCTGGTGGGAGGTCCACTGGCCCTCGTGGGACTGTGGATAAGGCTCAGGATGGAAGAGACGCCCGCGTTCAGAAGGGTCCAGAGCACCGAGCACGTCGAGGGTGTCCCTGTCAGGGAGGCGATCCGGCACCACGGTAGAGAGATAGTGTTGGTCTTTGCGATCGCTTCCCTGAGTGCGCTCGGGGCCTATACTCTAGGGGCGTACTTTGTCACTTATTTGCAGGAGGTAGTAGGCCTCGACGCGACCACCGCGATACTTGCCAACTTCACGGCTTTCTTCGTGACCGTGCCGCTGGTCCCGCTCGTCGGGGCTCTGGGCGACCGGATCGGCAGAAAACCCCTGCTGTTCATCGGGTCCGTGGGCTTTATCGTCTTGAGCGTGCCAGGCTACCTGCTGGCTGGCAGCGGGGGCCTCGTTACCGCCATACTGGGTCAGCTGCTGGTGGCGCTGCCGTGGAGCTTCGTCGTCTCGGCTGTGGTCGTCACGCAGGTCGAGATCTTCCCGACGAAGGTGCGCTACAGCGGCGCCTCGGTGGGCTACAACGTCGCTTACATGATCTTCGGCGGGACCGCGCCCCTGGTAGCGACCTTCCTGGTGGCGCGGACGGGCAGCAACATCGCTCCTGGAATCTACCTCGTGGCGGTAGCCCTGGTCGTGTTCTTCGTCGCCTTCGCGGTGCCGGAGACCTACAGGTTCTCCTTGCTCAGAGAGGGTGAAGAGCAACACGAGGATACTCTGGGTGCGACCGGCGCGCGACCCTCTTAGCCGCCTCCTTCGTGTGCTGACCGGGAAGGAACTATAGTAAGGAGACGGAGGCAAACGCCTCCGAGGAGGGCACGCAGTTGGCGAACAGACCTTTGATCACCGAGCAACGGAACCAGGCCAGCGCGCGGTTGGACGAGATGTCTGTGGAGTCGATCCTCTACCTCATGAACCAGGAGGACCGGCGGGTTCCCGAGGCCGTTGCCCAGGCCCTGCCGCAGATCGCCGAGGCGGTCGGGTTGATGGTCGAGGCGTGGCGTTCGGGGGGGCGTTGGATCTACATAGGCGCAGGGACGAGCGGCCGCATCGCGACCCTGGACGCGGTCGAGTGCCAGCCCACCTTCGGGGTGTCGTCCGACCGGGTAGTGGCGCTGATCGCCGGCGGAGCGTCCGCCCTCACGCGGTCCGTAGAGGGGGCCGAGGACGACCGCTCGGCAGCCGTCAAGGACCTCGAGGACTTGAGCCTGGATCCGGGCGACATCGTGGTAGGGCTCGCAGCGAGTGGACGTACCCCTTACGTCGTGGCTGCGGTCAGACACGCGTCCGAACTAGGGTGCGCCACGGTGGGTGTTAGCAACAACCCTGGTAGCGAGCTTGGCGCCGCGGCGCATGTTTGCATCGAGCTGATCACCGGGGCTGAAGTCCTGACCGGTTCGACCCGGCTCAAAGCGGGAACCTCGGAGAAGCTGGTCCTCAATATGCTCTCCACCGCTGCCTTTGCCCGTCTGAACAAGGTGTACGAGAACTTCATGGTGGACCTCCAGGCCGGTAACGAAAAGCTGAAGGGCCGTTCCCTACGCATCGTTCGGGAAGCCGCAGGGGTTACGGAAGACGAGGGCGGGGAACTGCTTCGCGCCGCTGACGGCTCCGTCAAGGTGGCCGTAGTGATGGGGAAGGCGAGGGTCCCGGCGGACGCAGCCAGGGAGCTGCTCGCCGCAGCAGGGGGGAACGTGCGTCGGGCGTTAGACGCAGGGACCCCGACCGTCCGCGGGGATCGAGAAAGGTGACCGAGAGCTGGTAAGCAATGAGCCGCTACATCCTTATCGATGGGGGACAGGGCGGCTGCCGCATCGTCTACATGGCGGAAGGCGATCGGGTCCTTACAGGCAACGGTGCCGGGCTTAGCCGCCAGGCTCGGGACCGCTCAGCAGGCGTGCTTCGTGTGATCGAACGGGCCTTCGCGGACCTGGGACCGCGCTCCCCCGATGCCGTCGACGCGATCGTGGCCGGTCTTACCGGGTTCGACGGTGCGTCCCAGACAGCCGGTACGGTCGCTGACGGCTTCCGAACGCTGGTTCGGACCGGACGCGTAGTCGTGACCAACGATGCGGTGACCTCCTACCTGGGCGCCATAGGCTTCGAGCCTGGGGTGGTGGTCGCAGCCGGTACAGGGGTCATAGCCCTCGCCGGAGATAGAGACGGGAACTTCGCCCGCAGCGACGGCTGGGGGTACATCCTGGGCGACGATGGGGGCGGTTACTACATAGGGAGGCGGGGGCTCGCCAGCGCCTTACGCGCGCACGATGGCAGGGGAGGCTCCCAAGCCCTCCTGCAACGGGCGAAGGATGAGTTTGGCGATCCTGAATCGTTAAGAGATCGCGTCTACAGCTCGCCCAATCCCGTGGGCGAGGTGGCCAGGTTCGCCCTGGAGGTCGCGGAGGCCGCGCGTGAAGGGGATTCCGTGGCCGAGGAGATCTGGGCCATCGCCGCGCGTGAAGTTGCGCAGACGGCGACAGCCGCGTTGGGCCGAGTCTTCGCCCCAGACGCCCCTGTGAGTGTTTCGTGGACAGGGAACCTGTTCAACGCCCGGGATCTCATGCTCCAGCCCTTCCAGCAGCAGGTAGCAGTAATATGGCCGAAGGCCAGCCTTCTTGCACCCAGAGGCACAGCCTTGAGTGGCGCGGAACTGCTCGCCCGTTCGAACCCACCTCCCATGTTCGAAGATCTGCTGCACGTATTCGAGAGTTAGCCTTCACTCTTCTAACCCCTGATCGTAGAGAGGCTCATGCATTCTAGTGTGCAGTCCGCCAACAGCGTGGCGTACTACGACGACGGTACCTACGTCTTGCTGGCCGGCGACCCCAATCCATAGGCCGTAGGCGTCCGGAATCAAAGAGTGCTACAGTCCAACCGGGCCGAAGGCGTATGCCTCAGCGCGTACGCAAGAGCGTGGAAGTCTAGGCCTCGATTCCGGCCTTTTGGCTCGCTAAAGCCGTCTGGTTCACTGGCTGCCCTGGCAGAGTACAACCAAAGCAGTGCTCGACGCATCCTCCGAAAAGACTATCTTGCTGTGGCAGCTGTCCACCGGTAGGTGAAGCGCGGTGCCTCCACGGTTGGGGAGGACTCGATGGCCGTACAGTTCATCCGCCAGTATCTTAGCAGGGTGCCTGAGCAGTGCCGAAGCGAGACCGGTTGAGTTACTATATGAGGATAGTTATGATCCAGACAACAGTATCTACTTCATTCCGAGTGAGGCGTTGAGATGAACTGTCCCCGCTGCCAGATGGCCAATCCCGAGGGCGCAAAGTTCTGTCTGAACTGCGGTAACCAGCTCGAGGCCCAGGTTCGGGTGGAAGGCGAACGCAAGTACGTGACGGTACTGTTCGCCGACGTGGTCGACTCGACCGGGCTTGGCGAGCGGCTCGATCCCGAGCAGGTAGCGGAGATCATGAACGGTGCGTTTGCCTTCCTCAACGCTTCGGTCAAGAAATACGATGGGACGATAGCCAGGTTGTTGGGCGATGCGATCCTCGCCTTTTTCGGCGCGCCGGTTGCCCACGAAGACGATGCGGAACGTGCGGTACGTGCGGGTCTGGATATCCAGGCGGCCGCACGCCATTACGCCGAGGCGGTCAGGCGGGACTACGGGGTCGACTTCCAAGTGCGCGTCGGAATCAACACGGGGCTCGCGGTGCTCGCCGCCGTCGGGGACGAGATCAGGACGGAATACACGGCAATGGGCGACACTACGAACGTAGCCGCGAGGCTGCAGAGCGCCGCCGAACCAGGGTCCGTACTGATCAGCGCTGATACCTATCACCTTGTCAAGCAACTCTTCGAACTGCGGCCGCGTGGCGGCGCGATGGTCAAAGGCAAGTCCGCGCCCATCGTGACCTATGAAGTGCTCGCTCCCAGGGCCGTGCCAGGCAAGGTGCGAGGTTTGGAGGGATTGGTCTCGCCGCTGGTAGGCCGCGCTGCCGAATTCAAGCTCGTGAAAGATAAGCTGAACGAGGTACGCGAGGGGCGCGGCGCGTTCGTGGCGGTGATCGGCGAAGCGGGGTTG
>Ga0126312_10003182_pt1 | contig 11049 bp, 9 predicted proteins | sample Plot104A_FD_92537 | JGI IMG/M metagenome (GOLD analysis project Ga0126312, IMG submission 92537) | Serpentine soil microbial communities from UC McLaughlin Reserve, CA, USA - Plot104A | ecosystem: Environmental > Terrestrial > Soil > Grasslands | place: USA: UC McLaughlin Reserve, Lake County... | reverse complement strand
TACGACGGCAACGGCCACTACGCCCGCCTCATCCCCACGGCGAGCGGGGCCTTCTCGTACGACGCCGCCACCGAGGAGCTGGACCCCCTCTATTCCTCGCCGGGCAGCATGTTCGACTTCTTCACGGGGACCCCCGGGGCCTTCGACGACGACGGCTTCGCCCGCTGTCCCGGCAGCGCCTCGCAGGATGCAGCCGATGGCTCGAGCCCGTTCCTTGACGACGGCGCGCTGGCCGGCTTGTGCGATCCGAGCCAGGTCCCGATCCCGGGGGCGGCACCGTGAGGCGCATCGCCGGCATTGGGGCGGCCATCGTGGCGGCCGCCGCGCTCGCCGGGTTCGGCACCGCCGCCGGCGGCGACTCGGACGATTACCTCGTTCGGGCGATCTTCGACAACGGCGGCTTCCTCGTGCCGGGCGAGGAGGTGCGGATTGCCGGCGCGAAGGTGGGATCCGTCGACTCGGTCGACGTCACCGGGGTCGACGAGGCCGTCCACGCCAACGGCAGCCCCGAGCCGGGCAAGGCGGTCGTCGTCCTGCGAATCGACGACCCCGGCTTCCAGGACTTCCGCCAAGACGCCTCGTGCCTGATCCGGCCCCAGTCGCTGCTCGGGGAGCGCTTCGTCGAGTGCCAGCAGACGCAGCCCCATGCCCCCAGCACCGAGCCGCCCCCGCCTCTCGAGGAGATCGGCGAGAGCGAGCCCGGGGAGGGGCAGCGCCTCCTGCCGCTCGAGCAGAACGGCAAGGCGATCGACCTCGACCTGGTCAACGACATCATGCGCGAGCCGTATCCCGACCGGTTCCGGCTGATCCTCAACGATCTCGGGGCCGGCCTCGCGGCGCGCGGCGAGGATCTCAAGGCCGTCCTCGAGCGGGCCAATCCCGCCCTGCGGCGCACCGACGAGGTGCTGGCGATCCTCGCGAAGCAGAACCGCCAGCTCGCCAGCCTCGCCCGCGACGGCGACGAGGCGCTGGCACCGCTTGCCCGCGAGCGCCAGCACATCGGCAACTTCATCAACAGCGCCACGACCACGGCCCAGGCGACGGCGGAGCGCGGAGCGGACCTCGAGGCGAGCTTCCAGAAGCTCCCCGGCTTCCTGCGTGAGCTGCGCGCGACGATGACCGAGCTGGACTCCTTCTCCACGAGCGCGACGCCGGTGGTCGCCGACCTGCGCGCGGCGGCGCCCGATCTCACTCGCATCAACCTCGCGCTCGCACCGTTTGCCGACGCCGGCACGCGCTCGCTGCGAAGCCTCGGAAACGCCGCCGAGGAGGCCACGCCCGACCTGGTCGCCTCCGAGCCGGTGCTCGGCGACCTGGAGGGTTTGGCTAGGAAGACGCGGCCGGTCGCCGGGAACCTCTCGAAGCTGCTCTCCAGCCTGCGTCAGACGGGCGCGTTCAGGTACCTGACCCAGCTGATCTTCAACACAACGGGCTCGGTGAACGCGTTCGACTCGTACGGGCACTTCCTGCGGACCCTGCTCCCGCTCAACAACTGCGTGGACTACTCGCCCACGCAGTTCGGCGGCGGTGGATTCGTCTGCGACGCCCACTGGACGGGGTCGGCGAGCAAGCTCCGTGCCGCAGCCAAGGCCGGGTATCCCGAGCTGCTCGGCAGGCTCCGCGGCGACGAGAAAGATGCCGTTGCGACGGACCAGGAGGCACGCTCGCCGGAGCTGGGGCAGGACGAGGGCGTCGAAGACGCGGACCGCGCCGTTGACGGATCCGTGGCTCCCGAGGGCGAGGGCGAGGCCGATGACCCCGTGAGCATGCGCCAGAGCCGCATGATGCTCGACTACTTCCTCGGCGAGCCGGCCGAGGGCAAGAGGGGCGCGCGATGAACCGGCGATCCGCGGCGGCATCCCTCGCGGCCAGCCCTGTGATGATCGGGGCGGTGACGGTCCTCATCGCGATCGTCGCGGTCTTCCTCGCCTACAACGCGAATAACGGCCTGCCGTTCGTCCCCTCCTACCGGATCTCGGCTCAGGTGCCGGATGCCGCGCAGCTGGTGCCGGGCAACGAGGTGCGGATCGGCGGCGTTCGCGTCGGCGTGATCGAGCAGATCGAGCCCGTACAGGACGACGAGGGCAATCTCAGCGCGACCCTCGATCTGAAGCTCGACCGCTCCGCGGCGCCGATCCCGAAGGACTCCACCGTCGTGGTCAGGGCGCGCTCGGCCCTCGGGCTGAAGTACCTCGAGATTGACAAGGGCACCTCCAGCGAGGATTGGGATGAGGGTGCCGTCTTGCCGCTGTCCGCAGCGACGCCCGAACCGGTCGAGATCGACGAGGTGCTCAACACGTTCGACGAGCCGACCCAGGTGGCGATCCAGGAGAACCTCGTGGAGTTCGGCAACGCGCTCGCCGGGCGTGGCCCCGATCTGAACGCGGCGATCGGCTCGCTGCGCCCGCTGCTGCCGCCGCTCGAGCGGGTGATGGACAACCTCGCCGATCCATCAACACGCCTCTCGCGCTTCGTGTCCGCACTATCCGCGACGGCGGCGGAGGTCGCGCCCGTTGCCCAGCAGCAGGCGCGGATGTTCGTCTCCCTCGACACAACCTTCACCGCGCTGGCCGGAGTCGCACGCCCGTTCATCCAGGAGACGATCTCCGAGAGCCCGCCGACCCTGGATGTGGCGACACGGACGCTCCCGAGGCTACGGCCGTTCCTGAGCCACAGTGCATCGCTGTTCACCGAGCTCCGGCCCGGCATTGACGCGCTGCGCGCCAACGCCCCGACAATCGCATCGGCGCTCGAGGTCGGGGCGCCGGTGCTCGCGCGCTCGCCGGCCTTCAACCGGCAGATCCCGCCGACCGCGGCCGCCCTGCGGGCCCTGAACGACGATGCGGCCGCTCGCGACGGAATCGATCGCCTCGTCGAGACCGACCAGTTGCTGAACCCGACGCTGCGATTCCTGACCCCCGCGCAGACGGTGTGCAACTACCCGACGCTGCTGCTGCGCAACGCGCAGGGCATCGTCGAGAACGGCGACGGACCCGGCACCTGGCAGATGTTCCAGGTCTTCGATCCGCCCGACGGGCCCAACAACGAGGGCAGCCCCTCGTCCGGGCCCGCGAACGGCGGCGAGCCGCCGAACCCGCAGTTCCCCGGCTTCGACCGCAACTACCTCCACGTCAACCCGTACCCGAACACGGCGGCGCCCGGCCAGACGCCGACCGAGTGCGAGGCCGGCAACGAGCCGTACCTGGCCAACCAGCAGGTGATCGGAAACGTGCCGGGCGATCAGGGCACCGTGACCGAGGGGCAGGAGTGATGTCGCCGCGGAAGCCGGCAGTCCGTACCCCGCGCCGCCCCGGCGACCAAGTTGGGCACCCCGGGTGGCTGGTGGGCCTGATCGTCGCCGCCGTGATCGTGGTTGCGAGCGTCCTCGCCTACACGAAGGAGCTTCCCTTCGGCGGCGACGGCTATGAGCTGCACGCCACGTTCGAGAACGCGGCCACCCTGCGCCCCAGCTCGCCGGTCCGGATCGCCGGCGTGAAGGTCGGTGAGGTCACCGACGTGCAGCCTGCCGGCGACGCGGCGGAGGTCACCTTCTCCGTGGACGACGTCGGCCAGCCCATCCACGAGGACGCCGCGGCGGCGATTCGCCCCCGGCTCTTCCTGGAGGGCAACTTCTTCGTCGACCTGCGGCCCGGGAGCCCGAGCGCGCCCGAGCTGCCCAGCGGCGCCGAGCTGCCGATGACGCAGACCTCCACCGCGGTCCAGCTCGATCAGATCCTGACCGCGCTCCAGTCCGACTCCCGCCGCGACCTTCAGGTCCTTCTGAAGGGCTACGGGACGGGGCTGACCTACGAGCCGACCCCCGCCGACGACGCCACCCAGGACCAGGACGTCCAAGGCGAGTCGGCCGCCGAATCGGTGAACGACTCCTTCAAGTACGGCGGGAAGGCCGGGAAGGGGACCGCGATCGTCAACGAGGCGCTGCTCGGTCGCGAGCCGCACGACCTCTCGGGCCTGATCAAGGCCCAGCGTGACGTCTTCACCAAGCTCGAGGGCCACGAGGCGCAGCTCCAGGGCCTGATCACCAACTTCAACGTGACGACCGGCGCCCTCGCCCAGGAACAGGCGAACGTCTCCGCCTCGCTTCGAGAGCTCGCGCCGACCCTGGAGGAGGCGGAGCCCTCGCTGCGCCATCTCTCCGAGGCGCTCCCGCCGCTGCGCGTATGGGCCCGGGTCACCGAGCCAAGCCTCAGGGCCCTTCCGGGGACGATCGACGCTGCCGAGCCCTGGCTTGGCCAGGCGAAGCTGCTGCTGCGCGACAAGGAGCTCGGGGGCCTGGCCAGGTTGCTGGGCACCACCGCGAAGCCGCTCGCGCAGACATCCAACGAGGCGCTCCAGCTGCTTCCCGAGCTCAACGATCTGGGCCGCTGCGTGACCGACGTGCTCGAGCCGACCGGCAACGTCGTCACGAGCGATTCCCTCTCGAGTGGAGAGTCGAACTTCCACGAGTTCTTCTACGCGGCCGTGAACCTCGCCGGCGCCGGACAGAGCTTCGACGGGAACGGCCAGTACGTGCGGGCGCAGACCGGAGGCGGGCCCCAGCTCGTGCAGGCGCCCAACCCCTCGGACGCAAGCCAACCGGGCAACCAGCTGGTATTCGGTAACACCATCGAGGCGCCGACCGGCGTTCAGCCGGCGCTCCCGTCCACCCAGCCGCCGTTCGAGATGGGGACGCCCTGCCGCTCCAACCCGGTCCCCAACGTCAACGGCCCCGCGGGTGCTGCTGCGCCCCCCGACCTCACCCCGGCACCATGAGGCGCGCGATTCGCGAACACCTCCGGGACTTCATCGCGATCGGCGTGCTGTTCGTCTTCGGCCTCGCGGTCACCGGAGTAATCCTGTCCCAGCAGCAGGCTCCATACCCCTCGTGGGTCCCGTTCCTCGGCGACGACACGATCGAGCTGAAGGCCGAGCTGAGCACCGCGCAGGCCGTCACCCCAGGGCAGGGGCAGACGGTGAACATGGCCGGGATCAAGGTCGGCGACATCACCGAGGTCGACCTCGAGGAGGGCGAGGCCGTGGTGACGATGCTGGTGGAGGAGAAGTACGCCCCGCTCATCCATACGGACGCGACGGTCCTCATGCGCCCGCGCACCGGCCTCCAGGACATGACCCTCGAACTCGACCCAGGGACCGGCTCCAAGCAGGTCGAGGACGGGGCGACGCTTCCCTCTGCCCAAACCCAGCCGAACGTGAACTCCGACCAGATCCTCGCCTCGCTCGATGGGGACACCCAGGCGTTCCTACGCCTGCTGCTCGAGGGGGGCGCGGAGGGCCTCGGCGGCAACGGCAAGGCTCTCTCGGCGACGTTCCGCCGCTTCGAGCCCACCGCGCGCGACCTGGCGAAGATCAACGGCATGCTCTCCAAGCGCCGGGCGAGCATCGAGCGCGCGATCCACAACTTCAAGCTCGTGAGCCAGGAGCTGGGCGCGCGCGACACTCAGCTCGCTGACTTCGTCGACAGCTCGGACGCGGCGCTCCGGTCGTTCGCCGACCAAGAGGCGTCGATCAGGGAGTCATTCCAGGAGCTCCCCTCGGCGCTGGCCGCCACGCGCGGGGCGCTGGAGAGCGGCGATCAGCTTGCGCTCCAGCTGGGCCCGGCGTCCCGGGCCCTGATCCCCTCCTCGCGGGCACTGGGTCCAGCCCTCCGGGAGAGCCGTCCGTTCTTCCGCCAGACGGTTGGGCCGATCCGCACCCAGATCAGGCCGTTCACCCGCAAGGTCCGCAGCCCGCTGCGGAAGCTCACCGGCACCGCCAAGGCCCTCAACAAGACGACGCCCGACCTCACGCGCTCGCTGGGGGACGTCAACAGGCTGCTCAACGCGATCGCGTTCGACCCGCCCGGCGCCGAGCAGGGATACCTCTTCTACGTGCCATGGCTCAACCACGACCTCAACAGCACCTTCGCGTTCCAGGACGCACACGGCCCGCTGCTTCGCAGCATCGTGCTCCTGTCGTGCCAAACCGCCCAGAATGCCGATCCCCTGGCCGCCGCTCGGCCCTTCCTCCTGACGCTCCAGGATCTATCACGGGTGCCTCACCAGCCCGAGACCTGCGCGATCGACCCTCCCTTCTGATGGCTACGCGCGCACCGACAGTCACCCGAATCCTGATCGCCGTCGGCTTCGCGCTGTCGTGCTTCGGCCTGGCCCTGTTCCTTTGGATCGCGTTCGGAGGCCCGATCCCGCTGAAGCCCGAGAGCTACCGGATCACGGTGCCGTTCGAGGAGGCGACCACGCTCGCCCAGGAGTCGGACGTGCGAATCTCCGGTGTATCTGTTGGAAAGGTGAAGGCGATCGAGCTGGGCGAGAACGGACTCGCGGAGGCGCAGCTCGAAATCGAGGAGGCATACGCCCCGATTCCCATGGATACGCAGGCGACGCTCCGCCAGAAGACGCTGCTCGGCGAGACCTACGTCGAGCTCACGCCCAGCACGGATGAGTCGGGGACGATCCCCGAGGGCGGTGAGCTGCCCGAGGCGCAGGTCTCGGATGCGGTGCAGCTCGACGAGATCTTCCGCGCATTCGACGATCGCACGAGGGCGTCGTTCCAGGCTTGGATGCAGGGCCAGGCCGCGTCCCTGCGCGGGCGGGGAGACGACCTCTCGATGGCGATCGCGACCCTCGACCCCTTCGCCGAGGACGCGAACCGCGCGCTGCGGGTCCTGGACAGCCAGGAGGCGGCGGTCAAGCGGTTCGTGCGCGACGGTGGCGAGGTCTTCGAGGCGCTCTCGGAGCGGAAGGGTCAGCTTCGCGGCCTGATCCAGAACTCCGACCAGGTTTTCGCGACCACCGCGGCTCGCAACGAGGAGTTGCAGGAGACGTTCCGCATCTTCCCCACGTTCCTGCGCGAGTCGCGGACCACGCTCACGCGCCTCGAGGAGTTCGCGCAGGACACCGATCCGCTCGTCCAGCAGCTCCGGCCGGCAGCGGTCGAGCTGACCCCGACGCTGATCGACCTCGGGCGCCTGGCGCCCGACCTGGAGGCGTTCCTGCGTGGGTTCGGCAACACAATCGATGCTGGCCGCAGGGGGCTGCCCGCCACACGCAGGCTGCTCAAGGACGACGTGCGGCCGCTTCTGGCGCGGGTCGATCCCTACTTCGCCGACTTCAACTCGATCTTCGAGGGCGCGGGCCTCTACAAGCGTGAGATCGCGGCGTTCGTCGCCAACGCGGCAGCGGCGACCAATGCGCAGAGCGATAACGGCTCGGTCAAGGTCCATCACCTGCGCACCGAGGCGACGCTCGGCCCTGAGGCGCTGGCCGCGTTCCCACGGCGCCTTCAGTACAACCGCACCAACCCCTACGTCGCACCCGGTGGCTTCCTGAACCTGACCTCTGGGCTGGAGTCCTTCGAGACTCGCCAGTGCGCGACCGGCGTCGACGCCACCCTCGACCCGGCCGATGCCGGCGCCTTCCCCGGCGACATGTTCGATCGGATGGTCGAGTTCGCCTACGCCGACATCCCGGCCGCCGGAGACGGCCTCTTCCACGCCGACGATCTCCCAACCCCGCCGTGCACCCAGCAGGCGGACTTCGACTCGATCGGCGTCTCCCCCGAGGTGACGCAGTACATGCACGTGCGAGAGGAGCCCTAGGTGGGTAGGGGGAACGGATCCGTAGTTTTCCGCAGCTTCAGGCGGGCAATCCCGCAGGAGGAGAAGGGGTTCGACCCGATGTGCGATGTCGGCGTGGTAGCAACCATGGCTTTCATCCGTATCGAAAGGACCCAAACCATGCGCGAGCCGGGATGGCTTGCGCGCGAGCATTCAGGAGGAGAATGTGAGACGCATTCCGCGTAAGTCCCTCGCCATGGCGGGGGCGCTCGTCGTCGCCGTCGGGGTTACAGGCACCGCCTGGGCCGACGGGGCGGCCGACAACACGGCGCAGATCTCGGCCAGCGTCAACCCGCCGGTGCTTCCGGCTTCAGGCGCGGCCAAGAAGGCGAATCTGTTCTCGCAGGTCACGAGTTACGACAGCGACAACAGCCCGGCAATTCCGGACCAGGCGGCCGAGCAAGTCAGGATCGACTTCCCGAACGACATGAAGTACACGGTGAACAGCAAGCTCGCCAAGTGCGATCCGACTGACGTCGGTGGTGATACCGCGTCCGCCGTTGCCGCATGCAAGCAGGCCGTGATCGGCGGCGGTAACGCGTACGCCCGGATCCCGGGTATTCCGACGCCGAACAACGAGGTCGAGCTGACGGTCACCTCGTTCAACGGCCAGACGTCGACGGCCGGTGGTGGTTTCACCGGTGGTTTCCCGACCATCATCCTGCACGCCGACAACGCGTCCCTGCCGACGACGGTCGTCATCGGCGAGGTCCGCAACTCGAGCGCCGGCGCCAACTTTGGTCGCCAGCTCAACGTCCCCGACGCCCCCGACGTGGCGGGCGACTTGGGCGCGCTTGTGCTGTTCAACTCCCAGGTCTCGAAGAGCTGGACGAACGGCAAGACCGGCAACAAGAAGAAGACCTACAACCTGATCACGTCGAACTGCGACGCGGGCAACCTGGACTTCCAGGGCACCTGGGTCTACGACGACGCGAGCATCGACACCGACACGGTTGAGCAGGACTGCGCCAACTAATCGGTAACACGTCAGTACTAGTAGCCAGAGAGGGGCGGCCTTCGGGTCGCCCCTCTTTTTTGTGCCGATCGCCGCTATAGGCTCCCCCGATGCGAGGCGTTCAAGCCGCTGCCGTCGTCCTTCTCGCCTCGCTTGCGCTTGCCTCATGCGGGGAGGACGAGGGGTTCTCGGACAAGAAGATCGCCGATGCGATCGGGGTGGAGGGCGACGAGGTCGGCGGCGATCCGTTTTGCGTGGTCTCCGAGTACCTGAACGATCCCGACGAGGTCGAGAAGGCGGACAAGAGGGACAGACCGGCGATCAGCAGCGCCCGGGGGGCAGTGGGGGTCGTCGTGGAGCCTCCGTTTCCGGACGACTGCGAGCTGAAGGTCCGCAGGGCCCTCAACCAGCTCGACCCGAAGGAAGAGGAGTAGCCGCCCCGCCTGCGACCCGCCTCGCGGCATCGTAGGCTTTGTGGCGATGGCGACGAAGCGCGATCCACGGCTCGTCTCGCTCGGCTACGGGAAGTTCGCTCGAGCCGATCGCGTCTACGCCCTCGTCCCGCTCGATCCGGATCAGCGCGGGGACGGCCGCCGCACTTACGTCCACGTGGACGGGATGGCCGAGCCGATCGTCGCGTCGCGCTCGGAGAAGGCGATCCTTGCCGATATCGAGGAGGCGCTGACCGAGGCGGCGGGAATTCCGCGTCGCCGCCGGACGGCCAAGGGACAGGAGAGCCTGCTCTAGGTGACTGCGTAAGCTCCGCCGCCCGGCGATGAGCTTCTACGTCACCACCCCCATCTACTACGTGAACGCCGAGCCCCACCTCGGCCACGCGTACACGACGATCGCCGCCGACATCCTCGCCCGCCACATGCGCCAGCGCTCAGAGGACGTGTTCTTCCTGACCGGCACCGACGAGCACGGGGAGCCGGTGGAGCTGGCGGCCGAGCGCGAGGGGATCACCCCAAGGGAGCTCGCGGACCGCAACGCGCCGAAGTTCCAGGCGATGGGCGAGGCGTTCGAGGCCACGAACGACTTCTTCATCCGCACCTCCGACCCCCGCCACATGGAGCGGGTCGCCGAGATCATGCAGCGGGTCTACGACAACGGCCACGTGTACGAGGGCACGTACGAGGGCTGGTACTGCCCCCGCTGCGCCGCCTTCTACACGGAGCGCGAGCTGGGGCCCGGTAACACCTGCCCCATCCATGAGATCACGCTCGAGCGCGAGAAAGAGGAGAACTGGTTCTTCCGCCTCTCGTCGTTCCAGGGGCAGCTCGAGCGCCTTTACGCGGACCGACCCGACTGGGTCGTTCCCGACTTTCGCCGCAACGAGGCGCTGAGCTTCATCCAGCAGGGCCTCGAGGACGTCTCGCTCTCGCGGCCGAAGCTCAAGTGGGGCATGAAGCTCCCCTGGGACCGGAGCCAGCGGATGTACGTGTGGTTCGACGCGCTCCTCAACTACGTCACGGCGCTCTCGTTCGCCCGCGAGGGCGAGGACCTGCTCCAGCGCTACTGGCCCGCCGAGGCGCAGCTGATCGCCAAGGACATCATCCGCTTTCACGCGGTCTACTGGCCCGCCCTGCTCATGGCGGCGGACCTCGAGCCGCCGAAGCGCCTCGTCGTCCACGGCTACCTGCTCATGGGCTCCAAGAAGATGTCGAAGTCGCTCGGCAACGTGCTCGACCCCTTCGGGGTGATCGAGCGCTTCGGCGCCGACGCGCTGCGCTTTTACTGCTTCCGCGAGGTGAGCTTCGGCCAGGACGGTGCGGTGTCGGCCGCCGGCTTCGAGCAACGCTACGAGACCGAGCTGGCGAACGACTGGGGAAATCTGGCCAGCCGCACGCTGGCGATGATCGAGCGCTATCGCGAGGGGATGGTGCCCGACGCGGAGGTCGATCAGGCGCTCGCCGAGGGCGAGGGGGCCCTCGAAGGGGTGGACGGCAGGGTCCGGGAGCTGCTCGACGACGCGCAGCTGACCGGCGCGCTGGAGGAGATCTGGGTGAGCGTGCGGCGGCTGAATCGCTACGTCGAGGAATCGAAGCCCTGGGAGCTGGCGAAGGACGAGGCCTCGGCCGACCGCCTCGACACGGTGCTCTACAACCTCGCCGAGGGGGTGCGGGTGCTCGCGTTGTTGTTGCTCGCCTACTTGCCGGATACGAGCGGCCGCCTGCTCGACGCGCTCGCCGAGGGGAGCCGCGAGCTGGCGAGCTTCGGGTCGCGCGGCGGCGGCCAGACTATCGAGCGGATCGACGCCCTCTTCCCCAAGCTCGAGGCGCAGCGGTAGCGCTCCCCCTGGACTGAGCGGCCCGTCAACGCGGTGCTAGGGTTCCGGTCGGCCCCCAGGCAGGGGGGCATTTTCGAACCCAAGGAAGGAACGAATGCCCGGGAGGAGAGTGATGCGTCGTCGCGCTGGCTGGGGGGCTGTGGTGGTCGTGGTGGGAGCTCTGGCCTGGGC
>Ga0126312_10003181_pt1 | contig 11050 bp, 12 predicted proteins | sample Plot104A_FD_92537 | JGI IMG/M metagenome (GOLD analysis project Ga0126312, IMG submission 92537) | Serpentine soil microbial communities from UC McLaughlin Reserve, CA, USA - Plot104A | ecosystem: Environmental > Terrestrial > Soil > Grasslands | place: USA: UC McLaughlin Reserve, Lake County... | reverse complement strand
TTCAGACCGTCGGGCCGGAGCGACCGACGATGGTCGGTGATGAGGTCCACCCTGAGGCTCGACATCGGGCTCTCCTTCCTTCTGCGGTGCAGACCCGCCAGGTCCCCGTGGGAGCGGACGCCCGCGATCTCCTCGCAGTAGACCTCCAACCGCCCGCCAGCGGGGTACTCGGAGTTTATGACCGCGAGCTTCACCATGGCCCCATTATCCGCGAGGACAGCGGTTTCGCACCCCCAAAGACCACGCGCGGGTCGGCCAAAGCGCTTCGTCGCCGGCTCCCGCCACCGTAAGTCCCGCTATGCGTCGCAGGGTTCATGGCGAGGTTTGCATAAGTAAGCCAAATTATCAAAATAATGTGCGGGCCACGCCTAGCGGCCGAAGAGTGCCGGAGAGGCAGGCACAAGGCGTAAACCACCCGACCAGACGGAACCAGATTCAGACGAAAGCGCCAGTATTGCAGGTAATTCGCCCGCGGAATCTAGCACTCCAGGACTATCAGGATCAGACAACCATATAAATGCGAGCAAAACAGTGTTCGCGAGAACAACCGAGAAATAGGTCCTGATGGTCCTGCTAACACCGGCGGAGGTCTCCCCCTCCGCCTCCCGAGCCCCAAGAGACAGGGAGCGCGCCCGCAGGGTCGGCAGAGGCCAGCTCCCCGACGGGGAACACGACGACGGAAGTCCGAGGCCTGAGGCGACCGCTAGTGAGGCCCACGACCCGGAACCGGAGTCGGAGGAGTAGGCTGAGGGGAAGGACGAGGGACCGAGGCCGGCCGGGCAGGGCGAAGAGACGAACCCACGCCCCGCACCGGATGCTGCCACCGCCGAGACGACGGCCGAGGAGCGGGAGGCGAGGCGGCCTGCCAGTGGGACCGAGGGACCACGCCCGGACTACCAGGCGACGGAGGCGCCGGTGGCGAGGGCACCGGCCACACCGGAGATTGTACAGACGGAAGCAGACGCGCCGGGAGTAAAGACCTGATGCCGACCCCGTTGGTCATGCTCAAGAAGTCTTGGGCACCATCGAGAGGCACCTCACGCAGCCTCTTGAACTTCGCTGAATTTCCCTTCCACGCACTCCAGTGAAGGTCCCTTCTCCACCTTGTCCAGAACTCGACCCCTACCCCCTCCTCAGAGCACTAAGATCTAAGTCTCTGGAGCGTTAACAAAGCAATATCGTCTTCTTGCTCCCACTCTTCTCCGGTGAACTGCGCCAGCTCGGCCAGCAAAAAATCAATCAACGAGGCACCACCTGGGTGTGCTCCAACAAACTCCTGCATTCGTGGGAAGCCGAACATCTCACGTTGCGGGTCGTGAGCCTCTACCAGTCCATCGCTGTAGAGGAGGACGCTCTCTCCAGGTTTGAGCGCGATTTCCTTCTGCTCGTAGCTCATGTTAGGCATCAAGCCTAGAGGCATGCCTGTAGCCCTCAGTTCGCTCACAGCGTCGGCGTGGCGCACGTAAGGAAGGTCGTGTCCGGCATTGGCGTACTGCAGCCGACCGGTCCTGCTATCCAGCAGGGCGGCCAGACAGGTAACAAACATGTTGGGAGGAATATCTGGACAAAACATGTTGTTTACCTGTTGGAGTATCTCTCCCGGCGAGCCCTGGCGGTAGGCGGCGTGTAGCATCGTGCGGGTGATCGCCATAACGATGGCAGCAGGCACACCCTTGCCGCTAACGTCCCCAACGACAAGCCCCAAACGACCGTCTTCGAGTTCGAGGAAGTCGTAGAAGTCTCCACCGACCTCGCGGGCAGGCTGGTAGTGGGCTGCCATGTCGTAGCCTGCAAGCCCAGGCAGCGATTTCGGCAGGAGAGTCTGCTGGATCAGGCGAGCAACCTGCAGCTCCTGTTCGATGCGCTGTCGTTCCTGGGCCTCCTCCTGCTGCTTGGCCATGGCTCTCTTGAGTTGCTCGGTGCGCTCTGCAACCCTCTTTTCGAGGTCCTTGTTGAGTCGCCTGACCTCTTCTTCCATCCGCTTACGTTCGGTGATGTCGCGGATGATGGCGAGCACGAAGCGCTCTTTACTATCCATCTGGCCCTCCGGCCCAATAGCACTGAGAGATAGCTCGACGTAGACTTCCTTACCGTCCTTCCTAATAGCAGGCAACTCCAGTGGCCTATGCGATTCGATGTAAGGCCCGTGTCCCGTCTCAGCATAGTGGGCAATGCCTCTCCGATGCTGGTCCTTTAGGTGCTCGGGGACCAAGTCCTCAACACGCAGTCCGAGCGCCTCGGAAGCTGAGTATCCGAAGATGTTTGTGGCTGCCGGATTCCAGAGGACTATCTGCTGGGTTTTTGCGACCGCGACGATGACCGCGTCCTGGATTCTCTCGAAGAGCCTACCAATCCCTAAGTCTTGAGGGTCCATATTCGCACAGGATAGCCTAGTGAAGCTCACGACGGTGAATCCGCAATGCAGCGAATTTCCGAGAACGCAGTAATGGCGAAGTCGCAGAACTCGTGAAAGGCGAGGTTCGCAGAATTCCTCTTCTACGAGGTTGGGAGAATACGATGAACGACGAACCTCAAACCACCCTAGCTGTGGCCTCCTTCGGGTTGGGGCCGTATCGGTTGGTGCCAGGGGTGCCGTCCAACAGGGCGAACACCAGGAGCACTATCGTTCCGATCAGCGGCACCAGAGCGATCAGTATCCACCAGCCCGACCGAACTATGTCGTGGAGCCTCCTTACGGTCACGGCCAGGCTCGGGATGAGGATCGCCAGGCCGTAGATCCCGCTCAGCAACCCTGCGCCCGCATAGGAGCCGCGGGTGCCTAGGAGGCCGTCGATCGCCCCCAGCACGATACTTACGATGATGTTGAAGAGCACGAAGTACCAGTACTCCATACGCCTGGATCTGCCACTGAACACGGCATACTTCTTTAGTGCTTCAAGGTACCAGCTCATCTCAAAGCCTCCCCATCTCCGAGGTCTAGGTGCCCGTTGCGACAGGAGAATCTTAACGCGAGGCGGCAAGGCCTGCATCCAGCGACGGGGTGCTCTTTAGCGAACTTCGCAGAATTTACCCTCCACGCACTCGGTAGAAAAGGGCTACTTGTCTCAATGAGCGTTGGGACCCCTCATTACTCACGAGAAGGGCCAGCCGGCTCAGTACAATCCTTCAGAACGAATAGGTATCAGGTGCTAAGAAGCTTCTGGGCACGGTGCTCACGCCAGCCCTACGTCCAGCTCCTGGTCGACAGGTGCGGAGAGCCGCACCTCGCAGGCACGCTCGCAAATCCCTAGCAATTGGATAAAGTTCCGACCGCTGCGAACGTCGTAGAACTCTGTCGCGGGTCACGCTCTTCTGGTCGAGCCCAAGACCTCCAGGTAGTGCGGGTTGTACATGATGCCCACGACGTTCCCGAACGGATCTACAACCGAAGCGGTGACGAACCCCTCTTCGCCGCGGGGTGTGATCGGCAGATGCTCGTTCGCTCCCATCGCCAGCAGCCTCTCGAAGGTTGCGGGCACATCGTCGACGTGCCAGTACACCACGGCACCAGCCGGGCCGCTCGCCGAACCTTCTGGCGCGTAGCGGCTATCGATCAGGCCCAGCTCGTGCTGGTAGTCGCCGAGGCGAAACTCGATATATCCCGGCCGCGCCTGGTCGTAGCCGGGGTCTCCGGGTGCGACGATCCGACCGTCGAGCTCGGCGCGTTCGAAGTACGGCTCGCTGCCCAGAAGCTCTGAGTACCACTCCTTTGCCGCCTCAAGATCGTCCGCCCAGTAGTTGACGGTGGCGAGTCCTCGCAACATGTGTGCTCCCTTCGTCGCCTGAAATACCTGTCGGCGACGGTAACAGGTCGTGCCGTCAGCGACCACTCCTGAGAAAGTCAGGTGATCAGGCTGATGGGGCCTCGGTCTAGTCATCATGAGCGCCCCGAACTTCTAAGAATTTCCCTTCCACGCACTCCGCTGACTATGTCATGTGCCCCGGTTCTAGTGCGTACGGAGCTCGCGCCTTAACTCCCGAGATCGCATCGTCTCGAAAGCGACCAGCGCACACATTAGCCCCGCGAGGATGGCCAGGATGACCAGAGAGGGGATTAACACCGCTACGGGGATGAGCGCCAAGCACAGAGCCGTCACCACCACCCTGGGCACGCTCACGCTGCCGACCTCGCGCAGCCTGAAGGCGTTGTGCCCCAGAAGGTAGAGGGCGACCCCGCCGCACAGCGCCACGGCCGGGATGGTTCCGAGTGGATCCCCGACGTGGGCCAGGGTTTGCTTGATGCCCAGGGCGACGAAGATGATCCCTGCTACCATCGGCAGGTGCAGATAGGGGTAGGCGTCCCGCGCCAGCCTCGCCCGTTCCTCTCCCTTCGCCGCGAAGAGCCTCCGCTCGGCTACCAGCATGAGGAGGTCGAAGTAGGCCCACCACAGGGCAGCAGCGAGTGCGACCCCGAGCACGGCGGCGAGGACGACCCCTGCCCCTAGCGCCAGCCCCGAAGCCCCGACGCCTATGGCCACTATAGACTCGCCCAAAGCTATGATGATTATGAGGGAGAAGCGCTCCGCGAAGTGCCCCGCGTGGACCCGGAAGCCTCCCACGCCGCTGACCAAGGACACGCTCAAGTCGATCGCGAGCGCCGCAGCCCATAGGGCGCCCTGGACGAAGCCGTCTGCAAATCCGGCCGGAATGAGCAGCAGAGGGGCGCCCAGAAAGCCCGGCGCGAGCCGGAGCATCGCTCGGATCGCTTCCGGTGGCACGCCAGACGCGAGCACGAACAGGACCACGTGCAAGAGCCGCACCACGAAGTATGCAAGCCCGAAGAGCACCCCGTACTCGCCGAAGGCGGCGGGGACGGCGAGTGAAGCCACGAGCATGGCCGCCATCGCGATCAGGATCACCAACCGGGCGGGAATCACTTCCTCTGCGGGCACGGCGTTGGTTAGCCACACGTAGCCAGCCCACGCCCACCACAACACAATGAGCAGCGCGGCACCCTCCAGCATCCCGGTCCACGAGAGGTGGTCGGCGAGGAAGCCGGTCACCTGGGTAAGGGCGAAGACGAAGACCAGGTCAAAGAACAATTCCAGAGGAGTAACGCGACGCTCTTCCAGAGCGTCGCCCTCCGTGGCTGTGTACGTCGAGCCCGCTGTGTTCATCCTATGCCCCTCATTGCCCTCCTGCCAGTGCGCCGATCGGCATATTCTGACATCATTGGAGAGACTCATGTACCGTACAAACGTCCAGGTTTCGCAAGAGATTTACGTAATCTCTAACGCACGGGCAAACGCGAACTTCGTAGAACACCGTAAAGCGGAAGTTGGACTTCCGAGAATTTCCCTTCTAGGAGGTTGGGCGCATAGGGGCTAGGAGCACCCGGCCTGCCACGGGGCGTCGTGGTGTTGGCGCCTACTCGCCGATCACCTAGGCCGGGTACGCTCGGCCTGCCTCGCTGCCTTCACCGGCTCAGGGGTCGTCCGATTGTCGATAGCTCGCTGCTTGGTGGCCTCGTCGCCGCCCACCACATGATCGTCGCCTTTCATCAGCGCCTCGAAGCCCTGCCGCGCGACCTCGGTCTTGTCGTTCTTCCAACTGTTGTCGCCGAAGATGGTGTTCCCCATCCCAGCGTTGGCGTGGAAGTCGCTGTCGGTGGCCCCAGGCAGCAGCGCAGTCACCGAGACCCCGCTGCCACGCAGCTCTTCGCGCAGAGACTCGGCAAACGAGAAGCCGAACGCCTTGGAGGGCCCGTAGACAGTCTCGTACGGCGTCGGCGAAGTGGCCGAGATCGAGGACGTGATGAGGATACGTCCACTCCCGTTGGCCGTCATGTGGCGTGCCACCCGCTTGGCCATATGCACAAGCCCGGTGATGTTGATCGCGATGAGCCTGAACTCGTCTTCCAGGTCGTTATCGATGAACGCGCCGCCGAGGCCGAGGCCGACGTTGAGCGCAGCGGCATCTACGGGACGCCCCAGGTCCTCGACGAATCTCCAGAATCCTTCCACGCCATCGTAGGTGCCGGCGTCGGCTTGATAGGGGTAAGCCTCTACGCCTTTGGCGCGGAGCACCTCAGCAGACTCGTGAATGCGATCGCTCTGTCCAGAGATGGCGACGTCGAAGCCGTGATCGGCGAACTGCTTGGCCAACTCAAAGCCGATACCGCCAGAGCCTCCGGTTACCATTGCGAGCTTGTTGTGGCGCTCCATGCTTCGTCCTTCCTTTTGTCTGTGGTGGCTATTTACCACTTGGACCTTGCACCTTAACGTCACTCTCCCCATTGGCGTGGCCTCTCAGGATGCTCTATATCGCTTGAGTCCATATGATCTGAATGAGGTTGCCGGGTGCGCGGCAGGGTAGCAGCTCGGGAGGATGCATGGAAACTGTGGTGGCACATGGGGTGATACCCGTGAGTGCCGTGCTCGTCACCGAGGCCACCGGCCAGGTCGACGGTCGGGGCGTGCTGGACATCTCTTGGCCGGCATGGGCGAACTTCTTAGAACTCCGTCAACGCGAAGCGCAGAACTCGTGATAGGCGAAGTTCTAAGAATTTCCCTTCCACGCACTCCGGTGAATAAGGCTGCCATGTTGTCTGCGCTCGGCGCAATGTGCCAAAATAGTGCACACTCTTCGTGCGATACCTTCGTACATATGGGTGGAGGCACCTTTTCGGGGGCTCGGGAGAGAAAGAATAAGATTGTGTTGGGACAATCGCCGAGCCCCGAAAAGGCACACTATGGCTGCCTTTTCTGAGAACACTCTGAGAGAGTAGATGAGGATCGTGTGAACTTCTTAGAACTCCGTCACGGCGAAGTTCGAAGCATTCCCCTTCCACGCACTCTGGTGAATAAGGGCAAGTAGTAGGGCCGGGGCTGCTACGCTCCGGCCCATGTGCCGCAACCGCCCAAACCCGGGCACATCGCTCAGACGGTCAATGCCATAGGATTGGTCTACACCACATTCTGTGCCCTGCACCCACTTGTAGCACGCCAATGCCCAGGGCGAGGCTTTGGAACAGTCTACTGCTGACAAAGCCCCCGAGGCGACGTTTGGTGACGGTTGGTTTTTGTACGATTTGCAGGGAAAAAGAAGAACCGACGAGCGGACTCGAACCGCTTACCCCTGCTCCAGCTACGAGTGATCGCTCAAGCGTTGCAGGGGTGTGCACAGGATTGCAAATGCCGCATTCCTAGGCGGGTTTCTTCGCTCCGGGTTGCTGCGCGTTGCACCGTATTGCGCCCCCGGTGGTGTCAGAGTGGTGTCAACAGCGCCCTCGTATCCACCTTCCACTAAGGGCTCACTTCGCTAAGGCCGCAGCCCGTCGAGGATACGCTCAGCTCCACCGTGGCGCCGCCCTCTGGCCTCGCGTCGAGGTGTAGGCTCCTCGAGCACCTCGACACTCTCCCTCGTGGAGCGCGGGCCGAGCTGAGTGGGGTAGAAAGCAACGATCATGCAGTACGTTCTCATCAACCTCGTTGTCGGGGCCGTCGGCTTCTGCCTTCCACTGGCAGCCCGGACGCGATCCATGCTCTCTTGCCCTCGCTGTACTCCCGCACGTTCGTGTAGCCCATGGCCGCCAGCTCACGGGCGGCCCGCAGGGACGTGCTTCACGCCGCGTCCCTGCAGTAGAGCACGATCTCGGCCTCCTTGTCGGGTAGCAAGTCCGGCGCCATCTCGGTGGCCCTGCCGGGCGGAAGGTTCAACGCTCCGGGCAAATGAGAGTGCCGGTAGTACCTAGGGGCCAGAACTTCTAGCAGGACGAAAGGGTCTCCCCTATCGATCTTCGTCCGCAGTTCGTCGCGATCTATGTGCTCAACCACGCTACCCCTTCTCCTCTCCCAGAAACGCCATCAGCTCGCGGGCGGCGGCCCTGCCGGCACGATTCGCGCCGATGGTCGACGCGGAGGGTCCGTAGCCGACGAGATGGACCCTCGGGTCCTTCGCAACCTGCGTGGCCAGCTTGCCGGTCATGGTTATGCCACCGCCGGGTTCGCGCAGCATCAGCGGCCCCAGATGATCGAGGGAGCTACGAAAACCCGTGCACCAGAGGATCACGTCGGCACGAACGAAGGTCCCGTCCGACCAGCGGACGCCGTCTTCGAGGATTTCGCTGAACATCGGCAGACGGTCCAGCACCCCTCGGGCTCGCATGGCCTCGATCGCTGGGGTGACCGGCAGCCCCGTCACCGAAACCACGGATCGGGGCGGCAAGCCGCGGCGCACCCGTTCTTCGACCAGCGCCACGGCGGCGCGGCTCCTTTCTTCGGTAAAGGGTCCCTCTCGGAAGTCAGGGGGTCTGCGGGTGACCCAGGTCGTGGTGGTCACGCGCGAGACCTCGTCGAGCAGCTGTATTGCCGAGATACCGCCACCGACGACGATCACGTGCTTATCGGCGAACTCCTCGGCCGTTCGGTAATCTTTGGTGTGAAGTTGCATGCCCTTGAACCGTTCCGCGCCTGGGTACTCCGGGATGTACGCAGCCTCCCATGTGCCCGTGGCGTTGATCACCCCGCGGGCCGAGAAGCTGCCCCTGTCCGTCTCGATCCTCAAACGTTCGCCCCGATCGCAAACCACCGTCACTTTTACGGGCCGATAGACGGGAAGATCGAAGGCCCGTTCGTAGGCGGCGAAGTAGCGCGGCACCGCGACGCTCGCCTCCACCTCCGTAACCTCGGTGTCCACCGCCTCGGAGAAGCGCATCCCGGGCAGATCGTGGATTCGGTTGACGGTGCTGAGCTTCAGCGAAGGCCAGCGGAACTGCCAGGCGCCTCCCGGCTGGGGCGATTGATCTAGCACGATGAATCCCCGACCTGATGCCAGCCCCCGCTTCTTGAGGTGGTACGCCGAGGACAGGCCGGCTTGGCCGGCCCCAATAACGACGATGTCGGTCTTGAGCGCGACACGTGATGTCGGTGGGCGCGTCGAAGTAGGTTGGGTCGGCCTTGGGGTACTGGTGTCGACTGAAGGGTTCTTCGCGCTCATCGTCATGCGTATTTTATAGCGGTGGTCAGTGCGGTTGAGCCGATTTGCAGGTAAAAAAGAGAGCCGACGAGCGGACTCGAACCGCTTACCCCTGCTCCAGCTACGAGTGTGCGGTCAGTGGTTGCTGAGCGTTGCATGGGTTTGCAAATCCCGCATAGATAGAGGGTTTCGTGTTCCCTCGTTTGCCCAGTATTGCAGCGAGTTACGTCCGGGTTAGGGTCAAATTAGGGTCAACCAGCCACTATCCACACCGACGTTGGGTGCATCGCCATCGACAATGAACAAACCAAGTGCGGAACAGAACCTTGGGGCGATCGCTAATGTCTTCCTCGACCCTAGGCTACTCGTCGTCCTTCTCGGTTCGGCATGGCTCGTTACAGGTCCTCTGGTGAGGAAGTTAGCTTGATGCGCGATTGCGCATTACTTCTCCGTACGCACCACCATAACCGGACAGTGAGCGTGCCTCACAACAGAGTCAGAGGCGCTGCTCATCAAGGCCCTCCTCAAAGGCCCACGGCCGCGGCCTTAACGAAGAGTTTACTTGCCTGATACCTGGAGGAAACCTCAGAGACCTAGACAAGGTCTAGTATTTAAGGGAGGTTGGAAACGAGCGAAAGGGAATGCTAAGTGAAGAAAAGCCGAGCGTCCAGCGCACAAATAGAGGAGCACGCTCATCCCATGGACCCGGTGCCTAGCGGGTTGATTCGACGACGATTCCTCGCCGTCCTCGAAACAGGGTCTGCGTGGCTGGCCGCGAAGAGCGCCAGGGTGTTGATTAGCTACTACGTGCAGGGTGAGGAGCAAGGATCCCAGGACCGCGAGTCGGTGTCCACAAGCGGCAAGACCGATGGTAAGCCAACATCCGTCTAACCCATAGATCTCTCTGATACCGATGAACTGATCCTATCCGAAGGTTTCCGTTACGAGATCATCCGCAGTTCGGGCGATCCGCTCGCCGCCAACCAGGTATCTGGCGATCACAACAACTACGTGGCGTACTTCCCTATAGATGCCTTCGAGGGCAAGGAATCGGAGGATGGTATCCACTGGGTCATGCATGAGTATATAAACCCTATGCTCTGGTCCGACTATACTGACGCTGAGAGTCAGACCAAGAAAACGAAGGGGCAGATAGCGCAGACGAAGGCCGGGCGGTTGGCTAGAGTGAAGAGGATCCTCGCCGCTTCCACGAGACAAGATTGGGAAGCCCAGGGCTCACGCCTTTGGGTGCACAAAGGCGATAAGGAGCTAAAAATAGTGGACCTCACCGACGATGAGGGGCGCGTGGAAATCAAAGAAGAGTGGGCCAAGAACGCAGGGGCGGGCTCGGTTGCCCTCAGGGTGGAGCTATCTATCTGCCACGGGTCGGAGTTGTTGGCGAAGGTCCCCACGGCTTGCGTTGACTCAGGCAGGGCATTCATACCTTGGCCCTACGAAGACGAGGACGGCCGGTTCGTCGTCGCTCGCTGGCAGTACGACCTTTGCAGGGTCATCTCACCGGGGGAGTATCTCGGCGCGTACCCCGTTGCCTCCTACCTGCTTAGGGCTGGCATCGTCGTGATCTAGTTATCCCTTTCCCTACGAGGTGACCTGGAGTGCGCTCCACAGCACCGTCCGCAACTCCTGTCCGTGGGCTTTGAGCCAGCGCACGCGGGCGACCTCTTGGGCCGACTTTCTCACGTGTCCTTGCGAGACGCGTGCCTCCTCGATCATCGAGCGGTAGTTCCCGAGGGTTCTCTTGAGCGGTCTCGCGGCGAGCAGAGCGGGAAGGGCCTCTACTTCGGCTGGCTCCAGCGGGTTGACTTGCAGGTAAGCGCCCAAGAACCCTGATACGATCTCCAGGTCCAGAGGAATTTTGAAGTCGGGGGAACCGCGCTCCCCGAACACCTTGACGAAGTCGTGAAGTGCGATGGCGAGGTCCGGGGCCTGGGCCTCGTAACGGGCGCTGTCGAAGTCCAGCATGGTGATGAGACGGTCACCTGAAAATAGAACGCTACCGTGGCCACAGCCGCCGTGAATCGTCAGCAGCGGCAGCTTCGGATACAGCCAATCAAGGAGACCGAGCACATCCTCGCTCTCCTCCAGGGCGTAGTACAGCGACTCCAGAAGGTCA
>Ga0126312_10003179_pt1 | contig 11053 bp, 10 predicted proteins | sample Plot104A_FD_92537 | JGI IMG/M metagenome (GOLD analysis project Ga0126312, IMG submission 92537) | Serpentine soil microbial communities from UC McLaughlin Reserve, CA, USA - Plot104A | ecosystem: Environmental > Terrestrial > Soil > Grasslands | place: USA: UC McLaughlin Reserve, Lake County... | reverse complement strand
GCCCTTTGTGTCCGGCTCGGGGATGTCGCGGATGGCGCGCACCACGTTCAAGCGGCTCACGCGCCAACTGGAGAGCAGGACGACGGCAAACGTGAGCACCATGCCCATGCAGAAGGCGAGGATCACGTTCTGGGCGCTGGTGGAGAAGACGATGCGGAACCCTTCGCTCCCGCCGGCGAAACCCTGGCCCAACAGGCGGACCATGACCCAACCCACCCCCACACCGGCGACGCTGCCGATAGCGCCGGCCACGAGGGCGTAGAGAGCGCCCTCAAAGGCGAAGGCACGGATCAGGTTCGAGCGCTGCATACCGACGGCGCGGGCGATGCCGAGCTCGTGCTTGCGCTCGGCGGCGAGCATGACGAAGATCAGGAATATGAGGAGCATCCCGGCCGCCACCGAGAACTGCCCGAACAGGACGAAGAGGGTAGAGAAGATCTCTCCCTGGCTGTCCGCCCGATCTATCGCGTCCTTCTTCACGGGGTCGGCTTCGAGGCCGCCCTCCGAGAGGACGGGTCTGATCTCTTCCACCGTCGCGTCCGTGTGCCCGCCGCCCTCCACGGCGGGGCCGCCGTGCGTGATCAGAACCTCGTTGATCTTGCCCTCCTCGCCGACGAGCCTCTGGAGGTCTGCGAGCGGCATCACCATCGAAATCTCTGAGGCGGGGTTGGCGCCGCTCTCGTAGATCCCGGCCACCCTCACTTTGGGGGGACTTTGCTCCCTTGCCCTTCCGGCAAGACTTCCTCTGTCCGTAGTCCCTGCAGGCCGCACTTCTCCTTCGAACCCGGCAGGGGGATTCCCCGCCTCCGGTTTTGCCGGAGGCCCCTGCGCTGCCTCGGAGCGTCGCCCGCTCTCCGGCGCCACAGACGTTCCTCCCCTGGACTCCGGCGCAGGCCGGACCAGGGACGCTTCGATCCTATCCCCTGCGCCTACGCCTAGCCCTTCGGCGGTCTGCGCGCTGAGGTAGATCTCGTTCTCTCCAAGATCCCCTGTATCGAGCGTCTTTCCCGAAGCGGTCCTGAGCGAGTCGAAACCCTTCATGGAGCCCGCGTCTACGCCGAGCAAGTCCACCCGCGGTTCGGAGAGGCCCGTGTCCGGTGAGGTAACGGGCACGCTCTCTCTGGCCAGCGGCGCCACCCCCGCGACGCTCTCGTCGTCCGCCAGACGGTCGCGTATCTTATCCGCCAGCTTCGCGTCGAAATATCTCTCGCGGGCTTCTGGAGCCGTCGAAACCCCGGCGCCCGGACCCCAGGCCGCGCCGTCGTCGGGCTCCGGCTGCTCGGCTTTCGCGACCACGTCGACCCGCCCGACGTTTTCGAGCGCCTGGACGCGCAGGGAATTGGTCAGCGTGTCGCCGGTGGTGAACGCCGCGGAGAAGAGCACCGTGGCAAGCATCAGGCCCGCGACGATCAGGGCACTCTGCGCCTTGCGGCGCGGGATGTTCCGGGCCGCCATCCGCAACGAGGTCCGGTCTCGGGCGGCGAGGAAAGCGAGGGTCAGCGCACCCATTATGAAGAAAACCAGCAGGACCAGCGTCAGCTGGTCCGTAGGAATGCCGAAGAGCTCATCCATCGCGGCCCCCATTACCGTTCGGCTCGTCGCCTTCGATCAGGCCGTCGCGCATCCTGATCGTCCGATGGGCGCGGGCGGCGACGGAGGCGTCGTGGGTGACGAGGACAAACGTATGTCCCTGCTCCCGGTTGAGCCTCACGAGCAGGTCCACGATCTCCCCGGAGGTCTCCGAGTCGAGCGCCCCAGTGGGCTCGTCTGCCCACACGATGGCGGGGTCGTTCACCAGGGATCGGGCGACTGTCACCCGCTGCTGCTGGCCGCCGCTCATCTCGTTCGGGCGTTTGCCCGCCTGCTCGGGAACCCCGACCATCTCCAGCGCGGCCGTCGCCCGCCGGCGCGCCTCTTTCGGTCTTATGCCGGCAACCAGGAGGGGCAGCTCCACGTTCTCCACCGCCGAGAGGACGGGGATGAGGTTATAAGTTTGAAATATGAATCCCATCCGCTCCGCCCTGAAGCGCGTGCGCCTCCTGTCGGACATGCCGGAGATGGACTCGCCGCCTACGAATACCTCGCCACCGTCGAACTCGTCGAGGCCTGACAGGCAGTTCAGGAGCGTCGTTTTTCCGCACCCTGACGGTCCCATAATGGCGACCATCTCGCCGCGAGGAACGGAGAGATCTACTCCTCGCAGGGCGCGGACGCGCACCCCGCCCGCCGCGTACTCCTTCTCGATGCTGCTGGCTTCCACCATTAGTGTATCGACACCATCTTTGTGTTCCACCTTTTCACTCGCCTTCCCGATCAAGATCCACTCCTTCCTTCCGTACTCGCTGTTTGTCGACGCTCAGGTTGTTTGCTCCGCCCGTGACGGCGATGTCGTAGCGGTCTGTGGCCCCCTCGTAGTTCCGGCTCTGCAGGTCCAGCTCTCCGCCCGAGGCGCCAATGCGCCTGTCGTCGAACTTCAGTTTGGTGGCGCCCCCGCTTACGCGGAGCCGCGCGGCGATCCCGTTCGGTCGCTGAATGACGACGTTGCTGACGCCGCCGAGGACGACCACGACCACGGTGCCCGAGGGTGCGGGAAGGACCATCTCCAGGCGGCTGGCACCTCCGTCCACGCTGAGGGCTCCGAGCCGAAGTCCGCGCAGATCGGCGACGAGCCTCGAGGCACCGCCGCGGATCTCGATGTTCCAAGCTGTGTGCGCGTTGAGTTCGACCTCCGCGAGACGCTCCGACCGGCGATCGAGCCAGTCGTCGATCGGGATCCGAGGGTACAGAATGGTCACGAAGCCTCTCCGCACACCTACCGTCGGCATCCGATCCCCGAAGCTAGCGCGGTAGAGGCCCTGCAGGTGCGAGTCGGCCCGGATGACGACCCGATGGGCGCCGTTCCCAAATCGCAGGCGTCCATTCTTCAACGAACCAAGTGGGGCGGCGAAGTGCCCGCCGCTCCCGCCATGGTCTCCTGGAGCCGTGCCACGGGCCGCGATGGGGTTCCTGGGATTCATCGGATCGATGGCCCTCGGCTCGTTCATTACATCCTCCCTGCCTGTTCTAGTCGGCGTTCTTCGGCGTCCGGAAGAACTTGCGGAGAAGGCCGGCGGTCCTGATCAGCTCCCACGCCAAGGTCGACGCCCACCGGGGAGTGGCGGATCCCTTCCGATTTGCTCGTATAGCCTTCTTCATGCGGTTCAGCTCCGCTTCGCGCAGCATCTCTTCGTGCCGCCGTTTGGGCTCTTGCAGATCTATCATTCCGTACATCTTCGGCCCCTCTCTCTTCGCTCCGTTGCGAAACCTCTCGGTCCGCGCTTATGGTTGTACAGGGGAAGCGCGTGGAGGTGGATCGGCCAAAAGGTAGATTAGGGGGGTAGAGATTCTATGCGCGAGGAGATATAGCGCAGCACGGTTTCGGTTCCAGACTCGTCTGTGAGATTGCCAAAACCGATGCCAGCGGCCACGGAGACGAACGCGGCGGGTGGCCCTGCTCCTATGCAATCCCGGACCTCGTGCGCTCGAGCGTCACGAGGGTGATGTCGTCCTCCTGCTCCCAGTCGTGCCCGGCGAACTCTCTCAGTTCGGCGAGACACTCGTCGATGAGGTGCTCACTTCCTCTGTTGTTCTCGACAACCTTCTGGAGCCGTGGAAAGCCGAACATCTCGCCAGCAGGGTTGTGCGCCTCCACGAGGCCATCACTGTGGAGCAGGACGGTGTCGCCGGGAGCGAGGTAGGCCTCATTCTCCTCGTAGGTCATTTCGGGCATGGCCCCGAGCGGCATCCCGGTGGCGCGAAGCTCCATGACCCCGTTCGCCGTCGCCACATAGGGAAGATTGTGCCCCGCGTTTGCGTAGAGGAGCCGCCCGCTAACGGGATCCAGCACCGCATACAGGCACGTCACGAACATGTGCGCGGGAATGTCGGGATACAGGCGATCATTGGCTCGCCCGAGCATGGCGCCGGGAGAGACTAGCCCAGGTGCGTCGCCGCGCAGGATGCTGTGAGTCGTGGCCATTACGAGCGCGGCAGGGATGCCCTTGTCGGTGACGTCGCCGGTGATGAGCGCGACGTGGTCGTCGGGTAGCTCGAGGAAATCGTAGAAATCGCCACCGACCGCGCGCGCCGGCTGGTAGTAAGCCGCGACGCGCCATCCATAAAGGGACGGCAGCTCCTTGGGGAGGAACTGCTGCTGGATCACCCGGGCGGCGCTCAGCTCCTGAGTCTCCCGCTGCCGCTCTTGCTCCGCCCGCCGCAGCCTATCTGAGGCCTCCGCCATCAGAGCGCGGTGGCTGCGCACCGCGTCACCGAGAAGCACCACGGCGACCAAGAGCGATCCGTCTCGCACGAGCTCATTGAGTGCCGGCACCACCGGTCCCAGACGCCCAGAGGCCGCGAAGAAGAACGGAATGACCCAGTACCAGACAGCGACCCCCACCGACCACCAGAGGTAGCCGGCGGCCGCGGCCGTGTACAGCGCAACGGCAAGCGGCACGGCTGGCCATATGCCCGGGTAGTCAAGGGCGTAGTAGACCTGCAGCGTTACGAACGACGCCGCCAGCACGCCCACGGGCCAGCGCCGCCTCCCCAGCAAGAGGGCGCCGATCGTCACCCCCAGCGCGTAGGCAAGCGTGTCGGGAGGTTTGGAGCCCGTCTCACGGGCCACGCTGATCGCGATCATGACCGCCACCGCCACCACGACCGCGAGCCCTACATCGATTGCGTACGGGCGAAAGCGCCCCAGGCGCTTACTCCACGACGCGACGATGGCGCGGTTGGCTCGTTGCATGTAGTCTCTCCGGCGCGTTTGTGAGTCAGAATTCTACATTTTAAGCGTTTGAAGGATGGCGCACACGCCACTTAGCCCTAGGTTCGGCCCTCTCGCAGCTCGCCAATCGCTTTGGAGATGCGTCGCTGCCGGGTCCCGGCTGTCTTGGCTTGTTCGACCAGGAGGACATTAGAGATTCTTGTAGTCAGGTCCTCACGAGCTTGCTCGCAGACCCCAAATCTCTCCGACCGTGTCGGAGCGTGTTTGCGTCGCGATAGAGTGTTTCGGAACCCCGGCGACGAATTGCTAGATCAGTTTCAGCTCCCTGGCCCTCGCGACCGCCTGAGTGCGGCTGTGGGCGTCGAGCTTGCGGTAGAGGTTGTTGAGGTGGGTTTTGACGGTGCCCACGCTGACGAACAGATCGGAGGCTATACGGCGGTTGGACTTGCCCGCGGCTATGAGCACGAGCACCTCCAGCTCCCTCTCGCTCAACGGTTCAGACAGTCCCGCTGTCGGCGACGCTGCGGGTGCGGAGTCCCGCTCCAGCGCCGCCAAGAGCTTTCTGAGGTAGTGCGACGGGACACGGCCTGAAGAGTACAAGTGTCCTCTACGCTGGGCTTCGAGTACCCTAGGGAGGAGCTCGGCCATCTCTGGCCCCTCGTCGACGAAGGTACGGACGTAGCCCTCCGGTTCGGCCAGGGCGAGGGCTTCCACAAGGGTGCTTGTAGCTTCCTCTTTCTGGCCTTTTGCATGCAGGGCCAGCGCTTGCAGAGCCAGTATCTCTATTGTTCTAGCCGCCGTCCGTGCCGTCGCGTGAAGCTGCGCCAGAAGCCGCAGTGCTTCGCCGGGCTCGTTTCGGGCGATCAGCAACCGTGCCAGGATGATGCGTTCCGAATCTCGCGAGTAGGGCCGACCTTCGCCCACGCACGACGCCCGCTCTCGCTCGGAGGAGGCGGACGCGAGATCTCCCATCATAAGGTACAGCCGCGTCTTCCAGACCGCGGCATCCATGATCGCGTGCTTGGTGCCGGAGCTTTGGGCCACCCTTTCTGCTTGCCGGGCTGCTGTCAGAGCTCCCTTCGCATCGCCCAGCGCCTGTCTCACCTGCGAGATGGCGACGTGCCCCCACATGAGGATCTCGACGTCCCCCGTCCGGCCGGCCAGCTCCACGCCTTCCGCCAGGTGGCGTGAGGCGGCGTCCAGGTCGTCGCGCTCGTAGAGTAGCTCGCCCATCCCGATGCGCACGCTCCCCACGGCCGGCAGCAGCTCGCTCCCCCGCTCCGCCGCGTACGCGAGGGCGCGCCGGAGAACTTCGTCCGCTTCGCGGAGGTAACCCTGCGCCAGTTCCAGGTGGGCCTCGGAGGCCATGGCGCTCAGGGCCACGTAATCGTGCCCGGCGGCCCGGCCCAAGGCGCCCGCCTCGGCGAAGGCCGAGATCGCAGCCTCGCCGTCGCCCGCGGCCACGTAGGCCTCGGCCAGGACGATGGTGGCGAAGGGACGCGGGTTCAGGTTGTCTTCGGGCAGCAGCGAGAGGGCCCGCTTGGCGTGGGCCACGGCGTCGTTCGCATGGCCCAGGCGTCGGGCGTGCTGGGATCTGACGGAGGCAGACGTCGCAAGCACGTGAGTGGGATCTTCGCCAGCCTTAGTCCTGCCCTCCGCTTCGTCCAACAGGGCTTCGATGTCCCCGGTACCGCCGGTCAGCATCAGGGCCGCGGCGTACCAGATCAGGAGCAGCGGACGATCGCGCATCGCCCCATCGGACAGCCTCCCGAGCCAGCCCAGGAGCGTCGCCACCTCGCCGCGGTACCAGGTCTGGCCGATCCCGCCCTCCATCAGCCGTGCCGCCCGCCCGTTGTCGCCTGCGGCGAGCGCGTGCTCGATGGCGGAGGACAATCCCCCGTTCTGCTCGTTCCAGGCGGAGGCAATGCGGTGCAATTCGTCCATGAGCTCGGGGCTTTCGCGGCCGAGGTAACCGCGCAGGAACTCGGCGAAGAGGTGGTGGTAGCGGTACCATCTACGCTCGTCGTCTAGAGCCATCACGAAGAGGTTCTCCCGCTCCAGCCTCTCCAGCATCTCGTCTCCGTCGGAGCGGCCGGTGAGGGCGTCGCACAGCGGGCCTGTGAGATCGTCGAGGATGGAGGTCGCAAGCAGGAATTCCCGCACGTGCTCGGGCTGCCTGTCCAGCACCTCCTCGGCCAGGAAGTCCAGCACGTCGCGGTGGCTACCAGAGAAGGCTTCGATGAAACCGGAGGTGTCCTTACGATTCCGCATCGAGAGCGCCGCCAGTTGCAATCCGGCGATCCAACCCTCCGTCCGCTCGTCCAGCCTCGCAACATCCTCCGCCGACAGGTCCAGCCCCATCACTTCTCCGAGGAAAGCAGCGGCCTCCTCCGGTGTGAATGCCAGCTCGGCGACCCCGAGCTCGGCCATCTGGCCCCTGGCGCGCAGCCTCGAGAGCGGCAGGGGCGGGTCTATGCGGCTTGAGATGACGAGATGCACGCCCTCCGGCAGATGCTCCAGCAGGAAAGAGAGGATTCGATGCACGCTTTCGGAGTCGATGAGGTGGTAATCCTCGAGGACGAGATCCAGCCCGCCCGGTAGCGCGGCCATCTCGTTGATGAGAGCTCCCGTCAGCGCCTCGATCCGAGGCGGCTCGGGCGAGTGCAGCGCGGCCAGAACACCCTCCCCGATCCCCTCCTCGACGGTCCTCAGCGCGGCAACGAGGTAGGACAGGAATCGGACAGGATCGTTATCGCCCGCGTCCAGAGAGAGCCAGGCTACGGAACGATCCCCACCGGCTCGGCTTTTTGACCACTTACTCAGAAGCGTGGTCTTGCCGAAGCCCGCCGGGGCGGAGACGAGCGTCAGCTTGCGACCTGACTCCGGATCCAGCCTCTCCGCCAGGCGCGGCCTCGCCACCAGCTTGGGACGCGTCTGCGAGGGGCGCAGCTTGGTCGATACGAGCGAGTCGGACGTAAGGGGCACCTACTTGCTCACCTCCGGTGTTTATTCTACTTCCGATCGGTATCGGAAGGACACCCTTTGCAGAACCTGGCATTACCTCTAGGGGCATGATCCTGTCCACGTCCGGGACCGTGCAGATCACGGTCTCTATGGCCATCCCCGAGAGCCGGCGCAGTTGCCCGATCAGCTCCTCCTCCTCCTCGCTGTTCTCCCCGACGTCGAAGGCGAACGCGCAGGTCCTCTCGATCTCCTCGTAGTCCCGGCCCACATCCTCGCAGTGGCGGCGCAACACGTCGAGCTTGCTGGGGACCTGCGGGCCGGGGCGCAGGCGTCGGCGTATGTCTTGTAGGGCTCTGCTGGCTGAACACGCAAGGCTGTGGTTCGCGTGCGCGGAGACCGAAGGGAAGCTTCGTCACTGGGCTCACCGTGATCGCCTCAGGAGAAGTCTGCTGCGGTGATGCCGTCGGGATGTCCGGGTGGCCACTCCACCAGCTCGATCCGGTAACCGTCCGGGTCGGTGAGCCACGACGTCTTGGGGCCGTGGGGGCCAGCCGGGTACTGGACGCCTTCCGGCTCCAGGCCGGCTGCGGTCAGCCTCTCCAGGGTGGCAGCCAGCGTGTCCACCTGGATCGCGAGGTGGTCGAAACCGCTGCCCACGTCGACGCGCCCGCCGCCGGGACGGTGGACCAACTCGAGCGTGGCTACCGGTTCATCGGGGAACTTGAGAACCGCGAGGCGACCCCCGTCGCCGCCCTCGACGCTCCCCAACTCGACGTAGCCCAGGGTGGTGTAGAAATCGAGCGAGCGGTCCAGGTCGGTGACGCGGTAGGCGACGAAGAGCGTCTTCATGCGGCCTCGTTGGGGCGGCGTACGCGGTAGCGGAGGTGCGTGACGTCCCGATCCTCGAGCCGTCGGATAGGGTCGAGGCCGATGTGATCACTACCGAGGTTCTCGAACAGCCCCCGGCCGTCCCCGAGGAGGACATGAACCAGGTGGATCTCCATCTCGTCCATGAGCCCGGCTCGGAGAAGCGCCCGGGCCGCGCCCGCCCCGTGGACCGTGACCGCGCGGTCACCGGCGGCCGCACGGGCTTCACGGGCGCAGGTCTCGACATCGGTGACGAATTGCGCGTGGCCGGGTGGCAGGTCCCCGTTGTCCACGTGGTGGGTGAGGACGAAGATCGGCACGCCGTCGTGATGGTCGCCCTGCCAACGCCCGGCGAGTTCGAAAGTCCTTCTGCCGGAGATCACCGCGCCGGTCGCCACCAGTTCGCGGTAAACCTGCCCGCTCGGGCCGTCGGACTCCCGATCGTCGAACCAGTTGAAAAGTCGTCCACCGTCGCGTCCCAGATCCTGCCTTTCTCGATCGTCCAGGCCAGCGATGAAGCCGTCGAGCGACAGCGACATGTACAGCCGAATCGGATTGTTCATCTTGGCCTCCATCTCTGCTCAATGATATTGGGATGGGCCGAAACGGAGTCGCGATCAACCGTTTGTGGCCCGGTGTTAGCGCGGCAGCGCGTGTCGCTACTGACCGTCACGACTGCTCGGGCGGTTACCAGCCGCCGGTATCACGTCGAGTAGATCGCAGCGATGGTGCCGGACGGGAAGGATCTCACGCTGCGCAACGTCAGCGCTCTGCGTTCGACCACATCGGAGAACATCGACCCGCCACGACCGACGATCGCGGGGTTGATCTTCAACGTGCTCGCCGGCCGGTGGGCGCCTCTCCCAGCCGTTGGTCATGTCGAAGAGGTGCCTCCCGATCACCATCGACCCGATGCCGTCCCAGGTCGGCCTGATGTAGTCGTAGGACGCCTTGGAGACCCCCATCCCGCCCGGCGACGGCTCGTCCATCTCGCCCGGAATGAGCGGATGGTCGCCGTTGAAGTACCAGTCGAACAGCGGACCGACGTCGTCGTTCGCGTCGGCTATGTAGCCATCCACCGACACCACGTTGTGCATCACTACCGTGCTCATGCGTACCTCCTTACAGGTTTTGCTTCCATCGTCAGACGACCTCGAAGTCGGCCATCATCGCGCACTCGCGCCCCGGATCGTGGCGGCGAAGCACGTGCCCTGCCTCGCCAACTATCCCACGTCGTAAATCAGGTGCGTGACCGCAGGCGCGTTCTGTGCTTCCCGCGGGACGAGCTGAACATCGGTGCGCACGCCGTCGAACAGGCGAGTGCCCGCTACCAAGATGATGGGGGTGAGGTGCAGACGGATCTCGTCGAGCAGCCCAGCGTTCAGGAACTGCCGCCCAACGTCCGCCCCGCCGTTGACCTGAACGTCTTGCGAGCCGGCGGCTTCTCGTGCCTGCTCCAAGGCCACCTCGATCCCGTCGGTGACGAAGATGTACGAGGTGCCACCCTTTTTTACGATCGTCTCGGCGGGACGATGGGTGACAACGAAACACGGAGCGTGGAACGTTGGCTCCTCACCCCACGGACCGATGCCGAGATCTACCATCCGGCGTCCCAGGACCAACGCGCCGATCTCACTGAAGAGGTCGGTCTCGAAGGCCTCGACGTCGGTCGCCGACTTCCCAGCGAACATCCACTCGTGCAGGCGCTCGCCGCCGATCCCCAAATGTGCGCCAGGACCAACCTCGGGTCCCGTGACGAACCCGTCCAGCGACATGCTCATGTCCAGGATAACCTTGCTCATACCTACCTCCTTGTAGATCGTTGTTTCCATCGTTGGACAACCTCGAGGTTGTCCATAATCGAGTTCTCGGTGAAGTAGCGGCTGACCTCGGCGGGCTCGGAGCCGGGGCGCGGGAACAGGGAGTCGGCGAGAGCCACCCCACCGCCCTCGCCCGCGATGAAGCTTAAGCCGGTCAGCAGACCGCTCATTGCACCAGAATCGCGCGGCGAGGCCGAAATCCTGGTGTCATTCTCGATGGCGTCCGTCCGGATGACCCCGCGTTTACCGAACATGTGTTTTCTCCTTCTGATGAATGGGTTCTGACCGACTGGCAGCGTCGGTAGTAGATCGCCGTGTGCCCTCAGCGGTCCAGGAACGAAGGCGCACCCGCGATGGGGCTCGCGTGCCATCCTGCCAGTAGCCAGCGCCCTTCGCGCTCAACCAGCACCACGGTCGCCCGGAACTCTCCTCCCACGTCGTTGCCCTGGAACCTCCCAGCCTGCTTCTGGCGACCTGTGAGCACCGCCACTTCCCCGTACAGACGCACATCCACCTCTTCGAAGGCAAATGACTCGTAGGAGAGCCCCCCTGCGAACCGTCCCAGCCATTGCTCCTTACTCAGCATGAAGCCGAGAGGCCCAACTCCGACGAAGTCGTCGGTAAGCGCCCCTTC
>Ga0126312_10003178_pt1 | contig 11057 bp, 12 predicted proteins | sample Plot104A_FD_92537 | JGI IMG/M metagenome (GOLD analysis project Ga0126312, IMG submission 92537) | Serpentine soil microbial communities from UC McLaughlin Reserve, CA, USA - Plot104A | ecosystem: Environmental > Terrestrial > Soil > Grasslands | place: USA: UC McLaughlin Reserve, Lake County... | reverse complement strand
AGCACGCCGTGGTCGGACACCAGCACCAGCAGCGTGTTCTCGGCAAGCCCGAGGTCCTCGAGCCGGTCGAGGAAGCGCCCGAGCCACACGTCGACCATCGTCACCTCGGCCGCGTAGAGCTGGCGCATCCGGCGGAGCAGCCGCTTGGTCAGGTCGAGCTCGCTCGTGCGACCCGCCGGCGTCGCGAAGGGCTGGATCGGCTCCACCCCGCCTGCGGAGGCGCGGCCGTACAGGTCGATCAGGCGCCGCGGGGCGTCCCACGGCTCGTGTGCGTCGAAGGAGTCGACCACGAGCGCGAACGGCTGGCGCGCACGGGCCCAGTCGATCCAGCTCATCCCGTTGCGGAAGACCTTCGCCGCGTTGTAGTCCTTCTCGTCGCGACCGGGCGGGTTCACGGCGAGATAGGCGCGCATCCGGCCCTCGGCGCTCGTGCCGCGCAGCGCCTTCGGCATGTGCCGGTCGAGCTCGCGGCGAGACACGCGCCGCGTCGGCTTGCGCCGCACCGGCACCTGCCCGTCGATCAGCTGCACGCGGTCGAACTTGTGCCGGAAGCGCTTGTGGACCGGCAGCAGAAGATGTGGGTTGTCGGTCACGTAGCCGGTGGTCCAGCCGGCCTTGCCGAGCGTCGTCGTCCACATCTCGCCGTCGTCTCCGACCGGCGACCAGCCGGGCTGGGGCGGGAGGCCGCGCCAGGGGTGCCAGCCGCGGAAGGGGTACATCCGCTTCCCGGCCATGATGGCGCGGCGGGCGGGGATCGTCGGCATCCCCTCGGGGTGGGCGTTCGCGAAGCGAACGCCCTGGCGCACGACGCGGTCCCACGCGGCCGTCCGCGCCCGGCCGCCGAAGACGTGGTCCGCGCGAAGGCTGTCCATCACCACGACCACGACGTTCAAGCGCTGCGCCTGGGCCGAGGCGAGCCCTGGGCCGAGCAGCGTGTACCCGAGCGCGCCGGCGCCGCCGGCGCGCAACAGATCGCGGCGCGAGACCTCCCCCGGCACGGAGACCGCTACCGGCCCCTGCCGATGTCGATCGACCGGATCGCGTGCTCTTCCGGCAGCTTGGCGAGCACCTCGCGCACGATGTCGTGCACCTCGCGCTCGTCGTGCCCGAAGTCGTCGAGGAAGGACTTCAGGGCGGTGTGGGTGATCTTGAGCTGGGCGGGCGTCAGCTCGAGCCGGTATGCGATCTCGTCAGGTCCGATCAGGTGCAGTTCGTCGTCGGCCATCGCGCCCACACAGTAACTAGGCTTTCCGCCGTGGCCAAGACCTGGGTCCTCACCGGATCGCTCGACAACTTCCGCGCCACTCGCGAGCACGACTTTCGGCTGATCGGGGCCAAGGAGGGCCGGCGCGGCATGGCCGAGCAGATCGAGCCGGGGGACCGGATCGCCTTCTACGTGACCGGCGTGCAGGCCTTCGGCGGCATCGTCCGCGTGACGAGCGAGATGTACGAGGACCGCGCGAAGGTCTGGCCCGGGAAGCCCGGCAAGGCCGACGCCTACCCGTGGCGCTTCGAAACCGAGGCCGAGCTGGTGCTCGACGAGGACGACTTCGTACCCGCGGCCGAGCTGGCCGGCGAGCTCGAGCACGTGCGGAAGTGGCCCGCCGAGCACTGGCACCTGGCGTTCCAGGGCCAGCTGCGGACCGTCTCCGACGCCGACGCCGAGCTGCTCGAGCGCCGCATTCGCGCCGGCGCCCGCGCGGCGGCGTGATCCACGAGCGCCACTACTCGCTCGAGGAGGCCGCCGAGCTCTTGCCGCGCGTGGCCGAGCTGATCGCGCGGATGCGCGACGCGCGCGACCGGCTGGGCGACCGCGAGGCCCGCGAGGCGCTGGCCGAGGCGGGGCCCACGAATGGCGGCGGAGGGCCGGGCCGTGTCGTATCGCAGGGATTCCTCGAGCTGCGCGAGCTGATGGCGGAGCTCGGCGAGCTCGACGTCGTGCTCCGCGACCTCGACCGCGGGCTGCTCGACTTCCCATCGCTGCGCGACGGGCGCGAGGTGTACCTCTGCTGGGAGGAGGGCGAGGACGCGATCGGGTACTGGCACGAGCCGGACGCGGGGTTCTCGAACCGGCGGCCGCTCGACGATGGCTGAGCGCGCCCTCCGGGCCGGCCGCGCCGCGCGGCTCCTGAACACCGAGCAGCGCGTGGCCGCCGCCGCGGCGCTGCTCCTGATCGTGAGCACGTTCGGGCCCTTCTCCTTCGTCGAGGCCGGCGAGCTGCTCCTCGCCGGCGGGGTGCTCGCCCTCCTGCTCGCGCGCGCGGAGGGCAAGCGCTTCCATCTGCCCTTCGGCGACGGGACCGTGATCGCCGCCGCGGGCCTCTGGGCGGGCGCGCTGATCGCGGCCCGGCTCCTCGAGCGCCCGCTCGGGCAGAACCTGCTTGCGCTGGCGTGCGCCGCGATGCTGTTCCTCGCGGGCGCTCGCGAGCGCGCGAAGCGCCCGCCGGACGACGTACCGGAGGACGCGCCGGGCGACCCGCCCCCGGTGGGCCCGCTGCGCCCGGCGCGCCGGCCCGGGGCAGCGGCCGAGGCGGACGCGACGACCGAGCCGCTCCCGCCGCCCGAGTTCAGGCCCTACGAGCCGCGCTCGGGCGAGCAGCTGCATCTCGGGCCGGACGACCGGGGAGACCCACCAGCGTGACGCCCACACCGGCCGCGAGCACCTGCATGCTCGCGGCCACGACGAGCGTCTCGGCCGAGCCGATCGTCGTGGCGAGCGCGCCGGAGGCCGCCGCGCCAAGGGCGAGGCAGCCGACCTTCAGGCCCACCGCCGTCGTGAAGACCTGCCCGTAGAGGGAGGGCGGCACGTACTGCTGGCGGACCGCGAACTGCGCCGCGAGCGCCGGCCCGTCGACCAGCGCCGCGAGCGCCACGAGCGCGAGGAACACCGGCAGCGAGCCGGCGAGCGGCCAGGTCAGCATCAGGAGCCCGAACAGTCCGTAGCCGGCGAGCACTATCCGCTCGGCCGGAAAGCGGCGCTGGATCCGCACCAGGCTGAGCGCGCCGATGGTCGAGCCGACCGCGAACGCCGCCCACATGTAGCCGGAGGCGCTCCTCGCGACCCCGAGGTGGTCCACCGCGAACAGCGGGAACGCCACGGTGAGAAGGCCGAGTCCGGCGAGGCCGAGGCCGGCGGCGGCCGTCACGCCGCGGAGCTGAGGCACGGACACGATCTGGCGAAGGCCGTCGGCGGCGATGCTCCAGAGCGTGCGCCCCTCGGCGCGGTCGCGCGGCTGGTCGAGTCCCGGGATGCGCACGATCAGCGCGAGCGCCGCGAGCGCCAGGGCCGCCTCGACGACCAGCGGCGCGGCCGGGGCAACGGTGGCCGACAGCGTGCCGGCGAGCGCGGGGCCCACGACGAGCGCGGAGTTGAAGCTCGTCGTCTCGAGCGCGTTCGCCGGCGGCAGCAGCTCGCCTGGCACGAGCGACGGGATCATGCTGGTGAAGCCGCCGAAGGAGAGCGGGTAGGTCGTGCCGGCCGGAAGCACCGCGAGCACGACCGCCCACGCCGGGGCATGTCCCACGAGGATGACGAGCGCCAGGAGCACGGACGCCATCGTGAGCTGGTCCACGACCATCAACGTGCGCCTGCGGCCGGTGAGGTCGAGCCAGGCGCCGAGCAGCGGCCCGGTCACGAGGCTCGGCAGCGTGACCGCCGCCACGGCCGCGCCGGCGAGCGCCTCGTTCCCGGTTCGGTCGAGCACGAGCAGAACGACGCCCACGCCGAACATCTCATCCGAGACCCGGGCGAGGGTCGCCGCGGACACGAAGCCGAGGTAGCCGGGCTGTGCCCGCAGCCGCCTGAGCGAGTCGCGGTCCATCAGCGCGCGGGCGGGATCGCCTGGGGAAAGCGGAAGCGGAAGTCCGGGTCCAGCTGCTTCTTGATCTGGCGCAGCCGCTCGAGGTTCGACCCGTAGTAGGCCCGCTGCCAGTGCTCGAGGTCCGGGTCGATGTAGTTCTGGTACGCCTCCCCTGAGGCGTGCGGGCGAAGGGCGTCCCAGGCCCCGTTGATCCAGCGCCGGCTCGCCCGGCCCGCCGCGGCGCCGTTGAAGTACGCGAGGTACTGCAGCGAGAACAGCATGTCGCGGTGCACGAACGCCGTGGCGTCGGCCGCCGGGCGGTTGAGCGCGCCGCCGTATGCGTCCAAGAGGAGCGCGCCCGAGCCGAGCGACGGCGTGCGCTGGCGGCGCTCGACCCAGTCGATCGCCCGAGCGCGTCCGCGCGGCCCGAGCGGGCGCTCGAAGTAGTCCGACTTCGCGTAGAAGCTCGAGCGCGTGGAGCGGTGGCACGCCGGTAGGCCCCCGTCGAGGCAGCCGGCCCAGCGGAGCACCATCGTGAAGTAGCTCGAGCTGCCGGTGGTGAGGCCGGCGCCCGCGACCCTCGTCAGCGGGCGGAGGAGCCTCTCGAGCGCCGCCGGCTCGCCGAAGTACTGCCCGAGCGCGGACACGCGCGGCGTGCCGGAGCCGCCCGTCGTGCCGAGCGAGAGGATCGAGGTGAGAGTCGGCGGGGCGTGCGGCGCGAAGCGCTGCCACGCCGCGATCGCCTCCCCGGCCTGCGACCACGGCCATGAGACGAAGAAGTACGCCGCGCCCGCCGCGCGGTGCGTGCGGAGCGCTAGCGACGTGACGATCCCGAAGTTCCCGCCACCCCCGCCCCGGCAGGCCCAGTAGAGGTTCTCGTTCGTGTCGGCATCCACGCGCCTGACGCGCCCGTCCGCCGTCACGACCCGCGCGGCCACGAGGTTGTCGCTCGTCAGGCCGAAGCGACGTCCGGCGAGACCGTGCCCGCCGCCGAGCGCGAGGCCGCCGATCCCGACGCTGGGGCACGAGCCCGACGGCACCGTGAGCCCGCGGCGCGTGAGAGCGCGCTGCACGTCGATGAGCTGCGCGGCCGGGCCCACCGTGGCGCGCCCGTTCGCGACGCGGATCCCGCGCAGCCGCGAGAGGTCGAGCACCACGCCGTCCGCGGTGGTGCAGTAGCCGGCGTAGCTGTGCCCGCCCGAGCGGGCGACCAGCGGCACGTCGAAGCGATTCGCCCAGCGGACGGCGGCCGCCACGTCCGCCGTGTCCCTCACCTCCACCACCGCGTCCGGACGGCGGCCGTCGAAGCGGGTGTTGTAGACGAGCGACGCGCTGCCGCGCGGCACGTGCACCCGGCCCCTCACGGCGGCCCGCAGCTCGCGAAGCGCGCGCCTCGAGAATCCAGCCGGCTCGGCGGGCGGCCAGAGCACGACGGCCCCGGCGCTGCTTACGAGAAACTGCCGGCGATCGAGCGCGGCCATCGGCTCATTCCAGCAGACCCCTCCGCATCGCCTCCGCCACGGCCGCGGCGCGCTCCGACACTCCGAGCTTCTCGTAGATGTGCCGGAGGTGCGTCTTGACGGTCGCCGTGCTCAGGTGGAGGAGTCGGCCGATCTCCGGCGCGCTGAGGCCCTCGGCGATCAGCGTGAGCGTCTCGCGCTCGCGCGCGCTCATCACCGGCTCGACGCGCGGCGCGCGCAGGCGGATCTCGCCCGCCAGGCCGCCCTGTAGCCCCGGCGAGAGCACGGTCGCCCCGCGCGCCACCGCCGCGATCGCCTCGCAGAGCTCGCAGGCGTCCGTGTCCTTCGTGAGATAGCCGGCCGCGCCCGCGGCGAGGGCCGCATAGACCTGCTCGGGTGCGGGAGCCGCGCCGATCATCACGACGCGGGCGCCGAGCCCGTCGCGCGCGACCGCGTGGAGCACCTGCTCGGCGGTCAGCCCGTTCACCATCGCCCCGATGACGGCCACGTCGGGCCGCTCGGACGCGATCGCTTCGAGCGCCTCGCCACCGGCGGCGGCCTCACCCACAAGCTCGAGCTCCGGGCGAGCGCGGATCGCGCGGACTATCGCGTCGCGGTACAGGGGCTGGGCATCCGCGGCCAGGACGCGTACGCGCCCTCGTGGCCCCGTACGAAGTCCCTCACTGGGAAAGATTCACGAGTTGTACCAGCCAGGGGCGCTTTTTGCTCTAAGACTTCTGAGCATGCCGCGGCGGCAACTCGAACTGCATCGCGACGACCGTCACCGGGATGCCCTCCTCGCCCGCCGCGGTCAACCGCTTCGCGCTCGCCGAGGCGACCCGTTCCACCTCGCCGATCATCGCCTTCAGCAGCTTCGCGACCTCCTTCCACCCCTCGTCGTCGAGAACGACGTCGTTGTAGGAGAGGTGGCGGTCGGGGCGGCTCTCGAAGGTGCCCGCGTCGAGCGCGTCGGACACGTCCTCCCAGATGATCCTGAGCGCCGCGTCCGAGATCGCCTGGCGGCCGGGGCGCGGCAGGCGCTTCCAGTCGCTGTCGCTGAAGAAGGGCCGGACGATCGCGCGGTAGTAGTGCTCGATGGCGCCGCGCCGCTGCGCGGTGTCCACCAGCTCGATACAGCCGAGGTCCAGGAGCGCGCGGACGTGGTAGCTCACGTTCGGGAGGCGCTCCTCGATCATCTCGGCGATCTCGTTGGGGCTCGCGACGCGCTCGTCAAGGATGCCGAGTATCCGGGCGCGCATCGGGTGAGACAGGGCCTTGGCTATCCGCGGGTCGACCAGGTCCAGCGATGGGCGAGCCATGACCGCCGACCTTAGTCCATCGGACTACGACGCGTTCGCGCCCTTCTACGACGCCTTCACGAGTGCGTCCGACTACGAGGGCTGGGCCGCCGAGGCGCTTGACGTCGCGGCTCGCCACGGCCTGGCGGGCAACGCGCTGCTCGATCTCGCGTGCGGCACGGGCAACAGCTTCCTGCCGTTCCTCGATCGCGGCTTCGCGGTGACGGGCTGCGATGCGTCGCCGGCGATGCTCGCCGAGGCCGCCCTCAAGGCACCGGACGTGAGACTCGTGCGGTGCGACGTCCGCGAGCTGCCGGCGCTCGGCTCCTTCGACCTCGTGACCTGCTTCGACGACTCGCTCAACTACCTGCGCGACCTCGGCGAGCTCGGGGCCTCGTTCCGCGGGATCGCGGCGAACCTCGCGCCGGGCGGCGTCGCCCTCTTCGACCTCAACACGCTGCGCGCGTACCGGACCACCTTCGCGTGCGACAGCGTCACCGAGCACGACGGCACCGTGTTCGCGTGGCGCGGAGAGTCCACGCCCGGCTTCTCCTCCGGAGAGGCCGCTGCCGCGCGGATAGACATCTTCACGTCCAGCGGCGACGGCCTGTACGAGCGCACGGTCAGTCGCCACGAGCAGCGTCATTTTCCGCGCGGCCGGGTCGAGGCGCTGCTGGAGGACGCGGGCCTCCGCTGCGTGGCCGTCTACGGAGTCCTGGACGACGGGCCGCTCGTGGAGCCCGCCGACGAGAGCGCCCAGCTCAAGGTCCTGTACATCGCGCGACATGCGGAAGGAGGTGTGGGCGAGTGAAGATCACGAAGACCGAGCCGGTGATCCCGGTGCTGTCGGTGACGAAGTTCTCGTGACGCAACGGTCTCGGCTCGGCCCGGCCGCGCGCCGGGCCGGGCCAGGCCCCCGGGGAGGCTGAATGGAGCGGCCGCGCATCAAACGCACGCTCGAGCTCTTGACGAGCGCCGAGGGCGACGTGTACGTCCTGCGCCCCACCGAGGGCTCGGACCTGAAGATCGAGCAGCCCGACGAGACGGCGCGCGCGCTGCTCGGCGCGCTCGACGGGACGCGCACGCTGCAGGAGCTCGGGCGCGCCTTCGGGGCGGAGCGCACCCGCCAGGCGCTCGGCGACCTCGGCGAGCTCGGTCTCCTGGACGACGCCGCCGACGACGCCCGCGTCCCGGCGCAGGTGCGCGCCCGCTACGACAGGCAGCTCCGCTACCTCGGCGACCTCGCGACCGGCCCGGACGGCGCGTCGGAGTGCCAGCGGCGCCTGAGCCACGCGCGCGTGGCGATCCTCGGCCTCGGCGGTCTCGGCAGCTGGGCGGCGTACGCGCTGGCCTCGTGCGGCGTGGGCGAGCTCGTGCTCGTGGACGGCGACCGCGTCGAGGAGAGCAACTTCAACCGGCAGATCCTGTATCGCGAGCGCGATCTGGGGCGCCCCAAGGCCGGCGCTGCGCGCGACGCGCTCGGCGAGTTCAACTCGGCGTGCCGGCTGGAGGCGGTCGAGCGAAGGCTCGAGAGCGTGGAGGCCGTGCGCGAGGTGGCCGAGGGCGCGGACTTCGTCGTGAACGGCGCCGACTGGCCGGCGCACGACATCGAGCGCTGGGTGAACGCGGCCTGCTTCGAGCTCGGCGTGCCCATGATCACGATGAGCCACTCGCCGCCGATGGCGCGTGTCGGGCCCCTGTACGTGCCCGGCTCGACCGGCTGCTTCGAGTGCCAGGAGACGGCCTACCGCGAGAGCTTCCCGCTCTACGACGAGCTGGTGGAGCAGCGCCGCGGCAGGCCATCCGAGGCCGCGACACTCGGGCCCGTCTGCGCGTTCGTGGGCGGGCAGGTGGCGCTCGAGGCGCTCCACCAGATCACCGGGCTCTGCCGGCCGGCGACGCTCGGCGTGTCGTACGTCTACGACCTGCGGACGATGACCGTCACGACCGAGCCGGTGCCGAAGCTGGCCGGCTGCCCCGTCTGCGGCGGATAGCACGCGACCAGTCCCGCGCGGCACAGCGCCTCGCGCGTTTGGCCCCACGCACGCCTCGGGCCCGAGAGCACGGGACGTGGTCGCGTGTGCCTGGGAAAGCAGAGCGGGTATCCGATTCGCCCCGCCGCGTTCCGTCCGCGCTCGAACGTATGTTCGTCCGGCGACAACCAGATAAGCGCCCCGGCGACGCGACCACGTCCCGGGGCATGGCACCGAAGGTGGAGCTTCGGCGCATCACCACGATACCTGCCTTCGGCTGCCCCAACGACAGGGGGTTGGCTATGACGCGCGTATCGGTGGAGGTGCCCGCGGAGCTCGTGAGCCGGGTCCGGGAGACCGTGCTGCTGCTGTACGAGGCGACTGCGGAGTCGCTCCACCTCGCGCTCAGGGCGGGCGCTCCGGACGAGGCGCACATGCACCGCGCGCGCCTCGACGACCTGGACGACCTGGCGCGCCGGCTCACGCGCTCGGAGCGTGCGACGGCGCTCGACGCGCCGCGCGAGCTCCTGCACGACGTGCTCTATGGCGCGCTGATCGACGCGGGCGAGCGCCTCGCGCAGGCGTCGAACGCATGCTGGCGCGGCGAGCTCCCGCTCGACCGCGTTCAGGAGACCGCGGAGGAGGTGCTCGAGCTGGACGCGCTGCTGCGCGAGCTCTCGCCGTGACGGTAGAACTCCACGGGCTCCGCGGGGAGCGGCGTGTTCCCGAGGATCAGGTCCGCAGCCTTCTCCGCGGTCATCATCACGGGGGCGTAGATGTTGCCGTTCGTCACGTACGGGAACACCGACGCGTCCACGACTCGGAGGCCCTCGGTGCCGTGGACCTTCATGCTCCGCGGGTCCACCACCGACATGTCGTCCGTGCCCATCCGGCAGGTGCACGACGGGTGGAGCGCGGTCTCCGCGTCCTTCGCGACCCAGTCGAGGATCTCCTCGTCGGTGTCCACGCTCGGCCCGGGCGACAGCTCGCCGCCGCTGAACGGCTCGAAGGCGGGCGCGCCCAGGATGCGGCGCGTCACCCGGACCGCCTCGATCCACTCGCGGCGGTCGTTCTCCGTGGACAGGTAGTTGAACTGGAGCGCCGGCTTGTCGCGCGGGTCGCGGCTCACGATCTTGCAGGTGCCGCGCACGTCCGAGTACATCGGGCCCACGTGCACCTGGTAGCCGTGCCCGCCGCCCCCCTCCGGCAGCGTGCCGTCGTAGCGCACCGCGATCGGGAGGAAGTGGTACATCAGGTTCGGGTAGGCCACCTCGTCGTTCCCGCGCACGAAGCCGCCCGCCTCGAAGTGGTTGGTGGCGCCCGGGCCCGTCTTTCGCAGGAGCCACTCGAGCCCCACGAGCGGCCGGCGCTTCATCGCGAAGTAGGGCGCCATCGTCACCGGCTGCGTGGAGCTGTGCTGCACGTAGACCTCGAGGTGGTCCTGCAGGTTCTCGCCGACGCCGGGCAGGTCCGCCACGACGTCGATCCCGAGCCCGCGCAGCGAGCCGGCCGCGCCGATGCCCGACAGTTCGAGGAGCTGCGGGGTGTTGATCGCGCCGCCGCAGACGATCACCTCGTTCGCGCGCACGGTGCGGCGCCCTCGCCCGCGGCGCGCGTACTCCACGCCGACCGCGCGAGTGCCCTCGAACGCGATCTTGGTCGTGAACGCGCGCGTCTCGACCGTGAGGTTCGGACGACCCATCACGGGGTGGAGGTATGCGCGCGCCGCCGACAGCCGCCTGCCGTCGTGCACGTTGCGGTCGAAGGCCGCGAAGCCCTCCTGGCGGTAGCCGTTCACGTCTTCGGTGAGCTCGTAGCCCGTCTGCTGGACGGCCTCGAAGAAGGCGTCGAACAGCGGCCCCTTCGCCGGCCCGCGCTCGAGCACGAGCGGTCCGTCGTGCCCCCTGAACGGGTCGTCGGGCGCGGCCGCCAGGCAGTTCTCCATCCGCTTGAAGTACGGGAGGCAGTGCGAGTAGTCCCACGTCTCCATGCCCGTGTCTGACGCCCAGCGCTCGTAGTCCAGCGGGTTGCCGCGCTGGAAGATCATCCCGTTGATCGAGCTCGAGCCGCCGAGCACCTTGCCGCGCGCGTGGTACACGCGCCGGCCGCCCATGAACGGCTCGGGCTCGGACTCGTACTTCCAGTCGTAGAAGCGGCTGCCGATCGGGAACGCGAGCGCCGCCGGCATGTGGATGAAGACGTCCCACGGGTAGTCGGAACGTCCCGCCTCCAGTAGGAGAACGCTGGTGCCGGGATCGGCCGACAGCCGGTTCGCGAGCGCGCTGCCCGCGGACCCGCCGCCGACGATCACGAAGTCCCAGCGTTCGCTCACGAGCTCGCGGCCAGCTCCTGCTTCGGCGTCTCCTTCTTCGGGTCGATGAACGGCTTCTCGACCACGACCGCGGAGGCCATCCCCTCCGGCCGCTCGAGCTCGAGCTCCGTGCCGAGCTCGGACTGCTCGGTCGGGACCATCGCGTAGCCGATGTTCTTCTCGAGCCGCGGCGAGAAGCAGGCCGACGTGACCTT
>Ga0126312_10003176_pt1 | contig 11058 bp, 12 predicted proteins | sample Plot104A_FD_92537 | JGI IMG/M metagenome (GOLD analysis project Ga0126312, IMG submission 92537) | Serpentine soil microbial communities from UC McLaughlin Reserve, CA, USA - Plot104A | ecosystem: Environmental > Terrestrial > Soil > Grasslands | place: USA: UC McLaughlin Reserve, Lake County... | reverse complement strand
TGTCGATCAGCTCGCCGGCGTTCTTGGAGGCGTTGCGCATCGCGGTCATTCGCGCGCCCTGCTCGGACGCGGCCGACTCGAGCAGCGCGCGGTAGATCTCCGTCTCGACGTAGACGGGGAGCAGGCGCTCGAGGATCTGCTCCGGCTCCGGCTCGTAGATGAAGTCGCCGACGAGCGCCGAGCGCCGCTCCTCCTCCTCGTCACGCTCGAGGGCGTGCTCCGGGATCGGCAGGATCTCGGCGTCCACGACGCGCTGGACGAGCGCCGACTCGAAGTGGTTGTAGACGATCCGGACGCTGTCGACGTCGCCGTTCGCGTACAGCTCGGCGACGTGGTGCGCGATCGCCTGCGCGTCCGAGTACTCGGGCCGGTCGCTGAAGCCGGTCCAGGCGCGCTCGACCTCGTAGCGGCGAAAGCGGAGCGTCGAAGCGCCCTTCTTGCCCGAGACCCCGAAGCGGACCCCGACGCCGTCTGCACCGAGGCGCCGCTCGGCGGCGAAGGCCTCGCGGAGCACCTGCGCGTTGAACGCACCCGCCAGGCCGCGGTCGCCGGTGAGCGGGACCACGAGCGCGGTCCCCACGTCGCGCCGCTGGAGGAGCGGAAAGCCGCGCAGGGAGGTGCTCGCGCGCGCAGTTCCGGCCATCAGCTCGGTCATGCGGTCGGCGTACGGCCGCATCGCCTCGATCCGCGCCTGCGCGCGCCGCAGCTTGGCGGCCGCCACGAGCTCCATCGCGCGCGTGATCTTGCGCGTGTTGCGGACGGAGCGGATCCGCCGCTTGATGTCCTGGACGGACGCCATCAGACGTTCACGCGGCCTGGGCCTCCGTCTTCGCGAACCGGCTCTTGAACTTCTCGAGCTCGGCGCCGAGCTTCTGCTCGATCTCCTCGCCGAGATCGCCGGTGTCGCGAATCGCGGCGTAGATCGAGCCCTCGGTGCGGAGGTATTCGCGGAGCTCCCCCTGGAAGCGGGGAATGTCCTCGACCGGGATGTCGTCCAGGTGGTTGTTGATCCCGGCCCAGATCGCCACGACCTGCTCCTCGACGGGCCACGGCTGGTACTGCGGCTGGTTGAGCGTCGCCACCATGCGCTCGCCCCGGGCGAGCGTCTGCTGCGTCTGCGGGTCGAGCTCGGAGCCGAACTGCGCGAACGCCTCCAGCTCCCGGTACTGCGCGAGGTCGAGCCTGAGCCGGCCGGCCACCTTCTTCATCGCCTTGATCTGGGCGTTCCCGCCCACGCGCGAGACGGAGACGCCGACGTTGATGGCCGGCCTCACGCCCGAGAAGAACAGCTCGGACTCGAGGAAGATCTGCCCGTCGGTGATCGAGATCACGTTGGTCGGGATGTACGCGGAGATGTCGCCGGCCTGCGTCTCGATCAGCGGCAGCGCCGTGAGCGAGCCCGCGCCGAGGTCGTCCGAGAGCTTGCACGCGCGCTCGAGCAGCCGTGAGTGAAGGTAGAAGACGTCACCCGGGAAGGCCTCGCGACCGGGCGGGCGGCGCAGCAGCAGCGACATCTGCCGGTACGCATCTGCGTGCTTCGACAGGTCGTCGTACATGCAGAGCGCGTGGCGCCCCTCGAACATGAAGTACTCGCCCATCGCGGCACCGGCAAACGGCGCCATCCACTTGATCGGCGCCGCCTCCGAGGCGGACGCCGTGACGATGATCGTGTAGTCCATCGCGCCCTCCTCGCGCAGGCGCTCGTACACCTGGGCGACCGTGGACGCCTTCTGGCCGATCGCGACGTAGATGCAGATCACGTCCTGGCCGCCCTGGTTCAGGATCGTGTCGACCAGGATCGCCGTCTTGCCGGTCGAGCGGTCGCCGATGATCAGCTCGCGCTGGCCGCGGCCGATCGGAATCATCGAGTCGATCGCCTTGAGGCCCGTCTGCAGCGGCTCCTTGACCGGCTGGCGGTCGACTACGCCCGGCGCCTTGAACTCGAGCGGCCGCGTCTCCGTGCTCGCGATCGGCTCGCCCCCGTCGAGCGGATTGCCGAGCGGATCGACGATGCGGCCGATCAGCGCGTCGCCGACCGGGACGCTCGCGACGCGTCCCGTGCGCTTGACCGGCTCGCCTTCCTTGACGTGCTCCCAGTCGCCGAACAGCGCGGCTCCGACGTTGTCTTCCTCGAGGTTGAACGCGAGGCCGGTGACGCCGTGCTCCAGCTCGAGCATCTCGAGCGCGACGGCGTTCTCGAGCCCGTGGATCCGGGCGATCCCGTCGCCGACCTGGAGAACGTTCCCGACTTCCGCGAGGTCGGTCTCGACGTCGAACTTCTCGATCCGCTCCTTCAGGATCGAGGTGATCTCTTCGGGGCGCAGCTTCACGCGGTGCTCCTTCTCGTTGTGAGTTCCTGGCGCAGCCGGTCGAGGCGGCCGCGAATGCTGGCGTCGAGCCGGCGCGAGCCGACCTGGAGGACGAGGCCGCCGACCAGCTCCGGATCGACGGCGCGCGAGGCGCGCACCGTGCGCCCGGACGCCTTGCCAATCCGCGCGACGAGGTCGTCGAAGTCGTTCTGCGAGAGCTCGACGGCGGTCGTGAGCTCGACGTCGAGGATTCCCTGCTCCTGCGCGACGAGCGCCTCGAACTCGCGCGCGATCTCGCCGATCTCGCCGCTCCTGCCCTTCTCCGCGAGCAGCCGGACGAAGTTCCGAACCAGCTCGTCGGCGTCGCCGAGCACCTGGTCGAGCAGGGCGACCTTCGCGCGGGAATCGAGCTCGGGGCTCTCCAGCACCGACTGGAGCTCGGGCACCTGGTCGGCCGTGGCCACGAAGTCGTTCAGCTGCTCGTGCACGCGCTCGAGCCGGCCCTCCTCCTTCGCGGCCTCGAAGAGCGCGCGCGCATACGTCCGGTGGGCGACCGCCACGGCCTAGGGCCTTCCCGAGCCTTCGAGCACCGAGAAGTCGAGGTCGCCGATCGCCTCGTCGATCAGGCGGCGGTGATCCTGGTCGTCGAGCACCTTGCCGGTCACGCGTGCGGTGGCGATCACGGTCAGCTCCGCGACCTCGGCCCTGAGCTGCTCGAGCGCGCGGCGCGCTTCGGCCTCGACCTGCTTGCGCGTGTCCTCGATCCGCCGCTGGCGCTCCGCCTCGAGCTCCTCGCGCAGGCGCTCGCGCTGGGCCTCCCCCACGCGGCGAGCTTCGCTCAGGATTTCCTCGGCCTGGCCTCGCGCCTCGCCCATCAGCGAGCGATGCTCCTCGAGCAGGCGGCGGGCCTCGTCGCGCGCGCGGTCGGCCTCCTCCAGCGACTGGCGGATCCGTTGGCGGCGTTCATCGATGACCTTCTGGATCGGGCCGAAGGCAAACTTCTTCAGCACGAAGAACGTGATTCCGAAGCAGACGAGCGTCCAGATCATCAGCCCGACGGTGACGTCGATCAGCGCGTTGGCTGCGAGCGGCGTCACTAGACGAGGACGAAGGCGAGCAGGCCGCCGATCAGGCCGTAGAACACGACCGCCTCACAGAGGGCGAAGCCGAGCCACATGATCCCCTGCAGCTCGCCGCGCAGCTCGGGCTGGCGCGCGACGGACTGGATCATCGAGCCGAAGATGTATCCGATGCCGATGCCGGCGCCGACCGAACCGAGGCCGATGCCGAGCGCGAGTGCGACTGCTTTGCCGGCGTCGACGGCGGTGTCGGCTTGGGCGAGGACGGGATCGATCATGCGGTTCCTCCTAGTGTTCGGGCTCGATCGCCGAGCCGATGTAGATGGCTGACAGGGCAGCGAAGATGTACGCCTGGATGCCGACGACGATGATCACCTCGAACAGGTAGAAGGCCGTCGCGGCCGGTATGACGAGCGGCGCCAGCACCACCGTCTCGAGCACGAACATCAGCCCGATGAAGGTGAGGATCAGCATGTGGCCGGCGAGCATGTTCGCGTAGAGACGGACGGAGAGAGACACCAGCCGCATCACCTGACCCAGGATCTCGAGGGCGTACAGGAGCGAGAGCGGAATCGCCCACTTGAAGGTGAACGGCGGCATCCCGCTCGGCATGAAGCTCCCGAAGTAGCCGCGAACGCCGTTTGCCCTGATGCCCTCGACGTGCGTGAAGACCCAACTCATCAGCGCAAGCGCGAGCGTGACCGACAACGACGACGTGGCCGCGTAGATCCCAAGCGTGGGCAGCTCGAGGCCGAAGAGGTGGAACGTCTCATCCGAGAGCGGCAGCGGGATGAATCCGATCAGGTTGACGACGAAGATGAAGAGCAGGAGGGTGGCGACGTACGGGAACCAGCGCCCGATCGCCTTCGAGGGCAGGCCCTGCTCGGCGACGTTGGTCTGTGCAATGTCGTAGATCAGCTCGCCCGCGCTCTGGCGCCTGTCGGGACTGACCCCGGTGCGCCAGCGCATCAGGACGATGCCGAGCGCCATCGTCAGGACCGAGCCAAGCATCAGATACGCGACGGCCTTGGTGATCGAGAGGTCGACGGGCCCGACGTGAATCGGGATCCACTCGTGCTGCTCGAACTCGACGCTCGGGTCGAACTCCTCCTCTTCCGCGGCGAGCGCAACCTGCGGCGCGATCAGCGCGAGCGTCGTGAAGAGGGCGAGTGCGCGCTTCACGAGAGCGGCTCGCTTCCGAAGTACGAGAGCAGCGAGAGTGAGAGCTCGAGCGTGTACGCGAGGGCGTAGAGCAGCGCAGCGGCCAGACCGACCTCCGGATCCGTCGCCGCGACGGCGATCACGACGACGCCGACCGCGACTGCACGAAACATCATCGAGATCCCCACCACGCCGGAGGCGGCGAGATTACTCGCGCCCGGGCGCAGGCGCGTCAGTAACAGGGACAGCGCCTGCGCGGCCACCCAGAGCACCGCCGCGAGGCCCCACCCCGCGAGTGGCCAGCCCGCAGCGAGGAACACGGGGAGCGCGAGTGCGATCACCGCTCCGCCGCCGAGCATGGGGAGCCGGCGCGACGGCATCGGTCTCGGCGTGCTGAGAACCGGTGCGCTCACGTGAAATACCCCCGGTAGCGGCGGTAGACGACGAAAACGCCGGCCGGGATTCCGAGGATGGCGCCGCAGAGCGCTCCGATCCCGGCGGAGCCCACTCCCCAACCGGCCAGGGCGCCGAGGCCGACACCCGCCGCGGTCGTCCCGAGCAGCAGGGCACCCGCTCCGGCGGGCTGGAACTGGCTGGGCGAAGGCTCCATTCGCCGCGAGCATACCAAAGTTTGTAACACCGGAAAGCCGCTTCAGAACTGGCTTTTGGCCTGAGATTGTGGGGTACGTAGAGTTCCCGTCCATGCGCCCTCCCGAGCCCACCGAGCGGCTCTCGTATCGCCCGCCGAAGCCGGAGGACGCCGACGCGTTGCACATCGTCTGGGGTGACCCCGAGGTGATGCGTTACCTGCCCTCTGATCCCTCGCCGTCGGTGCCCGAGACCGCCGAGCGCGTCGAGCGGCACGTGACCCGCTTCGCCGAGACGGGCTACGGGCTGTGTGCCGTGGTCGAGCGCGAGGAGGGCCGTGTCGTGGGCACATGCGGGCTGTTTCCGGTCGAGTGGTTCGGCCCGGAGGTCGAGGTCGCCTATCACCTCGCGCGGGACGTCTGGAACCGCGGCTACGCGACCGAGGCTGCCGGCGCGTGGGTCGCCGCCGCGTTCGACCAGCTCGAGCTCGAGCGCGTCGTCGCGCTGGCCTACCCGGCGAACAAGGCATCGATCCGCGTCATGGAGAAGATCGGCATGCGCTTCGACCGCGACGTGGCCAAGTACGGCGAACGGCTCGTCCAGTACGCGATCGAGCGCCGCGACGTCCGCGGGCACTCCGTAGCGGCGCCCGATCCCACCGCCTTTCGCTCCGGCCTGCTTCCCGTGGAGCACTTCGACCGACGCTTCTCCGCGGACAACCTCGAGTTCTGGGTGCCCGTGCTCGTGCGCGAGGCTCGAATCGACTCGGACACGGACGTGCTCGACGTCGGTTGCGGCACAGGAGGCTTCGCGCGCGCGATCGCAGCCGCAACGTCGGCGCGCGTGACCGGTTGCGAGCAGGCGCCGCACTTCGTCGAGTTCGCGCGGGCGGCGGCGGAGGACGATGCCGTCGCCGTCACGTGGGTCGTCGGCGATGCGGAGGCGCTTCCGTTCGCCGCGTCCTCCTTCGACCGGGTCCTGCTGTCGCTCGTGCTCCACCAACTGTCGGAACCCCGGTCGGCCGTCGCGGAGGCATTTCGGGCGCTCAGGCCGGGCGGGCTCGTCCTCGTCAGGACGATTGCCCCGGAAGACGTACCGAGCAGGGTCCCCGAGCGCTTCGTGCCGTCGATGGCGGCGGCCGACGCAGCCCGGATGCCTGCGCTCAAGACGATAAGGGGGTGGCTGGAGCGAGCCGGCTTCGTCGACGTCGACGTCCGGCGCCACCTGAGGAACAAGGTCCTCGAGCTCGGCGCGCAGGAGGCCGCCCTCCAAGCCGAGGTGACCTGCCGGTACGGCTTCATCACGCAGGAGGAGGTCGCCGAAGGCCTGCGACGCATGAGACAGGACGCGAGTCGCGCAGAAGGCCGCTGGGTCGATCCGAGGCCGACGTACACGATCGTCGCGAAGAGGCCCGGCTGAGACGGCGATGCGCGTCTGGGTCGACTTCACGAATACGGCGCACGTCCCGGTCCTGCGGCCGCTGGTCGAGCTGCTCGAGCAGGACGGCCACGAGGTCGAGCTGACCGCTCGGCCGCTTTCGCACACGGTCGAGCTCCTCGACGACTGGGGGCACCCGTACCGCGTGATCGGCCGCCACGGCGGCGCGCAGCGTTTCCACAAGGCGCTCGCGACGGCGGAACGCCTACGCGGGATGCTTCGGTTCGGCCGGGGACGGAAGTTCGACTTCGCGCTCGCCCATGCCTCGGTGGACCTGCCGCCGGCGGCCCGCATGCTGGGGATCCCGAACACGACCATGTTCGACTACGAATGGGCGACGGCGCAGCACAACGTCGTGTGCCGCCTGGCCGACCGTGTGCTCGTTCCAGCTGCGATCCCGCCAAAGCGGCTCGAGCGCTACGGCGCCCGGCCGCCAAAGCTCGTCCGCTTCGACGGGCTCAAGGAGGAGTACTACCTCTCCGACTGGGAGCCCGACCCCGCCGCGCTGAAGGCGCTCGGGCTCGACCGGCGGCGCGTGGTCTGCGTCGTCCGGACGGCCCCCTCCTACGCGCTGTATCTCGGTGGCTCCGAGAACGAGCTGCTGGACCGCGTTCTGCGCCGCCTGGCACTCGAGGACGCGCAGACCGTCGTGCTCGCACGCACCGATGAGCAGCGCCGTGCGGTGCGCGCGGTGAGCGACCGGTTCGTCGTCCCCGACCGGGCGGTCGACGGGAGCAGCCTCGTCGCGCTCGGCGACGTGCTCGTGTCCGCGGGGGGAACGATGAACCGCGAGGCCGCCGTGCTCGGCACGCCTGTGTGGTCGATCTTCGAGGGGCGGCTCGGCGGCGTCGACGAGAAACTGGTCGCCGAGGGCAGGTTGCGCCTACTCGCCGACGCCGACGAGATCGAACTGCGCAAGAAGCCGGCGGGATCCGTCGAGTCACGGGTGCGACGGGATCCTCGCCGGCTGCTCGACCTGGCTGTTAGGCCTCTAGCTGCGCCGCCTCGGCGGCACGTTCGATCCGCACGTCGCCGCTGACCCCGTTCACCTGGATCTCGACGAGCGGCGCGTCGACGTCCTCGCCACCGGCCCCGTCGAGCGGGATGTCCGACGTCGCCTCGCCGCTCACGGTGCGCACGTCCACCGCGACGCGGCGGTCCGGCCGGACCCCGACGCGCACGTCGCCCGACACCGACTTCACCTTGATCGGCCCGCCGCCCGCGTCGCCGAGGTCGGTGTCACCCGAGGCGCTGTGGACGTCGACGCCCGCCTCGGAGCGACGGATCTCGAGGTCGCCGGAGGCAGTATGGATCGACGCGTCGCCGCGCACGAAGCCGACGTGAACGTCGCCGCTCGCGGAATGCGCCTCGAGGCGGCCGTCGACACGATCGAGCTCGACGTCTCCTGAGGCGACGTGCGTCTTGGTGTCGCCGAGCGTCCCGCGCGCGCGGATGTCGCCGGATGCCGTGTGCAGCCGAGCGCTCGAGCCTTCCGGGCACTTGATCTCGGCGCGAATCTCGGGCTGGTCGCCAGAGCGGAAGCGCTTGTCCTTCACCTCGACGACGAGCTCGTTGCCGTGCAGCTCCACGTGGGCGCGCTCGATCGCCTCGCGGCTCGCCTCGTCGTCGGTGAGCGGCGACAAACGGACGAACGCCTCGGCGCCGAGCTGGGTCTCGATGTCGATTTGTCCTGCCGGAACCTTGACCATGAGCCGGGGGCCGGCCGGGATCTCGAAGCTGTGTTCGCGCATGAATTCCTCCTTAGGTGCGGCCGTAGCCGACGAGGCGCCGGCCCGACCGGTGGCCGTGACGACTCACAGCACCCGAGAGGGTGCGTACGAGCCAGGTGTTGAGCGAGACGCCCTCGCGCGCGGCGGCTTCCTCGAGCTGGGACTTGAGCCGCTCGGGAAGCCGCAGCGTCAGCCGGGCCGCGCTGGGCTCGTCGACGGTCGCGCGGGCGGCGGCCTCGTCGTCGACGTAGACGATCCCGGGGTCGCTGCCTGCCAGCCTCAGCTCGAGCTGTCCGGACGGAAGCTGCTCGTTGGCCTCGAGCAAGGCTTCGCCGAGCGCCTCCTGGAAGCGGAGCGGCGCCGAGCGAGCAAGGGCGTCGGCAAGTCGAGCGCCGATCTCGGCGGCCCGGGCGTCGCCCAGATTGGCGGCGGCGGACAGATCAGAGCGGAGGGCGTCGACGTGCGGTGCGATCTTCATCGCACCAGTATGACATCACTGTGATGTCATGTCAACGTCTTCCTGCTGTCAGCACCTCCTCGACCGCCTCTTCCCGGCCTTCGTCCGGCTCGCCGGCGAAGCGCGTGAAGCCGAGAACCCGTAGGTGGCGCGCCTTCAGGATCTCGAGCGTGTAGACCATCCAGATCGAGCCGGCGACGATCACCAGCCCCGCAGCGGCTCCGATCATGGCGTTGTGTGCATCCCACTCGCCGCCCGGCCTCGGGGGGACGAACCGCAGGAGAATCGCGTAGGCCGACAGCGCGCCCGCCCAGAGATGGAGATACGCCGCGGTACGCCGCTGCGAGAACCCGATCCGCAGGAAGCGGTGGTAGAAGTGGTTGTGGTCGGCTCCCCACGGCGGCCGCCGGTACTTCATCCGCTTCAGGACCACGAAGGACGTGTCCAGGATCGGCACGGCGATCACGAGCATCGGCGCGACCAGCGCGATCGTGGCCGCGGTTTTCAGCACGCCTTCGACGGCGACGAGCGCCAGCAGAAAGCCGAGGGCCAGCGCGCCCGAATCGCCCATGAACACCTTGGCCGGGTGGTAGTTGTAACGGAGGAAGCCGAGCGTCGAGCCACAGACGATCGCGGCCAGGACGGCTGCGTCCGTGCGCCCGAACGAGGCTGCGAGCAGCGCGAAGGAAGCGGCGGCGATCGCCACGATCCCGGCGGCGAGCGCGTCCATCCCGTCGATCAAGTTCACGAGGTTCGCCAGCAGCGCGACCCAGAAGATCGTGAGGACGTACCCGATCGCGCCGATGTCGTGGTTGCCGAAGAACGGCAGCGTGATGTGCTCGAAGGTGACGTCGTAGCCGACGACGGGAATCAGCGCGAGCAGCGCGACCCCGCCCAGCTTCACGCTCGGCCGGATGCCCTGTACGTCGTCGAAGAGCCCGAGCGCCGCGACGCCGAGCGTCCCGAGCAGAATCCCCAGGTACGGGCCCTCGAGATCGAGGAAGAACGCGGCCGGGACGAGGATCGCCGTGACGATCGCGACGCCGCCCGTACGAGGAATCACGCCGCTGTGCACGCGCGGGCGGTCTGCGTCTCTCTCCTCGGTCGACGGGGCGAGCCGCGCGGCGACCGGCGTCAGCCCGAGGACGATCGCCAGCGCCGCCAGGAAGGCCCAGACCGCATCGCCCTCGAACAGGAGGGTGTGCAGCGAGTCCCGGAAGGACATGCGGGCGGTTATAGCAGCGAGGGCTGCTGCTAGCATCGCCGACGCTTTGGCGGTCGCCTCACCACGGACCGATTTCGACGAGCGCATCGCCTCGCGAACGGCGCGCGTCGGGATCATCGGGCTCGGCTACGCAGGCCTCCCGCTCGCGATGTCGTTCGCGGAGGCCGGCTTCGACGTCACCGGGATCGACCTCAACGAGGAGCGCGTCCGCTCCGTCCAGGAGAAGCGCGCCTACCTTGTCGACGTCCCCGAGGAGCGCTTCGAGCGGCTCGACGGCGCGCTGACCGCGTCGATCGACTACTCGGTCGTCCGTGACCTCGACGCGCTCACGATCTGCGTGCCCACGCCGCTTTCGAAGACGCGCACGCCGGACGTCCAGTACATCGTCTCGGCGGCGGAGTCGGTGGCCGCGAACCTCCGCCCCGGCGAGCTGATCGTGCTCCAGTCGACGACGTATCCGGGTACGACGGAGGAGATCGTCCTGCCCATCCTCGAGCGGGCGGGCGGCAAGGTCGGCGAGGACTTCTTCCTCGGCTACGCGCCGGAGCGCGTCGATCCGGGCAACGGTCTCTACACGATCCGAAACACGCCCAAGCTGGTCGCCGGCGTCACCGAGGAATGCCTGAGGCGCACCGAGCTTCTGTACCGCCAGATCGTGGACGTCGTGATCCCGGTGTCGCGCCCAATGGTGGCGGAGACCGCGAAGCTCCACGAGAACACGTTCCGCGCCGTCAACATCGCGCTGGCAAACGAGCTCGCGCTGATGTGCGACCGGCTCGGGATCTCACCCTGGGAAGTGATCGAGGCCGCGTCGAGCAAGCCGTTCGGCTTCCTCCCACACTTCCCAGGCCCGGGCCTCGGCGGAGACTGCATTCCCGTCGTGCCGCACTTCCTCGCCTGGCGGCTGCGCGAGTACGGCTACGCGGCGCAGCTGATCGAGGCGGCGCACGAGGTCAACGCCCGCATGCCGAACCACGTCGTGCAGAAGGTGAGCGACGCCCTCAACGACCACGGCCTGCCGATCAAGGGCGCGCGCCTGCTCCTCCTCGGCGTGGCGTACAAGGGCAACGTC
>Ga0126312_10003175_pt1 | contig 11059 bp, 9 predicted proteins | sample Plot104A_FD_92537 | JGI IMG/M metagenome (GOLD analysis project Ga0126312, IMG submission 92537) | Serpentine soil microbial communities from UC McLaughlin Reserve, CA, USA - Plot104A | ecosystem: Environmental > Terrestrial > Soil > Grasslands | place: USA: UC McLaughlin Reserve, Lake County... | reverse complement strand
TCGGCGCGGATCTTCGGCAGCCGCGCCGCGCGGGCAATCAGCGCAGCGGCCGTGCCGGCGAGGAACAGCGCGAATATGAGGAGCAGTGCCACCTACGGTCTCCTAGGTCTTGATCGTGACTATCCGATGGATGACGAGCGCGCCCAAGATGACCAGCACGACGGCGGTCGCGAGCACGATGTGCCCGCCGGAGGTGTTGTACAGCGGCTCGACGTAGGGCTTGTTCGTGAGCGTGAGGAACCCGAGCGAAAAGACCGGCAGGATGCTCAGGATCACGAGGGCGAAGCGACCCTGGGCCGTGAGCGTCCGCACGGTCCGGCGCAGCTCCTGGCGCTCGCGCACCGACACGACGACCTGGTCGACCATCTCAGCGGCGTCGGAGCCCGTGTCGCGCTGGAGCCTGGCAAGCAGGGCGACGTATTCGACCTCGGTGTTCTCCATCCGGACCGCGATGCTTCCGAGGGCGTCCTCGAGCGGCATGCCGAGGCGCTCGTCGGCGACGGCACGCGCGAACTCCCGCCGCGCCGGATCGGGCGCGTCGTCCAGCGCCGTGGTGAGCGCGGCCGGAAGGCTGTGGCCCACTCGGAGCGACCCCCCGACGACAGACAGGTGGTCGGCAAGCTGCTCGCCGAAGCGCCGGCGCGCGCGATCCGCCCGCACGTGAACGATCAGGCGGGTCACCAGCGGCACCAGCACCAGCGCGGCCAGGCCGGGCAGCACCGTCCCCGTGAGCGAGGTCAGTGCGAAGGCGATCACCAGCGCCGCGATGAAGGAGCTCACGACGATCTGCCCGGGCGAGCGGCGGCTGTCGGACACGTCGACGTCGACGGCATAGCCCTCCCACCACCGGGCGTCGCGGAGCGAGCGCTCCGCGCTGTGTGCGAGCCGGGATGTGACCCCCCTGCTCTCGGGCTCGTCCCCGTTCGGGCCGACGAACCGCGCGACGCGGTCGAGCGGGGTCTGCCGCGGACCTCTCAAGAGCAGGAGGAAGGCCAGCGCGAGCAGCGCGACCACGACGATCATGATGAGCACCGGGGCGAGCGACGAGACGTCGGACTTGCTGACCAGCGGGGCGCTCGGCTTGAGGCGCGGGGAGCGGTAGGTCGCCGTCGCCGCGCCGAGGCCCTCCACCTCCACCTTTACGAGGACTCGGCGCTGCGGCCCCACCGTCGAGCTGTAGCTGATCACGTGCGCGTTGGAGAGCTGCGCGCCGAGCGCGGCGTAGATCCCGGTCAGCTCGGCGGCGGAGGTCGCCTCCGAGTACCCGCCGCCTGAGCCCTCGGCGAGCCGCTGCAGGGCCTCAGGGTCGAAGCGGTCCGAGCGCAGGCCGACGGTGTAGATCTTCACGTTCGCCTGCTCGGCCGCGACGAGCACCTCCCCGGCGGTTGCCGTGCTCCCGTGGTCGCTGCCGTCGGACAGGACCACCACGAAGCCGCCTCGCAGGCCGGAGTCATCGATACCGCGTACGCCGGAGCTGCCGATCAGCTGGATCGAGCGCATGGCCGCGTCGTACATGTCCGTGGCGCCTGCCGGGGTGCCGGGATGGGCGAGGGCGGCGTCGATCTTGGCCGCGTCGGCTGTGAACGGAAGCAGTGTCCGGGTGCCGGACCCGAACGTCAGCGCCGCCACCGGCTGGCGCGGATCGCGCTCGGCGACGAACGCCCTGGCGGCGTCGATCGCGCCCGCGAACGGCGCGCCGGTCATGCTGCTGCTGGCGTCGATCGCAAGCACGACGCCGAGCTTCGCGCGCCGCGTCGCTCCCACCGGTGCGACGCGCAGGTTGCGGACGGGCGCTCCGTTCTCGGTCACATTCACGCGATCCGCCCCCAGCGGGATGTGCTCCGGGAGCGTGACGACGTATGAGCGGTCCGGGAAATGGACGTCCGGCGACCGCGACAGCGACACGGATGCGTGTGCCTGGCTCGCCGCGATCGAGGCCGCGAGCAGGGCGACGATGAGCGCGAGTGCTACGCGCGGCGGTACGGCGCTCATCGGCCGGCCTTCTGGTGCATCGGGGGCGCCTTCTGGCGCATCGGGGTCGCCTTGACGGGCGCGTCGCCGTTGAACACCGATGCCTCCATCCCGACGCCGTAGCGTTCGAACTGGTCGAGGAAGGAGGGGCGGAGACCGGTGGCCGTGAGGCGCCCGATCACCTTGCCGTCGCCGGTGATCTGCTGCTGCTTGAAGGTGAAGACCTCCTGCAGGGTGATCACGTCCGACTCCATCCGCATGACCTCGCTGATGTTGGTCACGCGGCGCGTCCCGTCGCGCACGCGGGCGAGGTGCACGATCAGGTCGAGCGCCGAGGACACCTGCTGCCGGATGGCGCGCACGGGCAGGTCGTAGCCCGCCATCAGCACCATCGTCTCCGCCCGCGCGAGCGCGTCGCGCGGCGTGTTGGCGTGGAGCGTGCAGAGCGAGCCGTCGTGGCCCGTGTTCATCGCCTGGAGCATGTCCAGCGCCTCGGCGCCGCGGACCTCGCCCACCACGATGCGGTCGGGCCTCATACGGAGCGAGTTGCGGACCAGGTCGCGGATCGAGACCTCGCCCTCGCCCTCGGAGTTGCGGTTGCGCGCTTCCAGCCTGAGCACGTGGGCCTGGTGCAGCTGGAGCTCGGCCGTCTCCTCGATCGTGACGACGCGGTCCTCCTCGGGGATCGAGGCGGACAGGACGTTCAGGAGCGTCGTCTTGCCGGTGCCGGTTCCGCCTGAGATCAGCACGTTGAGGCGCGACTTCACGCAGCGGTCCAGGAAGTCGACCGTCTCCTCGGTGAGCGTGCCGAGCCGGGCCAGGTCGTCGGAGTTCAGCCTGCGCCTCGGGAACTTTCGAATCGTGAGCAGGGCGCCCGACAGCGACAGCGGCGGGAGGACGGCGTTGAGGCGGCTGCCGTCCGCCAGGCGAGCGTCGGTCATCGGCATCGACTCGTCCACGCGCCGGCCCGCCTGGGCCACCATCTTCACGATGATCCGTCGTAGGTGGGACTCGTCGGCGAAGCTGACGTCGGTGCGGTACAGCTTGCCCTGGCGCTCGATCCAGACCTCGTGCGGGCCGTTCACCATGATCTCCGTGATCGAGTCGTCGGCGAGCAGCCGCTCGAGCGGCCCGTGGCCGATGATGTCGTCGGTGAGCTCGCGCACGAGCCGCTCGCGGTCGCTGCGGGCGATCCCGGGCTCGTCCTGGAGCTGCATGGCCACGTCGGCGCGGACGCGGTCCTTCAGCGTTGCCGGATCGGTCTCGGTGTTGAAGAGCTGGGGTCCGAGCCCGCTGATCACGGCCTTGTGGATCCGGTCCTTGACCTCCCAGAACGGGTCCCGCCAGGTGGTTGCGCGCGGCTGCTGAGTGCCGGTGAGCCGCTGTGCGAGCTCCATCAGGCGGACCTCCGCATGAGGCGCTTGAGCGAAGCCGCCGGCCGGCGCTGCTTCACGCCGAGGTATGACTTCGCCAGGCCCCTGAGGGCTCGGGCGGCGGCCGACGTCGGATGGCTCGAGAGGATCGACTGGGCCGCGTTTATCGAGCGCGCCACGTCACGGCTGCTCGGCAGGAGCGCATCCGCCGCGCGGCCGGTCACGGCCTGGACGTCGTCGGGCGAGATCCCGACGCGGCTGTCCGAGCGGTTCACGACGAGCTTGATGCGCTCCGGCTCGACTCCCATCAGCTCCAGCGTCTCAAGACCCAGCTTGGTGTTCTTGAGCGACGGCGCGTCGACGGTGCCGACCATGCAGATGTCGGTGGCGGTGTCGATCGCCGCGATCACCTCGGGGGCGAAGCCGGGCGAGGTGTCGACCACGATCCAGTCGTGGCTGGGCCGCAGGACATCGAACAGCTGGCGGACGAACGCCACGTCCACGGCCGCCGCCTGGTCCGGCCTCGCCGGGGCCTGAAGGACCTGCACCCCGGACTCGTGGACGGACAGGTAGTCGTCGAGCTTCTCGGCGTCCAGCGACCCGCCCGAGACCACGAGGTCGTAGATCGTCTTGTGCGGCTCGAGCCCCATGGTCAGAGCCGCGTCGCCGAACTGGAGATCGAGGTCGATCAGGAGCACGTTCTCGCCCGCATTCGCGAGTGCGACGGCGAGGCTCGTGGAAACGAGCGTCTTGCCGACCCCGCCCTTCGGGCCGAGCACCACGATCATCCTGCCGTGAGTGACCACCGGTCCCGCGGAGGCGCGGTGGCGCCGGGCTACGGCCTTCAGCAGCGCAGCGTGGACCTCGTCCGAGATGCGATCGCGCTCGCGCGGCCCGGGCGGCTCGCCGCCGTACATCGGCAGTGCGACCACGTCCTCTGCGCCCGAGGCGACCGCCCGGCCGGCCAGGCCGTTGACGGAGCCCGAGTACAGGAGGAGCACCGCTCGGTCCGGAAACTGCGCCGACACCCCCTCCGTGAACGTCAGCGCCTGGTCTGCCGTCCCGGTGCACCCGACGAGCACCGCGTCGATCGTCCCGCCGGCGAGCTCCCGCCAGCCCCTGTCGAGGCTGTCCACCACGCCGACGATCTCGATGCCGGGCTCCTCCGGCAGCACGGCCTCGACCATGTCGCGGTCGGTGCCCTCGTCGAGCGCGACGAGAACGCGCATCTGCGTCCCCGTCATCGACTGCCGCCTCCGCCGGAGTTCTTTCCGAACCCGGTGGCGCCCGTGACCGGGGCGGGGGTGTCGTGAGCGCGGGCGCCAACGGCCGGACGCAGGACGAGCCAGATCTCACCGCCGTCGGACACCGCGGCGATGTTGGGGGCGGCGTTGTCGGGAACCCTCAGCGTGACCTGCTCGGTCCGCGTCGCGGGGTTGTCGTCCCCGGCGCTCGGCATCTTGACGACGAGCACGTTGCGCGCGAGCACCGCCGCCGTCGTTATCGCGCCGGCGCCCGCGTCCAGGGTCCCGAGGACATCGACGCGGTCACCGGCGTCGATCCTGGCGAGCATGCCGTGTGCCTTGTCGAGCGGCAGCGACATGGCCCGGTCGTAGCTCTGGAGCCGCTTGCCGGTGGTCCCGTCGGCCGACTTGAAGTCGCTCGAGGTGAGCTGATGGCCCGGGAACAGGTCCTTGGCCGCCACCTTGTCCTCCAGCGCGGCGGGGTCCACGACCGCGCCGTCCGCGAGCTCGGACTTCTTCACTCGCGTGACCTTGTAGAGGCTGCGCTCTGAAAGAACCTCGCCGGTCGTCCCATGCGGGATGAGGCTGCGCGCCACTAGCACGCGCACGCCGTCGGAGGCGGTCAGGTCCTCGCGATACTGGCGCAGGAAGATCAGGAGCGCCGCGCCGGCGACCAGCGAGAGCAGCGCCGCGATCAGCAGCGTTCCGCCTCGCGTGGATAGCGGGCCACCGCCGCGCGGCTGGCCGGCGGGCTTGGGTCGGGTCAGCAACATGAGTAGGTCCTCCTCATTGGACGAGCACGGCGGTGCACGGGTCGGTGGAGCTGATGTCGCACAGCTCGTCCGACGCGCCGCCTTCGTTGACTAGGTCCACGTACTGGATGTAGCGGCCGACGATCTCGGCGGGGTTGGTCGGCATCTCGTCGCCCTGGCTGAGGCACGGGTTCTGGAAATTGCCGCCCTGGCCCATCCAGCCGGTGATGTAGAAGGTCGCGAAGCGCAGGACCGGCACCGTGGTGTTGCCGCTCCCGAGGAAGGAGCCGAAGGGCGTGATCATCACGAGCACGATCCGGCGATCGCCCGCCGGGTAGTCCGGCCAGTGGTTCTGCCGCTCCGGCGGGCAGGTGCTGGCGGTCTCTGAGCCGAGGATTCGCCGGTTGAGGCCCTTCGTGACCTGGCTGGTGGCGCTCCCGGTTTGGACCGCCACGCATTCCCACGGCTCCGGGCTGCCCCACAGCGCGCCCTGCGAGTCGGGGCAGGGTGGGCTGCCCGTCCACCGCGTGTACTCCGGCTGGCATCCGTCCGCCAGCTCGTCTGCCAGCTGCTGCACGTCCGGGTCGCAGTCGAGCGACTGGTTCTGGCTGCCGCCGGTGACCCTGAGCCGGACGGGCGGGTCATCAAGATCGGAGAGCCCGAGCTCCGGCTCGATGCCGATCTTCACGACAAGCGTGTGCGAGCAGGTGGCCAGCACCGCGCTGCAGCGCTCGAGCGAGTTCGGCCAGGCGGTCCCTCCCTCGGAGAGCCGGGCGAGCATGATCGGCCCGGAGCGATCCGGGTTCGCGGCAAAGTGGCGCTGGACGACGCCGAGGTTGCCCCTGCAGTCCTTGGTCGGCGTGCAGGCGGTGCCGTCGGCGTTTCGCGCGATCGTCCACGACAGCGACACGTCGAGCGGTCCCGCCCGATAGCCGACGGGCAGCGAGGTAGTGGAGCTCCAGGCGTTCGTGCCGCTGTCGAAAGTCAGCGGGACCGTTGTGCCGCCCATGGTCGCGCTGAGGGTCGCGCCGAGCGTGATCGGGCTGGCGCCGAAATCGACCGCGGCCGTGACGCCCACGTTGCAGCCCGTGGCCGGCGCATTGGAGAAGTAGGGGTCGCCGCAGGCGCCCGGCGTCAGCGACACGCTGCGGGCAATCGGCGTCTTCGGCGCCGCGGTTCCCGCGCCGGTCCAGCCGCGGATATGGACGATTCCACGCGTCGAGAGCTTGTCGTAGCAGTCGACGAAGTTGCCGCCGCAGGTCGACGAGGTGCTTCCTCCGAGCGCGATGCGCACCCCGACATCCGCGGCCGTGATGGGAACGGACACGGGCACCGCCTGGCCGCCCGTCCCGGGGTTCGTGCCCGAGTTGTCCCAGATCGCCAGCCCGCCCTCGCTGGCATGGCGCGTCAGCGGCACGCTCGCCAGCACGTACCCGGGATCGCTCGTGGGCTTGCTCTCGTCCACGAAGAACGCGCGCGCGACCTGAGGGTCGGGGTCGGGCACGGCGATCGGCAGCAGCTTGTCGCTCTTCAGCAGCTTGAACAGCTGCACCCGCGCGCGGGCGCGGACGTCGTGGCTGCCGACGAACGGAAAGAAGGGCGGGCTGTCGGTCTCGGTCAGCTTCACGTCGGCAAACCCCGTGTCGCATGGCTCGCCGTCGCTGAACGACGACGCGGTGAAGCTGGTGGCGTTGATGCGGGTCTCCACCCGGGACTGCGCATCGGCGGCGCCGACCTGCGCGTTGTGGAGCTCTCCCGAATACTCGATCGCCTGCTGCTCGATCGCGTCATTCGCGGCATCCTCGTCGATGAAGCAGTGCATGAACTCCTGCGCCGTGGCGAGCGCGCCGGCGTCCGCCTGGAGCTGCAGGTGGCGCCGGTGCTCGAAGAGGTTCGCTCCGTCGATGACGAAAGCGCCGATCGCCAGGATGACCGGCAGGAAGCCGACCACGAAGATGACCACGCTCCCGCGCTCATCCCTGTGCAGGCGACGAAGCACACCGGTCCTCACTCACACCCGCCGGAGACGTTGTCCGCGACCCGCTCGCGGCGCATCGTGGCCTTGCCGGAGATCGCCGTGGAGACGTCGGCGATGCCGAGAAGCGGAATCCACTTGTAGCTGGTCGTGACCTGCACCTCGACCGGGTCGCCGACCTCGTCGCCCAGCGAGGCCACGCAGACCTCGAGCGGGTCGGCGACGGACATGCTGCCGCCGTCCCGCAGCTCGCCGCTGTCCGCCTGGTCGCGGATGTACTGCTGAAGGCTCGTTCCGGTCGGGATCCGGTCGACGGCCGCCAGGCGCGCGCCCTCGCTCGCCAGATGCGTCGTGTCCGCCCAGTAGTTGAGCGCGCGCCCGAAGTCGAAGATCGCGAGGACGATCAGCATGAGGAGTGGCAGGATCAGCGCGAACTCGACGATCGCGACGCCGGACTCCGAGTGGAGACTCCGCTTCTCCCGCTGCTTGGCGTTCATGTCCATGGGTTCTCAAGGCTGGTGGTTCTCAAAGCTGGTGGTTCTCAAGGCTGGTGGTTCTCAAAGCTGGTGAAAGGCGGCCGTGCCGGCCGCAAAGACGAAAAAGGCCGCTAGGCGGTCCGGTGCGGCATTCGTTGCGCACCGGACCGCTTCTGCGACCGGCATTACAGGGCCGTGCCCATCGCCTCGGCGATGTTGGTCACGAGTTCCCCGAACTCCGTATCGAGGCCGCTCGTCACGAGCGCGGCGATCAGAACGAGGGAGACGCCCCCGAGCACGAGTGCGTACTCGACGATGGTCTGACCCTCCTCGCGCTGGATGCGCTCCTTCAGGGCCTGAATCAGGTTCAACAAGTCGATTCACCTCCTTCCGAGCTCAGTCGCAGGTGCAAGTTCATGATTGAGAGGTGTCGTAGTCAGGCCCCGCCCACGTGGCTCGCTGGAGACGCGTGCACGAGGCCTGAGACCACCATCCGCCCGAAGCGATTAGCCGCCAAGGGCCGGGCGACCTATCTTTCGTTCAAGGCGCTGAACAGGCGTTCAGTCGGCGAAGATGTTGTCGACGAGCGTCTGGAAGTCGTCGGCGAGGCCGGTGACCACGAACACACCTATGAGGACGATCGAGACCGTGCCGAGAACCAGCGCGTATTCGATGATCGTCTGCCCTTCCTCGTCCCTCAATTGGGACAACAGCAGGTGCATCATGTGAGTCAGCTCCCTTCGGGCTGAGCCGCGGTCCCTTCCACCCTCGGTCCGAAGCGCCGGATCGCCAAGGGCCGCCGGACCTATCTTGCGTTCAAGCCGGTGAACAGCCCGTGCTCAGGCGAGGCCCTGGCGGACCGCGTAGACCGCCGCCTGCACGCGGTTGTCCATGTCGAGCTTCGCGAGGATGCTCGACACGTGGTTCTTCACGGTGCGCGGGCTCAGCACCAGCCGCGCGGCGATGTCGTCGTTGTCGCAGCCCTCCGCCACCAGCCGCAGGATCTCAAGCTCGCGCGCGCTGAGCTTCGCCTCCTCGGGCGCCGGCACCTCGTAGGCGCCGGCGCTTCCGCGCAGGCGGTTCAGGAGGTGATGCACGACCCGCGGCGAGACGAACGACCGTCCGGCCGCGGCCGCGCGGACGCCGGCCGCGATCTCCTCGATCGTCGCGTCCTTCAGCAGGTAGCCGCACGCGCCCGCCAGCAGCGCGTCGAGGACGCTCCGCTCGTCGGCCGCGACGGTGAGCACGAGCACCCTGGCGTCCGGGTCGGCGGCCACGAGCTGGTGCGTCGCCTCGATGCCGGAGCCGCGCGGGAGGTTCAGGTCCATGACGACCACGTCGGGCCGCGCCCTGCTCGCCAGGGCCACGCCGTCCTCGCCGGTGGCCGCGTCGCCGATCACGCGGATGCCCTGCTCTTCCAACAGTTCGCGGAGACCACGCCTGAACAGATCGTGGTCGTCTACGACGAGTGCACGGATGGGGGAGTCCGCTACCGGAATGGGTTCTAAGTTAGCTTCGCGGCCCTGGAGGCGCTAGTCTTCGTCCCGGCCTATAGCCGCAGCCGTCCCTGCAGAGCCGCGCCGGCACATAATCCCGGCGCCTCGGGACGGGGTCCGTGATGGCCGAGCTGCCCGCGTTAAGCGGGCCGGCAAACGCCCCTTGAGGGGGCGTGTTTTAGTCTGCTATTCTGGTCGGTCGCGTCTTTTGCGCCCGTTCCGCCCTCGCCCGCCGCTTGTCGTACCCCTAGCTCGAAGGAGTTGCCGCCTTGGCACGCGTTGATGCTGCACGCACCCGCCGCTCGTTCTCGCGCCTCGAGAACGTCACCGAAGTACCGAACCTCATAGATATCCAGCGCCGCTCGTTCGACTGGCTGGTCGACACCCAGAAGGGCGGCCTCCGCGAGACGATCGACGACGTCTCCCCCATCGAGGACTACACCGGCAACCTTGCCGTGGTCTTCGAGGAGATCAACTTCGACGAGCCCGTCGCTCCCATCTCGGAGTGCCGGGAGAAGGACCTCACCTACGCGCGCCCGCTGACGGTCAAGGTCGCGTTCCAGAACCGCGAGACCGGTGAGATCCGCGAGCAGTCCGTCTTCATGGGCGACTTCCCGTGGATGACCGAGTGGGGCACGTTCATCATCAACGGCACCGAGCGCGTCGTCGTGACGCAGCTCGTCCGCTCGCCGGGCGCCTACGTGATGGAGCCCAAGGATCGCGAGAAGCAGGTCTTCATCGCGAACCTGATGCCCGCGCGCGGGTCCTGGCTCGAGCTCGAGATCGACAAGAAGGGCCGCGTCTACGTCCGCATCGACCGCAAGCGCAAGCTCCCCGTGACCGTGCTCCTGCGCGCGATGGGCGACACGCTCCGCGAGGGCAAGTTCGTCCCCGCCGGCTGGACGGGCTCCGACGAGGAGATCCTCGGCCTGTTCGACAACTCGCTCTACATGCGCCTGACCCTCGAGGCCGACACCGAGGTCACGAAGTCGGAGGAGGGCGCTCTCATCGAGCTGTTCAAGAAGCAGCGTCCGGGCGAGCCGCCGTCGATCGACGCGGCGAAGAACCTGCTGAACCAGCTCTTCTTCGACCCCAAGCGCTACGACCTCACGCGCGTCGGCCGCTACAAGCTGAACAGCCGGCTGCACCTGGACGAGAAGCTCGACACCCGCACGCTCACCCCGCGCGACATCATCGAGCTGATCAAGGAGCTCGTCTCCCTGCCGCGCGAGCTCGGGATCCCCGAGTCCGGCATGTACGAGGGCGGCCCCGACGGCGAGGAGCCGATCAAGGACTTCGCGCTCGAGGCGGCGAGCATGCCGCGCGAGCCGATCTACGAGCGCCTCGACGAGTACGAGCACTTCGGCAACCGGCGCCTCCGCACGGTCGGCGAGCTGATTCAGGAGGCCTTCAGGATCGGCCTCTACCGCATGGAGCGCGTGGTCCGCGAGCGCCTCACCACCGAGGACTCGGACACGATCACGCCGCAGACGATCATCAACATCCGCCCGGTTGTGGCCGCGCTGAAGGAGTTCTTCGGCTCCTCGCAGCTCAGCCAGTTCATGGATCAGACGAACTCGCTGGCCGGGCTCAGGCACCGGCGCCGCCTGTCGGCGCTCGGCGCCGGAGGTCTCACGCGCGAGCGCGCGCCCATCGAGGTGCGCGACGTGCACCCGACGCACTACGGGCGCATGTGCCCGATCGAGACGCCGGAGGGCCCGAACATCGGCCTGATCGGCTCGCTCTCGAGCTTCGCCGAGGTCTCGGAGCAC
>Ga0126312_10003174_pt1 | contig 11061 bp, 7 predicted proteins | sample Plot104A_FD_92537 | JGI IMG/M metagenome (GOLD analysis project Ga0126312, IMG submission 92537) | Serpentine soil microbial communities from UC McLaughlin Reserve, CA, USA - Plot104A | ecosystem: Environmental > Terrestrial > Soil > Grasslands | place: USA: UC McLaughlin Reserve, Lake County... | reverse complement strand
GGGTGCGGGTCGCCGGCGACGGCGCCGTGTCGCCACACGAGTTCGAAGAAGAAGCGGAAGGCGATCTCGCCGATGCGGTCGCGCTCGGCGTCGCCGAGCCGCGTGATCTCGTCGGCCCGCGGCCCCTCGACGTGCTCGGTCACGAGCACGCGGCGCGTCGAGAGGTCGGTGCGCGCGCGTGGCAGCCGCACGTGCGGGTGGCCGCGGAACAGTCGCTCGAGGCGGCGCTGGTGCTGGGCCTCGACCTCGTAGTCCAGCTCGTCGGAGATCCGCTCGCGTATCTCGCTCAGCAACGCACCCGCGTCGAGCCCCGGCGCAACGCGCTTGACGAGCGGGGCGACGAGGCCAAGGTCGCGCAGGTCGCCCTCGACGGCCTCCGCCACACCCGGATGCTGCACCTTGACCGCGACGTCGTCTCCGTCGCTCGTGCGCGCCCGGTGGACCTGGCCGAGCGAGGCGAGGGCGAACGGCTCCTCGTCGACGTCGGCGAACAGCTCCCCGACGCGGGCGCCGAGGTCCTGCTCGATCACGCGTCGCACGCGGCCGAAGGGGACCACCCGGGCGCCGTCGGGCAGCGCACCGAGCGCGGGGAGCGACCGCTCGCCTTCGATGGCCCGGTCGAGCCGGACCATCGAGAGGCACTGCCCGATCTTCGGTCCGGCGCCCTTCAGCCGCCCGAGCTGGGCTCCGAGCTCCACCGCCAGCGCAAGGCGCGGGCGTCGTCTCGCGCGCTCGATCGCTCACCGCCGAGCGGCGTGGCCATGCGATGCCCTCAACCCCGTCGACCGTCGCCCAGTCGCCGACTCGGCGGCCGACAAGGCCGGCCGGCCGCGGACGGCCTCGGCGAGGCGCCTAGAGCGAGGTGACGTTGACGGCCTTCGGGCCCTTGTCGCCGGCCTCGGCGTCGAAGGAGACCCGCGCGCCCTCCGCCGGCGACTTGAAGCCGTCGGCCCTGATGCCGGTGTGATGGACGAAGAGGTCCTTGCCTCCCACGTCGGGAGTGATGAAGCCGAAGCCCTTGTCGTCGTTGAACCACTTCACGGCTCCGGTTGCCACGACAATCCCTCCACGGCGTTCTATGCACTGCGAACGCGGGGGTGCATAGCAACGCGGGCGCCGAACACACTGTCGACGATCGCAACGCACTCGCCCGGTACGCCGCTCAGCGTACACGCTGCTCGAGGCGGCACCCCCAGCGAAGCCCGCGCGTCGTCGAGCTCGCCCCACGGCTCGCAGCCAGAGCCTGCCGGCGACCCGGCGTGTGTCATGGCATCCGGAAGCCGCAGCGCGCCGCCGCGTGCCCCGGCCGTGTCGGGTGGTCGGTGCTGGCCGGCTCGGGCCTTAAGCGACGGCGACGGCCGCGGCCCACGACGTCGGCCGTGGCGCCGAGGCTGACGAGGTACCGGAGCAGCTCAACTCGCTCTGCCGCGCGGGGCGCGTCGGGGTTATAGATCCCAAGCGCCTCGAAGTCTTCGGCGTTCAGCTCCGGCACCTCGGCATTGACGCCCGATCGCTCTCCCCGCCAAGCGACAGCGCGACCGCGGACCACGTGATGCGACGCTGACGTCGGCACGCGGCGGCAGCCGGCCGCGCTCGCACGGGTGGAAATGGCACTCGACGGGGGGCCGCGCGAGCCCGGCAGCCGCGGATCCTGGCGCTGACCACGGGCATCGCAGACGGAGTACCCCGTGCCGGGGCCGCGACCTCGACTCCTCGACCTGCAACGGATCGACAACGCCGAGATCATCAGCACCGTCGGCTCCCGCTTGCGAGCACGAGCTCGCCCCTCCCGCTGTGGAACCAGCGCTCGACTCGTCGCCCTTCGTCGCAGAAGGATCAGCGGATGATGACGAGCCCTGAGACGAGCGCGGCTGTCGCTCGGTGGGCAACGGGCAGCCGGCGAGCAACTAAGCGATTGTCCTCAGGCTCAAGCCGGGGCAACTCGCTTCTGCCCTCGAGCGCGCTGCGCAGCACGCCGATGTCGCGGACAACGTCGTCCGGTCGCCGGCTTGCTCTCGCCACCGCATCAGAACGCCTTCTGAGCCTGCCCCCCACGCGCCGTGAGGCGTTAGCGTGCGAGGCGTGCGCGCGGCAACGCGCCCGGAGTCTGTGTTGCACGAGGCCGCCGAGCGCGGCCGCGTCTCGTTCGCCACCCGACGGCGGCGGTTGCGGATGGGGCTGCGCTCGGTGCTGCAGACGGCCGTCTCGGCCGCGCTGGCCTGGTACCTCGCCAAGCTCGTCTTGGGCCATCCCGCGCCCCTGTTCGCGGCGATTGCGGCGATCATCGTCTCGAGCACGAGCCTCGGTCAACAGCGGCGCCGCGCCACCGAGCTCGCCCTCGGCGTCGCGGTCGGAATCTTCATCGCCGATCTGTTGGTGCGGGGGATCGGCACCGGTGGATGGCAGATCGCCGTCCTCGTCGTCTTGGCCATGAGCGTGGCGCTGCTGGTTGGCGGCGGACCCGAACTCGTCACCGAGGCCGGCGTGTCGGCGATCCTGCTGGCCACTGTCCAGGCGCCCGACGGTGGGATCTCGCCCGACCGCTTCCTCGACGCGCTGATGGGCGGTGCGGTCTCGCTGCTGGTCAATGCCATCCTCTTCCCTGTCGACCCGATCCTGCTCGTGGCTCGGGCCGCACAGCCGGTGTTTCTCGACCTCGGCGCCTCGCTCGACGCCATCGCACGCGGTCTCGAGCGCGGCGACGTCGAGGAAGCCCGCGCGGGACTCGAGCGGGCGCGGGGGCTCGATGACCAGATCGAGGGCCTCCACGCGGCCATCGCCATCGGCCGAGACACCGCACGCCTGGCGCCCTCACGCTGGGGGGCGCACAGCCAGCTGCTTGCCTACGACGACGCCGTCCATCAGCTCGATCGCGCGGTGCGTAACACGCGCGTGCTAGCGCGCGCGGCGGTGGAGTACGTGCGGGACGACCAGCAGGCCCCCGAGCCCCTGGTGGTCGCCGTCCGAGAACTGTCCGAGGCGCTGCGTGAGCTGGCAAGCCAGCTCGAGGAGCCCGGCCGCGCGTCCGCGGCGGGCGAGACCGCCTGGCGCGCGGCGCGCCGCGCCACGGCGCTGCTCGAAGGGCAAGCTGCCGACCTCAACACCAACATGCTGGTCGGCCAGGTGCGCTCGACGGCTGTCGACCTCATGCGCGGAGCGGGCATCGAGCCCGCCGCCGCCCAACGCGCGGTCGACGAGAACACCGCCGAGCACAAGGGCCGCGACTCCGAGCCCGACGAGGGGGCCCACGCGGGCCCCTGAGCCCCAAGGCGCAGGGCCAGCCGACGCGTCCCCTCCGTCGGCCCGGGCGCCGCCGACCTCCCATGCCGTGCACCCCGCGGTCTCCGTCTCAAAGTGGCCATCCACCCGCACCACAGCGCTCCGATTGGGGCGCGCCGAGACCGCGGGTCAGTCCGCGACCTCGGCTGAAGACTGGTGCGAAGCCCCTCCGGCTCCCGCTCTCCGCGTCGAGGGCAGCGACGTCCGGACATTGCCGCACTCCTGCCCCTCGACGGATGCGAGAGCGGCGCGGGAGCCGATCTCAGGTCGGCGGGGCCTGCTTCTCGTCGAGTCGGATGGCCGGGGCTGCAAGGCCACGGCGACCCGACTCCGTCCGGAGCTCCCGTCTCGGACGGAGATCCCGAGAGGCTCGCTGGCATACGAAAGGGGTAGCGAACTGGTGTTCGCTCCATCGTCTGCCCCGCCCTACCGGTGACCAGGACGCCGTGTGGAACGATCCTCATTCCGATGGCCACGATCTCTTCACGAAACGCGGTTCAGGCAAGCTGGCCTGAGCCACAACACCTTGGGAGTCCCTCACCCCACCCGTCGGTCGGACTCGGGAACTCAAGGGATCGGCGAGTCAGAGAAGAGCTCGCGCTTGGTGATCCTGGCGGGGCCGGGCGGAGTCGGCACGATGCGACTCGAGGTGGAGCTCGGCCCAGCGCCAAACGGCTCGCCAGCGTAGGCGACGTGTGGCTTGTGGAGTTCACTCCGCGCAGGACGTCGCGACCGCCGTGGCGCGTAGGCTCCGCGTCTCCAGCATGGCGGGTGCGGCTTGACCGATGCGCTTCGCGGATCCGTCGCGGATCGGGACATGCTGCTCGTGTGCACAGCTGGGAGCAGGCCTTGGATGCCTGTGCCGAACCCTGCGGCGTTTGCGGAGAGCAATGACTGGGGCTCCCCACACCGTTCTCGATCTCGCCGACGAGGCGCGAGCCGCCGAGGAGCCGTTCGCCCCGGATGTAATGGGGCGCGTGATCCCGTCTCGCAGGCGTACCCTGGGAGGGGCTTCGCATAGCGGCTCAGGACGAGAGGTCGGCTATGGCAGCCCGGCCTCGGTGACGTGATCCGGAGAGCAGGCTTTCATGGTGCGGTGTTCGACGTCGACGGCGTGCTCGTCGACTCGCCGCACGAACTCGCCTGGCGCGAAGCGCTGGAGCAGCTGATGGAGACGAGCTGGAGTGCGATCCGCGACCAGACGGCGTACTCACCCGGGCGCTTCACGCCCGAGGTCTACCGGGCGCACATGTCGGGCAAGACCACCTTCAGCGGTGCTCGCGCCGCGCTGCACTACTTCGGGGTTCCCGACGACGACGCCCGCACCGAGGAGTACGGCCGTCGCAAGCAGCAAGTCATGGGCGACCTCCTCGAGGCCGGCGAGCTGACCGCCTATCCGGATGCGCTTCGCTTCGTCCTCGCGGTGCGCGAAGCCGGAATCCCCGCTGCCGCGGCGTCCTCGTCCAAGAACGCAGCTCAGCTGCTCAGTCAGATCCGGCTCGACGCATTCGCCGAGCAGGAGGCAGTGCACTTCGACTTCATTCGGCCAGGCCTTACGCTTCTCGATGTCTTCGACGCAGACGTCTCCGGACGGGACTTCCCGCAGGGGGCAAACCCCACCCCGAGATCTTCCTTACCGCCGCGCGGGAGATCGGCGTCCCCGCCGACCTGTGCTTCGCCGTCGAAGACGCCGTCTCCGGCGTCCAGGCCGCCAAAGCAGCCGCGATGGCCGTCGTCGGACTGGCACGGGCGGGGGAAGCAGACGTCCTCGCCGCCGCCGAGGCCGACCTAGTGGTGACGACCCTCGACGAAGTGGATCTCTTCGCCTTATCTGAGGGCCGGTTGGCGAGAAAGACGGGGGCCCGTCGCGAGTCGTGCGCGCAGTGGCGGACCTGATCGACGAGCTCGGCTAGCGTGCGCCCGGGGGAACTCGGCGCACCCTTACGCGCCTTGCCGCTCGGCTCACGGCGTGATCATGCCTATCCTGAGCGTCGCTGCCATGTTCTCCTCCGTCCCCCCCTGTTCCTTCGCGATTCTCAGCCCGGTGTCTGTCGCCGAGGCGGACGACGGGCGGCAGGCGCAGCGGCCGGCGTTCCCATGAGCGAGGATCTTCGGGTGGTGGCATTCGGGGGCGGTACTGGCCTACCGGTGCTCCTGCGGGGGCTGCGGGACACAGTCGGGGGCGGCATCACGGCGGTCGTCACGGTCACGGATGACGGCGGATCGAGCGGGCGCCTCCGACAGGAGCTCGGCGTCGCGCCGCCGGGCGACGTAAGGAACTGCCTGGTGGCGCTGGCGGGCCGCAGGAGGCTGGCCGAGGTGTTCGACTACCGCTTCGAGGCTGGAGTCGATCTGCGCGACCACACGGTCGGGAACATCATCATCGCGGCGCTCACCGACATCTCGGGCGGCTTCTGCGAAGGCGTACAGCAGGCGGCGCGACTGCTGAGAGTCATCGGTAGCGTCTACCCAGCGGCCACGGAGAGCCTCACGCTGGTGGTGTACTACGCCGACGGAACCGTCACCCGAGGCGAATCCGCGATGCGCCAGGTCGGCCCGGCGGTCTCGAGAGTCGCCGTCGAGCCGGCGGGCGCCGCCGCGCCATCGGAAGTCATCCAGGCCATACACACCGCAAACGTCGCCGTCCTCGCGCCGGGAAGCCTGTTCACGAGCACGATTCCGGCGCTGCTCGGCGCGGGGGTCAGGGAGGCGCTGGCGAGCTTCAGGGGCCCGGTGGCGTACGCAGCCAACCTAATGACGCAGCCCGGCGAGACCGTGGGCTTCACGGTCTCCGACCACCTACGAGCGATCATGGAACACCTGGGGACGGTGGTAACCGACGTCCTCGTCCCCTCGGATCGGTTGCCACAGCGGGCGGTGTCGCGCTACCGCGCGGAGGGCGCCATGCCTGTGGAGATCGACCGCGCAGCAATCGAGCGCCTCGGCATCAGGGTCCGGGAGGCGCGGTTGCTACCGAAGCGGATGAGTGTGCAGGTGCGACACGACCCCAACCGTTTGGCCCGAGCCGTCCGCCGGCTGGCCCGATCGGCCCGCGGTCAAGCGGTCAAGTCGCACGCCTAGGGAGAGGGCCCGGCCGTCAGCCGTCCTTCCTGGCGAGGTCCTTCCTCGCCAGGCGGCCCTCGGAGAGCCCGTCGATATCCACGTCGTCGAGGGTCGTCACCACCAGGTCGGCGCCGGCGTCGGCCAGGATGTCGGCGTCCTCGGCCCGCGCCAGCCCGAGCGCGGCAAAGTCTCCCGCCTTGGCCGCCTGAACGCCAGAGACCGCGTCCTCGACCACGAAGCAGCTATCGGGGGGGACATCCAGCTCCTTTGCGCCGGTCAGGAAGATCTCCGGGTCCGGCTTGCCCCGGGGGAAGTCGCGACCCGAAATGTCGGCGTCGAAGAACTCGAGCAGGCTCAACCCCTCTGTCACGAAGTCGTAGTCGAGGCCGTCCTCGCGGGCGAAAGTGTCGAGCCGGATCTGTCTCAGGAAGAGCCCGGCGTTTTTCGACGACGAAGCGGCCGCCGTCGGGATCCCGGCATTCTTGACCGCGAGAACGAATCGCAGAGCGTCTGGGTAGGCCTCGAACTCCCCGGCCTCGATCAGCTCGACCACCATCCGCTGCTTGCGGTCCGCATACTCCTCAGTCCGTCTCTCCGGGTCGGGAACCTCGAAGTAATCGATGACGGCGCGGGCGCCCTCCATGCGCGGCTTGCCGGACATGACCTGCTGGTAGACCTGAGGTGTGAACTTCTCGGGCGAGTAGGTCGTCTGGTCCCGCACGTCACTCCATTCGCGCTCCATCATCTCCTGGAACGCCTCGCGCCACGCGCGCTCGTGAGGTGAGTCGACGAGCACTCCGTCGACGTCGAAAATGGCACCGCTGAAACCCTTCCCCATTGCTCCTCCTCTCGCTGCTTCCAGTCGCTAGGTGAGGGCGAATGTGGCGCTCTCACCGGCGCCCAGCTCGCGCACCTCCCCTCCCAGGCCAACCTTGATCGGTCGAATGAAGGGGTCGCTCTCGGCGGCCACCGTCAGCTCGTTTCCCCTTACGGTCACCTGGATCGGCATCCCCCGGAATCGCATCGGCAGCGACAGCCCGTCCAATCGCTCGGTTTCCTTCGGGTCGAAGTAGAGGACGCCGTCGCGGACCTCGCTGCCCAGATAGGCGCGTTGGATGAGGTCGAGCGTCCCGGACATCACCCCCATGTGGATGCCCTCCTTGGTGGTGCCGCCCTGGACGTCCCCGACATCGCTCTCCAGCGCGACCATGAACCGCTCCCACGAGCCCTCCGGGTCGAGGTCCGCCATGACGGCAGCGTGCGCGATGAAGCTGAGCGTGGACCCGTGTGAGGTCCGGGCGTCGTAGTACTCGATGTTCTTCCGCGCGGTCTCGGGCGTGTACTCATACCCCAGGCACTCGAACAGCGCCCGCAGCTCATCCTCCGAGAACAGGAAGAAGAGCATGACGGTGTCGGCCTGCTTCGCCAGCTTGTAGCGGTCGGGGTCGTCGCCCTCGGCGCGCAGGATCCGGTCGAGCCGCTGGACGTTGCCGTACTTCGCTCGGTAGGCCTCCCAGTCCAGCTCCTCGAGCTCCTCGTAACCCTCGAACTGGCTGATGATCCCATCGCCGTGGAAGGGCACGAACATCTTCCGGCTCATGTGCTCCCATCTTTCGAGCTCGTCCTCACTCAGTCCGAGCTTGGCCGTAAGCGCCTCCCGGCGGCTCTCCGAGAGCAGCCCGAGCACCTCCCGGGCGACCCCGGCGATCCAGGCCACCATCACATTCGTGTAGGCGTTGTTGCGAAGGCCCCCCTCGGGCGAGTCGGGGTACTTCTCGTGGAACTCGTCCGGTCCCATCACGCCGTGGATCTCGTAGCGGTCCCGCTCGGCGTTGAAATGCGCGATCGAGGACCAGAAGCGGGCGATCTCGAGCATCATCTCGGCGCCGTGGTCCTGCATGAACTTCACGTCGCCGGTCGCCTGGTAGTAGTGCCAGAGGTTGTAGAAGATTGCGGCGTTCACGTGCCGCTGGTTGTGGCTGAGGTCGGGCTCCCAGAGCCCCGACAGGGGGTTGAGATGCACGACCTGGGTCTCCTCCTTGCCGTCGCTGCCGCTCTGCCAGGGGTACATCGCGCCGCGGTAGCCGGCCTCCCGGGCCGCGGCCCGCGCCTCACCCAGGCGCCGGTAGCGGTATCTCAATAGTTGCCTGGTGATCTCCGGCAGCCGGAAGTTGAGAAACGGGTAGATGTAGAGCTCGTCCCAGAAGATGTGGCCGCGGTAGGCCTCGCCGTTCAGCCCGCGGGCGGGGACGCCGGCGTCGTGCTCGACCGTATGGCGCGAGCACACCTGGAGGACGTGCGAGATGTGGAAGCGCAGCACCAGTTGGACCCGCTCCTGGCCCGGCAGGCTGAGATCGCAGGTCCGCCATAGCTCATCCCACGCCATGGCATGGCCCCGGAAGGCCTCGTCGAACGAGGGATAGCGCTGGACGCTCCTCCCCGCGCTCCCCAGCGGCTCGCTGATCGCCCGGTCCAGCGACGTGTAGAAGGCCACCATCTTCTCGACGCGGGCGTCGGCCCCCTCCTCGACGTCGAACGACAGCACCTGTTGGATGTAGTCCCCGGTCTGGTAGAGCTCGCGGTCCACGTCGATCTTCTCGCCGGCCCGGAACACCTGGGTGCGCGCCGCCTCGGCAACGTAGATGTTCGACTGCCGGGTCATGCACTTCAGCGCGATGACCTCCGGGCCGAACGTCCTGGGGGAGACCGGATCGAGGTGCCGGCCTTCGAGTTGCCGGTAGCGGGCGACTCCTCGGTTTGTGACTCGTCCGTCGAGTGCCGTCACCACCTCGATGCAGCCGGACCAGTTCTCCGGCGTGAGCGTCCACTCGATGCCGGCCTGGTGCATGCGGGCCATGCTCACGAAGCGCCGGCTCCGGAGGGTCGTCTCGCGGCCGGCTCGATCCCGGAAGTGCAGAAGGCGTGCCACGGTCGCGTTGCGGATGTCGAGCTCGTGGCGGTAGGAGAGAAGCTCGACGTTGCCGAAGCCGATCGGTTCCTCGCCCTCGATCCGCAGCTTCAGAACCAGCCAGTTGGGCAGGTTCACCAGGTCCTCGTTCAGGACCGGCCGGCCGCCCATGATCGTCGTCTCGCGGTTGTAGCCGCCGTGGGCGTAGGTGCCGGGGTAGTGGACCTCGTCGGCATCCTGCCACTCGGCGGCACCGCGGGTGCAGAAGTAGCCGTTGCCGGTCGAGGTGAGCGCCTCGCGCAGCCCCTCCTCGGCCGGCTCGAAGCTCTCGTAGGCGAGGGTGAACTGTGGGGCGGCAACGGTGGAATGCGCCACGATGAACCTCCTAGGGATGAGCGACGGTCAGCGTGCGAGCGTGTCCAAGAATCGCTCCACCTCCTCCGTCGAGTCGAGCACGAAGTCGGCGGCGGTCGTCCGACCGCCCACCTCCGGATCGTCGGCGCTGCCGACGAAGACTCCGATCCCCCTCCCGGACAGCGCCTCGAAGGCATGCTCGTCCGTGATGTCGTCTCCGATGTAGAACGGCACGACGTCGTCGCGGTCGAGGTCGAGCGCGCCCAAGAGATAGAGCACCGCCTTGCCCTTGTCCCAGTCGAGCTTGGGTTGGAGCTCGTAGACCATTTTCCCGGGCGTGACCTTCAGCTCCTCGGCGTACTCCGCGAGCGGCCGCTCCACGACCGCCTCGACCGCGGGCCGCTCCTCCTCGCTTACGAGCCGGTAGTGGACGGCAACGGACGCCTTCTTGGGCTCGATGAGGGCGCCGTCGATCGGATCGAGCTCGTCCCGCAGGCGCGAGGTCACGCGCTCGAGCAGCTCCTCGGAGCCGGCCGCCGCCTGGTGCTCGATCGCGCCCCCCTCGGGGCTCCAGATGTCGAACCCGTGACTGCCTGCGACCACCAGATCGTCGACCCCATCAGTGACTGCACGACGGGACGATCGCGGCCGCTGACAACGCAGACGGTGCAGCGACCGGCCAGCCCGCGCACCGCCTCTCGCATGCTCTCGGAGATCACCGCATCCTCGGGGCGATCGACGATCGGCGTAAGGGTGCCGTCGTAGTCGAGGAACACGGCAGGCTGCCGTCCGGCCAGGCGCTCGCGGAGCCTCTCGTGATCCGCGAGCGCGTGCGGCAGGTCGGCAATGCTCGCCCCGTCTTGCACCTAGTCGCCCCAGCAGTTCCTCACGCCGAAGGCCTCGTCCTCGGACTCGACGCCCTCCACCGGGTCGGAGGTGACGAGCTCGACACCCGTGTCGAGAAAGCCGGACGGCGACGGGCCGCCGCGCACCGCCCCGGCGACCGCCTCCAGGCCCTCGCGCGCCATGTTCTCCGGGTACTGCTGCGAGGTGGCGTCGATCTTGCCCGGGCGGACACCGTCCTTGATCGCATCGCAGCTGCCGTCGATCGAGACGATGATCACGTCGCCCTCGTCCCGGCCGGCGTCCTCCAGCGCGTCGATGGCCCCAAAGGCCGTCAGCTCGTTGATCGTGTAGACGATGTTGATGCCGGGGTCCTCAGCAAGCAACCGCGTCATGGCCGCCCGGGCCTTGTCCTCGTTGCCTTGGGCATACGCCTGGCCCACGATCTCCGGATCGCCGTCCTGGATCACGAAACCGGTTAGAAACCCCTGGTGGCGCAGCTCGCCGACGGAAATGCCGGGCGCCAGGTCGAGCATCGCGATCCTGGGCTCGATGGCCTCCTCCTCGGCCTTCGCCTTCGCGTAGCGGCCGATAAGCTTGCCCGCCCGCCGGTT
>Ga0126312_10003173_pt1 | contig 11063 bp, 13 predicted proteins | sample Plot104A_FD_92537 | JGI IMG/M metagenome (GOLD analysis project Ga0126312, IMG submission 92537) | Serpentine soil microbial communities from UC McLaughlin Reserve, CA, USA - Plot104A | ecosystem: Environmental > Terrestrial > Soil > Grasslands | place: USA: UC McLaughlin Reserve, Lake County... | reverse complement strand
TCGGCGTTGGCCAGGAAGATCACCTCGACGACACCGTCAATGTGGACCGGGTCAGGATAGAGCTCGTACGGTTCGCCGGCAGGGTGAGGACTGTCTGCCCGATTCTGGCCCGTCCGGTCGATGTGTCTAAACCCCCGGTTGCCTTCCGCATCGCGGAAGCAGGACTGGTCGAACGTCCCGTCTGTGCCAGTTCGGAGGTCGTCCTCGCCGGCTGATGCCAGACGAGCAGTCCCGTCGCGGTTACCGCAGCAACGAGAACCGCGATGGCAATCCCGACGAGAAGTGCTCCCTTGCCCCGCGACCTCAGGCCCTGCCCTGGCGCCGTACGCCAACCGAGTCGCCGGCTCGTGACCACATCTGGCGAGCCTAGCCCGACGGCGCAAAGGTCCTTGCCGAGGAATTTCGGCCCGGGCTGTAACACCAGCCGAACGTAGCGAGCCTTCCTCTATAGAACGACCTGGAGGAGAAACGGATGGTTACCCGCAGCATCCCGTCACGTCCCATGCCAGCGAGATCGATAACGGACTGGGTCGACGCTGCACCATTCCAGGCTCATGTGGCTCACTTGATGGCCGCGGCTGAGCTGACCGTTGGGGCAGTGGCTCTGCTGAGTGGGGTACAGCCGAAAGCGATCGCTCGGCTGATTGCCGGCTGGGATACTGGTCGGCCGGTCGTGCGCAAGATCAGCAAGGAGATGGCCCGCCAGCTGCTGCAGGTACGCAACGGTGACGTTCGCGCCCTGCGGTGCCGATTCGTCAATGCTGAACCCGTTTCCGGTCGGCTGCGCATGTTGCGAGGAGCCGGCTGGTCGGAGTCACGTCTCGCTGCCGCGCTCGGCGTCGATCGCTTGTCCCTAACTGCGCTGCTCGACGGAAGTGCCAGCAGATGTACTGCGCTCGTTGCGTTGCGAGCCGCGGCGACCGCTCGCACGATCGGGGTGACTGGCTTTGAAGACCTGAAAGGGGTGATCATTCATCAGGTCGGGCGATCGCCATCAGCAACAATTCTTTAGGATCACGACGTGCTCGGGGCAGCGACCGTGGTGCTGGCCGCGGTCCTCACCGGGATTGCGACCGCAGCGGCCACACGTCCGGTGCTGCAAGCCCTGCCGGAACCGGTCGACCAGCCAGAGAAGCTGGCCTATCGATCATTGTCAACCAGGAGATTCGTGCTGCTGTGTGGCGTGCTGGCAGCTCTCGCCACGGTCCTGGCATGGCACAGCGTGCCATTGGCCGCTCGGCCCCTATGGCTCGTGCTCTCCACATCCGGGGTCCTGTTGGCCGCCATTGACAGCAAGACAACATGGCTCCCGCTACGGCTCACCCAAGCGACCTGGTTGCTCATGGTCTTCGCACTCGCTGCCGGTGTGGCTCTGGGTGGCGGGTGGCAGCTGCTGATCCGCGTTGCTGTGGGTGCTGTGGCATCCGGGACGCTTTACTTCCTTGGTTGGCTGATTACTCGAGGGGGCTTCGGCTTCGGAGATGTCCGATTCGCGCCGCTGCTCGGTGCCGCATCGGCTGCAAGCTCCTGGCGGCTCTTGATGTGGACGCTCATCCTGGGCACCGCTGTCGGCGGCCTGTGCGGCTTGCTGCGACTGGCACGGCGCAGCAGAGGCCCTTTTCCCTATGCGCCCTCGATGTTGGCCGGCGCCTACCTCGCGGTCGCCCTCTCATGGCTATAGACGTAGAGCAGTGCGCGCGCGTACGCGTCGGCCGCTTCCGCCTCCGGCTCAGTGTGGTGAGCTCGGCCAGGCCCACTCACCGTGACGATGAAGCCGCCGGGCGAGGCATCCAGGGATAAGAAGTAGCTGCCCAGCAGATCACGTAGCTGATCTTCGCGGGGAAGCCAGACCACATCGGCCGATTCAACGGAGTCCAGGGCCCACTCCACGGTTCCGTTGAAGTGGAATCGAGACTGGCCCTCCCTCACGATCAGCTCGACAACCATGTCGCTCACCAAGAAGACGGAGTCGGAGATCTCCGGCTTAGGGATGAAGAACTGGTCACCGTTGGCCGGCATCCAGTCAAGGTACGGCGAGAGCTGGGTGGCGAGTTCGCGTGAGATCACAGGGGAAGTGTGGTCGAGTGTGTTAGCGCTGGGCGCGGACGAAGCCAGCCCGCTCAGCAGCCTCCACGCTGTTGAACCAGACGTCCCCGGTCGTGCGGGCATAACCAGCCGACTCGGGAACGTGATACTTCCTGGAGCGTTCGTTGCCCTTGATCGTGTACCCCTCCGGCGGCTCAAGGCCGATGTAGATGCCCTCACCCTCGTACGTGGGTGGACCGGTTTGCGGAGCCTCGGTCGAAGTCCCAGCTGGCTCACGCTCCGATGGTTCTTCAGTCTCTGTCGAATAGACCAGGGAGGCCTCCTGGTCGGCTTCCTCGAAAGCCAAGGTCTCCGCGCCTGCTGTGCCTGTGGCGTCTGCGACGCCTGAATCGCCGGGCGGTGTAACGAAATCCTCGGCTGGAGCGCCAGAGTCCTGTGCGGTTGTGCCGACATCGCCGGCCGCGGAGCTCAAGTCATCGGTCACCGCTGCCGCGTCCACTGGAGCCGCTTCCTGCTCGTCCGCAACGGCGGCCGCGTCGGTTGGGCCTGGCGGCTGCTCCTCGGCAACGGCGGCCGCATCGGTTGGGCCTGGCGGCTGCTCCTCGGCAACGGCGGCCGCATCGGTTGGGCCTGGCGGCTGCTCCTCAGCAATTGCGGCCTCCGCGGCCGTCGCGGCTGCGGCGCTTGGTTCGGACGGCGGGGTGGGAGGCCGTGGTGGTGTGTACGGAGCGCTCGGCCGAGCCGCTTGCCAGTCGGCATCGGCCTTGCCGAGGAACTTGCGGGCAACCACTGCCGCAACGGCGGCGAGCGCTGCCAGGATGGCGATCCTCATCAGCCAACGGCGCTTCTTCTTTGGCGACGGCAGTACCAGCTCACCGTTGGCGGTTGGTGTGGCCTGCCCACCCTGCGCGGCTTCAGCGACGTTGGGCGAGCCGGCGGCGGCGCTCAACACACCGGTCAACTTTGGCAGCAGATCATCCGAAACCTTGTGCCGACCGGCCTCCATGGCCTCATCAAGCCTGGGGCCGTACCTTTCCAGCGCGGTTTGTGCCACCTTTGCCCCTCGCTTCTTAGCGCCCGAGGCCACCGGACCAACCCGCTGTGCTGCAAGCTGGGCGTACGGCGATACCCAATCAACAGCCGATTGCGCGTACGGGGAGACCCTGCTACGGGCCACCTGCGCGTAAGGCCCAAAGCGGGCCGCAGCCTGGATCGCGACCGGAGCGATCCGGTCAGCGGCGGTATTGGCTAGTGGTCCGACCCGATCCGCCGCCGCGTGCGTCAACGGCCCGACCTGATCTGCGGCCAATAACGCCACGGGTCCCACCCGATCAGCGGCGGAGTGGGCCAGTGGGGAAATGCGATCGGTGGCGACCCCGAGTCGATCTGCAATCGACTGGGCCAGCGGTCCAACCTGATAAGCGGCTGAGTGTGCAACGGGGTCCATCCAATCGGCGGCACCATGCACTATCGGCCCGATCCGACCGGCGGCCGTATGAACGAAGTCAGGTGGCGGAGCCGCCTCAACCTGGGCGGCTTGCTTCCGTTCAGATCTGCGCGACACGTTTCCTCCGTAACGAGCCGAGTTCCAGTACTGGTCTGCACTGCGTGGTCCACCGTACCGCCACCACCTCGGAGTCCGGAGGGCTATGCACCGATCTTGTAGCGCGGGCCTTCCTTGGCTTCTCGTGACAGGATGGCAACCTGACCTGTCAAGATCGCAACCAAACGATATGGAAGGCGACGACCGCGGTGCCCAAGCTTGCCACCTTGCATACCAATCATGGCGACATCGTGCTGACGCTCTTCGAGAACCAGGCGCCCCGGACGGTAGACAACTTCGTCGGGCTGGCGAGCGGAACTCAGGAATACACCGATCCGGCGACCGGCGACAGTATGACTGGCAAGTTCTACGACGGCCTGATCTTCCATCGAGTGATCAGCGGTTTCATGATTCAGGGCGGTTGCCCACTGGGCACCGGCACCGGCGGACCGGGCTATACGTTCCCCGATGAGTTCCATCCAGAACTGAGTTTCAACAAGCCGTACCTGTTGGCCATGGCCAATGCCGGCCCGGGAACGAATGGTTCACAGTTCTTCATTACGGTTGGCCCCACTCCGCACTTGAACCGCAGGCACACGATCTTCGGAGAGGTGGCCGATCAGCAGAGCCGAGACGTGGTGGATGAGATCGCTCAGGTACGGACCGGACGCAATGATCAGCCCGTCGAACCCGTGGTGATCAATTCCGTGGACATTTCCGAGTGAGTCAATCACCACCGGCCGGACCGGATTTCGCCGCTCCGGGATTTGTCGGCTGTTATCGGCATCCGGATCGGATGACCGGGATCAGCTGCCAGCGATGCCGCCGACCCATTTGCGGTGAATGCATGCAACCTGCATCGGTTGGCTTCCAGTGTCCGAAGTGCGTGTCGGGTGGTGGTCGGGTCCGGCAGCCGAAGACGACATTCGGCGCTGTGCTGAAGACCAGCGGCGGGAACATGACCAAGATCCTGATGACGGTGCTCGCCGTGGTCTATGTGCTGGATCTGGTGACCCGAGGCCTGCTCAGCGGCTTGCTGATCATGGCCAGCAACTTCGTTTATCTCGGGCAGTTCTGGCGGTTGCTGACCGGTGCCCTGATATCGGGCTCGCTGATCGGTCTGCTGATGAACCTGCTGGTGTTGTGGATTGCTGGTAGAGCGATCGAATCGGAGCTCGGCGGTTGGCGCTTTGCGGCGCTCTACTTCGCTGGCGGGCTCGGCGGCGCCACCATCGTTTTCCTGCTGGCGCCGTCGGCCCGAGTGGTTGTGACCTCCGGCGCTGCGGTGATCGGACTGCTCGCCGCCAACGCGGTCGGCAAGCTCAAGACCCACGAGGACGTTCGAGCCGACATCGGGTTGCTGATCTTGCTTGTGCTCTACAACGTCTTGATCAACTTCTCCGGTATGGGTTGGCTTAGCCTGATCGGTGGAATTGTGGTCGGCGCGTTGGTCGGCTATCTCCTGGCCTACGCACCCCGCCGGAGCCGGGATGTCATTCAGGTGGTTGGGCTGCTCGGCGTGATGTTGGTTTGCCTCATGGCCGTGGTGGCGAAGGTCGCCATCGTGTGATCATCCCAAGCTAATCCATGTTGTTGAAGGCGTGCCTGAACGGCCCTCGACTACCCGGTGATCATCCGGCCTTGCCGGCTTCGCCGCAGGCACTGGCTCGGGATGCCGCTCAGGCGGCGGCCGTCGGAGTCGGGGCGGTCCATGTTCATGTGAAAGACACGTCAGGAGCAGACACCCTCGACGGCGAGCAGTTAGCAGCCGTCCTGACTGAGATCCGGACTACTTCCCCTGGGTTGCCAGTTGGCGTGACGACCGGCGCCTGGGCCGTTGCAGATCCCGAGCAGCGCGCCGAGCTGGTCCGTACCTGGCCAGTGCCTCCCGACTTCGCTTCGGTCAATTGGCATGAACCCGGTGCGGTCGCCCTGGCGGAGGCGTTGCTCCAGCTGGATGTTGGCGTCGAAGCGGGACTATGGCATGCCGACGCGGTGCAGGCGTGGCTGAGCTGGCCGGGTCATTCCCGCTGTTTGCGGGTACTGGTCGAACTTGCTGATGGTCTTGACTTCACCGAGACGGTGAACGAAGCGGACCGGCTGCTGATTGAGGTTGCCCGGGTCGCCGACGATAGGGTGCCTGTCTTGTTGCACGGTGAGGGCAGTAGCTGTTGGCCCGCCCTCCGCTATGCCGCCGACCATGGTCTGGCCACCCGAATCGGGTTGGAGGACACGCTGGAGCTTCCCGATGGCTCGCCCGCGCCGGACAACCTCGCCCTTGTCCAGGAAGCCGTCAAGATCATCCATGGCTCTGCCAGCTAGCTCCCGAGTGAGAAGGCCGCCTCGAGATCGTGGGCGGAGTACGCCCGGAATGCGATGTGGGTCTCTGTGCTCAGCACGCCTGGCACCTTGTTGAGCCGGTCGGCAACGACCTCGGCGATCTGCTCATGCTCGGCCACTCGCACCATCGCAATCAGGTCGATCTCACCGGTGACTGAGTAGACCTCGCTAACCCCGGCAAGATCGGCGATCTCCTGAGCAACCTCAGGTATCCGGGAGACGTCGGCTTGAATGAACACGATCGCGGTGATCACCAGGTCATCCTAGGGCTGGCTCCGGGCTGGTGGAGTGCGCCGACCCGAGGGCGTATCGGATCAGACCCTGCTGATCAAGGACGCCATGCACCGGCCATGACCAATCACCGACAATGTCGACGATTCGGGCGCCCGGCTGTTCCAGCCAATTTGCAATTCGTTCCGTCTCCTCGATGGTCGCCGCGGGCAAGGGGTCGGGTGGTCTGGCGACTGTCTCAGCTGTCGCTCTGACCGCCCGAGCCACAGCCTGTGGCACATCTCGTGGGGTGGCGACGCCGGCAGCGGCCAGCCGGCCATACCGGATCACGTGGATGTCCCAGTTGTCGCCATGCTTGCGCGCCGCGACTATCTCCGGACACTGAGCCAGGCTGCGCACCCGATGGAACCGATATCCCGTGTGGGTCAGCACTTCGAGGCGCCGACGAATCGTCGCAGCCTCCTCGAATCGCTGTTGTTTGATAAGCCGGCACAGCCGTTCCTGGAGACCCGTCACGGCAGGCCTCACGTCGATGGAGAGGGCAGACCGAACCTGCTCGACGACTTCTGCATAACCGTCTCGAGAAATCGTTCCGTCACATGGGGCGCAGCAGCGGCCCATGCCGGCCAGCGCGCAAGCCGAGACCGCGCTGTTGGCGCTGAGCCGAGGAGTGCACTGCCGGATCGGGAATCCGTCATAAATGGCGAAGAGCACGTCCTCGCAGCCCTGCCGCCCACGGAAGGGCCCGAAATATGTGGCGCCGTCGGCGCGGACCGTCCGCACGATCGACAACCGTGGGTAGGCCTCCTGAGTGATCTTGATCCACTGGGCACGTTCCGGAAACTTGGAGCGTCTGTTGTAACGCGGCGCGTGGCGATCGATCAGCCGGATTTCGACTACCTCAGCTTGAAGCTCTGTCTGGCATGGCACGGCCTCGACGCCGGTGGAGAGGCGGACCATCTCATCGATCCGCGCCCGCCTTTCTGCCGCGCTGAAATAGCTGCGGACTCGCCTGCGAATGTTATTCGCCTTGCCGACGTAAAGCACATGGCGTGTCTGATCATGTTCGGAAACGAACAAATAGACCCCTGGTTCCTGCGGTAGATCCGCGGCCCAGGTTCGCTTCGCACGTCGCTGTGGAGAGACCCGCCGTGCGAACTCGTGAAGATCTTCAATGGTGTGGACGCCAAGGTTGCCAACGCGCTCGATTAGTCCGTGCAGGACATCGACGGTTGCCCGGGCATCGGTCAATGCCCGGTGGTTCGGCGTCACCGCAGCATTGAAGTGCCGCGCAAGGGTGGCCAACCGGCAGTCCGAGACCTCATCGCTGAGCAGGATCTGGCGTGCCAGTGCTGCGGTGTCAAGGACCGGCCAGCGGGGCGGGCGATACCCGAACTCGTCACAGGCGCGACGGAGAAAGCCGACGTCGAAAGGGGCATTGTGTGCCACGATCACGGTGCTCTCGGCGAACGCCAGAAAAGTGGGCAGGACCGCCGCCAGCTTCGGAGCATCGGCGACCATGGAATTCGTAATGCCGGTCAGCACCGCGATCAGCGGCGGGATGTGGGTCCGGGGATTGACGAGGGTCTGAAACTCTCCCTGTACGTCGCCGCCGCGGACCTTGACTGCACCCACCTCGGTGATCGAATCGGTGTCCGCTCCGCCCGTCGTCTCAAGATCGACGACGCAGAAAGTCACCTCGGACAAGTGCGTACCAAGATCATCGAACGATGCCTGGGCGCCTGTTCCGAAATGCGGCGCTGCCATGCCTTCAGAGGGTAGGGGGAACCTCCGACAGTTGGCCGGATTGAGCTAGGCGCGTCTAGTGGTGCAGCCCCTTTCCCTAGCAGCTGGGTGGATCGTAATTGTCAATGGCTTCCTTGAACGCGTTGATGTTCTTCGGAGCAGCCCGATACGTCCGAAGCCACACGGCCTGGGGGTTTGCCACGTGTTGGACCTTATTGCGTTGCATATCGGCCAGGTGCTTTGCCCAGTCCTTCATGCCGCCTGCGCCGGGCTCCATCACCGGCTTATGTGCCACACTGCGGCGATGGCATTTCGCGAGGGCGGCCGCGATCTCGTCAGAAGCGTCCGCGACCTTTCCGCAATCGCCATCGGTGTCGTCGTAGTTCTGCACAGCCTCGCGATACCGCTTCTGATCTTCCGGTCCCAACAGGCGCGTTGCTTTGAATTGCGCCTTCATCTGTTCGATCGTGTAAACACCCTGGTCGGCGAGCGTTTGAGCCTCGACATGCTTCGCCCAGTGCCCGACGCCGGTCTTGGCCTCCTTGATCACCTCATCACCGGCCGCCACCTTGGCTCGGCAGGCCTCCAGGGCCTGCTCTGCCTTGACCACGGCGGGTTCCGGAGTGGGCGACTCGCTGGGAGTCGCGTTAAGCGATTCGGTAGGTGTCGCGGTGGTTGGCGGCGCACTGGCTTGCGCTGGCGTTGTCGTGATCGAGGACTGTGGTTGCGCGGAGGTCGTCGGATCCGGCCATAGCTGCCAGGCAGCGACTCCGCCTGCGGTGAGCAGGGCCAAACCCGCGACGATCGGAATCAGAATCCGCGCAATGTTCGGTTTTGCTGCTCGTCGTGCCCTGGCCACAAAAATCTCCCCCGTCTTGGCGGTCGTGCGCTCAATCTACCCCTGACCGGCAGGCCAGTTGAATCGCTCTCAAACTGTCAGACCACCCCGGCAGAGTCGCGCAGCAAGTATCGGTGGAATCCGGGCGTAAGGGAAGGTGGACGGAATGGATGTGCTGCGCGTCGACTGCGATCGTTGTATTGCCCGCGGTCCAGCCTGTGGCGATTGTGTCATTACGGTGCTGCTCGAACCACCGGCTGAGCTGGTGAACCTGGACTCCGATGACCGTGCGGCACTGGCGGCCTTGGCGGACCAAGGGCTGGTACCGCCGTTGCGGCTCATTCCCGCCGTACGTTCGGCGAATCCCACCTCACCGCCGGGCTGGCAGAATTACGCCTAGATCACGGCCCATTGCATACGGTCAAAAGGCGGACACGCTGGGTTGCTCGGTGACCATTTCGTGACCTAACCTAAAGCTCGCTGTTGGGCCAATGGCAACTCGGGGGATTCTTGCTTGCCCGCCGTCGCGCCATGGCCGCCCGGAGGGTGACGAGGAAAGGGATTGGCCGCTTGATAGCACGCAGCTCAAGCACCGACGGCGCCACACGCTCACGGACACTCGGCTCCATGCTCCTTGGCGCCCTATCCATTTCGGTTTCGGCAACGCTTCTGGTCTTGTCGGCAGCCACGGCATCTGCTGATCCGCCACTGACCGTCGAGGAAGCCAAGGCGCAGATCGCAACCCTGGAAACAGAAGCGGAGGCTTTGGACCAGCAGTACGTGGGCGTCAAGGACCAACTCGATCGGGGCCGGGCCAAACTCAATCTCAAGAAGGCCGACCTGACGACTCAGGTGGCCAAGGTCGGCCGGATGAAGCTCCAGGTCGGCCAAGTCGCGCTCGCCCACTTCCAGAATCGCAATCTGGACACGGCTGCCCAGCTCTTCTTCACCTCCGATGCCGACGGCTTCCTGAGCCAAATTTCGACTGTGGAGAAGGTCACCGAGAATCAGAACGCGGTGCTTCAGGACTATCTGCAGCAGCAGGCAGACCTGGCCGAACTGAAGAAATCGGCGACGGCCGACCTGGTGGCTTTGCAGCAGCAGGAAAAGCAACTGAAGACCTTACGGGCCGCGTCTGAAAAGAAGATTGCCGAGTCCAAGGCGGTGTTGGCCCGCCTGACCAGCGAGGAGCGGCGGCGGATTGCGGACGAGAAGCGGAAGGCCGCCGCCGACGCACGCAAGGAAGCTGAAAAGGCCAGCACAAGCAGCCAGCGCAACTCGTCAAGCCAGGACAAGTCGAGTTCGCAGAGCAGCACTCAAGAGTCGGCCACGGCAGCGGTTGCCGGCAGCAGCCGGGGCACTCGCGCGCTCAACTTTGCCAAGGCTCAACTTGGCAAGCCCTATCAGTACGCCTCCGCCGGTCCGGACTCCTACGACTGCTCAGGGCTCACCTCAGCGGCCTGGAAAGCGGCTGGTGTCACCTTGCCGCGGACTTCACAGGCCCAGTTCAGTGTGGGTCGCGCGGTAAGCAGGTCCGAGCTGGCACTTGGCGACTTGGTCTTCTTCTACAGCGGGATCAGTCATGTCGCCCTTTACGCGGGCAACGGCATGATCATCCACGCACCGAAACCAGGTGGTGTCGTGGAATACATGAAAATGTCTTACATGCCCTACGCTGGCGCTCGCCGGCCAGGCTGATCGGAGCATCATCTCCGGCTCAGCCGCCGCGCTGAAGTCGGTCACCGTCGCGGCTGTTGTCCTGGCACTGAGTCTTGCGCTCGCTGGATGTCGCGCGACAACGGTCGAGCCGTCGCCTCCCGTGGCGCTGGATTCAGCGGCGGCCGACCCCGTCTCCCGGACGTCGCGCACCCAGGCAGTCCTGGACCGCGTCACCCAGGCTGTCGACGCGGCCGACTTGCAGGCTTTCAGCGCCGCCGTCAGCGATCGGGATCCATCCTTCCCGAAGCGAGCGAGGATGATTTTCGAGAACCTTCGGGTGCTGCCGCTGACAGCGCTTCGGCTCACCGCCCGATCGAGTTTCGGTGAGCTTTCCCGCAGCCGCCGCAACCAACTTGGCTCCGATAGTTGGCTCCAGCAAGCAACGGTCAGTTGGAAGCTAGACGCCGACGCAGCCCCTGCGGAGCACATGGTGTGGCTCAGCATGGTCATCGATGGAACCGGGGCCAAGCTTGCTGGAACGGCTGACCTGCCGGATGGCACGAGTCAGGCGCAACCGTTACCCCTGTGGTGGTTAGAACCGATAGTCGTGGAACATTCCGGCGATGCCACCGCATTGGTCAGCTCGGCACTCCACTCCGA